>Ga0268277_1000087_pt1 | contig 70980 bp, 50 predicted proteins | sample saktaG_5_FD_190132 | JGI IMG/M metagenome (GOLD analysis project Ga0268277, IMG submission 190132) | Saline water microbial communities from Sakinaw Lake, British Columbia, Canada - sak_2010_1_5_50m | ecosystem: Environmental > Aquatic > Non-marine Saline and Alkaline > Saline ... | reverse complement strand
CATGATAGGCTCCTTTCGATGTGGTAGCAATCTGTACCTTCGTATTGTACCACATCTGGCGCCTATCTGCATCATATACCTTGAAAGTGACAGGGGATGAACCTCACGGCGGGGAATATCGATGACGCTTCATAGAAGCGTTTGCGGAGGCGAGGCCATGTTACGAATAACCATTTGCCCATCTTGCGGCAGTGATAGAATCAATCCGGTGTGCCGGGACTGGACTGGCAAGTTCCGTGGTCAGAGCTACACCGTGCCCGAACTGGAATTCTACGAATGCCCGGATTGCGGTGAGAAAGTCTATGATCGGCAGGCCATGCGGCGGATAGAAGCCCGTTCGCCGGCCTTTGCCCGGAGCCGGGTAGACCAAGAGGTTTACGCGGTGGTAGAGGCTTGAGTGTACAAAGCAAGAGGAGCGGCATAACCCCCGCTGATGTGTCCTGAAAGCTGTCAGCGGCTAGGCGGTGGAAGTCCGGTCGTGACTTCGACAGGCTCAGTCCAGGGGTAACCGCTGTTTGCGGAGGTGAGGCTGTCTGAAGAGCCCGGTACGAGAAAACCGCACGCCGGGATCTGTGCGGGGGCGGTTGGGTAACTGGCCGTCCTACCGCGATGGCGGCTGTGTCATGGACGAGTCAAATCAAGTGAACAATCATAAAAACTGGATAGAATGGATTAGAAAATTACCCAGTTGGGTTAAAGGTGCAATAGGGCTTGCGACCTTAGTCATCGGATTTATTGCTTTGTTTAAAGAGAATCCCTTTTTAAGCATCACTGTCTCGATTGTACTTATCTTTGCATCCTCTTTTTGTTTGAGCATGTATATTGCCTTCAGTAAAAAGAAATCCGAGATTTTAGGGGGTGGATATACATACCGTTTTCCAAGTTACCGTCCTTTGGCTTTGGCTACTATTGTTCTCATCTTTGCGTTCTCGATTATATTGATTGCTCTTCAGCCCAGCCGTTCTTTTATAACTACTGCATTCACTGGAAGTGCTACACCAAAGATACCACTTCTAAACTCGCCACGTATCCTAGATGTAAATGTAGAATCTTCTACCAGCATGGGTAGCTTACAAACCCTATGTGGTGTCGATTCACAGGCGGGGTTGCCATCAGGCAATCTGCCTACCCCAAATAAAAATGGTTTAATCTGCACAACCATCTATCAAGGAAAAAGTGAAAATATCTCCAACCTGATTTTTGACCTGATATTAACCAACAATTCGAACAGCCAAAAAACCTTGATCAAATTTGAAAAATCATGGTGTTACTATCTCGGAGGAGCAAGTAGTACGGGCTCTGTTGATGTTCTTCAACCTGTCGCTGAATACATAATAATTATGCCAATTGACATGCTCGCGTTTGTGGAAAGTGGTACGGATATAATCTATCCGCCGATCGTCATACCCCCCAGAAGTGACAATGGCCCAAGCAAAACATCTATTCGCGTACAGCTTTATCACCATTTCGTTGAGCCTGAACGTCGCCACCCCAACTCCGACTGGGATATATATTTCAATTTGAACATCGTTGAAGATACCGGCGAGCAGACGGTGGTATTCTTCAATCAAAGTTGGAAAAGATTAGCGTACACCTCTGATAAATGAAATAAGCGTTCTCTCAAGTCACTAATGCCACCCAACCCGGCGCTGGTGTGTCCTGAAAGCTGTCAATGGTTAGCCGGTGGAAGTCCGGTCGTGGTAACCGCTGTTTGCGGAGGCGAGGCTGTCTGAAGAGCCCGGTGCGAGAAAACTGCACGCCGGGATCTGTGCGAAGGTGGTTGGGTAACTGGCTGTCCTACCGTGATTGCCGCTGTGTGTAGCGTATCGCTAGGAGCAAAGTCGAACATGAGCTATTGGGTCTACGAAAACTGGACGGCGGAGAACAAGGCTGTCATTCATAGCGGCAGTTGTGGCAACTGTAACGAAGGCCGCGGCTGCCATGAACACATTCGCGGCGACCAGAACGGCCAATGGCTTGGCCCATACAACACACTTGACGAGGCTGAAGCTGCTGCAGAAGCCACCGGGCGACCGACGCGCCGGCACCGTTGCACGGAACTGGTAATGTCAGGGGTAAGCGCGCCCTAACAAGGCGCTGTGTGTCCTGAAAGCTGTCGTCTGCTAACCGGCGGAAGTCCGGTCGTGGCAACCGCTGTTTGCGGAGGTGAGGTTATCTGAAGAGTCCGGTGCGAGAAAACCCTTTGGCGAGCGATAGCTGCTCAAGGAAACGCTCTACGTAACGGAGGGAGAACAATGGCTTATGCAACTGTTGCCGATTTGACGGTGGATCAGTTCAAAGTCCTCATGCGGGAAGTCGTCATCCAGACGCTTTCAGAAGTGCTGGGCGATCCCGATGAAGGATTGGAGTTACGCGACGACATCAAAGTCAAAATGCAACAGTCACTTGCGGCTGTAAAAGCAGGCACAAGGATCATACCTGCTGAGGAAGTTGCGGCTAAGTTGGGGTTGATCTGGTAAGATGTACAACGTTGGATTCACATCCGATGGCGACGCCGACTTGGCCCGTTTGGACACACCGATAGCACAGCGCGTGCTCAGGAAGTTGCGCTGGCTGGCCGAGAACTTTGACGTCATCAAACCAGAAACATTGACTGGACAATGGGGAGGCATGTTCAAGCTGAGCGTCGGTGACTAGCAGTGTAGCATAAGGAGAGCCGTCAATGGCGGAATCTCATGTTGAGATAATCTGGACAGACTAAATGGGTAAGACACGCATGATGTACTTTGAGAAAGATGATGTATTGCATCTGGCAATTTCGGATGAACCAGAAGCAGGGAGTGTCGAACTTGGCCCCAACATCACGGTCGAGTTGAATGACAAAGGTGAAATGATCGGCATCGAGGTTTTGGAGGCCAGCCGCTTCATTCGGGATTCGATTATGGAATCGGTGCAGGCAAGGGTGCTGCGTGTCCCTGAGTTTCAACCTGCTTGATGATTCGGGGGCACTCGTTTAGCCCGTTCTGAGATTTATAGTTAGGTGCAGCGTCGCACCTTTGATATAAGGGCCATGAAGCCCTTAGGCGGGAATCCTTACCAAATTCTTGTCCAGGGGCTTCTTTTGTTTTGGAGGTAGTACAGGCTATGATTGGCAAATACCACATCGAAACCAGACCTGCTCCCCTCTCTTCGCCTTACCCGGCGAAGTTCCGGCTCGGGGAGGAGGACGAATACGTCAAGTATGGCCACGGCGCCCTTAATCCTGGTCGGCGAGGCGGCGACCCCTTCTGGACGCCGCAGGTCATCACCCAGATATGGTACCAGGCGGAGACGGGGAGGATACCCATCTCAGGGGGCGGCTACGGCGGGGCCTTCGCCGGAGAGGGCTTCGACGGCCTATGGCTGGACATGTCGGAGATCGTGCGCCCTACCCGCGACGGCATCCACGGGAGGGAATACATCTCCACGGCCATTGACCTGGGGAGGAAGTCTCCGATGCTGAAGTTCGATGCCGCTGGTCGGTTGGCCCTCCAACTGCCACCGCTTCTGGAGATCCCCATACCCATTCTCTTCAATCCCCTGCCCCTGCCCACGCCGGGGCGGGGAGCCAGGCTCGCTGTGGCTAAGGCCGCCGCCCGCCTGGGCACTTTCGCCTTCGTAGATCCGGAGGAGTGGGACGATGACCTCCTGCCCTACGCCGATTACATCGCCCCCCGCCTTTTCAATTCCCAATCTCCAACCCTTCGGCTAGACTCAGGGCAGGCCTCCAACCTCCAACTTCCAACCCTTCGGCCAGGCTCAGGGCAGGCCTCCAATCCTTCGACTACGCTCAGGACAGGCTTCCAACTGGTAGAGCTCGATTACGAGGAGGAGACTATCCCCCTTTGGGAGAGGATGAAGGCCCTTAGGCCGGAGGCGGTCATCTCCCTCAGGCTACCCCTGGCCCCTGGAGTGGAAAGGGAGGTCGAAAGCCTGGTGCGGGCCGGTGCCGAGGTCATCCACCTCTACGCCGACGACTATGGCCGCGAGTTGCACGGAGGCAGCCATCCCCGGCACCTCACGGAGGCTCTGCGAGCGGTGCATGACCATCTGGTGGAGCTGGGCTTGCGAGACGAGGTTACCCTGCTGGTGAGCGGAGGCATCGCCGCCGCTGAGCACGTTCCCAAGGCCATCGCCTGCGGGGCGGATGGGGTGGTTGTGGACTTCTCTCTCCTGGTCGCCCTGGGATGCGCACTGTGGGCGGATGAGCGCCATCCCTGCCCGGTGGAGGGCGGGGAAGTTGGCCCCGATTGGGGAGCCCAGCGCATCGTGAACCTCATGGCCGCCTGGCGGGACCAACTGCTGGAGGTGCTGGGGGCTATGGGGATGCGCGATGTGCGGCGCCTGCGCGGGGAGACGGGCCGGGCCATTTTCTACCCGGAGGAGGAAGAACACTTCCGTTCTCTGTTCCCCCTGAGGCGAAAGGAGACTTCCGTCACCCAGTTGCCGCCAGACTTCCCGGAGGGGGACTTGCGGTGGACGCCGGAACTCCTCCAGGCCACTCACATCCAGGCCGAGACAGGGCGTCTCCCTGAACTGGACATCGAGGCGCGGGTGGGATGCTCAGGTGGAGGGTTTGACTGTCTGCGGTTCGCTTTCGAGCACGAAGGTGACCAGGTGCCCTTCGAGGAGGACGAAGAGCTCGATCTTTCCCTGGAGTTGAACCGGCGGGGAGAGGGCCCTCGGCTTTACATGCCGCTTCCCTTCTACGGGGCAGGGATGTCCTTCGGCTCCATAAGCCTCAACACGATGCTTGCCAGGGCCAAGGCGGCCAGGACTCTGGGCATCTTCGTATGCACCGGCGAGGGAGGCTACCCTGATGAACTCGTCCCCTATGCCGACCACGTCATCACCCAGGTGGCCACGGGTCTCTTCGGCGTGCGGGAGGAGACCATCCAGCGGGCTCCCATCGTGGAGTTCAAGTACGCGCAAGGGGCCAAGCCGGGTTTGGGAGGCCACCTGCTCGCCAGCAAGGTAACGCTTGCCGTGGCCCACATGCGGGAGGCGGTGGCAGGGCGCAGTCTTTATTCTCCGTTCCCCTTCCACAGCGTCTACTCGGTGGAGGATCACAAGAAGCACGTGGACTGGATCAAGGCCATGAATCCCCGTGCCCTGGTATCGGTGAAGGTCTCCACTCCCACGGACGTGGACATGGTGGCAGTGGGCATCTACTATGCCGGGGCCCACATCATTCACCTGGACGGCACTTATGGCGGGACGGGAGCGGCGCCCGAGGTCAGCAAGAAAAACATCGCCATGCCCATCGAATACGCCATTCCCAAGGTGCATCACTTTTTGGTGGAGGAAGGCATCCGCGATGAGGTCGTCTTGATGGCCTCAGGAGGCATCCGCACCGCCTACGACGTGGCCAAGGCCATCGCTTTAGGGGCCGACGGCGCCGTCATCGGCACGGCTGAGCTGGTGGCCCTGGGATGCACCCGCCTGGGAACCTGTGAGAAGGACAAGGGCTGTCCCTTTGGCATTACGACTACTGACCCGGAGCTCTCTGCCCTCATTGACTCCGATGAGGGGGCACGGCGCATCGTCAACATGTATCGTTCGTGGCGGGCCCAATTGGTGGGCATTCTCAAGGCCCTGGGACTCAGACGTATTGGGGATTTGAAGGGAAGAACGGATTTGCTGGCGTATTTGGAGGAATATGGATAGACTCTCATTTGCTCAGAAGATCATCGCCTCTCGCAGGGGCTTGATGGAAGGCATGCCTCCTCGGCTGACGCACAAGGCCGAGGCCGAGGGCGGCTGCGGGGTGGTGGGCCTGGCCTGCTCCGAGCCAGTGGCCGGGCGAACCATCCTCGCGCCTTCGGCGCAGATGCACAACCGTGGCAACGGCAAGGGCGGAGGCATCGCCGCTGCCGGCCTCTCGCCTCAGCAGATGCGGGTCTCGCGGGAGCAGTTAGCCAATGATTACCTGATCCAGGTTGCCATTCTGGACCCGGCGGCCAGAGAGGACGTGGAACGGGAATTCATCTCCCCCTTCTTCGAGGTGCACCAGGCCTATCGTATCCCTACTTTGGACGATTATCGCGAGGTGGAGGGGCTGGAGGTCCGCCCTCCCGACGTCTGGCGCTACTTCTGCCGCGTCAAGGAAAAGGAACTGATCCACTTCATTGAAGAGCATGGCCTATCCGACCTCGATCCTCGCCGGGCCGAGGACGAGTTTGTCTATCAGAACACCTTCCGCCTGAACCGCCGTTTCTACGCCTCCCTGGGCGAGAAGCGGGCCTTTGTCCTCTCCCACGGCCGGGACATGATGGTCCTCAAAATTGTCGGCTACGCCGAGCAGGTGGCTCGATACTACCTGCTGGAGGATTTGGAGGCCCACGTCTGGGTTGCCCACCAGCGCTATCCCACCAAGGGGCGGGTCTGGCACCCGGGCGGGGCCCATCCCTTCATTGGCCTGGACGAGGCCCTGGTGCACAACGGTGACTTCGCCAACTATCACGGCGTCTGCGAATACCTGAGGCAGCGCAACATCTATCCCCTCTTCCTGACCGACACCGAGGTCTCGGTGCTCCTCTTCGACCTCTGGAACCGGGTCTACGGCTATCCTCTCGAGTACATCATTGAGGCCCTGGCCCCGACCACGGAGCGGGATTTCGAGATGCTGCCTGAGGAAAAGCAGCGGGTCTACCAGGCCATCCAGACAGCCCACATCCATGGCTCCCCTGATGGTCCCTGGTTCTTCATCATCGCCAGGAGCCTGCCCCACGAGGCGAATGGCCAAGGGTTGCCGTTGCAGCTCCTGGGGATCACCGACACTTCCATGCTCCGCCCTCAAGTGTTCGCTCTTCAGGAGGGTGCGGTGCAGATCGGTCTGATTGCTTCGGAGAAGCAGGCCATTGATGCCACCCTCAGAAGCCTGGCTGAGGACGATCCGCGCATCTGTCCCGTCGCCGACAGGTACTGGAACGCGCGAGGGGGGAGCTACACCGATGGGGGAGCCTTCGTCTTCACCGTGGAGCGCCCCCCCACCCCCCCCTGCCAGGGAGGGATGGGGGGGCGGGCCAGGTTGACCTGCACCGACAAGTTTGGCCGCGTCATCTCCACGCCGCCTGGGCAGAAACACAATAACCCTACTACCCCTTCGACTATGCTCAGGGCAGGCGTCTCCATTGCAGAGCCTCGCCTATCCCTGGAGAGGGCAGTCAGCACCCGCCTCGAAGCCGCAGAATCCCCAACTCTCTTTCGCTACATCGCAGGGAAGCCTGTCCTGAGCGAAGTCGAAGGGATGAGAACCTGGGATTACGGCACGCTGGCCTGGCTGTGCCGTCGCATGGAAAGGCTGGCCGAGGAGGGGGACAGGGAAAGAACCCTGGCCGTCGAGGTGTTGACCCTGCTCTACGACCGCCGTTACGATACCGGCGACAAGAAGCGAAGCTCGGTCGTGGCCATGCTCGAGGGGAGCATTTACGCCATCCTCTGCGCCGTCCCGCTTTTGGGTGAGGGTCGCCCCGGTCGGTATCAGCGCCTCGATTGGGAGGGCCGGGGACAGTTGCGAGAGCCCGGAAGTACTGGGCAGATTCTGGTCATTGACGTGCGCTACTTTCCTTCCGAGGGGGAATCGAGCGCTGCCCGGCTCATCGTCGAAGCCTATCATGGGGGTTGGCGGCATTTCATCGTCTTCGACTTCCGAGGGCAGCGGTTCTGTGCCTGCGGTCTCGGTCCTGACACAAGGGGCGTCCGCATGGACGTTTACGGCAGCGCAGGCGACTACCTGGGTTCGGGGCTGGACGGGGCGGAGGTGCATGTTCACGGCTCGGCGCAGGATCAGGTGGGGCAGATACTCAAAAGTGGCAAGCTGGTCATCCACGGCGACGTCGGCCAGACCTTTATGTACGGGGCCAAAGGCGGGGAGGTTTACGTGCTGGGGAACGCCGCCGGCAGGCCGCTCATCAACGCCGTGGGTCGTCCCCGCGTGGTCATCAATGGCACCTGCCTCGACTACCTGGCCGAGTCCTTCATGGCTGGCGACCCCCTGAACGGCGGCGGGTTTGTCGTCCTGAACGGGATCACGTTTGACGAGAGGGGGCGGCGCGTGGAGCAGGAGACGCCCTATCCGGGCGGCAACCTCTTCTCCCTGGCCTCGGGCGGGGCTATTTATCTCAGGGATCCGCACCGCAAGGTCGGCGAGGATCAGCTCAATGGGGGTCGTTTTGTCCCTCTCACTCCTGCCGATTGGGAGCTCATCTTGCCCTACCTGTCGGAGAACGAAAGATTATTCGGCATCTCTGTCACCGATGACCTTCTGACCGCTGGCGGCGCTAAGCGGCGCCCTGCCGAGGTCTATCGCAAAGTCGAGGCCACCAGGCTGGCGGTGCTGATTTAAGCAGTTTGCCACGGCGATTCGGACATTACGCTTAGTGTCAACTTAAGACTTCGGAGGTTTCCGGCAGTGCCTTTGCTGGCAAAATCGCGTCTGAAAACCTCCGAAGTCTGGCTCGTTCTTTTAAAGTTGACACTTATGGTTACGCTTGCGCCTCCTGGCTTCAAACTGGGATCGTCAGGCTCTCCAGGTCGCGGGGGTAGTAGGTGATCAATTCCAGGCCGCCCTCGGTGATGACGACGGTGTCGGAGTGGCGAAAGCCGCCTAGCCCGGCGACGTAGAGGCCCGGCTCGACGGTGAGGACCATGCCTGGCTGCAGCACGGTGTGATCGCCGCTGTCGAGAAACGGCCCCTCGTGATAGCGCAGGCCGATGGCGTGGCCGCTGTGATGCTTCCAGTAGGGCATCAGGTCGTGCGCTTCGTAATAACGCCGCACGGCGCGGTCCACCTCGCTGCATTTGACCCCCGGCCTCAGAGCCTCGAAGGCGACTTCCTGGGCGGCCTTCGTATGTTCGAAGAAACGCTGTTGCTCATCGCTGGCCGGGCCGATGATCATAGTGCGTTCCAGCTCTGAGTGGTAGCCCCATATCGCCGCGCCTGCGCCGGTGACCAGCACGTCGCCGGCCATGAAGGTGACGTTCATGGCCAGGGCGTGGGGAATGGCCGCGTGCCGCCCGATCTGGCCGCGATAGCCCGCCTCCGCGCCCTGGGAGAACATGCTCCGCGCCCGATAGAGCGGGCCCAGCGTGTCCACCAACGCCAGCGTCGCCTCCTGGCTGGCCCGCAGGCTCACCTCCGTCTCCGTTGCGCCGACCCGCGTGTATCGTTGCAGCAGCCGATGGACCAGGTTGCCCCATTTTGCGCTCTCGCGGATGAGGGCCAGCTCGGCGGGACTCTTGACCGCCATCTGCGCTTCCACAAAACTACTGATGCGGACCACTTCGGCGCCGGTTAGCTCAGACAGGTTCGGCCCCTGGTAACCCAGGATCCAGGGGTAGCCGTCGGTGTCGGCGCCGATGCGGCCAGCGATCCCCATGTCCTCCAGCACGCCCTTGAGAATGACCATCGGGTGTGGATGGTCGGGATACTCAGGGTAGTGATCCACCCGATCCACCACCGCCTCGGCCTGGGCGTGTTCGAGCTCCAGGCGCGGCACAAAGAGCGCGCGCTCGCCCTGGGCGTTGACGGCCAGCGCCATGGGGCGTTCCGTGGGGATGAAGGCGAAGTCGGTGAAATAGGTTACATAATAGTTGTCGAACAGGACAGCGCCCGACAGACCTTCGGCGCCGACATACTCGACCAGCTTTTGCGCACGCGCCTCGAATTCTTCTTTGGGAATTTGAATCGTCCGCTGCATTTCTCCTCCTTAATTTTGATGATCACGCCCAGGCCCAGATCGCCCACAGCGCGATCATCGTCAACCCTATCCCAAACTGCAACACGAAAGCCCAGCCCCAGCCAATGGCCATGCCTTTGGTGACCGCCAGGGCTTTTTTGCGATCCTTGCTGGAGATGAATTCGGTCAAAAAGAGTGCGCCCAGCGCGGCAGCGATCCCGCCCAGGGGACTGAAGACGATGCTGCCCACTGTCCCCGCGACGAAGGCGATAGCGATAGAGAGCCACCTGGCACCCTCTTGGCGAGCCTTCTTGCTAATGAGCAGGTTGTCAGAGACCTCACCCAGGATCGCCAACACAGTGATGATGACGAACAGCACTGCGCCCAACGTCCCGAAGCCAGCGACAATGCCGTAGAGCAGCGCCAGCAACCAGATGACGATAAGGCCGGGGAAAACGGGGACGATCAGCCCGCCAAGGCTCACCAACATCCCCAGGAGTATTAGCAGGTTGAGTAGAAGCTCTAGTCCGGGATCCATTTGTCGTTGAAGTGCATCAATCTGTGTGCGTCCGTTGAATCACTGACTTCACTGAAGCCTCTGAGATCACTGAGGCCCTTTCAGTGTGATCAGTGTTCTCAGTGCCTCAGTGATTCCGTGGTAGGCACAATTCTAGCATCGCCAGACCGATTGGTCAAAGAGAAGCCCCGATCTGGGACTGACCGCAAGATCGAGGCTGTGACATTTGCAGCTATTCCTTTTCTCAACGGTGGCCGATCTCGCTTCCTCCTCACCAGGAGCCAGAGAAGAGCTAATCGGAGCTATAGTTCTTGAATAGCAAAGGTAGATAGCTCGTCCAGCACTGCGTATATACAGCGGTTACGGGAATTATTAGTGGGCTGTGCTCGTAATTGGTCATTGTACTGATAACGGTGATCGTCGTGATATAAGGGCCGTAATTTGGCAGGTTGTCTTTATCTATGGAAACCATTGCCGAAGATGGCGTGTAGCCCTCAGGGCCGCTAATGGAGAGCCAGTCATCTATCGCCGTAGCGCTCCACGTAGCACAGTTTGTATTCGGATTGGTGATTGTCCGCAACGGGAGAACGCCGTGGTCGCAGACGCGACCCAGGTCAACGACATTGGCGGGTTCCACTTCAAGGTAGTGGGTCGTTGTCATCACAGCGGCGGCCGCATCAATGCGTCCCCAGCCGAAGTATTCATCCCAACCAGGATCGCCCAGGTCAACAGCCGTGGACGTGATGATGCCCGTTACCTGGACGTTGGTCAAATGGGGGTTAACCGACCAGAGCAGTGCTGCCAATCCCGATACCTGGGCAGCGGCCGCATAAGTACCGACGAGGGGTGCGGCTGGTTTACAGGAAGGTAAGATACAGACACCCCAGATTCCGACTCCAGGTGCGGCAACATCCACCTTGTCATTGTAGGTGGTCGAGTAATTGCGGGGGTATTCATCCTGACGGCCAGTGGCAGCAACGGAGACAACGTGCTCAAGAGCTGCTGGATATTGGTAGGCATCTGGGGGAACAGGATTATTTACTCTGGGATCGCCCGACCCGGCAACGATAAGAGCGCCCTTAGAATAAGCATAATTTACTACATTCTGCGTTGAATGGGGGTAGTTGGAGCAGGTGAGTGAGAAGCTTAGGTTTATGATCTTGGCCCCATTATCAGCAGCATAGATAATTCCCCCGTTTATGTCAGCAATAGACCCGCCACCGTACTGATCGAGCACCTTAACGGGCATGATCTCAGCCCCCCAGGAGACGCCAGCGATGAGTATCGCGTTGTTGGTCTCTGCTGCCGCGACGCTTGCCACATAGGTCCCGTGCCAAAGATCATCCTGAGGTTCGCCGTGCCAGTTGACAAAATCCCAGCCGTGCACATCGTCTACAAAGCCATTCCCATTCCTATCGTCGTCGATCCCATTGGTCGCCTTGTCATTCCCGTTCATATCCGTGCCCGTCTCCCCAGGATTTGTCCATATCTTATCTTTCAACTCGGGGTGCTCGAGATCAACACCCGTACCAATGACAGCGATAACGACTTTCTCGCTGCCAGTGGTGATGTCCCAGGCGGCAGGGGCTCCAATTTTGGACAGGTTCCAAGGAAAATACGGATCATCGGGGATGACATCCAGAGCGCGAAGACTGTAGCCAGGCTCGATTGCGATAGGGTCTGCAATCTGAACGACGTAATTGGGCTCGGCGTACTCCACCAGAGGGTTCCGCTTTAGCTTCTCTATCTTCTCTAGCTCCCGGCCCTCGGGCACCGATAGCAGCATGATGCCAAGTTGGCCCATCTCGTTCAGGATCTCCGCCTTTTCAGCGAGAAGCAAAGACTGGACACTGGCCTTTGGAATGCCCTCCTTGAATTTGACGATGATCTCACCCGCCTTGAACTCCACCGCGCCACGCCCCCCCTCTTTCCCCCCCAAAGCTTGCCCTGAGCAAGGCTGAAGGGTTGGGGGGGATGAGGGGGGGGCTGGAGCGGTTGTCGGCGGCATTGGGTCTTCGGCGGAAGAAAGGCAGGGGAGAAGGAGAAAAAGGGCAGTCAAGAGAAGGGTTAAGATCCTTCTGGTCATTGGTATATTCTTCATTGGTTCTTCACCTCCGTGTAAGCAGTCGGCTAAAAGTTTCTCTTTTCCCCACCCTCGGTAGACAACAGTTTATCACAATGGAGATGTTTTGTCAAGAGGCGGTTGTTCCAGAGTGCTGCCAGTTCGGTCTGGGAAGTCATGGAACCTTTCTTATCGCTCGGAGAGCCTGAGCTTACGGCGAAGGAGAATAATGCTTCATGACCAGCGGCACATATAGATAGTAAATCGAGGGGGTTTCGGTTGGCGTCGGCGTCCAGGTTGAGGTTGGGCTGGGGGTTGGTGTGCCAGTCGGCGTCGGCGTGCTAGTTTCCGTTGGTGTTACTGTTACAGTGGGTGTGGGTGTAGCAGTCGGTGTCGGTGTGTGAGTTGGCGTTGTTGTTGCAGTGGGCGTGGGTGTAGGGGTGGGAGGGGTGTACTTGCTTACCCCACCGCCATAGGTGCCGAACCAAACGTTACACTCGTTGTCTACGTCTATGGAGGTAATGATGTCACTTTCCAGCCCTGAGTTTGAAGTATTATAGCACGTCCAGTGATCTCCATCGAATTTGCACACCCCGTACCACCAGGTGCTGATCCAAATGTTCCCCTCGCAGTCTATGGCGATAGCATTGACCCGACTGCCCGCAAGACCACTCTCTCCAGCAATGTAGGTTGTCCAGTTCACGCCATCGAATTGGCTCGCCGCGGCATTGAAGCAGTTTAGGCAATCACACCACTCATCGTATCCATCGGTACACCCTCCAAACCACTTCTCGTTGGCGCTGTCTACGGCGATGGATTGGACGTAGTTACTCGCCAGCCCTGAGTTTGAGGTGTTGTAGATTGTCCAGGTGACGCCGTCGAACTTGATCACCCCGTTATAGGTGCCGATCCACACACTGCCGGAGTTGTCTACGGCTATGGCGTTGATAGAGTCAGACTTTAACGCTCCGTTTGCCGTGTTATAGGTCGTCCAGTTCACTCCATCGAACTTGCTCACTCCGTACCCGTATCCATCGCTCAGCCTGGTGCCGAACCAAATGTTTCCCGCCTGGTCTACGGCAATGGCGGAGACCTTGTTGAACACCAGCCCAGAGTTTGAGGTGGTATAGGTTGTCCAGGCATCGTCGCTCTTGTTGTGGGGAGTGCCGCCGTCGTCGAGCTTGCTCACCCCGCCCATAGTGCCAAACCACTTGTTACCCTCCTGGTCTATGGCGATGGCGTTGACGCGGTTGGACACCAGATCAGAGTTTGACGTATTGTAGGTCGTCCAGTTCTCCCCGTCGAAGACGCTGACCCCCCTGGTAGTACCGAACCACATGTTATCTCCGTCCACAGCCATGGACAAGACGTAATCATACGCCAATCCATCGGACTGCCTGTAGGTCGTCCAGATGCCCTCGTCAGTGTGGTGAAGGTTAGCGGCTTGGGATGAAGAGGTCAGCCTGCTACGAAGAGCAGGAGGGATCCCGCGCTCAAAGGTTGTCAGAAGGGCCACCAGAAGAACAGAGGCCATCGTCAGATACAGCAATCTGGTGAGTATGGAAGTAACCCGCCTGGTTGTCAGCCTGATCATAGAAATCCTCCTCGCAGCTTAATGAGCTACTCTAACGTTTACTCTGGTTACCTCTGTGCTAAAAACGCCAGCCTCAGGGCGTGCAAGGGCGCGGCCTTGGCTGGCGTCTCATCGGTTGCGGTGTTTGCTTCGTGGGCCTGAGCAGCCATCAAGGTCACCCTCGCACCCATCGGCCAAGCTTCGTTGAACCATCTCTATTGTATCACATCGGGGGCTGTTTTGCAAACTGTGGTTGACTTTCGGCCATAAGGTGGTAAAATAAGGGCAGCCATCAGCCTGAAGAACTGGTGCTGGATTGTATTCTTGCGGTTTTGTCACCTCCAGCGCCGCCTGTTCACGGCGGCGTGCAGCAAAAGCCGCACCAGCCTGAAGAACTGGTGTTGGATGGTATTTTTGCCCAGCGCCGCCTGTTCACGGCGGTGCGGGTAAGACAAGGAGATTCGAATGTCCAAGGGAAAGGTCACTCACGCTTCCAAGCTGGTGCTCATTGATGGTCACGCTTTGGCTTACCGTGCTTACCACGCCCTGCCGAAGGAGTTAAGCACCTCCAAAGGTGAGTTGATCAACGCGGTCTTCGGCTTCACCTCCATGCTCCTCAACGTGCTGCGCGACGAGAAGCCCGACTACATCGCCGTGGCCTTCGACGTGGGCAGGACCTTCCGCCACGAGGAGTACAAGGAGTACAAAGCCCACCGGGCCAAGATGCCCGATGAACTGCGCACCCAGATGGCTCGCATCCAGGAGATCGTCCACGCCCTGAGCATCCCCATCATCGAGGTGGAGGGCTACGAGGCGGACGACGTGCTGGGTACCCTGGCCCAGAAGGCGGAAAAAGAGGGCTTGGAAACGCTGATCGTCACCGGCGACACCGACACCTTCCAACTGATTGACGATCACACGCGGGTGCTGACCTCCCGCCGCGCCTTCTCCGATACCGTGGTGTACGACCAGCAGGGCATCGAGGAGCGCTACGGCCTCCAGCCCCAACAGCTCATTGACTACAAGGCCCTCGTTGGAGACACCTCCGACAACATTCCCGGTGTGCGAGGCATAGGCAAGAAGACGGCCACCCAGCTCCTCCAGCGGTACGGCAGCGTGGAGGAAATCTATGCCCACCTCGACGAGGTGGGGAGCCCCCGTTTCCGCGACGCTCTGGAGCAGGGCCGCCAGAGCGCGTTTCTGAGCAAGTTCCTGGCCACCATCGTCACCGACCTATCGGTCGAGCTGGATTGGGAGGCCTGCCGGACCGCTGAGCTCGATCAGGACAAAGTGAAAGAGCTTTTCAGGGAGCTGGAGTTCCGCACCCTGCTGAATCGGCTGCCGACGACGGAACGTCATGCCCCCCCTCAACAGCTTTCCATGTTCCAGGAAGCCGAGCAGGTCAAGGAGGAGAAAGCCGCTCCTGCCAGCTATCAAATCGTGGGAGATGAAGAGGCTCTGGACAAGCTGGTGGCTCGACTGTCAAGAGCGGCGGCCATCACCCTGGACACGGAGACCACCAGCACCGACGCGATGGTCGCTGATTTAGTAGGCATCGCCCTGACGGATAGGGAGGGTGAGGGGTACTATGTACCCGTGGGACACGGGCTGGGAGCAGGAGAGCAGCTTCCCCTCGATTACGTCCTGGAAAAGCTCAGGCCGGTGCTGGAAGATGAATCCATCGCCAAGTATGCCCACAACAGCAAATACGACCTCACTGTTCTGGTTCGTCACGGCGCGCAGGTTCAGGGCTTATCCTTCGACACCATGATCGCCGAGTGGCTGGCCGATCCAGCCAGCCGCAACCTGGGGCTCAAGAACCTGGCCTGGGCGCGGCTGGGGGTGGAGATGCAGCCCATCACCGACCTCATCGGCAGTGGCAAGGCTCAGCTTACCATGGCCCAGGTGCCCATCGCGCAGGCAGCCAGCTATGCCGCCGCTGACGTGGATATGACCCATCGCCTGGTGAAAGTACTGGAGCCTGAGCTGAAGGAGAGGGAGCTGTGGCCCCTCTTCACCGAGGTGGAGATACCTCTGGTACCCGTCCTGGTCGAGATGGAGATGACGGGGGTGAAGCTGGACGTGGAGTACCTGGGGGAGATGTCCCGCCAGCTCCAGGGGCAACTGAGCACCCTGGAGCAGGAGATCCAGGAGACGGTGGGCTACCCCTTCAACATCAACTCCACCCAGCAGCTCAGCGACGCCTTGTTCATCAACCTGGGGCTACCGGCTAAGGGGGTGCAGAAGACCAAATCCGGCCACTATTCCACCGCTGCCAGTGTGTTGGAGACACTCAAGGGACAACACCCGGTCATTGACCTCATCCTGGAACAACGGGAGCTGGCCAAGCTCAAGTCCACCTACGTGGATGCCCTGCCGCAGTTGTTGAACGAGCACACGGGGAGAGTGCACACCTCTTACAACCAGACGGGGACGGTAACTGGCCGCATAAGCTCCAGCAATCCAAATCTCCAGAACATCCCCATTCGCACCGAGGTGGGGCGGGAGGTGCGGCGCGCGTTCGTAGCCGAGGAGGGAGCGCTGTTGTTGGCTGCTGACTACTCCCAGGTGGAGTTGCGCATCCTGGCCCACATCTCCCAGGACCCCGCCATGCTGGCCACCTTCGCGCGGGATGAAGACATCCACACCAGCACTGCTGCTTTTCTGTTCGATGTGCCGTTGGATCTGGTGGATCGAGAGATGCGGCGCGTGGCCAAAAGTATCAACTTTGGAATCACCTACGGCATGAGTGGCTACGGCATGGCCTGGCGGACAGGGCTTTCCCAGAAGGAGGCTGAGCGTTTCATCCAGGAATACTTCACCAAATACTCGCGGGTCAAAGCGTACCTCGATGAGACCAAGCGCAAGGCTCGCGACCTGGGCTACGTGGAGACTCTCCTGGGCCGACGGCGCTACTTCCCTGAGTTGAGAAGTGACAGCAGGGCCCATCAAAACGTCAGGGCCTCTGCTCAGCGGATGGCCATCAATGCGCCCATTCAAGGCTCCGCGGCCGACATCATCAAAATCGCCATGATCAGGCTGCACCAGGCTCTGAAGGAGCGAGGCTTGAAGAGCGACATGACCCTCCAGGTTCACGACGAACTGGTGCTGGAGGTGCCCGAGGGCGAACTGGAGGTGGTCGCCTCCCTGGTCAAGTCCATCATGGAAGGGGCCTTCCAACTGGACGCGCCGCTGAAGGTGGACATGAAGGTGGGCGGGAACTGGCTGGAGATGGAGTGAAGCCATGACCTACGAAGGACACTTTAAGGCCGCGCTGCCCTGCGGGGTGCGCGATCTCTTTTTGGAAAGTGCGGCTAAGCTCTCCAGGCTGATGGCCATTTGGCGTCAGCTCTTCGATAGCTGGGCCTACACGGAGATCATCCCCCCCACCTACGAACACTACGACGTCCTGATGGCCGGCAGCGATGCCGACTTCGAGAGGAGGATCTTCCGCGTGCTGGACCGCGAGGGCAACATCCTGGCCTTGCGCCCCGACATCACCACCCAGGTGGCCCGCATCGTGGGGACGAAGCTACACGACCTGCCCCTGCCCCTCCGCTTCTACTATCTCACCAACGTCTTCCGCTTCGAGGAGCCGCAGGCGGGCCGCCAGCGGGAATTCTATCAGGCAGGGTTGGAGCTCATCGGCGCCACCGGCCCCGAAGCCGATGCCGAGATGGTCGCTATACTTATTGAAGCCCTGCAACGGGTGGGTCTTCAGGGCTTTCAGATCAACCTGGGCCAGATGGCGTTCTTCAGGGCCATCGTGGCCGAGCTGGATCTCTCGCCCGCCCAGGTGGAGGAGCTCAAGGGAGCTATTGATCGCAAAGACGAGGTGGGCTTGAGGAAATCCCTGAGGAAGTGGAAGATAGACGATGGTCACGCGATGGCCTTGCGCGAACTACCCAATCTCTGTGGCGGTGAGGAGGCATTGGAGCGAGCAGCCAGCCTGGCCCCCAACGTTGGTGCCTCCCAGGCCATAGAGAACCTCAGTCACATTTATGGCCTGCTAACGGCCCAGGGTCTGGCTGAGTACCTGGTCATTGATCTCGGCGAGGCGCGAGGTATGGACTATTACACAGGTATCACCGTCGAAGGCTTCAGCCCTGGCCTGGGCTTCTCCATCTGCAACGGAGGACGCTACGACGAGCTCATCGGCCTCTATGGCCGCCCACTTCCAGCGGTGGGCTTCGGTCTGGGGGTGGAACGGGTGCTACTGGCTCTGGAGGAACAGGGTGAGCAAGAAGTGCACCTGGCTCCTCACCTCCTGGTGGCTGCCAAGGCGGCCTCGATGGGCAGAGCCATCTTGCAGCGCCTGCGCCGCCGGGGACTGAAGGTGGAAGTGGATGTGATGGCCCGAGACGAGGCTGGCTTGCTGGAGCATGCGCGAGTGCGCGGGATTGCCTGGGTCATCGTTGGCGGGGACGCAGAAAAGGCTTTGCTCGCCACAGCCGACAGCCAGCGCTGGGTGAGCTGGGAAAGTCTGTTAGAACTTCCCCCCCAGAGTTGGGGGGGACGGAGGGGGGGCGAGGAGGTTGTGCATGAGTGAGACCTTCTCCCTTGCTCCCCTGAGGGTAGCTTTGCCAAAAGGACGTCTCCTCCAGCCATGTCTTGAGCTCTTCCAGGACCTGGGCTGTGCCGGCCTCATGGGAATCCTCTCCTCTCGCTGCCTCCTCTGGGAGGAAACGGAACAGGGGCTCAGCTTCATGGTGATCAGGCCCGCAGACGTGCCCGTCTACGTGGAGCACGGTGCGGCTGACCTGGGGATCGTTGGTCGTGACGTATTACGCGAGGAGCAGCGGGATGTCTACGAGCCCATGAGCCTGGGCTTCGGTCGCTGCCGGCTGGTGGTGGCCGGGCCGCCTGAGATCCGCCACGAGAACCTGCATCTGCGCCACCGGCTGCGAGTGGCCACCAAGTATCCTCGCCTGGCCCGCCAGTACTTCCTGAAACAAGGCATCTCAGCCGAGGTGGTCAGCCTCTCAGGCTCGGTGGAATTGGCCCCCCAGGTGGGCCTGGCCGATCTGGTCGTTGATATGGTGGATACGGGCCGCACCCTGCGCGAGAACAACCTGGTGGAGATTGATGAGATCATGTCCTCCGAAGCCTGCCTGATCGTGAACCGCGCCGGCCACAAGCTCAGGCTGAAGGAGATCAACCTCCTGATGAGGCGGATCGCGGACGCAACAAGTGTCATTGCGAGCCCCGCAGGGGCGAAGCAATCTCCTCCGGGCTAAGTGAGATAGGGATTGCTTCGTCGCTCCGCTCCTACCCAGAAACTTCCCCACACCCCCGCTCTCTCCCCAAAGGGGCGAGGGGGCAAGTCCCCTCTCCCTCGCAGGGAGAGGGTTAGAGCCTGCCCTGAGTGGAGCGAAGGGGTGAGGGTGGGATGTTTTTGCCCCTACGGATATGGCGCGATGCGCCATGGAAGACTCGCAATGACGCAGACGGCGTGATCGTGGGAGATGAACTGGATGACTGCCTTCAACGTTGAGGATTTGCTCAGACCTGACATCTACGAGATGGAAGAATACACGCCCATTGAGCCGCTCGAGGTGTTGAGCGCGCGTTTGGGCTTGCCTGCGGAGCGCATCATCAAGCTGGACGGTAACGAGAACCCCTACGGCCCGTCACCGCGAGCCCTGGCAGCCCTGGCCGATTACCGGGGTTACCACATCTATCCGGATCCTGAGCACACCCTGCTGCGGGAGGCCATCCAGGACTACGTCGGCGTGGATAAGGCCCACATCATGTTCGGCAACGGCTCCGATGAACTCATTGACCTGGTCATGCGCCTCTTCCTGGGGTCGGGGGAGGCCATCATCAACTGCCCGCCCACCTTCGGCATGTACTCCTTCGACGCCGCTATCTGCGGGGCGCAGGTGGTACGTGTTCCTCGTCGGGCCGATTTCTCCCTCGACGTGGAAGCGATACGCCGGCAGGTTCTTGACCACCCGACCACCCGACCATCCGACCATCTGACCAAGAAGTTGTTGTTCGTGAATTCCCCCAACAACCCCGACGGCAGCTTGACCTCGCGGGAGGATCTGTTGCAGTTGCTGGAGCTTCCCCTGGTGGTAATCATTGATGAAGCCTATGCAGAGTTCAGCGGCACCAGCCTGGTTGATCTGGTGCCTGAGCATCCCAACCTCATCGTGCTCAGGACCTTCAGCAAGTGGGCAGGGCTGGCTGGCCTGCGGATCGGATACGGCGTCTTCCCGCTGGGCATCATCCGGCACCTGTGGAAGATCAAGCAGCCCTACAACGTCAACGTGGCCGCTCAAGCCGCAGCCCTGGCCTCACTGGAGGATCTGGAGTACCTGCAAGCTAACGTGCAGCGGATCGTGGCCGAGCGGGAGAGGCTTTGTGCCGAGTTGGGGAAGCTCGACTTCCTGCATCCTTACCCCAGTCAGAGTAATTTCATCTTGTGCCGAGTCCTGGGGCGGGATGCTCGTCAGCTCAAGCTGTCTCTGGAGAGGGAGGGGATTCTCATACGCTATTTCGGCAAGCCTGGTCTCAGGGATTGCATCCGCATCAGCGTCGGCAAACCCGATCAGACGGAAGCCTTGCTCCAAGCGCTGCGCAGACCGTCATTGCGAGGAGCGTAGCGACGCTTGTCCTGAGCTTGTCGAAGGGAAGCAACCCCCTCCGTGGTGGAGATTGCTTCGCCACTCAGAAATCTCCCCTCACCCCTGCCCTCGCCCCAAGGGGGCGAGGGGGTAAGTTCCCTTTCCCTCGCAGGGAAAGGGTTGGGGCGAGGGGGCAAGTTCCCTTTCCCTCGCAGGGAAAGGGTTGGGGCGAGGGGGCAAGTTCCCTTTTCCTCGCAGGGAGAGGGTTGGGGCGAGGGGGCAAGTTCCCTCTCCCTCATAGGGAGAGGGTTAGGGTGAGGGTGAAATGACACACCCATAGGTGAGAAAACATGAACGAAAACCGCACGGCGAAGGTTCATCGTCAAACAAAAGAAACCCAGGTGGAGGTGGTGCTAAGCCTGGATGGAAGGGGCGAGTACGAGATCGAGACCGGGGTAGGCTTCCTCGATCATGCGCTCTCCCATCTGGCCCTCCACGGCCTTTTCGACCTGACGGTGCGCGCCCAGGGCGACCTGGAGGTGGACGAGCATCACACGGTGGAGGACGTGGCCATCTGCCTGGGGAAGGCCCTCGACGAGGCCCTGGGGGAGCGAGCGGGCATCGTGCGCATGGCCCATAGTTACGTGCCCATGGATGAGGCCCTGGCTTTCGTGGCCCTCGACCTGGGGGGACGGGCTTACGCGGTGGTGAAAGCCGATTTCGCCACCCCTCGCGTCGGGGGTTTGGCCACCAGCCTCATTCCGCATTTCCTGGAGACCCTGGCCTACCACGCCCGCATGAACCTGCACGCCCGCGTCGTCTACGGCCGCGATGACCATCACAAGGCTGAGGCTCTGTTCAAGGCGTTGGGGCGGGCGCTGGGCGTGGCGACCAGGATCGAGCCTCGCCGCGCCGATGTGCCCTCCACCAAAGGGATTCTATAGGCCTATTAACCACTAAGTCACGAAGACACAAAGGAAATGCAGATGAAATATGCTCCTATCTCTGACGAAGAAGAACGTATCGCCAAAATGATTGTAGGCTCTGCTTATGCTGTTCACAAAACCCTCGGCCCTGGCTTGCTGGAGAATGTCTATGAAGTTTGCTTCTGTCATGAATTGACCAAATGCGGTCTGTCCTTTCTCCGACAAGTTGTTGTGCCGATTGTGTACGATGGCATAACGTTCGATGAGGGGCTGCGACTGGACGTGTTGGTAGAGGATTTGGTCATTTGTGAGTTGAAAGCAGCACAGACGATGCATCCCGTTTTCCTGGCTCAGCTCTTGACCCAGTTGAAGTTGACTGGGAAGCGGCTTGGTTTTCTGATCAATTTCAATGTGCCGCTGATCAAACATGGCATCAAGCGAGTAGTTTTGTAATCTTCGTGTCTTGGTGTCTTTGTGGTAGAAAGGTGTGGTAGACAGGTACGGCAGAGAAGATGATCGCCATTATTGACTACGGAGTGGGGAACCTGCGTAGCGTCCAGAGGGCCTTTGAGTACGTGGGAGCTGAGGTGACAGTCACCGCCCACCGGGAGACCATCGAATCGGCGTCGGCAGTGGTGCTGCCTGGGGTGGGAGCCTTCGGCAAAGCGATGTCCAATCTGGAGCGGGCAGGGCTGACTGATGTCATCTGCCAGGTCATCGCCCAAGGGCGCCCCTTCCTGGGCATCTGCCTGGGTTTGCAGCTCCTGTTCGAGGAGAGCGATGAGATGGGCCAGCACCGGGGCCTGAGCGTCTTTGGCGGCAGCGTCAAGCGTTTCGAGGTCGGCCTCAAGGTGCCCCAGATCGGCTGGAACCAGATTCACATCCAGCGGGCCAGCCCTCTGTTGGAAGGTGTAGCCGACGGTAGCTACGCCTATTTCGTCCATTCCTACCACGTCGCTCCCGCTGATCCCGAAATCGTCCTGGCTACCACCGACTATGAGATTGACTACGCCTCCATCATCGGCCAGGGCAGCGTCTTCGGCATCCAGTTCCATCCTGAGAAGAGCCAGGCGGTGGGGCTGAGGATTCTGCGCAATTTCACGGCGTTAGTTGGGGATTAACTATGATCGTCTTTCCTGCCATTGATCTGCGTCAGGGAAAGTGTGTCCGCCTGCGTCAAGGGCGCCCCGAGGCGGAAACCGTCTTCTCTGATGATCCCGTGGCCATGGCTGAGCATTGGGTCTCCCAGGGCGCCGGGTGGCTCCACGTGGTGAACCTCGATGGTGCCTTCGGCCAGGCTTCATCGCCCCCCCTCGGTCCCCCCCAAAGTTGGGGGGGAAGTTCCAGGAATCTACGGGTGGTCGAGGAGATAATAAGCTCCAACTTCCAACCCTTCGGCTACGCTCAGGCCAGGCCTCCAACCTCCAACCTCCAAATCCAGTTCGGCGGCGGCCTGCGCACTATGGCCGACATCGAGCAGGCGTTGGAGTTGGGTCTGGACCGAGTCATTCTGGGAACGGTAGCAGTGGAAGAGCCGAGCCTGGTGGCCGAGGCTGTCCAGCGCTTTGGAGCCGAGCGAATCGTGGTAGGCATTGATGCTCGAAAGGGAAAAGTAGCCACCCACGGTTGGCGGCAGGTCTCATCCGTCGCTGCTACTGAGCTGGCTCTTCGAGTGAGGGAACTGGGTGTGGAGCGCGTCGTCTACACCGACATCGCCCGCGACGGAATGCTCAGCGGAGTCAACGTCGAAGCCACCAGGGAGTTGGCTCAGCACACAGGGTTGAAGATCATCGCCTCAGGAGGCGTTTCCTCATTGAATGACCTGCGTCGCCTTAAGGAAGCCGAGGCGAGCGGGGTGGAGGGCGTCATCATTGGCCAGGCGCTGTACAGTGGGGCGCTGGAATTGCGGGAGGCGATAGAGATAGCGAGCGAATCGGCGAATCAGCGAGCGAGTCAGCGAATTGAGGGAGTGAGGTCAGGATGTTAGCTAAGCGGATCATACCCTGTTTAGATGTCAAAGACGGGCGGGTGGTCAAGGGGATCAATTTCGTCAACCTGCGGGACGCGGGAGATCCAGTGGAGCAGGCCCAGGTCTACGATGCCGAGCGAGCCGATGAGTTGGTCTTTTTGGACATCACGGCCTCCCACGAGCGGCGCGATATCACCATCGAGATGGTGCGCCACGTAGCCGACACCGTCTTCATTCCCTTCACCGTGGGCGGGGGTATTCGCACCATTGAGGACATCAGGGCCATCCTGATGGCTGGCGCCGACAAAGTCTCGATCAACACCGCGGCGGTCAAGAATCCATCGTTGATCACCGAAGGGGCGAAACACTTCGGCAGCCAGTGCATCGTGGTGGCGATTGATGCCAAGCGAGTAGTAACAACGGACACATGGATTAAACGGACTGGGGCTCCTCAGTGGGAGGTCTATATCAACGGTGGACGTACGCCGATGGGGCTTGATGCTGTAGAGTGGGCTAAGGAGGTGGACGAGCGAGGGGCGGGGGAGATCCTGCTCACCAGCATGGACTGCGACGGCACTCAGGAGGGCTACGATATCGAGTTGACTAGAGCCATCGCCGAGGCTGTATCCATCCCCGTCATCGCCTCAGGTGGGGCGGGCAAGCTGGAGCACTTCCACCAGGTTCTTACCGTGGGCCAGGCCGATGCTGCTCTGGTCGCTTCCCTCTTTCACTACAAGCAGTTGACCATAGCCCAGGTGAAGGAGTACCTGGCGGCGCAAGGTGTGCCAGTTAGATTGTAGCCATCGGGGGTGACCAGTGGAATTGAAAGCAGAGATCAAATGGGACGACCGGGGCCTGGTGCCGGCCATCGTCCAGGACGCGCAAACGGACCAGGTGCTGATGCTGGCCTACATGAACCAACTGGCCCTGGAAAAGAGCATCTCCACGGGTGAGACCCATTTCTGGAGCCGCAGCCGGTCGGAGTTGTGGCACAAAGGCGCCACCTCTGGCCACACCCAACGCATCGTGGAAATACGCTACGATTGCGATGCTGACACCTTGCTGCTCCGTGTCGAGCCGCGCGGCCCGGCCTGCCACACCGGCCACCAAAGTTGCTTCTATCGCTGCTTGTGGGAGAAAGAGAGCACTGCATGACATTGGCCTTTCCCCCTCCCTCCTCTTGGGTTTGGGAGAGGGAGGAGGGCTGGGGGGAGGGTGAGGGCTATGAGCACCATACTAGAAGACTTGTTCAACGTCATTCAGGACCGCAAAGTCAATCCCAGGGAAGGCTCCTATACCTGCCACCTTTTCGCCGCAGGGGAAAACGAGATCCTCAAGAAGATGGGCGAGGAGGTGGTGGAAACCATCGTGGCAGCCAAGGGGGAAGACGATGAGCGATTGGTCTACGAGGTGGCCGATCTCCTCTATCATACCCTGGTGCTCCTGGCCTACCGCGACATCGAGCTGGCCGACGTGGAAGACGAACTGGCCAGGCGATTCAGGTGAGTTTTAGTCGATTTGTATCCAGAAAGGAGAAAGCGAAATGAACAATGAAGCATCGAGAAGGCTTGCTGTAGGCATCTGCTTGCTGCTGCTAACCCTGACTTCTCCCGGCAGGGGAAACGATGCAACTGCGGGTAGTGCCCATGAGGATCTGATGAGTACAGAGACAACCGCCCCGACAACAGTGGTGACTACATCTGGATCAACCGTGCAATCTCAGACGAGATCTTCCTGGTCGTGTCTCCCTCGCTACAGTGAGCCGGAAACGATCCTAACCCTGTACCGACCAACCGATCTACACCACATGGTTTCTGCCGACTTCACTGGCGATGGCTGGCCGGATGTCGTTCTAGCGAGGGCGCTTTGGCAAAGTGACGAAATCTTCGAACTGGATATCCTGCTAAACGATGGGGACGGGAACCTGGTGTTGGGAACATCCGAGATCTTCTCGGGAACGGTCCCCTCTGTGATGGATGCACGCGAATTGGTGCTGGCCGACTTCAACGGGGATGGCCGTGCTGACATATTCTTTGCCGATGAGGGAAACGATAGCCCTCAGGGGACTGGGTATCAGAACACGCTGGTATTGTCAGCGCCTGGTGGCAAGTTGGTGGATGCTACTGACAATCTACCTCAACAGAGTGCTTTTACGCACTCTGCCGCCGCCGCTGACATTGACGGGGATGAGGACGTTGACCTTTACGTTGGAAACCTGTGGGGATATACCCCTCAGATTCTGCTGAACGCGGGAGGCAATGCCGTGTTTACCGTGGCGACAGGGCGTCTCCCATTTCCAGTGGAAGACACTGATTACGGTGCATACACGACCAGTGAGTTTGTCGATGTTAATAACGATACCTTCCCGGACCTGATACTTGGTGACGCGGGTGATGATCTAGAAGGAGGGCCCGATTCTCTGGTGCTGTTGAACGACGGTACCGGCCATTTCTCGATTCTGGCTAACGCAATCCCGTCGAAACCGTTTGCAGAAACGGACATAGCCCTGGACATTGACGCGGACGACATCAACGGCGATGGATATCAGGATCTATTCATCGTTTTCACAAAGGACGATCCCTTTTACATGGGCAGGTACATCCAGATACTGATAAACAACCAAGACGGCACCTTCCGCGACGAAACCCCTGCGCGATTGCCGCAGTCCGATAACGATGATCCCTGGATCAAGTGGGTCTATCTGCTTGACCTTGATATGGATGGGCATCTTGACATCGTGGCAACCCCGTTGGGGCCGCCAGGGCCCCTGTTTTACCTTAACAACGGGGATGGCACCTTCCGTCCACTGCCCAACGTGTTCAACATCGGAACTGACAATCTATTCACGTTTCTTGACATTGATCAGGATGGGTTTCTTGATGTCCTCTGGTCCTGGGGCGGATGCCAACATGGGGCCTGTCCCGAGGATCATTTCCTTGTCCGTGCTCTTGGTTGTCCCGTGTTCTTGCCCCTGGTGCTCAAGAACTTCTATCCTTCGCAGCCAACGCCCACTCCCACCCAGCCGGTTGAGTCGGTGATAGTCCACCTTGCACAGGGTGACGCGTGGGTCCCAGCCGGTACCCCGATTATCCTGGCAACTCGCTGGATAGTAGACCAGCCAGGGCTCGTAGATGACTATCTGGCCTCGTTGGATCTCACGGTCACTTTGGATGGCGAGCCGCTGCCCGGCGTGATGGATTATTGGGGCGGGGTAGAGGAGTATGGAGACTTCGACGGAGATGGAGACACCGACTACGTGTCGAACTGGGAGTATTCCGTGGGGGTGCTCAGTTCGGGAACCCACCAGGTTGAATCCGAATTCTATCTTCAGCGGCCCATCACGGATGGATTTGATCTGGACGAGGATGGTGTCCCAGACGTGTACAGTGGCTCATGGGAGTACTTCCTGCAGATCACAGTTGGAGAATGAGGGATGACGGCCAATGTCGTGCGGGACGGAACAGACCACTGGATATCAGCAATCATCGGTGCGATTTGCTGAGAATCGCGCCCCAGTCACACGAAGGAGTATCATGTCAGAAGAAAACAAGGCCCTTGTTGATCGTCCCACCCAGGCGTTCAACGACGGCAACCTGGATGCCTTTGTCGGTCACATCGAAGGGGAGAGCATACGGCTGTGGTTGAACAACGGGTGCACTGTTTTCTACGACAGTGAGCAGGATATCGAAGTGGACGCCCGCCAGGTTGCGGAGGAGTCAGCGTCTTTTGGCCTGGGCTTCGGCCTTGGCTGGACCGAAACCAGCTACGAGGGTTATCAGTTCCGCATAGATCCCAATACCCAGCAATACCTGCTAGAGAAGAGAGACATGGACGGCACCTGGACCACCTTGCTCGACTGGACCTTCTCGTCGGCGATCCAGCAGGGCACGGCAAGCAACCATCTGCGCGTCGTCCGAGAAGGCGAAGACCTCAGCATGTACGCTAACGGAACCCAGGTCGCCACGTACTACGAGCGCAGCTTCCTCGGTTCCGGGAGAGATGCCGGTGTCCGCGTCTACAGCCAGGACGCTGCCCCCGTTGACGTCCGCTTCGACAACTTCCACGTGAGCTGTGTGCCGTAATGTGGGCAGTTCAAATTCTTCTGGAGGAGCACAATGAAGATCAAACGTGCATTGCTAAGTGTTTCCAACAAAGAGGGGCTGGTCGAATTCGCCCAGGGGCTGGCCGAGCTGGGCGTGGAGTTGGTCGCCACCGGTGGCACGGCCCGCGCCCTTAGAGAAGCGGAACTTGCTGTACGCCCAATAGAAGATGTCACGGGCTTTCCGGAGATCCTGGACGGGCGGGTCAAAACCCTGCACCCGGCTGTTCATGGCGGCATTCTGGCCCGCCGCGACCAGGCGCACCTGGCGGAGCTGGAGGCCCAGGGCATTGCCACCATTGATCTGGTGGCGGTCAACCTGTACCCCTTCGCCGAGACCGTTGCCAAGCCAGGGACAACGCTGGCTGAGGCCGTCGAGCAGATTGACATCGGCGGCGTGGCCCTGCTCAGGGCGGCGGCCAAGAACTTTGCCTACGTGGCCGTGGTGTCCGACCCCGCGGACTACGCCACCACCCTGGCCGAGTTGCGAGGGCAGGACGACCTCTCCCTCGCCACTCGCCAGCACCTGGCACTGAAGGCCTTCTGCCATACGGCCAGCTACGATGCGGCCATCAGCCGCTACCTGTCCACCCGTTTCGAGGAAGCAGCCTTCCCCGTCACACTGCACCTCAGCTTGACAAAGCTAGCTGACCTCCGCTACGGGGAGAATCCACACCAGCAGGCTGCTCTCTATAGCCTGGGTGCAACTGGGAGTCCTCTGGGTGGAAACCTGTTGCAGGGCAAGGTTCTGTCCTACAACAACATCCTGGACCTGGACGCCGCTTGGCGAATCGCGAGTGACTTCGCCGCCCCCACTGTGGCCATCATCAAACACGGTAATCCTTGCGGCGTGGCCAGCGACCCAAGCCTGGCCGATGCCTTCCGAGCGGCCCTGGCCAGCGACCCCGTCTCCGCTTTCGGGAGCATCATCGCCACTAATCGTCCCTTCGATGGGGAGGTGGCCCTGGCTTTGGGTGATCTGTTCGTCGAGGCCATCGCTGCCCCCGCTTTCACTTCCGAAGCGCTGGAGGTTCTGGCCGAGCGCCCCAACTGCCGCCTGCTGGAGATGTCGGACACGGAAGATTCGGCCTGGGAGATGAGGAGCGTGCAGGGCGGGATGTTGGTCCAGGAAGAGGATAGCATCCTGAGCGGCTCGACTGAGCTCGCCGAAGTCCTGTCGAAGGGCACGATTGCTGAGGATGAAGCGGATTGGAAGGTGGTGACTGAGCGCAAACCGACGGTGGAGGAACTCGAAGCTCTGGGCTTTGCCTGGAAGGTGGCAAAGCACGTCAAGTCCAACGCCATCGTTTTGGTCCGCGGGATGGCTACGGTGGGGGTGGGGGCAGGGCAAATGAGTCGCCTGGACGCTGTGCGCCTGGCCGTGGCCAAGACTGGCCAACGGGCGCAGGGGGCGGTCCTGGCCTCCGACGCTTTCTTCCCCTTCCCCGATGGAGTGGAGGAGGCGGCCAGGGCCGGGGTAACGGCCGTCGTGCAGCCGGGGGGGTCCAGGGGCGATGCCGCCGTCATCGAGGCTGCCAACGCTCATGGCTTAACCATGCTCTTCACCGGGGTGCGGCACTTCAGACATTAGCAGATTCAGGTGCCAGGCACTTTCGGAAGTGCCTGGCACCTAAGTTGAGGGAGGGATCATGAAAGTTCGTCGTCTCAGCCAGATGACCACAGATGAGATAGCCGCGTTGAAGAGGAGGTCGGGGCTGGATATTGAGTGGCTCTTGACTTCGGTAAAGCCCATCGTCGAGGACGTGAAGGCGCGGGGGGACGCCGCGCTTATCGAGTACACAGCCCGCTTCGACGGCGTGCACCTCTCCGCTGCCGACCTCAAGGTCTCCGAGGAGGAGGTCAGGCGTGCCTACGAGCAAGTTAGCCCGGAGACCCTGGATGCCTTTCGCCAGTCGGCGCGAAACGTCCGCGCGTTTCAAGAGCGTAGCATGCCTGAAGGGATGTGGCTGACGGAGATCGTCGAGGGGGTGCTGGTGGGACAGAGAGTCACGTCCATCGAGTCAGTGGGCCTGTACGTTCCCGGCGGCAAGGGAGACTACCCTTCGGTGATGCTGATGCTGGGCATTTGTGCTCAGGTCGCTGGGGTGAAGAAAGTCGTAGCCTGCACCCCTCCCACCTCCGAGGGGAGCGTCAACAGCGGGACACTGGTGGCCGCCGACCTGGCGGGCGTGACGGAGATCTACAAGCTTGGCGGGGCCCAGGCCATCGCAGCCATGGCCTTCGGCACCGAGACCGTGCCCAGGGTGGACAAGATCGTGGGGCCTGGCAGCCCCTACGTGATGGCGGCCCGGCAACTGGTGGCTGGCGTCGTGGATCTGGGAAACGTAGCGGGACCCAGCGAGGCCATCATCCTGGCCGACAGGGAGGCCGATCCCTGGAACGTGGCTTTGGACCTTCTCGTCCAGGGGGAGCACTCCAAAGATGCCGCCTCCCTGCTGGTCACCCATAGCCAGGAACTGACTGGGCACGTCCAAGAAGCTCTGCCCGAACTGCTCGCCGATTTACCCGATGAGCGGCGGCAGATATGTGAGACCGTGCTATCCCAGTACGGTGGCGCCATCCTGACCGAATCCCTGGGCCAAAGCATCGATTTCGTCAACGACTACGCACCGGAGCACCTCCAGTTGGCCGTCCAGAACCCCCTGGCGGTGCTGTCACGGATACGCCATGCTGGTACTATCCTGTTGGGCCAGAGGACAACGTTCACCTTCGGCGACTTCTCTCTGGGGCCGACCAACGTCATCCCCACCGGCGGCTTCGCCAGGGTTCAATCCCCCGTATCCGTCCACGATTTCCTGAAGCACAACTCCGTGTGCTACGTTCTCGACCGTGCTGGGTTTGATGCCCTGGCCGAGGGCAGCGCGACCTTTGCCGAGTACGAGGGGTTTCCTGCTCATGCTATGGCTGTGAGGAGGAGGGATGAGGCACCGAGTTAACAAGGCGACCAGGAATGAGGGTTCATTGTCTTGTTGCCAGGAACGTTGAAAGCTGGTATAATGGTATTGGTTTGCAGGGCGTCTCAAAGGGAGGGGAGATGAGCAAGTATAGGCTACCTTTGGTTATTGAGCCCCTGGAAGAGGGCGGGTATCTAGCTACCAGTCCTGCGTTTCCTGGGCTGTTGGTTCAGGCGGATACGGTGGAAGAGGCACTAGCCTTGGCCCCCGGCGTGGCCCGAGCTTTGATTGAGGCCATGCGGGAGAAAGGGGTGCCTTTGCCAGCGGGTTTGCAAGCGGTAGAAGCGCCGCCTTTTCGCACTGAGGTATTGGTGCTAGCATGAGGTACCGCGAGTTGACCAAGAAGCTGAGGAAGCTGGATTGTGAGTTTGTGCGTCAAGCTCCTGGTTCTCACGAGATCTGGTGGAATCCAGCCAACCGTCGTTTTACTTCGATCCCTCGCCACAAGGGCAAGGATTTGCCCAAGGGGACAGTGAGAGCTATCTTGCGTCATTTGGGCATTGAGCCTGACGAATTCTGGCAGGCGTGAAGTGAGGAATGTCAATGATCAAGCATGAAATCACCAAATTGATCCAACAAGCCATCCGCAAAGCCCAAAGGGAGGGCGACCTGCCTTCTTTCACCGTACCCGAAATCCCCCTGGAGCACCCCAGGCAGACTGAACACGGCGACTACGCCACGCCCATCTGTCTGCAATTGGCCAACCTGGCCCGCATGGCTCCCATCAAGATAGCCAACATCGTCGTCAAGCATCTGCCGGAGACAGACTACTTGGGCAAGATCGAGATTGCCCATCCTGGCTACATCAACTTCGCCCTGGGTGATGCCTGGCTGGCTCAGCAGGTGGAGGCGATCCTGGCGGCTGGCGAGGACTATGGCAACATTGACATCGGCCAGGGCAAGAAGGTGCAGGTGGAGTACGGCAGCGCCAATCCCACTGGCCCGCTGCACGTGGGCAGCGGGCGCAACGTGGTGTTGGGCGATAGCCTGGCCAACGTGCTGGAGGCGGCTGGCTATGAAGTCCAGCGGGAGTACTACGTCAATGACGCCGGCTCGCAGATGCTACTTTTCAACGAGACCCTCTACGCCCGCTATGCTCAGGCCCTCGGCTGCGAAGGCCCTATTCCTGAAAAGGGTTATCGTGGAACTTACCTGGCCGAGTGGGGGCAAGAGATCGCCAAGGAGGAGGGCGACAAGTACTTGAACATGCCCCAGGCTGAGGCGGTGGCGGCCATCGGCAAGGTGGGGCTGGCCAAGGCGCTGGGCTGCATTGAAGGCGACGTGGAGCTATTGGGCATCCATTACGATCGCTGGTATTCGGAGCAGAGCCTCTACGACGATGGCTACTTCGCCAGGATCATGACCCTCCTCCGTCAGAGCGGGCACATCGTCGAGCGAGAGGGGGCGGTATGGTTCACGGCTACTGACCTGGGCGGGGACAAGGACGAGGTGATTGTTCGTTCCGACGGCCAGCCGGGCTATTTCGCTTCGGACATCGCCTATCATTACAACAAGTTCGTGGCACGGGGCTTCGATTGGGTCATTGATATCTGGGGCGCGGATCATCAGGGCCACGTCCCGCGGATGAAGGCCATGATGCGCGCGCTGGGATTGGGCCCGGAGAGGCTGACCCTGCTCATCTATCAGTTGGTCACTCTCAAGCGCGGAGGCGAGGTGGTGCGCCTCTCCAGGCGCACTGGTGACATCATCACCCTGCGGGAGGTCATCGAGGACGTGGGCCCTGATGCGGTGCGCTTCTTCCTCCTGTCGCGCGCTGCGGACAGTCAGATGGACTTCGACCTGGACCTGGCCGTGGAGCAGTCGGCCGAGAACCCCGTTTACTACGTCCAGTATGGCCACGCCCGCATCGCCAGCATCCTGCGGTACGCCAGGCAACCGATTCCCGATTTCGCAGATGGTGGCGTATCACTGTTGCGGCATCCCGCGGAATTGGCCCTCGTCCGCTACATGCTACTGTTGCCCGAGGTGGTGGAGCAAGCAGCTGAGAACCTGGCCCCCCACTACCTGACCTACTACGCCCAGGACCTGGCCAGCGCGTTTCATTCCTTCTACAAAGAGTGCCGCGTCGTCTCCTCCGATCCCGCCGACGCCGAACTAAACAAAGCCCGTCTCAAGTTGGTCTCGGCGGCCCAGGTCGTGTTGGCCAAAACGTTGAGACTGATGGGCATGACTGCGCCGGAGAGGATGTGAGCGAAGAGTTTCGTGTTGCGAGTTCCGGGTTTCGGGTTTGACAACTCCAGGTCTTGGCAGTATAATCAGAACTGAGGGGCGAATAGCTCAGTTGGATAGAGCGCTTCCCTTACAAGGAAGAGGTCACAGGTTCAAGTCCTGTTTCGCCCACCTTGATTGATAATGACGCTCAAAACGAAAGGTTCTGGCGAATCGTCTGTCAGAACCTTTTGCTTTGCGAAACTTTGGGGATATGGATGTCTAGGTCTTGCGCCTCCAGATCAGCGCAACCGCGAGGGCGGCGAGCACAACCAGCGCTGCCAACCCCAGCCACGACGCCAGCAACTCTAGCCTGTTCACCGGCACGATGATGCCGCCAACGGGCACTGGGGGCTGAGGAGGCGGCTGCCCAGGGCCCCCGGGTTCTGTGATGACGCCATTGGCGACGAGGTCGTCATCACCATCACCGCCATCGGTGATGGTGATGGTAATGACATTGTCACCATCGTTGTCACCCATGGGGATCTGGTACCAATGGTTGGCCGGATTGGCGACCGTCGGGCCATACTTCCAATACTGGGTATCGGGGGGCATGTCGTCTGGCAGGGAGATAGTGACCTCCACTGTCCCGCCGGGAGCAAGGCCCTCGATGGTGAAGTTGAAAAAGCCGTGGAGGAAATCCAGGCTTGGGGCATCAGCAGGGGATGGATTCCCCACGCCGGCGATGAAGGAGAAGTATCCCGCGCTGGCCTGTAGGGTGAAGCTCCCCGACCCTGTGCTGGTTGGCAGATCGTTGGCTGTATCATCACAAGCGTTGCCCACACCATCTCCATCGAGGTCTTCCTGGCCAGGGTTGGCATGGTTGGGACAGTTATCGCAGGCATCGCCTGCCTCATCATCATCGGCGTCAGCCTGATCTGGGTTCGACACCAATGGGCAGTTGTCCTCATCGTCGGGAATACTGTCGCCGTCACTATCAGACAGAGCAACCTCCACGTAGAGTGGCCCCTCCAGGCGTATGTTCCCGACCAGGTCGTGCGCTTCTAGCCAGAGAGCGTACGTGCCTCCCGTGTCGGGCCGCAGTGTGTAAACCCATTCCTCTCCGACGCGGGCCGTCAGGTCACGGTAGGAGGCTGCATCCGGCGGATCCACGCGCACGTAGACTTCGTCTACGCCACCGCCATCGCTCACCTGGCCAGCCAGGACCAGCGTCGGCGACAACTCATACATCATGGTGATGACGACGGTGGTGGTCAGCGCCGGCGGCACCACGTCCAGTTGATAGGTCAGACTGATCGGCTCGGGCGTGCGGTTGCCCACACCGTCCAGGCCGTAGATAGAGAGCGTAACCGATAGGCCGTCTGCGCCCTCAATCAAGGGTAGTGGGTAGTTCCACCTCCCTGCTGTGGAGAGGGCTGCGCTTTGCGGCGTCAGGCTCAGGCGGCTGCGGTTGTACGTGCCTTCGTTCAGTAGTGGATTGAGGTCGCAGATATTCAGTTGCCACATGCCCTGGGATGCCTCTCCGATGAAGGTGCTGAGCGACGAGAAGGGCTGTGCAGGCCGGTCGAAGTATGGTTCTGTCGGATCGTCCTGGATGGGCGCGTGCAGCGGCCCGCTGGCGGCGTCGTCGAGCCACACGTCGTAGTTGGCGAAGCCGTAGGTCGCGCCACTGGGAGCGATCACCAGGGCGCGCGTCCCCGACGGAGAGACCAATTCAGCCACGATCTCCTCACGAGCGGGATGGGTGGCGTTGAAGCCCAGGTCCACGTCGCCGACGATGAAGGCATCGGCCACGGTGAAGGTTCGGGTGATCTCACCCCCACCACAGTAGGTCGTGGCGGTGATGACGTCGGTGATGATGCCGGTAATGACGATGGGCGCGGTAGGAACGTCGTCGTAGAAGTGGGCTGTGTCGGTGGGAGCCTGGGTGCTGAGCAAGGTGGCTGCTGACTCACAGACGGTTTCCTCGTCTACCTCGCGGCAGACCTGCACCACGACGCTGCTATGGGTGTCGCTGATCGGGCCGGTGAGCAACTCTCCACCCGGGCCAATGAACTGCCCGTCCACAGCGGCTCGCGCTTCGTCATCCAGCGCCACTGTCGGCGGCGTAGCATCCACCACTACGACGTGCCACGGTATCGTCCAATCGCTGACGTGGTCGTAGCCGTCGGTGGCCCTGGCCCGAAGCTCGAACTCGTCACCGTCGCTCCCGACTACATTCCATTCGCACGTCCACTGTCCATCGTGGGGCATGGCGTCGGGGCAATTGAGCACGGTGACGCCGCCCAGCGGGTCGCGCACCTCCACTTCCACCAGCGGCACGCCCGATGGGTCGGAGGCGTAACCGCGCACGGTGTTGGCACCCGGCCCGACGACCAGCTTCGGGACCTCAATGCCCACGTGCTGTGGCGGGTCAATGTCCACGGCGTGGTCGGCCCACACCCACTCCAGCGGCGGCTGCGTTGGGATGCCGGTCGTCCCGCTGAAGGGATTGCGGGCATCGAACACCAGGCCGTCCAGTATCGCCCACTGCAAAAGCTGGCGGCAAACCTCCGGCGGCAGGCCGTCCACGTTGACACAGCGCTCGTAGCGCCAGTTGCTCTCTACCTCCACGACCCCGCTGAAAGTCACTGTCACGGTGTCGCCGGGGGCGACGGAACCTACGTTCAGTTGCCGGTACTCCATGTAGCCTTGATCCAGGCGGCTGCCGTCCGGCAGGCTCAGGGCGGAGTAGGCCAGGACGAACGCCTGGACGTCCAGGGCCTCGCTCGTGCCCCGGTTGGAAACGCGCAAGGTGTAGCTGATGACGTCGTCCTGGCCCACTGGCGGGTGGGTGTTGTCCAGAAAGGTGAACTGCTGGCTCTTGGGGCCAGATTCCTGGAAGAGGGTCTCCCACTGCCAGAAAAGGTCGTCGCCGAACAGGGCGTAGGTGGTGCCCAGCGGCTCCACAGTAAGCTCCACGCGCAGGTCGCTATCCACGAAACCCTGGCTGGTGGGCGGTTCCTGCAAGGCCTCGGTGTACGGGCAGAGCAGTGGCCCCAGGCTGGGCCAGCGGTAGAAATTCGGCAGCACGAAGTTGCGCTGCGTCGCCGCTTGCACCGCGGCCAGCGGATTGACGGCCAGCACGCTGTTGAGCAGGTTCCGGTCCGGCATGGCCGACCACAGGCGCAGGGCGTCTTCCTCGCTCGCCGCCGCCAGCAGGCCAAGAGAGTTGGTCGCCGGATTGGAGATGTCCAGCAGGTCGAACGGCAAGTACAGGTCCGTGATGCCGTTGTTCCACTGGTACTGCTCAGCCGTAAGCCAGAGGCTCAAATCCCATCCTTCGGTGACCTCGTTCCACTCCCACAGGGCGGCCGTCTCGCTATCCACCACCCACACCAGGTAGTCGGCCTGCATGGCCATGCTCTGGAGCGCGGCGACGGTCTGGCTCTGGCGCACCTGTTCAAACTCTGGCCATTCCGACGTCACCAGCTCAGGCAGGTTACCCGGCAGGTAGATGCCGGGCGCGGGGCCGCCATAGGGATTGAGGAGCTGCGTTGCACCGCCCGACCTGGTGTCCAGGTAGATGAACAGGTCGCCTTCGACGTCCCAGTTGGCGCCGACCCAGGCCAGGCGCAAGGCGTTGGCATCCCAGGTAGCGTAGAATTCCTGGTTCTCAGAGAGGGATGCGCCGGTCGGGGCTCGGTCGGCCACGCTGCGGCTCCGTCCCATTTGCGTGCAGCCGCTGTCCATCCAGCCGTGGTAGAGGAGGCCGGTTGGCAACTGCGTGCGGATGAGGTCTGGCGTGAGGGGCGCGTCCACGTAGACCGGCCCCTCGGTCTGCTCCTGCCAGTTGCCATAGATGTCCACCGAAACGACGTGGGCGTACACCTCATGCGCTTCACTGATGACCTGAGTATAGCTGTAGGCCGTCCCTGCGGGGACATAAAGCGTCCCTTCCGTGTTCGTCGGGCTGTCGGTCCAGCCAACCCGGTAGCCCGCGACGCCGCTGCCGTCGGTAGACAGCGTCCACTCGATGACCAGTTGGTTGCCGTCGGTGATGGTCTGGCGCGGCTCAACGGGGTGGTACGCGCCCAGGGCATCGAAGTAGCCCAGCGTGATGGTGACGGCCTCGGGTGCTTGCATATCGAAGAGCAGCGTAGCAGTGGTGGCGTTGGTGTGACTGGCGAAGTCGGTAGCTCTGGCGGTGACGTCGTAATTCACACCGTCCGGATCGGCGTCATCGATGGGCCAGGTGTAGCGCCAGACGGGGCTGATGGCTTCGCCCGTCAGCGAAGCGGCGCCCCAGCCACGGTCGTCGGGGTTCACGTCCACGCGCGCTACGCCGAAGTTGTCCGCAGCGTTACCAGAGAGGACGGCCGCTCCCTGGGCAGCGCGTCGGGCCGTGGTGATGACCGTGGTGTCGAAGGTGGGTGGTGCCGGGGGCTGCAGGTCCACCGTGACCGTGATGGGGTGCGTCGTGGTCTGCACCTGGCTTATCCAGTCGGACACTTCAGAATTGAGAGTGTAGTAGCCTTCACCCAGCGGTGTGTAGGATGTAGTCCACGTCGTTTCGGTGACTGCGCCAGGATCGGGCGAGTCGGGCCAGCCAGTATCGTAGAACGGTGCGCTGTTGACGGTGACGGTGAGGGTCTGCAGATAGTTCTCCGCGTAGGCCTGGCCTTCTACGCCGAAGGCTGCGGTCGTCGAGAACGCCGTGCCGTTGCTGGGGGTGATGACGGCCGAGTCCAGCGATAGTGGTGGTGGCGGCGTCGGCGTGGGCGTCGGGGTGGGTGTCGCTGTTGGCTCCTGGGTTGGTGTGGGCGTCGGACCCCATTCCGACGGTGGCCACGGCGTCGGTGTGGGCGGTATCGGCACGTCTATTGGATAGGTCGCCGTGGTGCAATGGTCGTAGGCATCGCAGACGTAGTGAGCCAGAAACGGAAGCGCGCCGTTGACCTGGCAGGTGGCCGTGATTCGAACCAGCCGGTTGGTGTCGGTGGTCACCTCGCTATACCAGGATGAAATCTCGTGGAAGTAGGTGCGCTGCCAGGTATCCTCAGGGCAGGGACAGCCGATGAAAGTATCCTCGTCCAGGTTCAAGTCCTCGACATAACAGGTCACCTCGGTAGGGCCAAACGGTAGGCTTAGCCATTTGAGGCCAGGCTCGGCGCGCGGAGCGGCCGTGTCTACCATCCCGTTCCAGACCGCCGCCTTGCCACCGTGATAGGGCCAGGGCTGTACGTCATGGCTCTCCAACCTGAGCTCGTAGAAGCCCTCCAGATCCGGCATCTCGTAGGTCCAGGTGGTCGTAGTGATGCCCCAGCCAGATTCAGCCAGCGTGGCGCGTCCGCTGTGGTAGTAGTACCATGACTTCCAGAGCTCGGCGACCGGCTCGAATTTCACGTACAGGATGCCGACGCCGCTGTCGACCGGTCCCGGATCGGTGATGACGCCGGTCAGGGTCACGTCGTTGCAGGCGATGGCGTCGGTGTATGGCCCCATGTATTGCAGGTCGGCTACTGGTGGGGTGTTGTCCACCTCGAACACACCGTAGACCGCTTCTGGTAAGTAGTTGCCCGCGTCGTCCCTGGCGCGCATGTAGAGGGTGTACACGCCGGTGGGGTTGGGCAGCGCATTTCCTTCGTTGTCAAAGGCAGGCAGTGCGTAGTTCAGCTCCCATTGATGGGCTGAACCGTCCCCGGCAGAGAATCTGAGGCTCGTCCAGCCACCGCCGGCCCTGACGTGCGTCTCTTCCTCCGGGCTTATCCGCCGACGATGCTGGCCTTGCAGCAGCACGTACAGGGATCCATTGGTGCTGTCTTCTACTGTACCTTTCACCCAGACCCACCAGCGTCCCTGGCTGTCGTCCCAGGCCTTGCCGCGCACTTCGGTCACAGTGAGCTGCGGCGGGGTGCGATCAATGAACACACCGATGCTGGAGGGATTGCCCACGTTGTCGGCAGGATCGTTGGCGCGGACGCTCAGGGTGTGCCACCCTTCCCCCACAGCACTGGTGTCCCAATCCCAGGTCCAGGTCTCTGCGCCGTCGGCTTCCTGCCACGCTCCACCATCCACCCTGACCTCCACCTTGGTCACGTAGGTGTTGTCCCGCGCCTCGCCGCCGATGGGCAGCGTGCCGGTTTCGCCAATGTGCTGGTCGTCGGCCAGCGAGGTGATGTCTGCGGTAGGCAGGGTGCCGTCCACTATGACCTCGTCTTCGACCTGCTGCTCGCTTCTGCCCAGCGGCGTGGTGGTTTCGTGCAGCGCCGTCCGGTTGATGTGCAGGTGTTCCCCGTCGTGGGTTGTGCGCGACACCAGGCACTCAGTCACCGAGTCGTCCAACGCTTTGACCTTTTGGTACAGGGTCTTGATTTCCGAGGCTGAGAGCACCCCTGGCCATACGGCGAGTTCGTCCACCAGGCCGCGGAAGTAGTTGCCCCAACGGGCCTTGCCGATGCGCAGGGGGCCGCTGCCCCAGTAGTAGCGGGCGGTGGTGTCCTGAGCCACCTGCACGCCGTCGCGGTAGATAGTGCGCTGCCCGGTCCCGAAGTCGTAGCTACAGGCCCAGTGGTGCCAGTCGGTGTCGCTGTACTGATTCGACGTGACCAGGTAGTTGGTCGTGTCAAAGGCGCAGATGAACCGGTTGTTGCTCCAGAAGCCGATGTATAAGTCCCTGTCGGAGCCGGCGCTTCCCTGGCTGACGATGTATTCGTCTCGGTTGGTCCACTCACGTTTGGCCCAGAAGGCGATGGTGAAGGAGGACCCAGCGATCGGCACGTCGGCGCCGGTGATGACGTCGTCAGTCCCGTCGAACTTGACCGCGTTGTAGGCTATGCCCTCCTTGCCGGCCTGAGGGCATTGCCCGGCGCTGCACTCAGCGGCGCCGTAGCCGCTGCGGGCGGCGTTGTTGAAGGTTTCGGCTCCGCTGACCTCGTCGAAGGGATAGACCACCAGCGCGCCCAGGTAGTCGTCTACGACTTCGCCTTCCGACAGGGCGCGGGGATAGATGGTCAATTCGTCGAAGTAGCCCTTGAAGAACCGCTTGTCGTCGCAACCGTAGGTGTTGCAGGGTTGGACACCCACAGCCACACCCATGATCACAGATTGTGTGTGCAAGTTCGAGGACGACCGCTCGCCAGTGGCACGCAGTTTGCCGTCCACGTAGAGGTGCTGGCCGCCCACGCCGCCGCCGAAGGTATTAGCCACGTGGTGCCATTGGCCATCGGCGAAGTTCTTGCCCGACGAGCAGATGACCTCAGACTCCGTGGTATTCGGGTTGCCCTCGCCTAGCTTCGCGCAGAGGTTGCCGTTGAGGAGATAAATGTCGCGGTCGTGGTCATCGTAGTTGAACGCAGCAGCGTCGCCTACAGAGTAGATGCCACAAGTGTCACATTCGGCCTTGAACCAGAAGGTAATGCCGTAGGAGGAAACAGACAAGCCCACGCCCCCTGCCCTGATCCAAGCACCTTCCTCAAAGGTTGCACCACCCGTTTCATGGTGTCCCTCGAAATACACGGCGTTGCCACGCTTGCCTTCCTTTCCAGATGGTATGTAGTCTTGCCAACAGCTAGCGTCGTGGTCAAAGCCGGAACTGTCGGCGAAAGTGCAGGCCGTATCCCCTTCTTCGTCGAAGTGGAACAGGGCAGCGATGCGCGGCTCGGCGCAGGTCACGTCCAGGAGGTAGCTTTTGCCGGGTGCCTCTGTGCGCCCCCGCTCGCCGCGCAGCTCGCCGTTCATCCCCACCCCCTGGGAGTAGACGGTGTACTGGCCGTTCAAGCTCCAGGCCACCGCCCAGCCGCCGTTCACCGGATCGTTGCTCACGGCAGCCTCCCAGCCTGCTTGATCGGAGAGGTTGCCGACGGTGAATTCGTCCGGCGTGTTTGACCCAGCCAGGATGCGCCCGCGCAGGGAACGGTTGCTGCCGCTCCGGCTGGTGTAGATGACGAGGGTTCGGCCGCTCAGGGGATCGTAAGCGATCCGGGGACTCCATTCGCTGGCTGCGCTGGCAGAGACGGCCTCTGGTTCGGTGGCTGACTGGCCGGAGATGTAGGCGGTGTAGATATCGCTGCCCCGCTCCCACACTGCCTGATAGCGGTCGCCAACCCAGGCCAGCTTGGGAAAGCTCACATTGCTCGCGGAATCCAGCGTCAGCACCCCACCGCTCTTGTCGCCGTTGGCGAGCACGTGGCGCACCTTGATTTGCTCGTCGCCTGAGCACTCTCGCATCCAGGCTACCAGGAAGTTATCGCCATCGCTGGCCACGGTAGCGCCCCAGGCCTCACATTCTCCACCCGCAGACTCTACCTGGTGCAAACTCAGCGAGCCCCAGTTGGATGTAGCGCTCCTCCACGTAACCCAATAGGTGCCGTAGTTGTTCTTATATGAATAGACCACCAGGCACCTGCCGCTGTCGTTACAGGCGATGGCTGGCTCCGACGTTGCGCTCCAGCCTGCTTCGGCGAACACGTCAACGCCGCTGTCCGTGATGCCAGCGGGCGAGACACGGTAGCCGCGCACACGGTAGTCTTCTCGACTCACGGCAGCGTAGGCCGTGTTCCAGCCGTTGACCGATACGGCAGCCAGGCTCAACGCCTTTGGATAGCTGGTAGCGTGGCTATCGGTCTGCCAGGGGTCCCAGGCCCAGACCGACGGCGTGTGCAACTGCGACTTCACGTCGGTGGTGAGGGTCACGGTCTGGTTGCCGGTGCCCGCCGGCACGGTGAGGTCGGTGTACAGCGACTGGGACTTGTCCTTGGCGATGTCGAAGGTCATCTCCAGGGGGAAGCCCGTCAGCGGGTCGGCCTCTAGCTCGGTCGTGCCGCGCACCCAGAGGGGGCTGCCTGTCTCCACGTTGTTCTGCACGGTGGTGGTGAAGGGGAAGGTCTGCGTGGGCTTCACGACTTTGTCTGGGTCCCCCACCTCGGTGTACACCCCGATGGGGTTGGTGTTCCAGATGTAGGGGTTAAAGAGATTGTTGTTGTAGCAGTCCCGCCGCTCGCTTTCGTCATCGAGCTTGCCGCACTCGGTGTGTAGCGTGCGCTCGAAGAGGTCGTCCATTCCGTCACTATCCGCGTCGGCGTTCAAGGGATCGCTGAAAATCCTGGTTTTCTCAGGATACCTGTAGTAGAAGTCCCAGCCCTCTGTTTCCGCCGCGTCGGTGATGCCGTCGCCGTCGGTGTCGGGGCGGTTGGGATCGCTGCCCAGGAACGCTTCCTCCTGGTCCGAGAGGCCATCGCCGTCGGTGTCGGCGTCGCGCGGGTCGAAGACGTAGCCCCCTTCGTCAAAGCGAATGGCCGCCATCTGCAACTCCCAGGCGTCGGACAGGCCATCGCCATCGGTATCCCACCTGGTGTCATCAGGGTCGTTTCCGCCGTAGTCCTGAGCCATCAACCCGTCGCCGTCGGCGTCTTTGAACTTGAGATCCGAGGCCCACCCACTCACCTGCACGAACTCATCCAGGGTATTGGGAAAAACGTCCATCACGATGTTGCTGCCCAGGTCGGCCGGGTCCGCTTCGCCCTCCAGACCTCTGTCCACGCAGACGACGACGGGTATCGCCCAGGAAATCACCCAGAGCACTGCCCAGCACTCGACGCCGGGGAGGGCGTAGCCAGTGGAGAGGATCAGGGGGACGGTGCGGTTGATACCCGCCTCGGAGACGGTGCTGATGGCCGAGAGATCGTCGTCGAACCAGCCCTTGTAAAAAGTGCGCCCCCAGGCCTCGTAGGCATCGCTGACATGCCAGGGGTTAACCCTATTCGTGTCCCCAAGGTGGGTGGACATGGATTTCTTTTTTGTGTCCAGCTCGTATTCGAAGCTGGTGGACCGGATTTGATCTTTGTCGTACTTCCAGATATACAGGGACGTCCAGTATTCCCGGGGAAGCTCGTGAATCACCGTGCTGGTGATGGTGGTTTTGAACTCGAACTGAGCGCCGGGCACCATGCCCCGCTCTGGGTTGACCAGCCTGGAGTCCAGCGTGCCCATTTTGACCAGGCCGTCGTCTTCTTCATCTATCGCCAGCTCGAAGGAGAAGAACGTCTTGGCCACCGCCTCGGTGACCACGCCTGTGATGGTAAATCCCGCGCCCGTCAGCCACAGGAGAACGTCCACCAGCGTCATGATACCGACGATGATGGCGCCGATGACGGTCAGGGAGAACACAGCCAGCATGATGGTCACGATGGCCGCGGCGAAGGTTTGGGCCAGCAACATGGAGAGGCCCAGTCCCCGCCTCAGGCCTTCGTTTTTGCACAGGGCGTAGATGAAAATGCCGAAGACGATGCCCAGACCGGCGATCATGCCGATCAGCCCTGCGATCCTGGACATGCCGATGAACTGTGATGAGCTCTTGAGAACCTGGGTCGTCGCACTGAGCACGCTGACGCCGCTGTAGGTCAGGGCCCTGATCATCCCCACAACCATCCGAAGGGGCGAGAGGATCAGCATGTAGCCCAGAGCTATCCCGACAATGGCATGCACCGCCATTTGGGCTTCTGTATTGGTGCCCAGATACTCCCTGGTCAGGAAATACACGCCGACGGCAAGGCCGGCCAGTACGAGCATTGCGCCAGCGGTCACTGCTCCCTTCGCTCCCAACCAGCGGCCCACATTCTTCCACTTGGCGATCAGGTTCCCGAGAGTGTGGCCGAATGGTTGTATCGCCCCCCTCGCTCCGGCTTGCGAGCTTCTGACGATCTGGGCCAGAAACTCCAAAGCCTTTGTGGAGTAGAGGAAGTTGCGCATGATCCACATCTGGACCACGGCCACCACTGCCTTCGCTCCGAACGTAGCCATGACAGCAGCAATGGGCCGGTCGGAAGTCTGGTACTTCTGTGTCAACAGGGTGCCGCCGCTTTGAACGGCTACGTGGACGCCAGTATATAGTGTGAGATAGTAGATCTGGCCCACGAACACCGCGCCGGTGCGCAGATCCTCAGGGTGCTCCTCGTCCACGTACTCGTCGGCGAAGTCCTTTTCGTAGCGATTCTCTAGCTCCTCCCAGTAGTCCTCGATGGGATAGGGCTCCCAGGCGTCGTCTCGGTAGCGATACGGCGCCCAGTTCATGCCGGCCACCGTCTGCACCTCTACGTCGTCCGGCTTGAGGTCTAGCTTGAGCTGATGGTTGTCATCGGACCAAGTGATGGTGGATGCGCCGACTCGATCCTCGTCCAGGTTCAGGCTGCGGAAGCGCTCTTCCCGGGCAAAGAGCAGCGTCGGGGCGACAGGCACGTGGGGGGTGAAGTGGTCGTCCAGGATCTTCACGGCTTCGGTCATGCCGACGGTCGCCACTGCTTCGTCCATGGTGGGGTAGGTGTCGGTGACGACGCTCATGATGTTGCCCGCAGTGTCACTGATGCGCCAGGTGCTGGTAACGGAAACGCCGCTATTGGTGGTGTGATTGAAGCGGCTGTAGATCTCGGTGATAGTGATGTCCAGCTCGTCGTTGCCCCTGATGCACTCGTCATCGGTGGGGTCGTCGGGATCCTTTTCGTCCCACTCCTCGCAGTCCCGGCCGGCCAGGAAGGTGAGTTCCAGGCCCCTGGTCAGGAACATGAGGGCGGAATCGTCGTCCAGGTCATCGTCCACGTCGGGGTCCTCGTACACGATGGCGAAATCGGTGCCGTGATCCTCGCGCACGGCCAGGCCGGTTAGTTTCCATTCATCGTCGTACGTGTGGACGATCTCTGCTTCGTTTTTCTCCTCGTAGCTTGTGCAGCGGCCATCCTCGTAACGCTCGCACACGTCCACCAGTGCCTGGACAACCCACACCAGGCGCACCTGGTGGGCGTTGCCCCACTGGTCGGCCGGCTGGTACAGCATCCTGCCCGAGAAGGCCACGCGTGCGCTGCCCTTTGGCTCGGTGACCAGGACCAGCGGGACGTACACGGCCTTGTCCGTGCCATCCTCGTTCAAATCCATGATGGAGATGCCGTAAGCTTCCAGGTCGTTCTGAGGCGGCAGGTTGTTGGGCGAGCCTGTGGTCTTGATCTCCAGCATGGGTATCAACTTGACGTCGCCGTTGTCGTTGGGCGAGTGGGAGGTGCTGTGGTCCAGGTCGTAGAAGGTCTTGCCGTCGGTGTCCTGCATCTGGCCCTGGTCGTCGCCCTGCGGCCAGTCCAGCACGTTGAAGGCGTACCACAGGTGGTCGGGATCCGTCGGGCGCAGTTGGAACTCTACAAAAGTAGGCAGGTCTTCGGTCAGGTTATCCACCACCAACTGGAAGGGTGCATCGGCGGTGTAGGTGGTGTCGCCCTTGTAATACGGCGAGAGGTCCAGATTGTCGGGCACGTCGTCGTTGTCGTTGTCGCGGTCGAAGAGGTCGGGTGTGCCGTCGTTGTCCATGTCCGGTGGGAGAGCGCTTTCGGAGGCCCGGCCGGTGTTCCACTCGCGCCCGTCGTCAAGGCCATCCCTGTTGGTATCAAGCTCCGTGGGATCGCTGTACCACATCTTATCTTTGTAGGAGAAGCCGTTGATCTCCTCAGGATCCTCGATGCCGTCGCTGTCGGAGTCGTCAGAGTCATCGGCGGTGCCCAGGATACATTCTTCGAAGTCGGTCAGGCCATCTTCGTCGGTGTCGCCGGTGTCATCGGGGTCACATTCGGGGGCGGAGGATTCGTTGTTGTCGTTGTTGTTGGAGGCAAGAGCAGGGAGTTGGATATTGGATATTGGGTATTGTGTATTGTGTGAGGTGTCTAGCGGGTTGAGGTTGGGATTCCAGTTGGGCTGGGTTAAGAGGGCTTCGAGGTCGCGCTGCATGTCGCTTTCCTGCTGAAGGGCTTCCTGTTCCTGGGCGCGTGTCTGCTGCTGCTCGAAGAATGCCGCCACCCGCAGGCTCTGCAACAGCGGCGAGAAAATCAGCGAGACGATCACGGTCACGGCCAACGCGATGTACAGGCGACTGGAGCGTTTGTGGATCACAAGCATGATGGACAGAATCAGCGAGAAGACCAGTGGGATTGCAAAGCGGAGATCAGGGATTAGAGATTGGAGGTTGGAGATTGGAGACTGGAGATTGGGGGCTGCGGATCCTGACACCCCAGATCCGAAATCCGCATTCCGAAATCCGAAATCAATTGTCGCTTCGGCGCGGCTTTCCTGATCGTCCGGACCCGGTGGGAACTGGAGGCGCAGGATCTGGCGCAGAGGCAGGCCATCCGCACTGATCCACAGTTCGCCCTCGCCCGTCATCTTCACGTAAGTCTTGGGCAGGTCCAGACTAACGCCGGGTGGCAGCTCCCCCTTCTCGGTCAGGTACTTCTCCAATTGGTCGCGCACATAAGCGGCGTAACTCCGCCCATCAACGTCAAACGTGAAACGTGAAATGTGAGGCGTGAGGCGTGAGTCCACGTTTTCACGCTTCACGTTCTTGGCCGCTGCCAGGAATGCCATGAAGTCGCCCTGGGGCGCGAAGAGGCCCGTGAAGTTGGGGATTTCCTGCCAGGCCTGCGTGTCCTGGCGGGCGTAGGCCCGGTCGCCATCCACCTTGATTTCCACGCCGCTGCCGGGGTCCACCACGCTGCCGCCCTGCGACCACAAGGTCAGGTGCAGTTGCCGCTCGTGGAGGTCGGTTTCACCTTCCAGGTGCAGGGCTTCTTCTTTGCTCGTGCGGCCCACGTTGAGGATGGTGGGCTTGGGGATCACGGTCTGCTTGATGTCGGCCGTGAAGTGGTAGGCACCGGCCTGCTGGGCGCGCCGCCAGGCGGCCTGCACTGCGTGCTCTGGCGATGCCGCCGCAGTCACGGATGGCGCCTGGGCATACACCTGCTCGCTGGGAGCGCCCAGATCGGTGCTCTCCACAACCGATGCGAGCCGTGCCAGTGCGTCGTGAGCTCGCTCTCGGATTCGGTTTGCTCCTCCTTGCAGGGACGCGGCGATTGTGGGCAGTTCGCTGAGAACAGCCATCTGAGCGGCTAGTACCGCAACGCCAAGCACTACGGCGCACAATGCCAGAATCAGGCGATTGGGTGAGGATGGGTGCTTCAAAAAAAGTGTGCCTCCTTCGATTCAAGGCCAACCAGCGATGGAGCATGTCACGCAGACCTGGGGAAAACGAGCAAGCGGCAACCATCAGGGTATATTGACCCTGATCTGTTGCCACCTGGGTGTTGCAGAACATCGTTCGAACGTTGAGCCAGCATCGCAGGGGGGGTATGCCATCTGGTACTCCGGTACTGCGGATGAACAAAGGGCCATTCTGAAATTCTGTGCCAGTTTATCACAGTCGCGTCAAATGTCAAGTTTACGTATTCATTCACTCCAATGCCCCGTCAAGCCTCCCGCGCCACCAGCACTTTCAGCGTTCCAGGTTGGGCCGCGTGCCCGAAGGCGGCGAGCACCTCGGAGAGGGGATAGCGAGCCTGGATCAGAGGGGTAACCTCCACCAGCCCCCGCTCCAGTAGCCGCATCGCTGGAGCGAACGGCCCACAGCGCGAGCCGACCAGCGTGATCTCATCCACCACGGCCATAGTCAGATCCGCGTCGAGCGGCTTCTGTAACTTCCCCCCCAGAGCCCGCCCTGAGCAGGGTCGAAGGGTTGGGGGGGATTGAGGGGGGGCGTGGTAGGTGGATTTCAACACGATGGTGCCCCGGGGGCGGACGAGTCGCCGCGCGGCGGCGTATCCTCCCGGATGACCGGTCGCCTCGACGACGACGTCGGCCCCTCCCTGGACGGTCGCATCATCCAGCGCTGTGGGGATGCCTTGCCGCGCCACGATTTCCAGTTTCTCACGATGGTGTCCCACCACGGTCAGATGGCAGCCCGTGAGAGCCAACACCTGGGCGCAGAGCAACCCCAGCTTGCCGTCACCCACCACGATGACGCGGTCTGTGGGACGCACGTGTACCTGCTGGACGATCTCACAGGCGGCGGCCAGCGGCTCGGTGAAGACGGCGACCTCGTCTGAGACGGCGTCGGGCACGGGATGGAGGTTGGTGATGGGCAAGGTCAAGTACTCGGCGAAAGCCCCGTCGCGGGTTCTGATGCCCAGCGTGGTACGATTGGGGCAATGGGTAGGGCGGTTGGCCCGGCAGGTGGGACAGGTGCCGCAAGCAACGTTGATCTCACCCACCACGCGGCGGCCTTCCCATGCCTTGGCCCCCGGCGCGCGCTCGACCACGCCCACGAACTCGTGGCCGGGAACGCCTCGGAACTGGTGGTATCCCTTCACCAGCTCCAGGTCGGTGTTGCACACCGCGGCCACGTTCACGCGGATGAGCGCCTCGCCTGGCGGCGGCTCTGGTGTGGGGTAGTCATTCACTAACTTCAGTTTTCCATCAAGCAGCAGTGCACGCATGGCTGTTCCTCATCCTTCTTGTCAATTCCCCTGACCCTGGTGTGTTTCAAATGAGTTGGATAAGACGTCGTAGAAAAGTCCTTTGCTATTATATCCCACCCAGCCGTTTTTGTCCAGCTTAACGGCTGGCCCCCAAATCAGTAGATCCAAAATCTCCAGCAGAGGCAGCTCCCATGCCGCTGGTCCGCGGGCGTGGGAGCCCGCCCTGCTCAAAACTTGGATCTACAGAGTCTACGAACGCCAACTTGTCTCTACAGACAAAGTGTGCTATACTTGGTTTGTCAGTCACTATCTCTGAGCAGGTAAACGATAGGAGACACTCTGTGTCCAGGTGGGCAGTCCATGACCGCTACGGCAATGAAATCTACATGACGCGGGAGCGGTGGGATTACATTCTTCCTTCGCTATCACGATGAACTCGATGGTCTCCTGGATGAGCTGCTTGACGCGCTGAGAAAGGGACGACGAAGACAAGAGCCAGCTAACCCAAGCAAGTATAAGTACTACAGACGTTGTGATGCATTGCCGCTGGAATACAACACCATCGTTGTAGTGGTCAAGTTTGCGACGCGAGTACGTCCAGATGGAACATTTGCCTCCAACAACTTTGTAATCACTGCCTGGGGCACGTATATTTGTGGTGAAGGATAGGATATGTATTATGAGTGAGCTTCGCTTGCATGAGACAGAACTCGTGAACAAGGACGGGCAAAGGATATGTCTGGCCTACGAAGAGGTGGGCGATATCCTTGAAATCGTGTTCGGCGATGTCGAGGCCACCTGTGCCATCGAACTGACGGATAACATCGTACTGCGCTTTCACCGTGAACAAGGCCGCGCCGCTGGCCTCACCATCCTCGACTTCTCCATTCTTACCTCTCCAACCGAACTGGGAGTTCGCAGCTTCGCCCTCACCGGCCTGGACGACCTGCCAGAAGAGCTATGGGAGACGGTGGTGCGTATCATCACCACACCGCCCGTCAACCAGTTCCTCAAGGTCACGACCTTCTACGCTTCTCCTGCCGATCAAGTCCCCCTGACCTATGTCGAAGGCCCCAGCGAGCTGGTCATGGTGGCATAGTTTGAATCCACTGAATTATGAAAAGAGCCCTTTGTCTCTCGACATCGGGCTCTTTCGTTATCACCAACTCATCGAAGCTTCAGTCAGGCTTCCACCGCAACTTCGGTTGCCTGGCCGCTCTGACCTCGTCCAGCCGCGTGACGGGGGTAGTTTGGGGCGCTCCGTGCAAGATGTCGGGGTTCTCCTGGGCTTCCCTGGCGATGTTGAGCATGGCCTCGGCGAAGGCGTCCAGGGTCTCCTTGCTCTCGGTCTCGGTAGGCTCGATCATCAGGGCCTCAGGCACGATGAGGGGGAAGTAGACGGTGGGCGGGTGAAAACCGTAGTCCATCAGCCGCTTGGCTATGTCCAGCGTGTGGACGTCGGGGGCCTGCGACAAGGGTCCCGATAGCACGAACTCGTGCATGCAGGTGCGGTCGTAGGGCAGCGGGTAAACCTTCCTGAGCCTGGCCAGGAGGTAGTTGGCGGCCAACACCGCGTCCTCGCTGACCTGCCTCAAGCCCTCGGCTCCCAGCATCCTGATGTAGGTGTAGGCCTTGATGAACACGCCAAAGTTGCCGTAGAAGGCCTTGACCCGGCCGATGGAGGCTTCGGGCATCTCCAGGTGGTAGGTTGGATATTGGATATTGGAGATTGTAGATTGGACTGCGATTTGGCCAGGCAAGTACTTTGCCAGTCGCTCTGAGGCGCCGACGGGGCCGGAGCCGGGTCCGCCCCCGCCGTGGGGGGTGGAGAAGGTCTTGTGCAGATTGTAGTGCAGCACGTCGAAGCCCAGGTCGCCGGGCCTGGCGATGCCCAACAGGGCGTTCATGTTGGCTCCGTCGCCATACATCAGGCCGCCGCACTGGTGGACGATTTCACAGACCTCCAGCACGTTCTCCTCGAACAGGCCCAGGGTGTTGGGGTTGGTCAGCATCAGGCCGACCACCGTGTCGTCGCAGTGGGCCTTCAGTTCCTCCAGGTGCACGTTGCCCCGCTGGTCGGATTTGATCTCCACCACCTGGTAGCCGCTCATGGCGGAGGAGGCGGGGTTGGTGCCGTGAGCCGAGTCGGGTATGAGGACTTTGGTGCGCTTTGTATCACCTCGCTCCTCGTGGTAAGCTCGCATCACCAGGATACCGGTGAACTCGCCGTGGGCCCCGGCCGCGGGCTGCAGGCTCACCGCTGCGAAGCCACCGATCCCCTTCAGGTACTCCTGCAGCTCGTACATGAGCCTCAGGTTGCCCTGGACAGTGCAGTGATCCTGATAGGGATGGGTGCGGGTGAAGCCGGGGAGCTTCGCTGCCTCCTCGTTAATCTTAGGATTATATTTCATGGTACAGGAGCCCAGCGGGTAGAAGCCGGTGTCCACGGCGTGGTTGAGCTGGGAGAGGTGGACGTAGTGGCGCATCAGGTCAATCTCGCTGACCTCAGGCAGCGGGAGGTCTTTCCGCAACAGCTCTTGCGGCAGCTTGGTCGCAGGCACATCGAGTTCTGGCAGGAAAACGGCCTTCCGGCCTGGCGAGCTGATCTCGAAAATCAAATGCTCGGTCATGGCGTCACCTCCTCCAAAGCCTCTACCAGGCTGTCTATCTCGGTCCTGGTGTTCATCTCCGTCACGCAGAGGAGCATGTGATTCTCCAGATGGGGATAGTCACGGCCCAGGTCGTAGCCGCCGATGATGCCCCATTCCAGCAGTGCCTGGTTGATCTCGCTGGGCGGCCTGGGGCAGCGGACGACGAACTCTTTGAAGAAGGGCTTGTCTCCCACCAGCTCGAAGCCGGGGATGGCGGCGATCTGCCTGGCAGCGTAGTGGGCCTTGTGATAGCAAAGCTCGGCCACCTGGCGTAGCCCGCTCTTTCCCAGGGCCGCCAGGTAGGCCCCGGCCGCCAGAGCACAGAGGGCCTCGTTGGAGCAGATGTTAGAGGTGGCTCTCTCGCGACGGATGTGTTGCTCACGAGCCGACAGGGTCAAGACGAAGCCCCGTCGTCCTTCGGTATCCACTGTCTCGCCGACCAGCCGCCCCGGCATCTTGCGCATGTACTCCTCCCGACAGGCGAAGAGGCCCAGATACGGCCCGCCGAAGTTGAGGGGGTTGCCCAACGGCTGACCCTCTCCCACCACGATGTCGGCCCCGCATTCGCCCGGAGGGGTGAACAGGCCCAGGGAGATAGGATCCACTGCGACCACGAGAAGCGCCCCGGCCTCGTGTGCCGCATCAGCTAATCTGTTCAATCCGTTCTCAGAATCCACTGACAGCAACTGGCCAAGGAAGTCTGGCTGCTGGATGATCAAGCAGGCGGTGTCGTCATCGAGTTGGAGGTTGGAGGTTGGAGGTTGGAAGTTGGAAGTTAGAGGTTGGGAGTTGGAACTCGAAACCCCAAACCCCAAACTCGAAACTTCCAGTTCTGGGCCTGGTGTGTAGGTGCGCAGGGTGGCGCGGTACTCAGGGTGCACGGTGGGGGAGACGACGATCTTGCGCCGTTTGCCACGGGAGACGTTCACTGCCATGATTGCGGCCTCGGCCAGGCTGGTGGCTCCGTCGTAGTGGGAGGCGTTGGCTACCTCCATGCCCGTGAGGGCGCAGACCATGCTCTGGTACTCGAAGATGGCCTGCAGCGTGCCCTGGCTGATCTCAGGCTGGTAGGGGGTGTAGGCGGTGTAGAACTCCGAGCGGCCGGTGATGTGACCCACCACACTGGGCACGAAGTGGTTGTAGGCCCCCGCGCCCAGGAAGCAGGCGTGGTGGTCGAGGTCGGCGTTCTCCTCGCTCATGCTTCTCAGCTCCGCCAGGATCTCCAGCTCGGATAGGGGAGGGGGCAGCTTAAGCTCAGGATAGCGCACACTCTCTGGCACATCCAGGAAGAGGTCAGCGACGGTCTCCACCCCAATCTCGGCCATCATCGCCGCCCGGTCGGGGTCGGTATGGGGGATGTAGGACATCAGTGGCCTCCTTCCTTTTCCTCCGCGGCCACGTGCTCTTGATATTGCTCAGGGGTCAGCAGGGCGTCCAGTTCCGAGAGATCGCTGGGGGTGAACTGGACGAACCAGCCCTCGCCGAAGGGATCGTCGTTGACTAGCTGAGGGGAAGACAGCGCCTCATTGATCTCAGTGATCTCCCCGCTGATAGGCATATAGACGTCGGCAGCGGTTTTAGCCGATTCCACAACAGCGAAGACCTCGCCCTGGTCGAAGACGTCGCTCACCTCAGGCAGCTCCACGTAGACGACGTCGGAGAGCTGAGACTGAGCGTAGTCGGTGATGCCCGCCGTGGCCAGGTTGCCGACGACGCGCACCCATTCGTGAGTCTTCACGTAGCGGCAATTCTTATCTACTTTCATTTTTGCATCTCCTTTCTTTTGGTCAGATAGTCCTTGGTCGGATGGTCATTGGTCATTCTACTCTTCTGCCACAGGGAAGCGGGTGAGAACTGTAGCCCACTCCTGGAGGAGCATCTTGTCGCCCAAAGAGAGCTCTTCCACCGGCTTGGTGGGTGGGACTTTGTCGTGGGGGAGGGGGATGATGCCGATTTGCACTCCCTCCCGGTTGTATTTCTGGTCAACGTAGGCCAGGCCAACCTGGAACCCTTCGGTGTCCAAGGCGCAACTGGTGACGCGGCCTATGTACTTGCCTCGCTTGTCAACCACCGGGTCTCCCAGCTTGGCCATCCTCACCCCCTTCTCGTCCATGCGGAAACGAAGCAGCTCCATGTTCCTGGTGGCTTCTTTTTCCAGCAGGGTTTTCCTGCCGATGAAGTAGGGCTTGTGGAACTTCACGTAGGAGCCAAAGCCGGCCTCGATGGGAGAGATGTTGTACGGCCCGGCCAGATCGTGTCCGTGCAGCGGCAGGCCGGCCTCGGTTCTGGTCGAGTCTCTGGCGGCCAGGCCCGCTGGCTTCAGGTCATAATCCCGGCCTTTCTCCAGCAGCAGATTCCACATCCTGGGAGCGTTGTCGGGGTGCAGGTAGAGCTCGTAGGCGATGTCCTCTCCGGTGTAGCCGGTGCGGGACACGATGAGCTCCATGCCCGCCAACTCCGTCTCGATGAACTCGGTTCGGCTGATCCGGGCCAGCTTCTCTCGCAGCTTTTCATCTTCAGTCAAGCTCTGGAGGATGGCCAGGGAATTGGGGCCCTGGATGGCCAAGTCAACCCGCTGGTCGTCCCCTGACGCCGGATCCTTCAAGTCGCGGATGATGGCGGGACCCTCGATCTCGATGTCCGGATGCTCTCTGTCTATCAGGCATTTGCCGGAGTTGACGGCGTTCAGCCAGGCCAGGTCTTTCTCGGCGTTGGAGGCGTTGATCACCAGCATGTAGCGGTCCGCCGCCCGGCGGTAGATGAACACGTCATCAATCACGTTGCCATCGGGGTCGAGGAGGTAGGAGTATTGAGATTGCCCATCCCCGATCCAGCGCACGTAGTTGGACGTGACCGCGTCGAGGAAAGCGGTGGCGTGCTCGCCGGCCACCTCCACCACTCCCATGTGAGCCACGTCGAACAGCCCCGCCGTCTCCCTCACGGCTCTATGCTCCTCGCCGACGCTGGTGTACCAGACCGGCATCTCCCATCCAGCGAAGGGTATCACTTTCTTCGTTAGCTTCAGATGCTCTTCGTAGAGGACGGTTCGCTTGAGCTCGCCTTCTTCTTGCCACTGCCACTCCTCCTTCTCCACCTCGGACCTGACGCTTTCCAGGCTCTTCTGGCCGACGAAGTAGGGCTTGGAGACGTGGAACAGGGAATCGTGGCCCGCTTGATAGAGGGAGAGGCCGATCGGAGTTTCGAGTTTCGAGTTTCGAGTTTCGAGTTTCGAGATTTTAGTTTCGAGTTTCGAGATTTGAGATTTGATATTAGGTGTTGCATCTTCGTCTAGATCCTTCACCACCACCGGCCCCTCGACCTTGCGGAAGATGTCGTCTTCGTCGAACAGGATGTACCCGTCGGCGAGGCCCCGGAACCAGGCCTTCACCCTGTCGGTGTTCTCAGGATTGGTCATCACGACGTAGTGGTCACGGCCCCATTGGTCCGGCTCCAGGCGCAGGATGGCGATGCTATCAATGAGCTGCCCCTGGGCATCCAGCAGGAAGGAACGCTGGCTCTCGCCTGGTTGCAGCCTGGACACGTCGTTGGTGGAGACCTGCTGCAGGAAGGGCGTGGCCCTCTGGCCAATCACCTCCAGCAGTCCCATGTCTGACGTTTGACGTTTCACGTTTGACGTTTCACGTTTCACGCTCGACGTTTCACGCAAGAAGTAGTAATGTGGGTAGCCAATCCCCTGTGCTGGCGTCTCCACCTCCGCTCCCCTCGCCAGCTCTTCCACCTCAAGCTTCACTTCCTCCAGGATGTCCAGATCAATCTTCCCCCTCCACAGCGGCCCTGTCAGTCCGATGTAGCTGAAAGGCTTGACGTTGACGATGAGGCGGTGGATGAACTCGGCGATCTTGTCCATTTCCGCCCTGCCCATCCCTCGCTGGGTGAGCCAGGGCGTACCCAGGCGGATGCCGCTGGCCTCGCTGGCGTCGGCGTCGTCGGGGATAGTGTTCTTGTTGACCACGATGCCCGCCAGGTCCAGGATGCGGGCTGCGATCTCGCCCTTGAGGGGGAAGCCCTCCGGGGACTTGAGGGGATTGAGGTCAATCACCAGGAGGTGGGTGTTCGTCCCGCCGTAGGCCAGCTTCAGGCCGCGCCTCTGCAGCCCGTCGGCCAGGGCCACGCAGTTCTCCACGATCCTGTGTTGCAGGCGTTTGAACTCTTCCGTCTGAGCTATCCTGGCGGCGACGGCCATGGCTGCGAACTTGTGCACGTGAGGTCCGCCCTGCCGACCGGGGAACACGGCGTTGTCTATCAGTTCGGCCAGGTCCTCGTCGGTGGTCATGATCACCGCTCCGCGCGGGCCGAAGAAGGTTTTGTGGGTGGTGAAGGTAGTGACGTCGGCGATGCCTACGGGATTCGGGTAGGCGCCCGCTATGGCTAATCCTGCAGTGTGGGCGATGTCGGCCATGAGGAGCGCCCCGCAGGCGTCGGCGATCTCCCGGAACTTCTCCCAGTCGGGGGCCCAGGAATAGGAGGTGAATCCGCCCACGATGATCCTGGGCCTGTGCTCCAGGGCCAGCTCCATGATCTGGTCGTAGTCCAGCTTTTCGGTGGCCCTGCTGGCGGCGTAGGAGACCACGTTGTAGCGGCGGCCGGAGATGTTGAAAGGGCTGCCGTGGGTGAGGTGTCCGCCCTGGGGGAGAGCCAATCCCATGATGGTGTCGCCTGGATCGAGGAGAGCGCTATAGACTGACAGGTTAGCGGGCGAGCCTGAGAGGGGCTGGACGTTCACGAAAATCTGGTCGGCGCTCACCCTCTCGTTGGCGAAACATGCAGCCACCCGCCTTTGGGCCAGGCACTCGATGAGGTCGGCGTATTCGACGCCCTTGTAGAACCGCCTGTCGGCGTAGCGCCTGTAGTTGGCCAGCTCGTGGTCGAACTGGAGGAGCAGTTCGATCTCGTCTCGGGTCATCTGCAGGCGGGGATAGCCCTCGGCGTAGATGTTGTTGAACACGCTCCCCAGCGCCTCGCGAACCGGCTTGGGGCAGTAGCTCTCCGAGGGAATCATAATCAGCTTCCTGGCCTGCCTCTCCTCCTCGAAGGCGATCAGGTCGGCCACATCGGGATCCACCTCGGCCAGGTCCTTGCCGAAGACGAGGTCCCAATACTCTTGGCTTTTTTCTCTCTTCATTTGTCAGCACTCCTTTGTGTGTGGCTAACTTGACATTGTTAGATTCCTGATAAGACTATCTGGTCTTGGACGTGGCCGCCAAACAACACTACATCGAATTGAAAGAAACGAATTCTTTGCCCTCCATTCGCTTTGGCTCATGTGGGTTTAGATTTGATTGGGGCGCGGGGTAAATCCCCAGCCTGCCCCGCGCCCCGCACTTGTAGTTTGGGACCTCTACCGCAGGATCAGCGGCAGGTACAGGTAGTAGCCCCAAAGCACATTCACCGGCGTCGTGCGCTGGGTGGTCGTGCCATCCCCGAGTTGACCAGACGAGTTACGGCCCCAGCACTTGCCCCCGCCGCCGGTCAGGGCGCAGGTGTGATACCAACCCGCCGCAATCGCGGCCACACCGCTCGCCAGGCCGCTCACGTTCACGGGCGTCGTGCGCCGGGTGGTCGTGCCGTCGCCGAGTTGACCATAGGTGTTGTCGCCCCAGCACTTGACCCCGCCGCCGCTGGTGAGGGCGCAGGTGTGATACCCACCCCCCGCAATCGCGGTGGCGTTGGCGGCGATGGCCAACGGCAGTCCGCCAAGTGGCGCGCCTAGAGGGTTTCGGCCAGGAGAAGTGGCAGCCAGGCCTGGGACCTGGGCGTGGACGCTGCCGGCCAGCAGGGTCAGCAACACCCATACACCGATCAAACTGTTCAGACGCTTGAAATGACAAATGGGTTTCATTTCCTTTCCTCCTCTTTTTGAATGACCACCGTTTTTTGGAGCACCATTTGGGCTCCCCGCTATTCCTCAATTCGATCACTTGCCTAAACGTTCATACTCTCCCTCCTAATCAGTTCCACATGCCTCGGCAAATCCTCGCCCCTGGCCCAGGCTGCTTGGCTTTAGCCGGGCAGCTCCATTGCCCAATTCACATTCTACGACCTGAATTCCTGCAGGAAGCGAATGGTGTTGCGTATCTCATCAGCAGGCAGGGTGTTAAGCAGATTCAGTGTGCAGCACAGCAACTCGCCAAACTGACGACCGGTTAGGTGGACGGAGACAATAATGCCGGAGTGTTCTTTCCCAGCCTCGTACCATTCACGGGCATAGCGCACAAAATCCTTGATGTTGAAGGTCAGAAAGGCCCGTCCTTCGGCGGCAGCGTAATCCAATTGTTCCTCATCGGACAAGCCCATTCTACCGACTTCCTGAACGGCCACAGCATCAAAACCCCGCCGTCGCAGAGCAGCAGCCAGTTGAGGCCCTTTGGAGACATCCTCGTCAATGAGCAAGCGAATCTTGGCCAAGGTCTTACCTCATGGTCTGGCTGGAAGCAACTGACCTTTTGCACCGATCTTAAGGCTATGTTTCTCCATTACACGCTCCAGGCGATTCTCCTCGATGAGCGCCTCTATCTCCTCCTGATGGTCCAGGTAAAAACTGATGGCATCAAAAACGCCAGCAGGAGGTAGGTGGGGATAGGCTTCCAGAATTTCATCGAGTGTCTCGCTGGCCTTGTAATGCAACACGATGGCGCGCACCGGCACGCGCGTTCCCTTGATGATCGGTTCGCCACCGGCAATGCCAGGCACGCGAACAATGTAAGGATGTTCCGTGGGCCTTGTTTCTAACTCAGCTACAAGCGGGCTTGCCTTTCCCATGATGCTCGTCTCCGTATCCACTTCGCCACGCTTATACTCCGCTCTCGCTTCCCTGATACTGGCCAAGTATTCGGGGTCGGACGACTCGCTGACGGTCTCCATCAAGTTCTCGAAGTCATCAGCACTTAGCAACACAACTATGGGGAGACCATCCTTCTCAATGAGCAGGCGATCTTTGCTGCGCCATATCTCCTCAGCCAGTCGTTCAAAATCCATCTTGGCTTGTTCAAGACCGATCATCTTTATCATCTCATCCTCCTCTTCTGGAAGTTGGAAGCTGGAAAGTGGAAATTGGAGAACCAATCTCCAATATCCAATATCCAATATCTAACCTCCAGCTTCTCAGTGTTTCAGTGTTTCCACATGCCTCGCCAAATCCTCCCCCCTGGCCCAGGCTGTCTCCACCAGGGCGTACAAGCCGCCGGAGACCAGGGAGTGGCCGCCCAGGACGATGGGGATGGGAGCTGCGATGGCCGCCTGGGTGAAGCGGCGCACCCAGGGGTCGCTGATTTTCTCCGGCTGGCGCAGGTCGGAGTAGAAACGGTCGGCAGCGGAGGGCCAGATTTGCCGATGGGCAAAGAGGACACGGCTGTCCAGAAAGGCGGCCCGGCTCATCTCCGCCAGGGTAGCGAAGAATCTCTCCAGTCCCACTTCCTCCAGATAGAATCCCAACAGGGACAGAGCCTCTCCCCGCGCCTGACGGCCACTGGCGCGCATGCCCCGCTCTTCTGAGAACAGGCGCACCCGGCAGGCTGTCTCGGACTCCAGGTAAGCCCAGGTCGAGGCCGACACTCGCCCTGCCACCAGAACTTCAGCCTCACGGTCGGTGAACAACTTCAGCGCCAGCTCGATGTGAGAAGTATCTAGCTCCAGGCTGTCCAGGTAGCGTCGGGTATGGGCACCTACGCCGGGATGGGGCTTCAGAGTCATCAGGTCACTGGGGGTGTCAACGTCCAACTGAGTAGCAGCGTTGCGGGGCAGTTCCTTACACGGCAGGTCGGCCCTCTTCACCAAGCGCCAGGCGAGATCGTTGTCAAGGGTGAGGGTCAAGGACTCTATCGAATTGATGGCTTCAGCAGGGGCAAAGGCGGCGAAGTCGGTGGAGTAAAAATTGTTAGCGATGACGAGCTCGTCAGCGGAGAGGAGGGTTTCGGCGATGCGGCCCATTTCCTTGGTGGAGAGCAGGGCGCCGCTTCCCCCTCCTATGTAGAAGACTTTGTCTATGTCATTCTTGTTGATCAGTTCGTGCAACCGCCGCCCAAAGTGGAATTCCTCTCCGGGTTTCCCCAGTTCGATGTGCACTGGCTTTCCTTGTAGCTTCTCGGCCAGGGAAGCGGAATTGGTGGCCAGCACGATGGGGCCGATGGCTTCGACGGCGAGAGCCCTCTCAATGGTGTCGAGGGTGATGGCCTGGCGAGCCAGGGCCACCATCCTCTCCACCTCGCTCCTCTCGCTGGAGCCTGTCATGATCACCAGGGACACCTTCGAACCGGGCATATCGAGCTCACCTAATCTTGGGGGATGTTGGATATTGGGTATTAGAGATTATAGACCGCGCCCCGCTTTTTGTCAAAAGGTGAACTATTGGGTTGTCTCGGTGAGAGGATGCACAGCCACGACCTGCCCGTCTTCGAGGTAGACCCTGGTCACCCGCGGCAGGATGCTGGTGGTCACTTCGTAGTTGATGGTTTCGGCCCAGGCAGCCACTTCCTCAGCGCTGATCGCGTCGTTGCCTTGCCGCCCCAGGAGCACCACTTCGTCATCCTGCTGCACGTCGGGGATGTGGCTGGCTTTCACCACAAACTGATCCATGCAGATCCGTCCTACGATGGGGGCGCGCCGGCCATGGATGAGCACCTGCCCTCTGTTGGAGAGAAGGCGATGGTAGCCGTCGCCGTAGCCGACGGGCACCAGGGCCACGCGGGTAGGCTCGCTGGTGGTATAGGTGCAGCCGTAGCTGATGCAGGAGCCAGTGGGGAGGGTACGCACTCGGGCCACCCGGCTCTTGAGGGTCATGGCCGGGCGCAGGGGGATGGTCGGCTTCTCTTCACTTGAAGGACGCAGGCCATAGAGGGCAATGCCGCAGCGCACCATGTCCAGGTGTGTCTGCGGCAGGGTCAGAGTAGCTGCACTGTTGGCCACGTGTTTGATAGGGATGATGAAACCCGCTCCCTCTAGTTTCTTCACCACTTCGAGGTAGGTCTGAAACTGTTGAAAGGTGTATGCCTTGTCCGCCGCGTCGGCCATGGCGAAGTGGGTGTAGATGCCCTCCAGGATGAGGCCGGGCAGTTCGGATATGGCCTGGACGAAGTCTGCCACTTCATCAGGCAGCAGCCCGAAGCGACCCAATCCCGTGTCCACCTTGACGTGGATAGGGAGCACTTTCCCTTGATGAAGAGCTGCGGCAGAGAGGGCCTGGGCCTGTTCGGGGGTATTCACGGTGGGGGTTAAATCCCAGCGGACGATGGTTTCCGCCTGGGCTGGCAGAGTGTAGCCCATGATCAAAACGGGAGCCGTGATCCCCGCTTGTCGCAACTGGACGCCCTCCAGAGTGCGATGCACCGCCAGGCGGCTGGCCCCATTATCCAGGGCCGCCTCAGCTACCGGTACCGCGCCATGGCCGTAGCCGTTGGCCTTGACCACGGCCATCAACTCTGTCTTCTCCCCAATGAGTCGCTTGAGCTCTCGTGCATTATGAGCGATGGCGTCCAGGTCTATCTCGGCCCAGGTCAGGCTGACGTTTGACGTTTCACGTTTGACGTTTACATCCATCCCTCACCTCTCAGAAAAGGGTTTTCGCTCCACGAACTTGCCCGCTCCCACCTGGCCCACGAACTCGTTGTCTCTGACGATGACCTTGCCGCGAGCGATAGTCATCACGGGATAGCCTCTGACCGTGACGTGTTCGTAGGAGCTGTAGTCTACATTCATGTGCAGGTTCTCTGTGGTCAGGATGCGCTCCTGGTGGGGATCGAAGATCACGATGTCAGCATCGGAGCCAACGGCGATGGCGCCCTTGCGAGGCGAAAGGCCAAACAGCCTGGCGGGAGCGGTGGACACCAATTCAACGAATCTGTTGATGGAAAAACGACCTTGGTTTACGCCGAAGTGATAGATGAGAGGCAAACGGGTCTCTATGCCCGGCGCGCCGTTGGGGATTTGGGTGAAGTCGTCCCGGCCTCGTTGCTTATGAGTGGCGAAGTTCCAGGGGCAATGATCGGTGGAGATGGTCTGTAGGGTGCCGGCAGCCAGGGCTTGCCAAAGGGGTTCCCAATTGGACTTGTCCCTGAGCGGCGGTGAGAGCACGAACTTCGCTCCCTCGAAGCCGGGCCGTTCGTACTCGTCCTCCGAGAGGATCAAGTGCTGGGTGCACACCTCGCCGTAGACGCGCTGCCCCTGGGCCCGGTGTCTTCGTACAACCTCCAAAGACTCCCGGCAGGTCAGATGTGCCAGGTAGACGGGGCACTTCGTGAGGCGAGCCAGAGCGATGACCCGGTTGGTTGCCTCAGCTTCGGCCAGAGGAGGCCGGCTGCAGGGGTGATAGCGAGGGCCAGTCTTGCCCTCAGCCAGCAACTTCTGCTTGAGATACTCGATCACCCAGTGGTTTTCGGCGTGTACGATGGGGAGGACACCGCAGGCAGCGGCTACGGCCATGAGGTCTAGGATCTGGTCATCATTCACCATCAGGGCCGGGTAGGTGGTGTACAGTTTGAGGCTAGTGTAGCCAGCGGCAGCCAGTTCTTTGATTTCAGCCAGGGTTTCGGGGCGAGCGTTGGTGGCCGTCAGGTGCAGGCCGTAGTCAATGGCTGTGCGTCCATCGGCCTGCGAGCGCCGCTCGGCCACTGCCTGATGTAGGCTCTGGCCTGGCTTGGGGTCAATAAAATCAATGACTGTGGTCGTGCCCCCACAGGCGGCGGCGATAGTGCCCGTGGTGAAGTCGTCGCTGGAGGTGATGTCGCCAATGGTCATCTCCAGGTGAACGTGGACGTCAACGCCCCCCGGCATGACGTACTTATCGGTTGCATCAATCACCTCGTCGCCCTCTAGCCTGTGCCCGATGAGAGCGATGACGCCATCCTTGATTCCGACATCGGCCTGATAGGTCTCGGTAGCGGTGACGATTGTGCCGTTTCGGATAACCAGGTCCATTTTCATGATAGCACGGGTGCAGACCCCCGTTACGCAAGGTTATGCTTCTCGATGAAATCCTCCAGCACTTCGGTCAGGTTGGGCCGTCCGATTTCCTGCAGGTTATAGTAAACGCGCGTGGAGGGCTTATTGATCTTGATAAATCGCCCCAGATCAATTGGCGTGCCGATGACCACCGCATCACATTCGGTGTTGTTGATCGTGGCCTCCAGGTCTCTTAGCTGCTGCTCGCCATACCCCATGGCCGGCAAGACAGTTCCAATCTCCGGATAAGTCTCGAAGGTTTCGGACAGCCTACCCACCGTGTACGGTCGCGGGTCAACCAAGCCTGCCGCACCAAATCTCCGGGCGGCAACTACCCCCGCGCCGATCTTCATCTCTCCATGGGTGAGGGTCGGACCGTCTTCGACTGCCAGCACCTTCTTGCCCCTGACTACAGCCGGATCATCTATGTCGAGGGTCGAGGCAGCATGTATGACAACCGCCTCGGGGTTCACGGCGGCGATATTCTTCCGCACGGTCTCGATACCGGCAGCATCCGCACTGTCTACCTTGTTGATGACCACCACATCGGCAATTCTTAGAGTTACCTCGCCCGGATAATAACGCAGTTCGTGACCTGGACGATGTGGATCGACGATTGTCACTTGCAGGTCGGGTGCGTAGAACGAAAATTCATTGTTACCACCATCCCAGAGAATCACGTCACAGCCGTCCGGGTCGTTTTCGGCCTCTCTAAGAATGGCCTCATAATCTACGCCGGCATAGACGACATTGCCGTGAACAATGTGAGGCTCATACTCTTCCATCTCCTCTATAGTGCATTTGTGCTTTTCCAGATCGGACAACTCCGCGTAACGCTGCACCTTCTGGGCGACGAGGTCACCATAAGGCATGGGGTGGCGGACGACCACGACCTTCATGCCCTTCTCCTTCAATATCTCAGTGATCCTCCGTGAGGTTTGGCTTTTGCCGCAACCGGTTCGGACCGCCCCCACTGCAATGACCGGTTTGGAACTCCTGAGCATGGTATCCTTGGGGCCCAGTAACACAAAACTGGCGCCCGCCGCTTCCACGATGGCGCTGACGGACATGACATGCTGGTATGAAACATCGCTGTAAGCGAAGTTGCACTCGTCCACGTGCAGATCTTCAATCAGCCTGGGAAGGTCTTCTTCTGGATAAATCGGGATGCCTTCCGGATAGAGTTGGCCGGCCAATTCGGGCGGGTATCCTCGGCCCGCGATGTCCGGGATTTGGGTCGCAGTGAAAGCAACGACGTTATAGGCCTCGTTGCCGCGGTAATAGACGTTGAAGTTGTGGAAATCTCTTCCCGCGGCGCCGATGATGATCACAGTCCTCTTCGACATGATCTTCCCCCTTTTTCTTTTTGAAGTTGACTAGCTCCCTAGCGTTGCCACCATCACGGCTTTGATGGTGTGAACTCTATTCTCAGCTTCGTCAAAGACGATGGAGGCCGGCGACTCGAATACCTCTTCGGTCACTTCCATCGCCTCCAGTTCGAATCTCTGGTAAATGTCTTCACCGATAACCGTTTCACGATTATGAAAGGCCGGGAGACAATGCATGAACTTGACATTAGCATTGCCGGTCTTCTCCATTGCCTGTTCGTTGACCTGGTACGGCCTTAGCAGATTGATCCTTTCTTGCCAGACCTCCTCTGGTTCCCCCATGGAGACCCAGACGTCCGTGCACAGGAAATCGCAATCCTTGACACCGCTGTCCAAATCATCGGTGAGGGTGATTTTCGCTCCGGTCTGCCTGGCGATCTCCTGGGCTTTGGCGACCAGCTCCGGGTGCGGCTGAACGCTCCTGGGAGCCACGGATCGAAAATCCATTCCCATTTTGGCCGCCCCCACCAACAGCGAATTGCCCATGTTGTTGCGGGCATCGCCCAGGTAGGCAAACTTGACCTGGCTGAGCGGCTTGTCGCTGTGCTCCATCATGGTCAATAAATCAGCCAGCACCTGGGTGGGATGAAACTCGTTGGTCAGGCCGTTCCACACGGGCACTCCGGCAAATTGGGCCAGTATTTCCACCCTTTCTTGCCCAAAGCCCCGGTATTCGATCCCGTCGTACATCCTGCCCAGGACCCTGGCCGTGTCTTTCATGGTCTCTTTTGTGCCCAACTGGGAGCCCGTCGGTCCCAGGTAAGTCACGTGCGCTCCCTGATCGTAGGCTGCCGTTTCAAAAGCGCAGCGTGTTCGGGTCGAGGCTTTCTCAAAAATGAGCGCTATGTTCTTTCCCCTCAATCTCGGCTGCTCAGTTCCGGCGTATTTTGCCTTCTTCAGATCCGCAGAGAGGTTGAGCAGGAACTGGATCTCGTTGGGAGTGAAGTCCAACAGAGTCAGAAAATGTCTGTTCCTTAGATTGAAAGCCATTTTTCCCCTCCAATTTGTTTGGGTATTTGATACATTCAAAAATTTCCCTGTCAGATCTTTCGAGATGCAATCCGAGGCGTTGTTGCCTTTCGGAAAGTAAAAGATAAGCAGGGAGATTACTATCTCATAAGCGACGAGGTTGTCAAGCAGGCATTTCTCGCTGACTGTTTCAAACAGGGAAATTCATGGTTCGATCATCCTCCCAGGTAAGCTCTCTTTACCTGTGGGTTTTCGGCCAGTTCCTCGGAGCTTCCTTCCAACACCACGTTTCCAGTCTCCAACACGTAGCCCCGCTGGGCGAAGCGCAGGGCCATGCGTGCGTTCTGCTCCACGAGAAGAATGGTCGTCCCTTCCTGGTTGATGTCTTTTAGCGCATCGAACAGGCTCATCATCAGCACAGGGGCTAACCCCATGGAGGGCTCGTCCAGGAGCATCATCTTCCTTCCGCTCATGAGGGCCCTTCCGACGGCCAGCATCTGCTGCTCCCCGCCGCTCAGGGTGCCCGCCTTCTGGGTCTCCCTTTCTGCCAGGCGTGGGAAGAGGGAGAACACCAGGTCAAGATCTTGCTCGATCTGTTGGCCATCCTTGCGCGCGAAGGTGGCCAGCTTCAGATTCTCCATGACGGTCAGGTTGCCGAAAAGGCGTCTTCCCTCAGGGACGTGGGAGATGCCGAGTTCACTGACCACCTTGTCGGCGGGGTAATGGGACAGATTATTCCCCATGTAGGTCATCTTGCTCCCTGATTCGGCGGGGACCAGACGGGAGATTGCCCGCAAGGTGGTGCTCTTGCCGGCCCCATTGGCCCCGATGATGCACACGATCTCTCCCTCATCAACCTGGAAGCTTATGCCGTGGAGGGCTCTGATCCCCTCATAGGAAACCCTCAGATTCTCAACTGATAGCAGCATCAGGCTATGCCCTCCTTGCCCAGATAGGCATCAATGACCCTGGGATTGCTTCGGATTTCTTCCGGGGAGCCCTCGGCGATGACTTCTCCAAAGTCCAGGGTCTGAATGATCTCGCAGAGGTCCATGACTACTTTCATCCTGTGCTCAATGAGGAAGATGGTCAACCCTAACTCATCTCTTACCCGCCGAATGACTTCCATCATCTCAACCAGCTCTTCCGGGTTCATCCCTGCGGTAGGCTCGTCCAGGAGCAACAACTGGGGTTCAGAAGCCAGCGCCCTGGCTATCTCTACCCTTCTCTGGACGCCGTAGGGCAGGTTGATCACCACCTGGTCCGCCAGGTGTCGGATCCCTACCATATCCAGAAGGTCATAGGCCATCTTTTCGCTCTTTGCTTCTTCTCTGTGGCGCTGACCTGTGCCGAAGAAGGCGCCGATCAATCCGTAGTGGATCTTCGAATAGCGGGCCAGCTTCACGTGATCCAGGACGGTCATGTGCCTCCACAGGCGTAGGGTCTGGAATGTCCGGCAGACGCCCTGGGCAGCGATCTGGTAAGGCTGAAGGCCCACCAAATTCTGACCATTAAAGATGATTTCCCCCTCAGTAGGCTGGTAGATGCCTGTGATGAGGTTAAAGATGGTGGTCTTTCCCGCTCCGTTGGGGCCAATCAGCCCTCTGACCTGGCCTGGCTCGATCTCCAGATCGTAATTGTAGACGGCCCGCAGACCGCCGAAGAAATGGGTCATGTTGTTGACTTGAAGCAGGGCCACGTTTCACCTCTCTTTCCCTGACACTTGTACTGAGCCCTGCCGAAGTACTCGCCTGGGCTGCAAAAGATCCTCGATCTTGACTTCCGTGAAGGCAATCAGGCCCGTTGGCCGCCGGATCATGAGCACGATGAGCAGCACGGGAATCACGATCCACTTGAAGAGCTCCAGAGGACGGAGCACCTCCATCAGGAGCTGGAGGCCGGCCGCGCCGGCGATGGAGCCAACGACCGAGTTCAGCCCGCCCAGATAGACCATCGCCAGCACCTCGCTGAGCTTATACACGCCAAAGGTGCTGGGGTTGATGTAACCGATCACGTGGGCGAAGAGCCCACCTGCCACGCCAGCCCAGAAGGCGGCGAAGAGAAAGGTCACAATTTTCGTGCGCTGAGTGTTGACTGTCATGGCACTGGCAGCGATTTCGTCATCTCGCACGGCACACATTGCTTTTCCGATCGTGGAGCGCGTGAAGTTGTAGATCATCCACACGCAGATCGCCGTCCATACGAACACGGTGGGTAGATTGGCCCACTTCGGCTGGTTCATGAAGCCGCGAGGCCCCCCGACGATTTCCAGGTTCTCGATCAAGCTCTTGACGATGAACATGAACGCCAGGGAAATGATGGCCAGATAGTCCCCCCTGGTGCGGAAGGAGGGGATGGCCACCACCAGGGCTCCCACGGAGGCCAGCAGCCCGCCGGCGATCAAGGTGAGGGGAAACATGAACGGCCCCAGGGCCGGGGGGAGAAGCGGAGCCCCGAAGACGTCGTCATTGACGAAGAGCAAGACGGTCAGGGCCGAGGCGCCGTAAGCCCCCAGTGCCATGAAGCCGGGGTGAGAGCAGGAGAATTCCCCCATGTAGCCATTCACCAGGTTCAGGCTGAGGGTGAGGATAATGGATATTAGGATAAACTTTAGAAAGAGCACTCGGTAAGCACTGATGTCTCCCCATAAGTGCATCGTGGCGTAGAATAGCCCCAGGTGGACGATCAGTGAGACCCAGAGGGGAAACCTGTCGAGGAGCTGCTGAGCCAGCCTGTTGGCCAGGGGTGCGCTCAGGCGGGCGACGGCCAGGGTTGGCAGGACGTAGACCAGGAGGACGTAGGCCACTGCACTGGGAATCAGCGTGGGCTTAGTCAGCATGATCCGCAGGCCGAACAGGCCGGGGACGGTGGACAGGCCGAGGGCTAGAGCCAGGGGGTGGCCTACTGCTTGCTCGATCACCACTGTCAGGAGGGTCCCCAAAAGCCAACCCAATAGCGGAATCTGGGCTAGTTGCGACCGAACCTTCGCCAGCGGCGCGTTTCTCGTTATCGCTTCTGCGGGTGGTCTCTCTCGTGCTTCCATCTCGATTTCTCCTTCCTCCAACTCACAGCCTGAGGTGGGCACTGTAAGGCTCACCGAAGAAACCATGCGGCCTGAAGGTCAGGATGAGCAGGATGATCGAATAAGCGATCACGTCGCGCAGTGTAGAGCGGAAGACCGTGGCCACAAAGATCTCGATGAATCCCAACAAGAACCCAGCCAGTGCCGCTCCCAGGATCGAGCCTCTTCCCCCCAGGATCGCGGCCACGAAGGCCTTCCACCCGATCAGCAGGCCCATGTAGGGATTAAGAATGGGGTAAGCGATGCCGAAGAAAATCCCCGCTGCGGCGGCCAGGGCTGAGCCGAGGCCGAAGGTCAGCGCGGCGATGGTGTTAATCGGCACCCCCATCAGGGGGACGACGACGAAGTCGTAAGCCATGGCTCGCATGGCCATGCCCCACTTGGTCCTGCGCACGAACTGATGCAAAGCGAGCGTGAGCAACAGGGAGAGGAAGACGATCATGATCTTCGTGTTGGTTACGGTGACCGGCCCGAGCTGATAACCCTGCGTCTCGATCAGGATGGGGAAGCTGCGCCGTCGGGCGCCCAATAGAGCCAGGTTGCCCGTCTCCAGGACGATACCTATCATCAGACCGGTGATCGCGGCCGAGGCGCGAGGGACTCCCCGCAGTGGTCTGTATCCGATCCTTTCGACGAGCATTCCTACGAAGGACGTCAGGAGCATGGCGAGGAGGATGGTCAACACGAGGATCAACCAGTTGGGCAGGGCAACGATCCCCAGTGAGGCAAAAGCCACCAGTCCGCTCGAGACGAAGAATCCAATGTAGGCTCCGACCATGAAGATGTCACCGTGGGTGAAGTTGAAAAGCATCAGCACACCGTAGACCATGGAGTAGCCCAGGGCGATCAGGGCGTAGAAGCTGCCCAATTGCAAAGCGTTTACAAAGTTTTGAAAAAACGTAGCCAGAGTCACCTGCGTACCTCCCTTGCAAGTTGGAAGTTGGAGATTGGAGGTTGGAGATTGGAAGTCCAACCTCCAATACGGTGTGTCATTGCGAGCTGCTCCATGGCGCGGTCGCGCCACTCATTGGGCAGGAAACAAACGTAGGTGTCATTGCGAGTCGGCCATGGCGCGGCCCGCCATTCTAAAGGACAGAAACGCCGCCCATCTTGTCATTGCGAGGCGGTGGTCTTCCGCCGAAGCAATCCCCAAGTAGCTATGTGGAGATTGCTTCGCCCCTGCGGGGCTTGCAATGACAGGCTAAGTTTCTGAGTAGGCGCGCTGTTCGCGCCGAAGCAATCCCCAATTCGAGGGATGGAGATTGCTTCGCTTCGCTACTCAGAAACTTCCCCTCACCCCAGCCCTCTCCCCAACGGGGCGAGGGAGCACGTTCCCTCTCCCTTGCAGGGAGAGGGTTAGGGTGAGGGTGGGACGTTTCTGCCCCCTACGGATGGCGTGCCGCGCCATGGAAGACTCGCAATGACACAGCCGTGACTTATTTCTTAGTAGGAGCGGAGCGACAAAGCAATCCCCACCGTTGATAGCAGTTGAAGGTGGGAGATTGCTTCGCTTCGCTCGCAATGACACATTTCTTGGGAGCTTATGGGCAAGCCGACTTATAGAACTCGAACTCTTGAGCCTCGTTGATCTTGACGATGACCGCGCACTTGATGGGATCACCATCTTCAGTGAAGGTCATCTTACCCGTGATACCGTCGAAGTCCTTGATCTTGGCCAGGGCGTCGCGGATGCACTTGCGATCCACCTCGAGGTCGCCAGTGAGCTTGCCGCAATCCTGGATGGCCTGCTGGACGATGTGTGCCGTGTCCCAGGTCAAAGCCGCCACGTCGTCCGGGACGTAGCCGTACTTGTCGGTGTAGCGGTCAATGAACTCCTTGGTAGCACCTTTGGCCCCCGCGGCGGCGTAGTGGGTTGAGAAATAGCACCCTACGCAATCGTCGCCGCAGAGCGGCATCAGCTCCGCCGATCCCCAGCTATCGCTACCGACGATGGGCTTTTCCCACCCTAGCTCGTGGGCCTGCTTGACGATCAAAGGCACCTCGGAGTAGTACTGGGGGGTGAAGAGGAACTCGGCGCCCGCGCCCTTGATCTTGGTCAACTGAGCGCTGAAGTCCACGTCCCCACTGGTGAAGGTCTCAAAGGACACCACCGAGCCGGCGCCATGGAGCTCCTCCCAGGCTGACTTGAAGAACTCGGCCAGGCCCTTGGGATAGTCGCTGGCCACGTCGTAGAGCACCGCCGCCTTGGTGAACCCGAATTCCTCAGTGACGAAGTTAGCCACCACCGGCCCCTGGAAGGGGTCGAGGAAGCAGGCACGGAAGACCCAGGGCCGATCCTTGGTGGTCCTGGGGTTGGTGGACCAGGGGCTGATGCACGGCGTCTTGTTAGCGTCCGCGACCTCGCCGGTGGGGATGGCCTGCTGACTGGAATAGGCGCCGATGATGGCCAGCACCTCGTCCTCCACGATCAGCTTCGTCGCCGCAGCCGCGGCGGACTCGCCCTTGTACTCGTTGTCCTCGTGAATCACTTCGACCTTGTACTTCGTCCCGCCAACGTCCAGGCCACCTGCTGCTTCGATGTCCTCGACCCACATATTCAGGGTATACTTGGCCCCTTCTCCCACCTTGGGGTTGGCGCCGGTGATAGGAGCGTCGTCGCCGATCTTGATCACCCCTCCATAGGCGACCTTGGACGCCGGCTGGCACGCCGACAAGATGGTGACAAGCAAGGTCAGCACCAAAAACGGAACTGCTATTTTCTTGAACATTTTAGTCTCCTCCTAACGGCATGTTTTAGCCCTCTATGTTGGATGAAGGTCTCTGACCGAACCCACTCATCGGCTGCGGTCAGGAGATCTTGCCGAACTTTCGAGGGCATGTTTTAGCCCAGGAACAATCCCAGGCATCTACAAAGGGAAAGGGGGGGGACAGCCCGACATTCCCCTGGCTACAGCCACTTTTAGTGTCCGCTATCACCTCCTTCACTTTATCCAAACTCCAGTTGTTAGCTGCAAAGATAGGGAGCAACTACCACCTCGATGGTCATGGAAAAGGCAGATCGCCTCTTGACACAATCGCCTTTTCCCCTTCCGTATTCTCCCACATCACACTGGCTGCCACGCGACCTCCACTGTGACCGGACAGAGCAAGTATTCCAACACCTCGGCCTGCATGCGCTCAATCTCCAGGCGATAGCCACTGCTAACCGCTTCGAACTCCTCAGGCCGAGCTGTTTGGCGCAAGTCTGCTAACCAATGTTGAAAATGCGCAATCCGTTCTTGCGTTACTTGAAGCTCCTGATCGTTTGTAATCATGGAATCACCTCGACAATCCCTCGTCTGGAACCATCTCGTTTGATCTGCCAATATGCGACAAAATCCTCAAGGCTCTCGCCGATCAGTAACTCTGGCCGTACCCAGAAGATGCTGGCACCGTACCTGGCCTGGGCTACGGCGTGGTCAAAGAGTCCTTTACTTAGAATCATTGAGAAAGGGGATGTGGCGGATAGGGCAAGCCTGTTATTGAGTGAATATTATAGTGGCAAAGTATTGTCTTGTCAAAAGGCAACAGGTGCCCCATTGACGCATTACTCGTGGGCCCGTTACTCGTTACTCGTCCACTCGTTACCCACTTAACATCGGGATGCGCACTCCGTGTTGCCTGGCGAATTCGATGGCCTTTGGATACCCGGCGTCGGCGTGACGCATGATGGCCATACCCGGATCGTAGGTCAGCACCCGCTCCAGCCGCACCGCTGCCTCTGGCGTGCCGTCGGCCACGATGACCTGCCCCGCGTGCTGGGAGTAGCCAATGCCTACCCCGCCGCCGTGATGGAAGCTGACCCAGGTCGCCCCGCCCACGGCGTTGATCAGCGCGTTGAGAATGGGCCAGTCGGAGATGGCGTCGGAGCCATCGCGCATGCCCTCGGTCTCGCGGTTGGGCGAGGCGACGCTGCCGCCGTCCAGGTGGTCGCGGCCGATGACGATGGGGGCTTTGATCTCGCCGCTGGCCACTGCCTCGTTGAAGGCCAGGCCCGCCCTGGCCCGCTCGCCGTAGCCCAGCCAGCAGATGCGGGCGGGCAATCCCTGCCAGGCCACCTGTTCGGCGGCTAGCCGGATCCAGCGCGCCAGATGCTCGTCCTCCGGGAATAGCTCCA
>Ga0268277_1000086_pt1 | contig 71631 bp, 62 predicted proteins | sample saktaG_5_FD_190132 | JGI IMG/M metagenome (GOLD analysis project Ga0268277, IMG submission 190132) | Saline water microbial communities from Sakinaw Lake, British Columbia, Canada - sak_2010_1_5_50m | ecosystem: Environmental > Aquatic > Non-marine Saline and Alkaline > Saline ... | reverse complement strand
ACAACGAAGCCACAACCTGGACCAACGGCTCTTCCATCGGCAGTGACACCACATACTATTGGTGCGCGCAAAATAATGACGGTGCACTCACCTCAGACTGGACACAGATGGGAAGCTTTACATTAGATACCATAGCCCCAGTTACTACTGCCGACGGAAACGGATATACTTTTGGGGAGTCGAGTGGTTCGTCAGTAACCGTTACTCTTACTTGTGTTGATACGGGTGGTACGGGTTGTTTTTCTACATATTATTGTACTGATACAACAAATACTTGTACGCCCGATACGTTATATTCCACTGCTGTAGGAATTTCGACAAAAACAACTTCGTATATCAGATATCGTTCTTATGATGCGGCAAATAATATTGAAACAACAAACAGCCGAACTATATTAATAAGTACGTCAATGCCCGGCCTGGCGCCAGCGGTGGGAGGTAGTCTTTTTTGGAACATGAACGCGGTGGCCAGCCCAAGCCCGACGGCCAGTCCAAGTCCAAGTCCAAGTCCAAGTCCAAGTCCAAGTCCAAGTAGTATTATTCCCGGCCTTCCGGGGGGAGCGGTGCAGTTTATTGAAAATGTAAGCGCGAATAGTGTTGTTGCTAAAATTTCTAAACAAGTTGAAGATTTAAACAAACAAGTGCAAAATATAGCGTCTATTCTGAGCCCCGAAGAGGTGCAAACGAAAATTAATTATCCGCCGATAGAAGAATCTGTTCCCGTAGAAGCTCCGGAAGCGTTTAAAAAAGAACCAAAGGCTACTCGACTAGAACCGGCAGATTCTTCAATAGACTCTTTGCCGTTGCCGATTAAAAATCTGGCTAACAAGTTTCCGGAATTTAAAGAGACCCTGCAAAAAGTTGGCGTTTCTGCACCAGCTGATGTAAGCAGATTGCAATCGGTAAAATTTGTTCTTCCGGGTTTGTCTGAAAAAGCAGGTCTTTCTGCCGTTGGATTAACGAATGTTAAATTTACACAAGAAGAAAGGGAAAGAATTCCTACTGAAATTATTTTTGCCAGAGTTGGAGCAGACAAAATTGATTTAAGTACTAATATTTCGATTTCTAGCGCAGGAGATCCTATCCAAAATATAAATACTATAAAGGGTCAGCCTCTTAATTTGGTTGTTAAAATAGATGAGCCGGTAAAAAATATTACAGGACATCTTGTTTTAATGCCGAATAACTCTCAAGACACTCCAGCTGATAACAGCAACACATTTTCATCTTTATTGTTGAGCGCAATTTTTTCGGCCCTCGACAACAAAAATTCAAACGAAACAAACGCAACAGAGGAGGTTATACTGCAACAGTTTCAATACATCGAAGATGCGAACAACGGCGGTTTTTATACGGCCGACATAGTTGCTCCTTCAAGAAAAGGAGAATACGAGATTAGAACGGTAGTTAATTATAAAGATATTGTTACACCGAAGCAAATTAACATTACTTTCACCGTTGACCCCCAGGGATATGTTTATGAAAATTTTGGCGGGAAAGAGGCTCGGATTAAAAACGCAATGGTTTCTATTTATTGGTTAAACCCGGATACAAAGGAATATGAGCTTTGGCCGGCTAAAGATTTTCAGCAGAAAAATCCGCAGATTACCGACGAAACAGGAGAGTATTCATTTTTAGTTCCTCCCGGATATTATTATCTGACAGCCACCAACTCGGCATACGTTGATTACATAGGCAAGCCATTTCAAGTACAGGATGGGTCAGGAATAAACACCAACATAGAGCTCCAGACAATTAGCTGGTGGAAGGACGTGTTCAACACAGATAAAATGATAGCAACCATAGGTACGACCATTCTAATCCTGATGATTATTTTGACCATTATCGTTTTGTTCGTTGTTGCTATTTCTTACTTTGTTCATGATAGTAAATCACAAAAAATTCAATAATTTATGTAACACCTCATTTACTGCTGAATTTTACGGCGGCAAATGAAGAAAAAAATGCAGAAATCAAACTATTTAATAGCGATTGTGGGCCTAATTTTATCGGCCGGAATTATTTTTCTTACTCTTCAGCTCTTTATTTATAAAGCAGAACTGGTGAGCGCCGAAAAGACTGTGCAGGGACAGCAAACAAACGAAAAAATCTTAACTTTTACAAAACTTTTTGTAGACAAAATTTTTCGTAAGGACCCTCAGGTAAGCTTTGAGGATCGCCTGGAGCTGGAAAACGCCGTTAGAGTATTGAATAATCAGGAAATCTTCGATCAGTGGCAAAAGTTCACAAATAGCACAGGAGAAGAAGACGCCCAAACACAAGCTGTCAATCTTTTTAATCTGTTGTTAAAAAATATCACATATTAGTTTTTGGAAAAAACATCTGGTCTCCGGGTGTTTTTATTTTTCGGCAGGGAGTAAAGTATTGACAAAATCCAAATATAAATGTATAATGGCACTAGTCTTTTAAAGGTGGATACGGGTAAATTGTAAAAGATAGAAAGAGGAGAAACGAATGTTTGGAATTGGAAGAAACGGAATGGGGCTGATTGTTGCGTTGTCGGCGGTTGGTGCGACGGTCGCAACGGTTTTTCTCGGCATAGGGTTCTTCGCGCCAACGCTATTCCCGGGCATTCTGTGGTTCTGGCTCGGATCTGCGCTGATTTTATTCATCGGCCAGGTGCTGTATTTTGGCCTTTTGTGCCAAAAGATTCTGGCAGCAGAGCCAAAGGGAGACGTTTTGTGCCGAAGTTGTGGGCATCGTTTTCCCGAAGAGGATATTGGGGAAAGCGATGCGCAGTTTGGCGGAATTCCGCTCGATGGCTGTCCGCGCTGTAAAAGCCCGGAGCTCGAGCTCGTTCCTCACAAGCCTCGGCAGTGAGTTTCTCTTAGCAAAAAACATGTCCCCGCGCATGCAATTATGTGTGCTCGGGGATTTTTTTACTATAAGATAGATTGACGAAATTTTAAAAAAGATTAATATGTATTAATCTGTGTTCAGTTCTTTGACCCTTGAATAAGGAAGGAAAGCTAAGATGAGCGAGCAAAGTGGAACAAAGAAGATTTCGATTGAAGATCACGTCATCAATATTGTTGCAGAACAGCTTCAGATCGACAAAAGCGAAATAGCGCTTGGCACTTCGTTTGCCAAAGATCTTAACGCTGACTCTCTCGACATGATAGAGGTCGTGCTGAAACTGGAAGAGGATTTCGATGTTAAAGTTCCGGACGGAGATGCTCAGCACATCACTACGGTCGGTGAGGCTGTCGCGTACATTCGTAAACACTGCCCGGACGCCGTTTAGATTCAATGCTCCCGCGGATTTCCGTAGGAGCTTTTTTATTTCCGTCTCATCGGCGGGCAGGGTGTGACCGACACTTGAAATGCTCTAGATAATATTGTATAATAACCCACCCCAGTTAAATAATATTTTTTTCAGAAATAATTTAACGGGGTAAACTAATCTTTTTATATGACAGAGGGTTTTATATCGCTATGCTAATAAAATATCTTATGATTCAAGATGAATATATAAAAATTCGCGGGGCAAGTAACCTAAAAAATATATGCAAGATGGTTTTATTAAAATAAGAGGAGCGCGCGTCCACAACCTCAAAAATATAGATTTAGACTTACCTAAAAATAAGTTGATTGTAATTACTGGGCTTTCGGGTTCTGGTAAGTCGTCTTTAGCTTTTGACACTTTGTATGCCGAAGGTCAAAGAAGGTATGTGGAATCTTTATCGGCTTATGCTAGGCAATTTTTGGGAGTCATGGATAAGCCCGACGTTGACAAGATAGAGGGAATTTCACCTGCAATTTCAATTGATCAAAGAAAATCAACTCACAACCCGCGCTCAACCGTGGGAACAATAACAGAAATTTATGATTATCTGCGTCTTTTGTATGCAAGGATTGGAAAGCCTCACTGTCCCAAATGTGGAAAATTAATTTCACGCCAAATGGTTGATCAAATTGTTGCGCAAATTGTAAAACTCCATAAAGGCCTGGAAATTACAGTTTTAGGACCGGTAATCCGCTCTAAAAAAGGAGAACACAGGGCGGTCTTAGAGGAAATTCAACGGGCAGGATTTGTTAGGGTTAGAATAGATGGCGCAATTTATCCTATTGAAGAGTCGCTTAATAAACCGATGGATAAACAAAAAAAGCACGATATAGAAGTTGTTGTTGACCGCCTTATTTTAAACAAAGAACTGGAAAGATCAAGACTGGTTGATTCTTTGGAAATTGCTTTACGACTCGGCAAAGGAATTGTGATTATTGGCCCCGCCTCATCGGCGGGCAAGCAAAATAATGACCCGGAGAAACCTGCCTCGCGTCAAGGCGGGGATTTGATTTTTTCGGAACATTTCGCGTGCGAGGAATGCGGAATTTCTCTACCGGAGCTTGAACCAAGATTATTTTCTTTTAATAATCCTTACGGCGCTTGTGCCGAATGTACGGGCCTCGGAGAAAAACTTGAAGTTGATCCGGAACTAGTAATTCCAAATAAAAGATTAACAATAGCGGAGGGGGCAATCTGGCCATGGTCGCGCGCCTCTCATAAAGTTGGTAGGCAAGGACACTATTATTCTATTCTTTCCAGCTTGGCGGATAAATATAAATTTTCTTTAGATGAAGAAATGAAAGACTTGCCAAAGAAAATAGTCGATATTATTTTGTATGGCGATGGGGATTTTGCCGCCTCGCCCCAAAGGGCGGGCGAGCCTCGCCCAGATAATTCGTCTAAGTGGGAAGGAGTTATAGCAAATCTGGAAAGAAGGTATCACGAGACCGATTCTGATTGGACGCGTCAAGAAATTGAGCAGTATATGGTAATTAAAGTTTGCCCTAAGTGCCAAGGCAAAAGGTTGAAACAGGAAGTTTTGGCGGTAACTGTCGGAGATCTGTCAATTGATAAAATTGTTGAGCTATCCATTGATAAGGTAAAAAGCTTTTTTGAGAAATTGCCAGCTAAACTTAACGCAGGGGAAATAAAAATCAGCCAGCCGATTTTAAAAGAAATAATAGATCGCACACAGTTTTTAAACGACGTTGGGCTTTCTTACTTAACTTTATCCAGAAAAGCCGGAACGTTAGCTGGCGGGGAAGAACAGAGAATAAGACTAGCAACGCAAATCGGCTCTAAATTGTCTGGGGTTTTATATATTTTAGATGAACCGTCAATTGGTCTTCATGCCAGAGATCAGCACAAGCTGATAGAAACCTTGGTGAAGTTAAAAGAACTAGGTAACACGGTGGTTGTTGTTGAGCATGACCCTCAAACAATGCAGGCCGCTGATTGGATTGTTGACGTGGGGCCAGGAGCAGGAAAACATGGAGGAAAAATTGTTTTTCAGGGAACATTAAAAGAACTACTTAAATCTCATACACTTACCGGAGATTATCTGTCCGGCAGAAAAAAAGTAGAGATTCCTGCCCGCCATAATGTCGCAGCTTTAAGAGGGGAAGAAGCCAAGTCTCAGAAATTTTTGGAAATTAAGGGGGCAGAAGAACATAATTTAAAAAATATAGATATTAAAATTCCTTTGGGAAAATTTGTTTGCATTACAGGAGTTTCGGGATCCGGAAAATCATCTTTGGTAAACGATATTTTAGCAAAGTCGCTTCTTAGGAAATTTTACAGAGCTAAAGATGAGCCGGGAAAACATAAAGAAATTTTGGGAGTAGAAAATCTGAATAAAGTTGTTTTAGTTGACCAGTCGCCAATTGGCAGAACTCCAAGATCGAATCCGGCAACATACACCGGCGCTTTTTCGCACATAAGAGATATTTTTACAAAAACAAAAGAAGCGCGCATCCGCGGGTATTCGGCCGGCAGGTTCAGCTTTAACGTTAAGGGTGGGAGATGTGAAGCGTGCGAAGGACAAGGCCAGAAAAAAGTCGAAATGTATTTTTTGCCCGATATTTATGTTGAGTGTGAAGAATGCCAAGGAAAAAGATACAATAAGGAGGTTTTGGAAATTGGGTATAAAGACAAAAATATCGCAGATGTTCTGGAAATGACAGTTGAGGAAGCAATGGAATTTTTCAAAAATATTCCCGGACTTTATGAGAAGTTGAAAACCTTAAAAGAAGTTGGGTTGTCGTATCTTGAGCTTGGCCAAGCAGCAACGTCTTTATCTGGGGGAGAGGCACAAAGAGTAAAACTGGCAACGGAACTTTCCCGAAAAGGAACGGGCAGAACTTTATATATTTTAGATGAGCCAACAACAGGACTTCATTTCGAAGATATAAAAAAATTGATTCATGTTTTAGCCGGCCTTGTTGAAAAAGGAAATACAGTTTTAGTTATTGAACATAATACGGACTTAATCAAAAATGCCGACTGGATAATTGACTTAGGCCCCGAAGGCGGTGATGGTGGAGGACAGATTATAGCAGAAGGAACCCCGCAAGACATTATGAAAGTTAAGAACAGCTACACCGGAAAATATCTGAAATAATATTGACATAAATCCAAAAATTTTTTAAATTAGTAATATCAATTAGCACTTAAATTGTTTTAGTGCTAGTATCAATTATTCATTATTAACCTGCGTAAGGTGTTTGGCGTCCCGCTTAACGGGACGAAGCGAACTTCTTCGCTCACAAAACCGTGAACATAAAGCCATTGTCAGATCATATTTTAATAGAGCCAGTTAAAGAGGAAGAGAAGACTAAGGCCGGTATTTTTTTGCCCGAAACCGCGAATAAAGAAAAATCGGAGGAAGGCAAGGTTATTGCCGTGGGGCCTGGCAGAAAAACAGATGACGGAAAAATAGTTCCAGTTTCAGTAAGAGTGGGTGACAAAGTGTTATTTACAAAATACGGGCCAAGTGAAATTAAGGTGGATGATAAAGAATATTTGATAGCTACAGAAGGCGATATTCTTGCGGTAATAGAATAATCACCGAATTTTTAATTTCTAGTTTTTAATTTTTAAAATAATTTTTTAATGTTTTAATTTTTAAAAATTAGGAAATTTAAACATTATTTATAAAATTACAAAATTAAAAATTAGAAAATTATGCCGAAAATAATTAAATTTAGCGAGGATGCTCGCAAAGCATTAAAATCAGGATTGGATAAGGTTGCCAATGCTGTAAAAGTAACCCTTGGCCCAAAAGGTAGGAACGTTGTTTTAGGTTCAGGTTATGGCTCACCCACAATTACAAACGACGGAGTAACGATTGCTAAAGATATAGAATTAGAAGATAATGTTGAAAATATTGGAGCAGAAATTATAAAGGAAGTTGCCTCAAAAACAAATGATATTGCTGGCGACGGCACAACCTCGGCGGTTTTATTGTGCCAGGCAATTGCCACAGAAGGATTAAAAAACGTGGCAGCGGGAGCCAATCCCTTAGCATTAAGAAAAGGGATAATAAAAGCAAAAGACGCAGTCGTACAAGCTTTAAAAGAGATGTCAAAAAAAATTGACAGCAAAGAAGAAACGGCTCAAGTAGCAACAATTTCAGCGCAAGATAAAGAAGTGGGAGACATGATCGCCGAAGTTATGGAGGAGGTTGGTAAAGACGGAGTAATTACAACCGAAGAATCAAAAACCTTTGGTTTGTCAAAAGAAATTGTAAAGGGTCTTCAGTTCGACAGGGGATATGTTTCAGGATATATGGTTTCCAACACAGAGAAAATGGAAGCATCTTTAGAAGAGCCATACATTTTGATTACAGATAGAAAGATTGGTTCTTTGCCGGAAATTTTGCCTTTATTGGAAAAAATGGTAAAAGCGGGGAAAAAAGAATTAGTAATTATTGCTGACGACGTTGATGGAGATGCTCTGACAACTCTAATAGTTAATAAAATGAGGGGAATTTTCAACGCTTTAGCAGTTAAATCTCCTGGTTTTGGCGATAGAAAAAAAGAAATGCTGGAAGATATTGCCATTGTGACGGGAGCAGAAGTAATTTCAGAAGAAAAAGGAATGAAGCTGGAAAATGTTGAAATAGAAATGCTTGGAAAGGCAAGAAGGGTAATCTCGACAAAAGAAAACACAACAATTGTTGAAGGTAAAGGCGAAAGAGCACAAATTGACGCCAGAATAAATGCTATCAGAAAAGAAATTGATGACGCTACTTCGGACTTTGATAAAGAAAAATTGCAGGAAAGATTAGCAAAGTTATCAGGAGGAGTCGGCGTTATAAAAGTGGGAGCTGCCACAGAAGTTGAACAAAAGGCAAAACAGCATAAACTGGAAGATGCTTTGCACGCCACAAGAGCTGCTGTTGAAGAGGGAATTGTTCCTGGCGGAGGAGTTGCTTTGTTGAGAACCTTGCCGGCCTTAGAAAAGTTGGAACTCGAGGGAGACGAAAAAACAGGACTAAATATTTTAAAAAGAGCTATTGAAGAGCCGATAAGGCAGATTGCCGAAAACGCCGGAATTGACGGAGCGGTAGTTGTCCAAAAAGTAAAAGAAGGGTCGGGCGACTTTGGTTTTAATGCTTATAGGATGATTTATGAGAATTTAATAAGGGCCGGAGTTGTTGACCCAACGAAAGTAACCAGAACCGCCTTAGAAAACGCGGTTTCAGCAGCGTCTATGCTCTTAACAACAGAAGCAGTTGTTTCCGAATTACCAAAGAAAGACGAACCTCACAGTCACGGCGGAATGAATCCCATGGCAGGTATGGGCGGAGATTACTAGGAATATAAAAAAATAGAAACATAAAAATATAAAAAAAGAGGGCGCGAGCCCTCTTTTGGTTTGACAAAATATCTTAAGATGGTAAATTTTATTATTAGACGTACAGACGACCTTTAACAAGGAGAAAGAGATATGAGTCTGATAAAAGCCAAAGAAGTGCTGGAAGACGTTTTGGGGGGAGCCCTATCAACGGGAAGAGTCCAAAGGAAAAACCAAGACCTGCTTCTTCCAAGCGATTTTGTAATAGCAGATAATGACACAGTCGTCATCTTGTCTGAACGAGTGGAGGGAGAATTATTTCTTTCCGAGTTTTGCAGGTGCAACGGTGGCACCAAGCTCGGCAACCAGATAAGGCAGAAACTGAAATCCGCAGGTCTGCAAGCCCTGGATTAAGGAGGTAGAGATGGAAAAGAAAAGTGATAGCTCCTTTACAACAGTTTGTGGAAGATGTGGGGGGAAGTGCCAATTTTTTAATGGGAAAAAGGGGCTCAAAGAAAACAAATGGAGTTTGAGATTATCTTGGCACTGGCCGTTTATTATTCGTGTCTGTTTTCCCTGTTCTCACAGACTTCGATGGTGGCATCGATGGATATAGCTCTGCGATATAATCGAAGAGCTTTTTTGTTGCATAAGTTTACTAATTTAGATATAATTATCACATGGAGTGTCCAAATGACGGCGAACAATTAGAAAAAATTTTATTTCATAACGTGGAGGTTGATTACTGCCCGAAGTGTTTGGGTATGTGGTTTGATAAGGATGAGTTAAGACAGGCGAAAGACGACAAAGATAAGTTGTTAAATTGGGTGGATGTTGATTTGTGGCGGGACAAAGGGAGGTTCCGTGTTTCTAAAGGAGATAAACATTGTCCTGTTGACAGGGCCGGTTTAGTGGAGGTTAATTACGATGAATCAAAAACAAAAGTTGATTTTTGCAAAATGTGCCAAGGAGTATGGTTAGACAGAGGAGAATTTAAACAGATAATTAATTATTTAAAAAATAAGTCTGACCACGCAATACTGAATCATTACACTGAAAACCTTTTATCGGAATTATGGGAAGTTTTTTCAGGTCCGGAAACATTCCGGTCGGAATTAGCAGACTTTATAACCCTTCTGAAACTTTTAAACTACAAATTTGTCACCCAGCACCCATATTTGAATGACCTGATAGATAACTTGCCTAAATAATAATCGTAGTCTGCTCGCACCCTTCATTAAAAAAATAAATAGAAGGCTGCAAGTTTGTTGTTCAACACCCGCATTTGAATAGTTTAATTGAGGAATTACCAAAGTAATTATTAATTATTAATTTTTAATTTTAAATTTTTAATCAATTTAAAATATTTAATTTGAAACAGAAAAAACTTATTTTCAAATTTATTTATTAAGATTTGATTTCAAATTTTAAATTTCAAATTTCAAATTCAAAAAATATGTCGATAATATTATGGATAATTCTAGTCGTTATAGCCGTTGTTATCATATGGATAATAGGGGCTTTTAACGGATTAGTAACCCTGAAAAACAGGGCAAAAGAGGCTTGGGCAGATATTGATGTCCAATTAAAAAGGAGATATGACCTAATTCCTAATTTAGTAGAAACGGTGAAAGGTTATGCAACCCACGAAAGGGAGTTATTTGAGAAGGTGACTCAAGCCAGAACGGCTGCTATGGGTGCTACGGGGCTTAAAGACAAAGCAGATGCCGAAAACGCATTATCTGGCACTCTGAAAAGTTTGTTCGCTGTAGTCGAGAATTACCCTGATTTAAAGGCTTCTACAAATTTTTTGGCCTTGCAAAGCGAATTAACAGACACCGAAGACAAAATCCAGGCGGCCCGCAGATTCTACAATGGCAATGTGCGCGACTTCAATATTAAAATAGAAGTTTTTCCGACAAACGTTATAGCTAATGTATTTAAATTCACTAAGATGGAATTTTTTGGCATTGACAATGAAGCCGAAAGAAATGCTGTACAAGTGAAGTTTTAATTTTAGTGGTTAATAGCTAAAATCATGCTAAAGAAAGCAATATTCTCTGTTTTGTTTATGGCATTTTTATGTTTCGGTTTTTTGATTGCCGGGATACCGGCAATTATTTACGCTCAAGACTATCAAACTGAAAGAATATTAGATTTTTCCAGCAAGATACAGGTTGAAAAAATCGGAACATTGCTGGTTACAGAGAATATAAAAGTATATGCCAACGGCAATAGCATTAAACACGGAATTTATAGAGACTTTCCGACCAAATACAAAGACAAAAATGGCAGCAGATATAATATAAATTTTGAAATAGTATCAGCCGGGAAAGATGGTGTTGCTGAGCCATTTCATTCCGAAAACTTAAGCAATGGCATAAGGATTTACCTTGGAGATGCGAACGTAATTATTTCACCCGGGATATACGACTATAAACTGACATATAAAGTAAACAGAGAGCTAGGTTTCTTTGCTGACCACGACGAACTCTACTGGAATGTTACGGGAAGCGGGTGGAGCTTTGATATTGAAAAATCAGAGGTAACTGTTATATTGCCTTTTAACATTGACAGCTCTCTTATTAAAACAACCGCGTATAGCGGAGAGCTGGGAAGCATAGATAACTCCGGCATTGTTTGGTCTTCTGGTTTGGATGGAGAAAATAATTTAATTTCATTCCAAAACTCTAATCAACTACATCCGGGAGAAGATTTTTCAATTGTTGTCGGATGGCCCAAAGGACTTGTAAATGAACCAACAGGGTCAGAAAAGATTCTATTTTGGCTACAAGATAATTTAGGTTTTATATTCGGGTCGTTAGGATTATTAGTTGTCTTTTTATATTTCATTATAGTTTGGTTTTGGTCTGGCAGGGATCCTAAAAGGCAAGCCGTGATTCCGATCTACGAACCGCCGTTGGGGTTGCCACCGTCAGCCGTACGCTTCTTGCTCAAGAAAAACTTTGACACGAAGTGCTTTTTAGCTGACATATTAAATTTGGCTGTTAAGGGTTATCTTAAAATAAGCAAGAAAATAAGCGTTTACAATATAGAAAAAGTGAAAAACCCTGTCGAAGGCTTGGGAAATATTCAAATCGGCCTTATGGATGACTTATTCTATAAAAAGGATTCCATAAGATTAGACGGTTATAATTCTTCGGTTTCAAAATCCAAAGACGAGTTGCGCAAAAATCTAAAATTAATTTACGATAAAAGATACTTCACAAAAAATACAGGGTATTTTATTTTGGGAGCACTTATTTCTCTGGCCGCATTGGCGGTCGCAATTATTTTCGATGCAGATTCTGTCGCTCCGGAGTCCATATTCTTAATGGCTTGGCTTTCGTTCTGGAGTTTCGGCGTGGCGGTTCTATTATCTAATGTTATAAAATCGTGGAAGGCGGTAATATCAAAAACCGCAGGAGCGCCTGTTTTTGTTGGGGCGATGGTCCTTTCTATATTTGCACTGCCTTTTGTGGGCGCAGAAATATTTGTCGGATATTTTCTTTTTTCAAATATTTCTATCTTGCTCTGGGCAGTTGCCCTATTGGTTATAGCAGTGAATATAGTTTTTTATTTTCTGCTTATGCAGTATACCCAGAAAGGGTATAAAATCGTAAACGAAATAAAGGGCTTTGAATGGTTTTTATCTGTGACAGAAAAAGACAGGATGAATTTTGCTAATCCGCCGGAAAAAACACCGGAACTTTTCGAAAAGTTTTTACCTTACGCCATGGCCTTGGGTGTAGAAAACAAATGGGCAGAACAATTCGCAGATGTTTTTACTGCCAATAATATGGCAGATAAAATTCCTTCGTGGTATTCTGGTCCTATATATGGGTCGGCTATGTTATCTGATTTCGGTTCGTCTTTCTCCGGTTCGGTTGTTTCTTCGTCCACACCACCTGGCAGTAGCTCCGGATTTGGTGGTGGCGGAGGAGGCGGAGGAGGTGGATCTGGTGGAGGCGGTGGAGGAGGCGGCGGGGGTGGCTGGTAAAAAAATAAATTCGTTTTTATATTTTTTAGATGGATATTTATACACAAGCAGATTCAAATACCAGAAAAACATGGTTTTTATTAACCGGGTTTTTTGTCTTTATCATCGCCATCGGCTGGCTTTTTAGCTATATAATGGATAGTAACGCCATTTTATATTTTGCGATTGTTTTAAGCGTGTTTATGTCGTTCGGGAGTTACTGGTGGTCAGATAAAATTGTCTTGGGAATGTATAAAGCCAAACCGGTGGAGCACAAAGAAAACCCGGACTTATACCATGTTGTAGAAAATCTTTGCATTACAGCAGGACTGCCCCTTCCCAGAATTTATATAATTCCTGAAATGCAACCTAACGCTTTTGCAACCGGAAGAGATAAAAATCACGCAGTTGTTGCGGTTACGCAAGGGCTTTTGAATCGTTTAGATAAAACAGAGTTACAAGGAGTTTTAGCTCACGAATTGTCTCACATTGGGAACAAAGATATGCTTTTATCCACGGTGGTCGCAGTTTTAGCCGGAGTTGTTGCAATGCTCGCTAATATGTTTTTAAGAATCAGTTTTTGGGGAGGGGGCAGAAGAAGATCTAATAATAACAATGGAAACGCTGGTGCGATTTTGATGATTTTGGGAATTGTTGCAGCAATTTTAGCTCCAATCGCGGCAAGCCTTGTGCGATTGGCAATTTCAAGAAAAAGAGAATTTTTGGCTGATGCGGACGGCGCTTTGTTAACTCGCTATCCCGAAGGCCTGGCAAGCGCTTTGGAAAAAATTTCTTCAGACCCGACTCCAATGCCTATTAGAAATGATGCTGCCAGCTCTCTTTTTATTGATTCGCCGTATAAGGGCCAGCAAAAAACCCATTGGTTTGCAAAATTATTTAGCACACATCCACCCATTGAAGAAAGAATAAAAATTCTGCGTGGCATGGATGTATAATTTTATGGAAAAAATATTTTTCGGAATCATTATATTAATAATTATCATAATCATATATGGACTTTCATATCTATATTTAGGGGGATTTTTGGTTGGTTATAATGGCGGTCATTTTATTATTTATAAATATACGTGTGCTGATCTTTGTCCTCAATATGGCTCTTGGAGTAAAAAATATTTTGGTGATATTGATGAAAATGCGTGTATAAAAAGTGGTGGTACTCCAGAGTATATAACAATGGCTGGCGTTGTAGAACATGGTTATAATGGTTGCAATCCAGAATGATATAAAAAGCGTAGAAGATAAAATTGAAAAATTATTTTGGAGGAGTCGCATAGCGGAGTTTTGTTTTGGAAATATGGCATACTTGATTTGTTGATAGAGAAGACGTACAATGAATTAATGCCAAGAGTAAAATTCTTAAAAAATAATCAGCGCAAATTTATTGTTAGTGTAAAAGAAAATCTTAATATAGACTGGCCTGTTTTGTCTGAAATCTTGGGGATATCCAATAGGACGATGTCTGACTGGCGAAGAGAGAAATTTCTTATTAACGAGGCTGCTTTCAAAAAATGTTTGAGTTTAGTGAAAGGTAAAATAAAAGTTCCTAATTATAAATTATTGCCTGATTTCTGGAGCACACCTAAAGCAGCTAAAAGAGGAGGGCTTGCTACTGCAAAAAAATACGGAGGACCTGGCACACCGGAAGGTCGAAGAAAGGGTGGATTGATATCACAAGAGAGGAGAAAACTTTACCCCGAACTTTATACTAATTGCAATTCGCGCAGAATTATTTCAGAGCCGAAGGAAAGTGCAGATTTAGCCGAGGTTATAGGTATTATGCTAGGCGACGGCAGTATCAGCCGTAATTGTACCCAAGCTGTAATATCTTTGCACAAAAAAGATGATCGAAACTATATCTTGCTCGTTTGCGACTTAATAAAAAAATTATTTTCTGTCGACCCTGTTATTTATCGTTACCAAAAAGGTAGTCACAAAAACGTTGCTGACATAACTATTCACAGCACTTCTTTGGTCAGTTTTCTAAAATATAAGGGCATGAAAAGTGGGCATAAGGTAAAACAACAAGTTGATGTTCCACGCTGGATTAAAATAAACAAGGATTTTTCTAAATATTGCCTTCGCGGCCTGATTGATACAGACGGAAGCGTTTATTCGCATAAACATAAAACTAACGGGTGTGATTGCTTTAATATTGGTCTTAATTTTTCCAATAGGTCAACTCCGCTTTTGGAATTTGTTTATAAAACATTAAAAAATCTAAAATTTCATCCAAAAATTTTCACAAAAGGAGTAAACCTTTATAGAGAATCAGAAGTTTGTAGGTATGCCGAGGAGGTGAAGTTTAGTAACATATATCATAAAAACAGATTAAGCAATTTTTTGAAACAAAAACATAATTGGAAGGGTGTGTGAGTGGCTTAAACAAACAGCTTGGAAAGCTGTGCTCCGAAAGGGGCTCGTGGGTTCGAATCCCACCCCTTCCGCCATACTTCGCCAATGCCTCGGAAGGGCAAGTCATTCTGAAATGCTAATGCAAGATGCCATGCCGTTCCGAAGCATCGAAGAAAGATTTTGAGGAAGGCCGTGAAGGATACCTCCTCCGCTTAATTAAAAAGATGCAGATAAATCTGCGTCTTTTTAATTAACTTGTGGGACTCGAACCCAAAGGAGGGGTCGGGAGGAAAGTCCTTTCCTCCCGACCCCTCCTTTAAATAAAATCTTTCAGATTTTAATTTTACTTTGTAAAATTATTTAACGGGGTGAATAGGAAAATATTAGAATGACCCGAAGGATACCTCAGGTTCCTAAGAAGGAGTGAAGCGACGACGGGTTATAGCGAAGCGGAGTCCCATCTCCTCTGTCACTAAAATCTTTGCCACGAAGGTGGAAGACAAAAAAACTGCATTGATATTTTTTATGATATATATATGGTAAAATAAAGAAACAAAATAAAACAATAAAATATATGAAAAAACCTTTAATTATTTTCTCATTTTTAGTTTTCTCTTCGTTGCTTTTTGCTTCCAATGCTAGCGCGGCAATTCTTATTGATTCATCAAGCTCAGCGCGCACCGGGTCCAGCCAAGCTACGAATTTAACCTGGACTCATGCAGTTTCCGGTTCCGACAGGATTTTAATTGTCGGAGCTTCAATTAATGGAAGCAGAACTGTTTCTACGGTAACTTACCGTGGACAAAATCTTACAAGGTTAGCAACTGTCAATAATGGAACTACTGCGCGCGCTTCGCTGTGGTACTTACTTAATCCGCCAACGGGCAGTGGCAGTGTAGTTGTAACCCTGTCTGGTGCAGCTAGTTTTGTTGTCGGCGCGACATCTTATACCGGAGTTAGCCAAACCAACCCCTTGGGCACTCCGGTTGTTAATAGCAATGCAGGAGTTACTGCCACGCTTAATGTTGTCAGCGCCACCAATGAGTTGGTGGTTGACGTAATTGCTAGAAGGGGCGACTTGACGACTAATCCCATAACCGCGGGTAGCGGACAAACGCAGCGCTGGAATACAAGGACCACTGTTAATAGCGCAAATACCGGCATGACAGGTGGTGGGTCAAGCAAGGCGGGAGCAGCCAGCGTTACTATGGCATGGACTTGGCCCACAAGCCGCGCTTGGGCTATTGCCGGCATTTCTCTTAAACCCGCTATTCCACCTCCTGATACCACACCACCTCTTCGGTTCAGCGGTTTACCATCAGGAGTGTTACCAACAACTACTACACAAACAACTATTTCATTATCCACCAACGAAAGTGCTACCTGTCGTTATTCTACGTCACCTAATGTGAGTTATGGGTCAATGATTTATACTTTTCAAACAACCGGCGCGACAAGCCACTCTCAATTAATTTCAGGATTATTGGCCAACAACACTTACAACTTTTATGTGCGTTGCCAGGATTCTGCCGGCAATAGCAATGCAGATGACTTTTTAATCAATTTTTCGGTTGCGCCCGATACCTTAGCCCCAAGTGTTCCAACAAACTTATCTGCCACGCCAATTTCCACTTCTCAAATTAATCTTTCCTGGGCCGCTTCAACAGATAATGTTGGAGTGACCGGCTACAGAATTTATCGTTGTGTTGGCTCTAGTTGTACTCCATCGGCTCAAGCCGGAACTTCAGTTACTAATTTTTATTCTGATATAGGTCTTTCATCTTCGACTGTTTATAGTTATAATATCACTGCTTATGATGCGGCTGGCAATGTTTCCGGCCAATCGAGTGTTGTTAGTGCAACAACCATGACCGTGCCCGATATCACGCCACCTATTATTTCTAACAGTTCGCCAACGGGCGTTTTGGATATCGGCACAACGCAAACAATAATGTCCGTCACTACCAACGAAAACGCTACCTGCCGCTGGTCAACTGTTGCCGGCGTAGATTACGGTTCAATGGCCAACGGTTTTTCAACGACCGGAAGCGTTATTCACTCAACTAATATTTTCGGTTTAGCTGACGGCCAATCCTATACTCGCTATATCCGGTGCCAGGATACGGCCGGAAATGCTAATACCAGCGATTACATTATTTCTTTTTCAGTGGCTTCTGATACCACAGCGCCTTCGGTTCCAACTAATTTATCGGCCACCGCGATTTCTATCTCTCAAATCAATCTTTCCTGGGACGCTTCAACAGACAACATTGGAGTAACCGGCTACAATATATATAGAGATGGTAGTCTGATAGATTCAACTCCTGTCACCGCTTCAAATTATGTCAACGTCGGACTCAGCGATTCCACAACCTACACGTACACAGTTTCCGCGTTTGACGTAGCAGGTAATGAGTCGGCGCAATCTATTTCGGTGAGTGCTACTACGCTTACTCCGCCGCCGATTCCCGATACCTTAGCCCCAAGTGTTCCAACAAACTTATCTGCCACGCCAATTTCCACTTCTCAAATTAATCTTTCCTGGGCCGCTTCAACAGATAATGTTGGAGTGACCGGCTACAATATATATAGAGATGGTAATTTACTTGATTCGACCATTGCTACTTCTTATGGTGATACCGAATTGCATGATGCTACAACCTACACGTACACAGTTTCCGCGTTTGACGCAGCAGGTAATGAGTCGGCGCAGTCCTCTTCTGCAAGTGCCACCACCGCTGATGCTACAGCACCAAGCGTCCCAGTCAATTTATCTGCTACCGCCGTTTCTATCTCTCAAATCAATCTTTCCTGGGACGCTTCAACAGACAACATTGGAGTAACCGGCTACAATATATATAGAGATGGTAGTTTACTTTTATCAGTTATCAGCGCTAATTATTCAGATTCTGGCTTAAGCGATTCTACAACTTATACGTACACAGTTTCCGCATTTGACGCAGCGGGGAATGAGTCGGCGCAATCTATTTCGGTGAGTGCTACTACGCTTACTCCGCCGCCGGTTGATACTGCACCTCCATTGCGCTTTAATGGATTGCCTTCCGGCACATTATCATCTGGTACAACACAAACAACTATTTCGTTGTCCACAGACGAAAATGCTATCTGTAAATATTCAAGTGTTTCAGAAATTGATTATATGTCAATGCAAAATACTTTTGGAACGACCGGCCTCACAGAACATTCAAAAGAAATTTATAATCTTAATAACGGCACAGTTTACAATTTTTATGTACGTTGCGCAGATTCCAGCGGAAATGCCAACAACGATGATCTTGTAATTAGTTTTTCTGTAGCCGAAGCGGTTGATATTACTCCGCCCACAATACCAGCCAATTTAGGTCTAACCTCAATTTCTTCTACTCAAGTTGATTTTGCTTGGGATGCTTCCACTGATAATGTCGGTGTTGCCGGTTACAAGATTTTTCGCGATGGCGTTCAAGTTGCATCTACGAGTGAAACTAATTATTCTGGCGTTGGGGTTATTTCTGGGACAACATATTCTTATACAGTTTCAGCCTACGACACGTCTGGCAATGAATCTTTAATATCCAGTCCGTTAGTTGTCACCACTCTTTCAACAGATACGACACCCCCGACAATTTTCAATTTACTTGTTTCTGGCGTCACCACCTCCGGCGCGGTTATCAGCTGGGATACAGATGAACAAAGCACGTCTAAAGTGGAGTATGGTCTTACTGTAGGATATAGTTTCTCAACTCCTTTCAGTACTTTTCAAACAACTCACACTTTCGCTTTGCAGAATCTTTCGCCAAATGCCACTTACCATTACCGTGTTCGTTCGCAAGATGCAGCAGGAAACGAATCGGTGTCTATTGATAATACCTTTCAAACAGGCGCTGCGCCGGATGTAACGCCACCGAATCAAATAACTGATTTAACTATTACCCAAGTTACTTATTCTTCTGCTGATTTGTCCTGGACTGCACCCAGTGATGAAACCGGCACCCAGGTTTTTTCATATGATCTGCGTTATTCAACATCTTCTATTACAGAAGGGAATTGGACGAACGCGATTGCGGTTACAGGAGAGCCGTTTCCCGGAGTTCCAGGAGAAAATAGGGTTTATACAGCCGTAGGTCTTACTCCTGACACCACATATTATTTTGCAATTAAATCTTCTGATGCCTCGGGAAATATTTCGTTGCTTTCTAATATTGCAAGCACAAAAACTTCTGTAAGGTTCGGAGGAGTATCGATTAGTTTTTCAGCGTCGCCATCTGACTTTTCTGTCTTCCCCGCCGATGGACAAATTCTTTTACAATGGAAAAATCCGGCAGCTTCAGATTTTGTCCGGGTTGTAATAATAAGAAAGTTGGGGACAGCCCCCACTTCTCAAAACGACGGAGAAACAATCTACGAAGGTGCAGGGGAAGAATATACTGACATCAATTTAAATAACGACGCTGTTTATTACTACGCCATTTATTCTTTCAATAGAGAAATGAATTACTCAAATTTAGTGACAATAAAAGCTCAACCCCAAATTGGAAAAAATATTCAACAATCAGAAACGAAAAAAGGAATTATTGTAAAAACCGGAGTTGCGGTCGCAATTGATATATTTAAAGCAAATCTGTCATTTGGCTCCTCGGGGGAGGATGTGAAAAAACTCCAGACATTTTTGGCAAAAGATCCGGCAATTTATCCTGAAGGTTTAATCAGCGGGTATTTTGGCAGTTTGACAAAAAAAGCGGTTCAGAAATTTCAGTGCAAATATAAAATAGTTTGCAATGAAAAAATCTTCGGATTCGGGATGGTTGGTCCACTAACAAGAAATAAAATTAACAGTATAATTTCATCAGAGACTCAAGGCGGTGCCACTTTGGAAACCCCTCCTTTGTTTACGCAAGATCTTTATTTAGGAATTAGAAATAATGAAGTTAAGCAGTTGCAGGAATTTTTAAGCAAAGATGCGTCTATTTATCCAGAAAAGCGAGTTACCAGCTACTTTGGGGAATTAACTAAAGTTGCGGTTCAGAAATTTCAGTGCAAATATAATATAGCTTGCTCCGGCGACGAGAAAATAATCGGATTTGGCCGGGTCGGTCCAAAAACGCGGGCAAAATTAAATAGTTTAATTGAAGTCGAATCCACAAAATAGAAGGAAAAATATGGAAAGAGATTATCTACGGTCGGTTTTTCGCTGGTCGCTCGTTGTTAGGACGGTCGGGTTTTTAATTTTTGGCATAGTGATCGTTCTTTTTTGGTATTTTGGCGTTATCGAATCTGATCCGAAACCAATTGTCTTTATTCTGCTTCCACTCGTTTTTCTTGCGGATTTATTTTGGATAATGGCGGTAAAAAAAGCGCCCAAATCAGTTTTTTTCTACACCCTTGTTGCTTTTGATATTTTGGCTGTTACTGCAATTGTTTTTTATTCGGGAGGACAAGACAGTCCTTTTCCGTTTCTTTATCTGATTCCGGTTGTTACCGCAACACTTGTCTCGATTGGAGGAACGATAGCAACCAGTATTTTAACAATTATAATATATATATTGCTTCTTTATTTTTTTTCTCCGGCAGGTATTTCATTTCTTATTTGGGTCCGTATTTTACGGCTTATTCTTCTCGGAAGCATTATTATATTTCAAAGTTATTATTTAACGTCGAACATTAGGAAAAAAGAAGAAGAAATAATAAAAACACGTGACGAATTCTTATTTAGAACCGTTCATGACATCCGCTCTCCTGCAATAGCCATCAGGTGGCTTTTAGAAAAATATCAAAATCAGAAGCTTAAGGGGCGCTATCCGGACATTCAAAAAGACATCGATGAAATCAAGGGCCTCCTAGAACGCATACAAAATCTGTCAGAAAACCTTCTTATGTTGGCCAAGGGCCAGAGAATAGAAGTAAAAAAAGAACCTCTTGCTGTACCACTTATAGTCCAAAGTATTTTGAGAGAAGTGCAACCCGGCATTGTTGAAAAGAATATAAATTTTGAATACAACGCTCCGCAAAATCTGCCCATGGTTTTTGCTAATGCCGAGTTACTGAAAGAAGCATTTGCTAATATTATCGGTAATGCCGTGAAATACAACAAGCAAGACGGAAGATTAGAAATAAAACATACGATTGAGAACAAATTTCTGCGAACTGAAATTATTAATACCGGTCCGTCCATCTCTTCTGAAAACATAAAGAAACTTTTTACTCCTTTTTTCCGTGGCGACGAGGAACAAAAAATTAAAGGAACCGGATTAGGATTATATATTTCCCAAAAAATTATTGGAGAAATGGGAGGTGATATCGGAGTTGAATCGAGCTCTGAAGAGAAGACTGTTTTTTATATATTATTGCCGTTATCCAAGCCGACGACCTTGCTATAAAAATATATGCAACATAATAATGCTACGAGAAATAAATAAGTGAAAGTATGAATAAACAAAAAGGTTTTGGCCTCGTCGAAATAATTATTGTTATTGCAATTATCGCTGTTTTAGCGGGAATAATAATATCCAGGCAAACAGGAGACGGGCAAAAACCGATAACACAATACACTCAAGATGCCAAAGAAATTTCTGTGAAAACAACGCTAAACTCTCTTAAGGCGTCATTTAATGCCAAACTTGCAGAAGCTGGTACTATCTCGAGTATTTGTTTTTCTCCGCCTGAATATCCAAATTACTCTTTTCTAAAAAACATCAACGATTCTTTTACAGGAATGGGCTATAGTTTTATTTGCGAGGAAGCAGGCGAAAACGCCAATTGTTCTGAATCAAGCTCTATGTGGTACGCCGTTACTTGCAACAGCAAAGATGCTTGCTATTGCACGGATTCAACAAGTGGAAGCGTTGCAATATCTGGAAATTACAATCAATTCCTTGGTTCTTCCGTCGGTTCCGGTCCACGTAATTGCGCTTGTCGATAAGATGATAAAGAATAAACGGATAAAAATCTATTTCCTTGTAACCGCTGTAGCTTTGTTGCTGCTGTTTTTTATTTTTAATCAGGGCGGTAAAAGTATTCATAGCGATGATTTTTTTGTAATCAAAAGGGGCGATAATGTTTTTCAAATTGCCGCTAATTTAAAACGTCAAGGATATATTAGTAGCCAGCTGGCGTTTACCTGGGAAGTTTTAATTTCCGGAAATTTTAAAAAAATGAAGGCCGGAAAGTACCAAATTTCAGAAGGCGAAGCGTATGAAAAATTAATCAAAAAGTTTACGGAATCTCCATCAGCTCCTATTAATATCTTGGTTGCTCCGGGTAAAACCGTGAAGGATATTTCCTTGGCATTGGAGTCGTTACATGTGTCCTCAAAAGGCGATTTTTTAAATTTAGCCATGTCTCCAGGGCAAGATTTTTTTGAGCAATTCCCATTTTTGTCTGATAGACCAGTGGGGTCCGGCTTGGAAGGGTATTTGTTCCCTGATAGCTATCGTATTGATTCTTCCGCAAGCGTCCGAGATATCACCGTGCAAATGCTTGATAATTTTGGCTCAAAATTAACGCCGGAACTTAGTGACGAAATAAAAAAACAAAAGCGTACAATTTTTCAAATAGTAACAATGGCTTCAATCCTGGAAAAAGAAGTAAATAATTATGCTGACAAGCAAATTGTGGCCGGAATTTTATGGAAGCGAGCTGATAATCATTTACCATTGGAGGTAGATTCTACACTTTTATATTTTCAGACATCTCTGCATCCTAGCGCGTTGGAAAAAAATGTTGATTCGCCATATAATACATATAAGTATGCAGGATTGCCTCAGGGGCCAATTTGTAATCCTGGCTTAGAAAGTATTAAGGCGGCAATTTTTCCTCAGGAAACCGATTATTGGTTTTATTTATCAGCTCCTGATGGAAAGACTATTTTTGCTAAAACTTTAGGGCAACATTTAATAAATAAAGCAAAATATTTAAATAGTAATTAATAGTTTAAAATATGGAAACATATCCTAACCAAGTGGAGCCGGTTGCGGGCAATACCGCGCCCATAATACAAAGCCGATCGCCAAATAAAATAAAAACGTTTTTGAATAAGCCCTTGCTAAAGATTATTTTGGGGGCTGTTTTTGTAATTTTAATAATTGTTGCACTCTATTTTTTCTTTGTTAAGTCTTCGAATAAGAATATAGATTACAGCGACGTTTACAGGCTGGTACCGGAAAAGGTTTCACAATCAGCTGCTATAAGAATTTCTTTGCCAAAAGGCACAGATAAGAAACTGGCAGAAAAGGGAGTTGTCTTTAATCCTCAGATTGAAGGCAGTTGGGTGCAGGAAAAATCAACAGCGTGGCTCGGCATACAAAAAGTTTTAGCTGCGACAATAAGTCAGCCGGTAAACACAAACTTTATTGTTTTCAAACCCAGTTCTACTTTGGCTTTAGACAGACATTATTCTGTTACGGTTGATTTGGGCGACGGGAAAACCCTATCCAGCGACTTTTTGTCCGTAAACAACCCCGAAGTAACAGCTATTTTTCCCGTAAAGGATTCAGAGGCGCCGGAAGATTCAAAAATCACGATTGTTTTTAACCGACCGATGGTTCCAGTCACAACATTGGAAGAATCAGAAAAGCAAAATATACCCGTTGAGATTTCTCCTAAAACAGACGGGAAATTTAAATGGATAAGCACTAATACTCTGCAGTTCATTCCCAAGGACACTTTGCACTCGTCGTCTAATTATACTGTCAAAATAAAGCAGGGTTTTGTTTCTATGGACGGCTTGGCTGTCTCGGATTTCCAGAGTTCTTTCCAGACAAGAAAACTCAGATATGGCGACGGACAGAACTATGTTAAAATCACCAACCAATTATATGACCAACCGGTAAAGATTTATTTCAATCAGCCCGTTGATCTTGAAAAAACAAAAGCGGAAATAAAACTGACCAATAAAACGACTAACAAAGACGTCCAGTTTATTGCACAGTACGCTCAAAAAACTGAAGATGAAAACAATCCCCAATATAGGCAAGGAGATGGTTTTGGCTGGAACATTATTGGGTCAACGTACGCAAGTATCTTGGATTTTTTCACGGGTAAAAGCAATACAAGTCAGGACCAATCAGTAATAGAAATTTATTTAAAACAGGACAGTTCCGGCAGACAGAAATTCTGGGACTATAAAAACGACTATACGATAACCATTAACAAGGCTTACCCCACCGATGGAGATATAAATTTGGACCAGCTAAAAACAATCGACATTGCAACGACTGACATTTTAACTTGGCGCGTTGTATCCGAAAGAACCAGTTATGCAAACCCGAGCATGTTTGATCCGCAGGGGTATCTTGAGTTATATTTTTACGAGCCGATTAATTTATCTAAGACCTCTATTTCGGCCGATAATTTAAAAAGTGTAGAATACGGACAAAAATGTAAAAACGATCAGGATTATTCGTCTGATTGTGAAAAAGTAGAAGATAGAACAAAAGTAAGAATATATGTTAATAGCGACAAGTTTAATCCCGGAGATAAATTTAGTGTTTGGCTAAATAAAATAGTTGCCGATGCCGGGTTACAGTTAAACGAAAAAACCTACTCGAAGGAATATACGGTTTATAGTCCTTTAAAAATTGGGTTGGGTAATCTTCTAAACAGTAATTATAAAAATACTAATTATTTGCAAGGTTTCTATCTTTGTTCCAACAATCCTTTATTGGCTCCGGAAAAGCATGATCTTGAAAATAAAATTAAAGCCAACTTAGACTATCAAATCACCTCTTTTGGAAGGTCTTATCTGACACCCGATAACAGCAAAAACCAGCCGTGCGCGGCCGGGTCTTTTAGCACATGGGTAAGCGCCGGATTTATGCCAAACAGAGACTATCAGATTAGTCTGGACATAGATGATGTGTTTGGCCAAAATACCAAGGAGAGTATTAGTATTTTAACGGGGGCTATGACTTCGGATAACGTCAGTATCTTTGCCTTGCAACAGCCGTACAGTCTTACCACTCCTGATAAAACCAGTATAAGTTTTGGTGGCTGGAATGTGACATATGTAAACATTCAAATGTGTAAAGTTTCGGCTGGGACGCTAAAACAGCTCTATAATAACGGTAGCTATGATTATTCCGCTTGTTTAGAAAGTAAAACAGATGCGATATCTTTGCCCGAAAGGTACTGGCTTAATAACTATTTTGATATAAATCTGGCGGATTATTTTTCAGATCCAATTGGCAATTATGTTATCGTTCTAAGCAATCCTTTGTTTAAGAATTATCGCGGAGAGGTTAGTACGTTAAAAAGCTATATTACCGTAACAAATTTGGCGGTTGCTGAAAAATCCATCGCTCCTGCAACAAATTATTTAGGCAACGACGGGGAAGTGCTGACAACCCAACAAATACAAAGTCTGAAAAATCTTTATTGGGTTACAGACATTAAAACGCAAAATCCGGTGTCGGGAGCACGGGTAGAATTTTATAACAAAACCGGCGTATTGCTGGGAAGTGCGACAACAAACTCAGACGGAATAGCTTTTTCTGCGCCAACCATCGGGGTAGATTCAATTGTAGCGACTTCAGGAAATGATAGCACAGTAGTAATGAATAATGGAGATAGTTTTAACTGGACACAATCAGCTGAAAATTATAGGAGAGCATATATTTATACAGATAAACCGCTTTATAGACCGGAGCAGACAGTACATATTAAAGGAATTCTGCGTATAGGGTATGATGGAAATTATGAAATGTTTAACAACAGTACCGCCGAGATAAAGATTTACAACTCAAAGGGAACTTCCATTTTGGACAATAACTATGCGATAGACAGTTTTGGTACGTTCAATTTTGACTTAGCCCTAGATAAAGATTCTCCGCTGGGAACCTATAGGGCTTGTTTGGGAAACAGTTATTTTAACTGTGCCAATTTCGATGTTTTAGAATATGTGCCCGCATCATTTGCGGTAAGCGCTAAAACTGACAAAGAAGAATATATTTCTAAGGAAACAGCGAATATAGAAATTAATGCCAATTATTATTTTGGAGCCCCGGTAGACAATTCAGAGGTGGATTACACTCTTAGTAGCCAGAATTATTATTTTGATAGATATAAAGGAAACGAATGGTACAGCTTTGGATGGTGGGATGATTATTATTATGATTCCGGGTCATATTATTACGGAGATAAATTTATGTCTCGGGGGACAGGGGTTACAGACAATAACGGTAAATTCAACGTTTCTCAAAAAATAGATTTACAGGATATTTTCAAAAGTGACACAAATCAAGGCAGTAAGATTATTGTTTTAGATACCACCGTCAAAAATAATTTAGGCCAAAGCGTTTCTAACCAGCAGTCGTTTATTGTTCACGCGGGCCAATATTATATAGGAGTCAAAACAGACCCGTATTTTGTCGGGAAAAACCAGGAGTTTAACTTAAAGGTTAAAACGGTAGACACAAACGGCAATAATATCAGCCAAGGTGGAATAACAGCCGATATTTACAGGGTGGATTGGATTTATGCGAAACGCCAGGAAGTGGGCGGAGTATTTAATTATCACTGGGAGAAGAAAACTAACTTAGCTCAAAGCATTAAGTTATCTACAAACAAAGATGGAGATTGGAGCCAGAAAGTCAAACTTGACAAAGAAGGAGGGTATGAAATCCAAGTTTCAGGCTACGACCGTGCCGGAAATTTGATAAGGTCAAAGTATAATGTGTATGTTTTTGGCGGAGGGCAGGCAAGCTTTATGCCTACAAACGATACAACGCTAAACCTTAAAGCTACCAATACAAATATAAAAGTTGGAGATCAGGGAGAATTAATTATTGAGTCGCCGTATCAAAAATCCAAAGCACTTATAACCATTGAAAGAGGAAAAATATTTGATTATCAAATATTTGATTTTACAGGTAACATACAAGGGTACAAATTCACCGCAAAAGAAGATTATGCGCCCAATGTGTATGTTTCGGTGTTGCTTCAATCGTCTGATCCCGGTGTAAAATTTGGAATGAAAGAATTTAAAATAGACAGCGATAAAAGTAAGATAAATATAGATGTAAAGTCAGATAAAAGCTCTTATAACCCCGGCGAACAGGTTAAACTGGATATTACGGCGACAGACTCAAACGGCAAACCTCTAAAAACCCAAGCTTCGGTTTCAGTTGTCGACTTAAGCGTTTTGGCTCTAAAAGGCAATCCTAAAAAAGATCCTTTGGTGTTTTTCTACAACGGATTTCCTCTTACCGTTTCTACTGCCTCTAATATAAAAAATAGTATAGCTAAAATTGAACCACCTGGTAAAAACTCGTATGAACAAAGCAAAGGGGGGTCTGGAAGCGGAGGCGCAGATAACGGAAATAAACCAAGGGGGGACTTCAGGGAAACCGCTTTTTGGCAAGCAAACGTTACTACGGGAGAGGACGGGAAAGCCCAGGTTTCGTTTAAGTTGCCCGACAATTTGACAACCTGGCAGGCAGAAGTTTTGGGAGTTACTAAAGATACAAAACTCGGCATTAATTACATTAATTTTACAAGCAAGAAAGACCTCATGGTGGTTCCGTTGCAACCAAGGTTTATTGTTCCCGGAGATACATTTTCCATCGGCGCGCAAATTTTTAACCGGTCAGACAGTGATAGAAAAGTTAACATTACCTTTAAAAGCGACACTCTTACGATAGAAGACAGCGATCAAAAGAGCGTCAACGTCGCGAAAGAAAAATCCCAGACAGTATTTTTCCAAGTTAAGGCCCCGGAAAGTTTAGCTCGGGGTACCCACACGTTCACAATTTCTGCTGACGGATCAGGAGTAAGCGACGCTGTATCTCAAAGTATTTCCATAACTCCTAATTTAACATATGAAGTTGTAGCAAGCGCCAATTATACTCAAGATTCCAGCGCAAAGGAGGTTATTTATTTAGCTCCCAATATTTCGCAGGATGTTGGAGAATTAGAGCTTAAAAGCTCAGCGACCCTGGCAGTATTTTTATCTAACGCATTAAATTATTTGGTTGGTTACCCGTATGGATGTTCCGAGCAAGTTTCCAGTCAATTGAAAGCTATCGCAATTGTAAAGTCCGGTCTTCAGATTCCTAACCTGTCTGATAAATTTAAATTAGATAAGGTCCGATATAAAGGCCAAGAATACTCAGCCGATCAGTTGGTTAGCATGGGCTTATTAAAGCTCTACAACAACCAAAATTATGATGGAGGCTTTAATATGTGGGGTTTTGGTGAGTCTAATTACTATGCCACCTTAAGCGCGGTAGATATGCTTAACACATTAAAGAAAACCGGATATGCAATAAATAACGACGCGCTTAACAAAGCGGCGAGCTATCTTTATAACTATTATAACAGTCAAATTAGTCGGATGTCAGACGATGATATTATAGCCTTAGCCTCCGTTTTATTGCAAACAAGCGGGTATGCAGGGAATGCTAACTTAATAAGCGCAGTGGGCTCTATAGCCGGAAACGCAACAAAAGTTCAAGATAAATTAAGTGTAAAGTCTTTAGCTGAACTGGGTGTTTTGATGAGTAATGGTCAATTTAATTCTTCTTTGGTGTCCAACATTAATAATGCGCTTGATAACAGAATAAACATTGATTCCCGCGGGGCATTCTTAGAACCAGCCAAGAATAATTTTTATTATAGTTATTTTGAATCAACTGTTGGTGACACTGCTCTTTATCTTGATTCGTTAGCTTTGGCAAAACGCAGTACGGCTGTTACAGATAAGGTTGTAAGGTGGCTTCTTAATTCTCGGGAGAAAGACGGAGCGTGGGGCTCAACTCAAAATACATTGGCTGTTGTAAAAGCATTTACCGACTATCTTAGCTGGAAAAAAGAAACCACCGCCGTTTATACGTTAAATACTAAGCTTAATGACGCCAGTATAGATGATTACTCGTTTACCGCTTCAACAATTTTAGATCAGAACAAAAAGGTTTTGCCTATAAATTCGTTTAAAATCGGCGACTACAATTTTCTTGAATTAAATAAAAACGGTACAGGTTCCTTATATTATGATATGGCCTTAAAATACTATTTGACGGGGCTAGTTCAACCTAGGGACGAAGGATTTACCATAACAAGGAATTTTTATTCATTGGACGACAAGTCGGGAGCAAACCCCTTAACGCAAGCAAAAGAAGGGGATGTGCTCAGAGAGCATCTGACAATTGTGGCTCCCGTTGACCGCAGGCATGTACAAATAGAAGACTATATCCCCGCCGGAATGGAAATCGTTGATTTAAGTTTGGCGACAGAGCAAAAATCGCTAAGACTTAATCAGACAGAAATAAAAGCGCCGAAAATTTATCCGGACTTTAAAGAAATAAGAGACGATAGGGCGTATATTTACACAGACGAACTTACCCCGGGAGCTTATGAGTTTGATTATTATGTGAGAGCGCTGGTTCCGGGAAGCTTTTTACAGCTTCCGGCGATAGTTTCTGAAATGTATACGCCGGAAAACTTCGGCCGCACAAGAAGCGCATATTTCACGATAACAAGATAATTTTTACTGTTTTACGAACTCTATCGTAACAGTTTCGCTTTGTAATCCGGAAGAGGCCACTATTTGATAGTGGCCTTCTTTTGGTGGCGTAAAGATTATATTTTGGCCGGAGCCGAGATTATCGCCGTTTACTGTCCAATTAGCGCTTGTTTTGGCTTTCAAATCAATACGGGCATTCGGCTCAAAAAGAAAGATATCGCCATCATGCGGATCGAGGATAAAATCTTTGTTTTCACCTTCAATTATGTTTTGGGCCTTATCAAAGTTATCATTAAGCAGACCAAAATCAACTCCATCTGTGCTTTGATAGTTTTTAATATCTGAAAAGTCAAATTGGGTATTACGATTATAGTCAGAATTAATCATCAGCTGCATAACCTGATTCCAGATTTTACCGGCTCCTATTTGTCCGGAAATACCATCTGTAGCCGAATTATCAGCATTACCCACCCAAACCCCAACCAAAAAATCGGGCGTATATCCGATTATCCAGCTGTCAGTGAAGTCATGTGAAGTTCCGGTTTTTAAAGCGTAATTCTGTACCGGTAGATTAAGGTCGCTCTCAGCTCCGAACTGGTCTATACCCGTTTTTCTATCGCTTAAAATTTTATTTATCAGTTCTATGTAGGGTTCTGGGGCAATTGTCTTATTTTGATAGGAAAAATATTTTTTATTGATATTTCCATCTGAAAAAAGATTCAACGTTGTAAGTTTCCCTTGTTTAGCAAAGATAGAAAAATAGTGGGACAGGTTTAATAAATCCATTTCCATTGCTCCCAAAGCAATTCCGAGCTGATACTGGTCGATTGATTGAATTGGAGTAAACTCTAAATCTTGAATTAAAAAATTAGAAAAATTATCCACTCCGACAAAGTCTAATGTTTTTACGGCCGCCACATTTATACTATTTGATAAGGCATAGTGGGCGGTAATTAGTCCGCGATATTTATAGTCAAAATTTTTAGGATAAATAGGAAATCCTCCGGCCGTTATGTATTTATATTCCCTGTCGTCTATCAAAGTATATGGGCGCATACCCTTCTCAAATCCTAAAAGATAAATAAACGGTTTTATAGTGGATCCTATCTGGCGAGGCTTTGTCGCCATGTTTATTTGATAACCGTCGGCATAAGAAGATGGATCGGGAGAGCCAATCAACGTTAATATCTGATTGTCCGGAATGGAAAGAATAACAACTGCGGCATTTTTTGCTTTTTTTGTCTTTAAAAGTTCCATATTATATGAAACAACGGACCGAACTTTTTGTGAGAGATCGTTATCGATATTTAATTGGACGTTTTTGTTATCATTACTCTGTAAATATGGGGTTAGCTCCATAACGGGCTTATTATCTGCCGAATATTTTCGGAGATTTGAAAGACATTCCTTCGGGGCAATAAAAGAAGTTGTATCTACTGCGAGCACGGCAGATAAATATTTTGCCTTTTCAATATTCAGATTGCTTGCGGGATTGTAATAACTTGGGCTGTTAACTGTGGCTAAGAGTTGGAGAATTTGTTCGTTTGTCAGGTTTTGAGGGGCCACATTAAAATAGGCATAACTGGCAGACTCTAATCCCTGTATCTGATTACCAAAATAAATAGAATTAACATACATCTGCAAAATTTTATCCTTGCTGTTAAATAATTCTAAAGCCAGCGTGTAAAGCGATTCTTTTATTTTATTGCCGACATTTCTTTGATTTTCCTGAGACAAAAGTATTTTTGCAAGTTGTTGGGTTATGGTGCTTGAGGCGGATCTTTGAGTCAGTCCAAGTTTGTTTCCTACGGCCTGAAATATTGCCCAGAAATTAAATCCAAAATGCCGGTAAAAATACTTGTCTTCTTTTTTTAGTAGCAACTCTTTGAATTTTTGAGGGATTGATTGGACATGCTGCGCATAGTTTCCTTCCGCGTTTCTTTGAGCAAAAATTATTTTATTATTTCTGTCTGTTATAGAGAAGGATTGATTATTACGATAAGTGACCTGTAGTTGTCTATTAAGTGGGGCCATTACAGAAACACATAGTCCCATCATTGAGATAGCCAGGGCAAAAAACAAAACCGCCAAAGTCTTCCTCTTTAGAAAAAATTGTTCTATGGTTTTCGGTAATTTCATAATTATTTATTATAGCACAGCGGATTTTACTTAGGTTCACTATTTTAATATAATAAACTAAAGGTCGAAGAAATATAAAGACGCAATTTAAAAATATGGGAAAAATTAAAGTCTTGCCGTTTGCAATCGCCTGGGGAGTTTCTTTCGGTGTTTACGCTTTATTTTTGGGTTGGGTTTCGGTATCAGGATGGGGAGAGGGAATAGTCTATGGGCTATCTTCCCTTTACATCGGATATGAGCCTGGCTTTTTGGGTGGGATTATCGGAGGAATCTGGGCTTTTTTTGACGCAGCCATCGGAGGGGCCATAATCGCCTGGGTTTACAATACGTTTGTTAAAGGAGAATAATTATTAATTTACCCGCTTTGTGGGTGCAAAAAATATTATGAATTCAAAAGAATGGTTATATGGCGCCATAGCCGAAGTGGCTTTTTATGCTACTTTATATTATGTACAAATGCTTTTACAAGTAAGCACAACCTTATGGGTTAGCTCCCTTATACTTTGGGTGTTAATAAATGTGTCAATTATGTTTTGCCCTGTTTTAGGAAAATACTGCAAATAACCTTATGGCAAATGTTGGTTTATCGTCAACACAGGCAGAACAGCTGCTGCATAAATACGGCTACAATGATGTTTCCGAAAAAAAGACAGGATTTTTCAAAAATTATATAGCCCCGCTTTTTTCTCCTATATCATTGATGCTCCTGGGAGCTGCTGTTTTATCTTATCTGGACGGAAGGATTTTTGATTTTTATTTTATAATTATTTTATATCTCGTAAATTACATTGTCCAGAAATGGCAGGAGTTTAAAGCCGATAAGGCGATACAGCAACTGAGAAGCAAGTTGTCTTTTGAAGCGCTAGTTCTGAGAGACGGCAAGTGGCAGTATATTAATGTAAAAATGCTTGTTCCGGGAGACCGCGTTAAACTTGGCCTAGGAAGTATAATACCGGCTGATGGTGAAATTATATCCTCTAAAAATTTATCGGTTAACGAAGCCGTACTTACCGGCGAATCTCTGCCTAAAAACAAAAAAGAGGGAGACAAGATTTTTTCCGGTTCTTATATTTCTACGGGTTCATTTGAAGCGGAGGTTACTGCCACAGGAAAGAATACATATTTTGGAAAAACAATTTTTTCAATTGAACCCCCGACGCAAAAAAGTATTTTGGAACGCGACATTTTATCAATAAGCCGATTTTTGACTATTGTCAGCGTTATTGCGGTCTTTATTCTTTCTGTGGTATTTTTCTTAAAACATTTCTCGATAGACGACCTTTTAACTTTAGACTTAAGCTTGATTATAGCCGGAATCCCAATCGCCTTGCCTGCGGTTATGGCGGTTATTCTTAGCATAGGAGCTGCCGGCTTGGCAAAAAAAATGGTAGTGGTTAGGCGTCTGTCGGCCCTAGAAGATTTAGCTAATGTTAATCTTTTACTTACTGATAAAACGGGCACTTTAACAAAAAACGAAATTAGGGTTGCTAATGCGGTTTGCTATCAGCGAGGAATGGATACGAACCATGTTATAGAGCTTGCCGGATACGCCGCCCTAAAAGACGTTCCCGACGCTATCGATTCTGCAATCCTAAAAAAACTTGAAGAAACCGGACAAAATCCAAAGGCAAAAATATTACAGATGACACCGTATGATTCAGATAGAAAGAGGACGACCGTCTTAGTACAAAAAGGAACAGAAAAGCTTTTGGTTAGTATGGGTGCTCCTCAGGCTATAAGCAAACTGGCAAAAATATTTTCAAAAACCGCTGAAAAAAGATTTGAAAGCGATATAAAAAAAGCCGCGTCCGAGGGATACAGGGTGTTGGCTGTGGCCGTAAAAAAAACGGATTCAATGGACGAGAAACAGATGAAAATTGCCGGTATACTTTTTCTGGCCGACCCCCTAGACGAAAGCTCAAAAGAAACATTACATTTTATAAAGGAAAATGGCATTACAGTTAAAATGCTTACTGGAGACAATGAGCTTATTGCCACTCGTATTGCCAAGGATTTAGATCTCGAGGGTAAAGTTATTTCGGGCAAAGAAGTGGAGAGAATGTTTAAAGGGGGAGAACTGGCAAAGGATTTTAACAGCTTCGCAGCTTTTGCTGAAATTTTACCCAAAGATAAATATGATATTGTAAAAGCTGCCAGATATAAATATGTGGTAGCAGCCACAGGTGACGGGATAAACGACCTACCGGCTCTTAAAATCGCAAATGTAGGCATTGCGGTATCTGGGGCAGTAAGCGCCCTAAAAAGTATGGCAGATATTGTTTTGCTTGATCGCGGGCTATCTGTGATAAAGGATGCTATTCTTGAATCCCGTAAAATTTTTGCCAGGATTTACACATATTCTATTTACAGAATTTCAGAAAGTTTTCGCCTAATAATCAGTATTTTAATATTGGGACTTGCGTATGGAGCCTATCCTCTTGTACCTCTGCAGATTATAATTTTAGCCCTTTTAAATGACATACCTATAATTTCTTTAGCGACTGACCGTGTAAAGATTGCCGCCAAGCCATCGGAGATTAAAACAAAAGAAAGATTTTCTCTGAGCGTGATGTTCGGGTCAGTCGGTGTACTGAACAGTATAGTATTGTTTCTTTTAGCCTTGAATGTATTCCATTTTCCTTTACAATATATTCAGACGATGTTTTTTCTGAAACTTACTGTGTCCGGTCACTCACTAATTTTTGTGGCACACACAAAAGAGCGTTGGTGGAAATTTCTACCCAGCAAAGAAGTGATAATAGCTACAATAGGAACACAGGTAGTAGCTACAATACTTGCTCTATCTGGATTTCTTATGCCCGCAAAAATATCTCCTTTAGCAGTTATCTTTATTTGGGTATGGGCCCTGTTTTGGATGCAAATAGCCGAAGTTATGAAGGATGTTCAGGCGAAATTAATGCTCAATTGATATCGGGCCATATAGTATAGTATTATGAAAAACACAAATATTAAACAACAGCGGACGAATAAGGTATCCAGCGTCCCCGCTTAGCGGGGCCGAGGCAATCTTGTTCGCCTAGGTCGGGATTTTCCGCTTCGCGGATAAATCTCGCGACCATACGCTCACAAGACCGTGGAAGAACAAACATTAAAAATTTTAAATAAAGTCTACACTCTTACAGTGGTCCTTGTCTTAGGGATTTTAGTATTTTTTGTCGGGCAGATTATTTTGCAAAGCAAGGCAATTGACGTGCAAGACCAGAACCAGATTACAGTTTCTGGAGAAGGAAAAGTTTATGCAAAACCCGATGTAGCCCTTGTCAGTTTGGGTGTAACAACTCAGGCTACTACCGTAGCAGATGCTACCAAAAATAATACAGATAAAATGAATGCTGTCATAGAGGCCGTAAAAAACCTCGGAGTTGAAGAAAAAGACATACAAACTACAAATTATAATTTATTTCCCGTTTATGCAGATACGATAACGCCACTTCCCGCATCTGTTTCCGGAGTATATAATATGCCGGTTAAAACATCGCCAACTATTACCGGTTACAGCCTTGAGCAGGATATTCAGGTAAAAATAAGAGATTTTACAAAAATCGGTGATATTATTTCTGAGGCGACAGCTAAGGGTTCCAATTTGGTCGGAAGCCTACAGTTTTCAATTGATAATCCAGAGCAGTATAAAGAACAGGCAAGGGCGCAGGCAATAGAACAAGCGAAGGCGAGTGCGCAGAATATTGCTAAGGAATCAGGGGTTAGGTTGGGAAAAATCATAAACGTTTACGAAAATTATTATCCAGTTATGTATAGCAACACGCTTAAAGGGACTGGGATGGCGGCTCCCGAAGCCGTGGCCACTCCCGACATACAGCCCGGTCAGCAGGAGATAAATATAACAGTCAACTTAACATACCAAGTCAGATAAAATGGAAAATTGTATATTCTGTAAAATTGCAAAAGGGGAAATCCCTAGTTATAATGTTTTTGAAGACGATCATTTTTTAGCTTTCTTAGATATAAACCCCTTTTCAAAAGGACACACTCTTATTATCCCCAAAAAGCACGTAAAGTGGGTTTGGGATCTAAGTGAAGAGGAATATGCGAGCTTGTTTAAAAAAGTTAAATTAATTGCAAAGGCTCTTGAGAAAACATTTGATACTGAATGGATAGTGGAGGGAATAGCGGGCATAGACGTTCCTCACGCCCATGTTCACATTATCCCCCGGCAAGTAGGCGATGGTCTTGGAGCATTTCCAAACAAAGTTCTCGACCCCAAACCCTCCGGCAAGGAAATGGAAGAAATCGTAGCGGGGATAAGAAACAAGGTCTGATTGATTTTTACGAAATCAATGGTAATATAAAATCGTCTTTAAACAAGGCCTATTTTTGGAATAGATTCTCAAATCGACGAAATTCACCCGATTAAATAATTTTTAAAATATTATTTTAAAAATTAAAATCTTCACCCGATTAAATACCGCAAAGCGGTAATTTCGCAGAGCGAAATTATTTAATCGGGCAAGCGATTTTATTTAACTGGGTAAAAAACAAGTTATACTTTTATGTCAGATTCACAAATAGAAGAAATAAAAGGCAAATTGAACGTACTCGACATTGTCGGCTCTTATGTTAAGCTTTCAAAAACAGGTATAAACTATAGAGGTATTTGTCCATTTCATTCCGAAAAAGGACCTTCTTTTTTTGTATCGCCGATAAGACAAATGTGGCACTGTTTCGGGTGTGGAGCGGGTGGCTCTATCTTTGATTTTATAATGAAAATAGAGGGCATAGAATTTGGAGATGCGCTGAGGATTTTAGCGAATAAGGCGGGCGTTGAGTTAAAGAGAGAAAACCCGAAACTTAGAACAGAGAAACAGCGTCTTTATGAGATTTGTGACCTAGCAAGCTCTTTTTTTGAAAAACAACTGGAAAGCAGTGTCGTGGGAAAGGAAGCGAAGGAATACTTATTAAAAAGAGGTATTAAAGAAGAAAGCATCAAAAAGTGGCGTTTAGGATATTCTCCCGATACGTGGCAGGGATTATCTGATTTTCTGGTTGGAAGGGGATATAAAAGAGATGAGATTGTAAAAGCCGGACTGGCCGTGCAATCGGAGAGAGGAAATAATCCTTATGATAGGTTTAGGGGTAGAATTATCTTTCCTATCTTCGATTCTAATACTCAGGTTGTCGGTTTTGGAGCGAGAGTTTTTAAAGATGCTGACAAAAAGGAAACGGCAAAATATATAAATACTCCGCAAACACTTCTTTATAATAAAAGCAGTATTCTTTACGGAATAAATTATGCTAAATTAGCCATAAGAAAGAATAATAACTGTGTTTTGACAGAGGGTTATACAGACGCCATAATGTGCCACCAGACAGGATTTGAAAATACGGTGGCGGTTTCCGGTACAGCTTTAACCTCGGGGCACCTAAATATTCTAAAGAGATATTCTGATAATCTGGTTTTGGCGTTTGATATGGATCTAGCTGGGGACAACGCCACAAAAAGAGGCATCAATTTAGCTGAATCACAAGGCTTTAATATTAAAATTGTAGATACATATTCTAATGCGAAAGATCCTGCTGAAATCATTCTGGAAAATCCAGCAATCTGGCAAGAGTCATTGGTAAAAGCCAGGACAATCATGGAGTTTTATTTCGACTCCGCTTTTGCCAAATTGGATAAAACGAGTGCGCAAGGAAAGAAGGATATCGGCAAGATTATATTACCAGCTATAAAGAGGCTGCAAAACAAAATTGAGCAGTCGCATTGGGTCCAAAAGCTTGCAGAAAAATTATCGATAAACCAAGAGGCTATTTTAAGTGAATTAAGAAGTGTAAAATTAGATGCTCCGCGCGCAGAATTCGCCTCTGTCGGCACAAGCACGGTAGCGAACGAAAAGCCAACCGGTTCCGAGGGAAGGAAAAAACTCCTGGAAGATAAAATCATATCTTTAGCCCTTATGGATTCAGAAAATTTGTCTTTTATTCAGGACGGTCATTATTGTCTTTTTTGCGACAGAGCGAGAAATTTTATAAAAGAGCTTAAAGAGAGGTCGTTAAAACAAGAAGGAACCACAGTTTTCGCAGACAGCATAAAGGAAGAATATAAGGATTTTTTTAATATACTTTCCTTAAGGGCTGAGGAAGAGTACGACGGTGATGGACCTGACGAGATTAAGCTTTGCATATCTCAACTAAAAGAGCTAGAATTGAAGAATAAATTAAATGAGCTTTCCTCGGCGGTAAAGAATGAAGCAGACGAGCAAAAAAAGGAAGATCTTATAAGGGAATTTACCCAGAGGGCGAAAGAATTACATTCACCCAGCAAAGTACGCGGTCCCGCTTAGCGGGATTTGACCGGGTAAAAAAAATTAGAACGGCTATTAAAAAGATGAAAAAACCAAAAAAAAAGAAACCCGCGAAGACAAGGGCGAAGCCAAAAATAAAACCGAAGGCAAAAATAAAAACCAGACAGCGCAGAGTCGTTATTGACCAGAATCAGCTGGAAGCTCTTATAAAAAAAGGGGAAGAGCGCGGGTTTGTAACAACTTCGGAAATTTTGTATGCATTTCCCAAAATAGAAAGAGACATAGAGGGGCTGGAGAAAATTTACGACGATTTTAGCGAGCGTGGAGTGCAGATTAAGGAAATACAGGATTTTCTGGAGACAAAAACAAAGAAGGAAAAAAAAGGCAAAAAGGCAATAATAGGGAAAATTGACCCGATACAAATGTATTTGAAAGAAATAGGGAAAACCAGTTTTTTATCTGCGAAAGAGGAAAAAGAGTTGGCTAAAAAAATCGAGGTTGGAGATGAAGATGCAAAAAATAGATTAGCTCTTGCTAACTTACGATTGGTCGTATCCATTGCTAAAAAATACGTTGGCAGGTCTCCTAATCTTACTATGCTTGATCTAATACAAGAGGGAAACTTAGGTCTTTTTAAAGCAGTTAAAAAATTTGACTGGAGGAAGGGATATAAGTTTTCAACGTACGCTACATGGTGGATAAGGCAGTCGATTACAAGAGCGTTAGCCGATCAAGCAAGAACCATAAGAATTCCTGTGCATATGATTGAAACAATTTCCAAATATACTAAGATAAGAAAAAGCCTTTTGCAGGAATTGGGGCGTGAGCCTCTGGCTGAAGAAATCGCCGCTGAAATGGGATTGCCTGTAGAAAAAGTACATCACATAAGGAAAATCGCCCAAAAAGCTGTTTCTTTGGAGACTCCGGTGGGTGAAGATAAAGACAAACAGGACAGTGTTTTGGCAGAATTTATAAGAGATGACAAAACAATGGCGCCCAACGTTGAAGCATCAAGAAAACTTTTGAAAGACCGTTTAAAGGAAATTTCCAGTGAATTAACGCCGAGAGAGCTCAAAATTTTAGGAATGAGATTTGGATTAGACGACGGCGTGATGCACACGCTAGAGGAGACGGGAGAGGAATTTGGCGTGACCAGAGAAAGAATCCGTCAGATACAAGCAAAAGCGTTAGAGAAGCTTAGAAAGCACAAAGAGTTAAAGAAGGTTAGGGACTATTACTAAATCGCTAAAAAAGCCCCGTAAAGGGGCTTTTTTGTTTGTGAAAGTCTTTTATGCTGTAAATCCAAAATATGTAAGTATGAGGCCAATAAATACTCCGGCAACCAGCGCGAAGGGGAGAAAAGAGGCGTTTTCCATCTTTTTTACCCATTTAACCGTAAGCTCGGGGGTAAACAATAGAGTTAGTCCCTTTATGAGCCCCATCCAGCCAAATATTGTAACTACCACTCGCCAGTTATTAACCCAAATATTGTGGCCTAAAACTGACGCGATTCCTATCACTAAACTGCAAAGTCCCCAACAGAATAAATTATTACTGTCTTCTAATGAAGCAAAGAGGCGCCTTAGGTATTTTGTTTTTATCAACAAAGAAAGGCAAACCACTACGAGGGAAATCCCCCAAAGTTCTGCTAAATAATTTGAAAGTGGCATATAATTTTTACTTATTAATAATAATTAATTTTTAATTTTATTGACCTTTTACTTATTATCTTAGTTTAGCAAAAAATTTAAAAAACTGCCATAATCGCTGTTTATGCCTGTCGGTATTAGAAAGCCGAAAGTTATAGGCGAAAGTAAAACGAAAACCAGGAAAACGAATGCTAAAAACCCGATATAAATCACATTAGAGGCCCTCTTAGACAATCCCAGTGTATTTGTTCCATCTTCACTGTTTAGAATCTTATCAAATAAAATTGATATAATTATTATGCCCGCGATGAGAGATGGTAAATAATGGTAAATGAAAACAACTCTGCCTATTAAAGTAAAGGCAAGAAGATTCATAAAAAAACCTAAGAGTAAAAAATAGATAACAGTGGGCATCCTTTTTCTGAAGTCTTTGAATGTCAGAGCCGTAATACAGTAAGCAACGGTGAGCAACACCGACCACCATATAATCGGATTTCCCAAAAGATGGATATTGCCCATCATATCTCCTTCGCTCTTACTCCAGTACCAAATAGGTCTCTTATCAAAAGGCCACTGTTGCCACTTGCTGGAATACGGGTGGGTTGCTGTCATATTCGCGTGAGTAGCATACATTGTTTTATTTAATTCGATAAATTTCTGCCATTGCGAAGAGGGTTTTGTATTTTCTGGTACTTGATTACCTTGTAGGGTCTTTAAGAATTCCTGGCTCATAAATGCATCTCCGGGGCCCGTCTTATATAAAATTCCGAAATGAATCAAAAAAATAGAATAATAAATTAAAAATGGTAAAATTGTGACAATCGCTATTTTCGGCAAAACATTTTTTTTGTTTTTCCAGAAAAACTCATATACCAAATAAATGATTATTAAGGCAATAAAAGTAAGCCCTGTCCATTTTATAGAGAAAGACAATATTGCAGATATTGAAGCTAGCGCTAAAAATATATATTTCTTCCTAAAATTATTTTCAGTATCTTTATAGCAGATTAAAAAATACATAGCCAGAAATCCGAAAAAGAGCAAGAAAATATCAATTACAGCAAGCCGGGATTGAGTTAAGATGGCGTTATCAAAAAGAACCATAAATCCTCCCAGAAACGCCGCTTTCTTTGAAAGGCCGAGTTTTAAAATAAGAAAATAAATCAGTAAAACAAAAAGGACTCCGAATAGAGCGGGAGCAAAACGAAGAGCAAACATTTTAGTCCCTCCAACCGCCTGTCCTATGTTTTTAAGGTCTAATCCTCCATTAAATCCTAAAACCCCGGCAAAACCGGCAATTATTAGTTTTCCCAGAGGCGGATGGTTGCAGAAATAATATTGGTGTGTAAAATAATCGCTGGCAAATTGCTCATAATAAACTTCATCAAAAACAACCTCTGCAGGATAACTTAGGAATAAAAAATGAGCCAAAACAGCAAGAATCGCCAGAATAATAATCAGCCGGTTGTTATTTAAAAACTTTTGCATGTTTTTTGGAGAATAAACTGTAATAATATAATCTTACTACATGGACAAAATAATAAAAGACCGTTTTTGTATCCAGCTTTGTTTTTCCATTCGTCCTATTTTTGAAGACGAACGGATATTCAATAATTTTTTTATATCTACCTTTAACTAATATCTCCAAAAGTATTTTATAGCCCAATGGTTTAAGCTGCGTATTTTTTAATACATTTCTCTTAATGATAAAAAAACCGGACATAGGATCTTTTATACTCGTTAACGGTCTGACTAGGCATTTTGCGCAGAAAGATATAAGTCTCCTAATGAATGGCCATTTTTCTATCCTGCCACCCTCAATTAATCTGGAACCGACAACAATATCTGCATTCCCCTTTTTTAAAAAATCTATCATCTCAGTTATTTTTTCAGGAGGATGGCTTAAATCAGCATCCATAACACAAAATAAATCTCCTTTCGCGATTTTAAATCCATCCATTACGGCCGTTGCCAAACCCATTTTTCTGTTGCGATGGATAGTCCTTAAGGGGTATTTATCAGATAATTTTTCTGCTATTTTACCGGTTCCGTCTGGTGAATTATCATCGACAATAATAAGTTCGTATTCTGTGGTCTGCAGGCTATTATTTATAAGAGGCACCAGTTCATCCAGATTTTTAGCCTCATTATAGGTTGGAATAATAATTGATAAATCCATCTTATTTTATAGCAATGTTATTTTCTTAGCTTTTAATCATCTTAGATTAAAAAGCCCATCTTCCGGCGGTAAATTGGATTAAAAAGAATATTTGGAAGACCAGGAAGGATAAAAGCATCGGATAAAAATATGTCGCCTTTTTAGCTATAACGGCTAAAAAAATGAATATCGGAAAAACCACAAGGACAAAACGCGGAACACTCATCCAAAAAGAACAGCACACTATAATAATCAAGCTTAAAACAGAATAAACAGAGTACGACAGCCGAACCTTTTTTAATGAAATTAATATTATTAACACAGCGAAAATCGCGAAAATTATTTGTGGTAATTCCCAACTAAGCCATTGAGAAAATGGTCTCCAGTGAAAACCATTTATCGCGCCTATTAATCCCGTAATCGGCGAAGAAAAGCGCTCGCCCCAGTGTTCTCTTTGAAATATCATAAACTGGAAAGGATTGTGGAAGTATATATAGTTTATAAAAAGATATAAAAGAGAGCCAAGTGGTATTAATGACGTGTAAAGAATATCTTTTTTAATTTTTATTACGGATTGTCCGCCCGCTTCTTTTCTGCTGATTAAATATTCAACCAATAGGGCCGGAAATAATAAAATACCGTTGATTCTTGCTAGAGAAGCAAACATGCCCAACAAAGAAGCTGTAAGCCATTTTTTATTTACCGCATAGTAAAAACTGGAAACAACCAAAAATAAAAAAAGGCTTTCTGTATAACCAACGTGTAGGAAGTAGGCGGTGGGGAAGGCGCTGAGAAGAATGATTGTTTTTAATGATATTTCATGAGAAAAATCCTTTCTTACCAATTTATATAAGAAAAAAACGGTTAAAATGTAAAATACATTGGAAACAATCAGTGAGCTCAGCATATAGTTTCTCGCAAAAAATTGGAAAATTCTTACCAAAAAAGGGTAAAGAGGAAAAAAAACAATTGAGAACTGCTCGTAAGAGTGGACACAATCTAAATTACAGTATCCATATTGAGCTATATAAAGGTAATGGACGGCATCCCAAATTTTCCAAGTGTTTACAGAAAAGAGCGCCCCTCTTCCGTAAAAAAAGAGCCATATTAAAGATACTAAGAAGGTTGCAACAATGGCCAAAAAGGAGACGCCGGCAATTTTAAAATATATATTATTCCAAAGATGATTTTTTAGATTGGGCATATAATAAATCGTCCGTTATTTTGTGATAAATATTTGATAGTTGTTGCGGTCGTATATTTTTTGAAAATTCTCCTCGAAAAAGCGGGTGTTAACCGAAAACTCGCTTTTTTCCTGCTCTCCGATCAAAATATATTCTACGTTATATTTCTCGACTAATTCTTTGGCTTGGTTGCCCCCGTTAAGTATTATTTTAATATCGTTTAATCTTTGGTCGTAATTAATTGCGTGCGCCCAAAGCCAGCCCGCATATCCCATAAGCCTTTTGCGTCCGGAAAGAATAAGGGGAGATAAGTGGCTTGTGGAAGAAAGGAAGACCGCGTCCGGCGGGGTATTTTGCTTTATAAAAACAGCTACTTTCTGCGCCTCTGGGCTAAATAGTCCAAAGCCTTCGTTTGAAAACTGCACAGCTTTTAAAACATCTACTCCGCCGGAAAATATTATCAAAACAAATAAAGTGCCAGCTGAAATCTTAAGCACTAAGCTCTTGTTCCTAAATAAAATAACAATAAAATAGGCAACCAAAAATGCTGAAACTAGGTACCACAGGTGAAAAAACTTGCTGTTATCGTATTCCCATGGAGAGAATATAATATAGTTTGGAATAATAAAAATCGCCAGAAATGGCAAGTACCATAATTTTAAATTTAGAGGTATTTTTTTGTATAGCAATGCTCCGATAAGGACCGGCAGGAAAAAGCCAAGATTTTTAAACCAATACCATAGAAAATTATCTGAACCTGTCATCCAGCCGTTAGTAAAGCGGATGTAATTTATGTAAGAACTATCTGCGCTACCGTTGAGAGAGAAGAAGGCCGGTAGAAAGGCGAGAAAAACAATTATAAAGAAAATAATCCACGTAGAATAATCGAATTTCGTCTTTTTACGTAATTTTTGAATAAATAAAATCAACAGATAAAACGGCAGAGCAATCATTAATGCGATAAAAGTTTGAGCGTGAAGTAGCGGGAGAAAGGCCGTAAGAAGCGCGCTGGCGATTATAGATCGCCTATCGCCTATATACCAAAGAAGTATGACAGAAAGAAAAATTGGCAAACCAAATAAAATTCCTCTTTGGGGCATGAGAGAGGAGGTAATAACATTCATAAGGTTTATATTTAAATCTGGAAGGTGTGTTAAAACGCCGAAGGCAGGATTGAAGGAATTTATACTATTTGAAAATATTTCCAGACCATGCGTCTGAAAAAACCAGTAAAAACCCAGCCCTCCCGATAAAAAGAAAATAATGGGTGTCAAAACCGCCGTCCACGCTTCTCTTGTTATTTTCCACGGGACATAAAACAATAAGGCGACAGTGATTAATCCCAGAAAAATAATTGGAGCCAGAAACCCCACAGTTAAATCAGCTCCACTACTTACCATAGCCGCGCTTAAAAAGTATGGTGAGAAAGGATAATTGCTTAATATTCCGGCGTAATCTGGGTTCTGCGGAGGAAAATTATCTCCAAAAGCGAAAGAAGTGATGTACATTATGTGAAAAGGCGCGTCTCCGTAAGCGTTTACAAACCCTGTGGTATACCAACCATTATTATCGGTAAAAAGAACTCGAGAAGTTAGAAACATATAAAACGCGGCCAATAGAAGGAAAATGATAACTATGATTTTTTTTCTGTTGCTCCATCCTCCGAAAAAATACTTCAACTTATTAACCTTTGAAAACCAAAAAACCCTATCAACCCAAACAAAAAGCAAAATAGCAGTAAGAGAAATAAAGTAGGAAAATAAAACGACTGTTTTAAAGGGCACAAACCAAGAGAATAAGAAAGGAACAAAACAACTTAAAATTAGTCCCCAGAGACTGCCGATTATAATATTTTCAATGGTTTGGTGGCGCGGTAAAACTCTTCGCCAGCTAAGAACCCCGGCAATCACAAAAAAAGGGAGATATAAAAACCAGTAGAACATACAATTTTTTTAGAGAAATTATTTTAGGCGTAGCCAGAGTTTAAAAAAGCCGACTATGGCTTTTAATATTACCTTGGGGTTAGCTCCTGTTTGTTTTCCTTTTTTTCTTGGGAAGTGCGACACGGGAAGCTGTATAAATTTATAGCCCGCCTTTTTAGCCAGAGAAAATATTTCAAGGTTTATTAGCGCTCCATCGGAAGAAAGAGGCATTCCCTTAATAACATAGCTTTTAAAAAGTTTAAAAGCGCAATCCATATCCTTAACCCTTACTCCAAAAAAAAGCATCGAGCCAAGAGAAAAAAGCCAAGCAAAAAATAGGCGGAACCGGGGGTCTTTTCTTCTTTTTCTGAACCCAGCTATAAAATCGTACCCGTCTATTTTTTCTAAAAAACCGGATATTTCTTTAATATCGAACTGACGGTCAGAGTCGGTGAAGAAAATTAGGTCGCCCTTAGCCCCTTTAAACCCAGAACGGACAGCAGTTCCATAACCCATATTATGGTCATGCTCTAAAACTACTATATTTTCGTTATTTTTGAACTCCGTAAGAATCTTACCAGTTTTATCGGTTGACCCATCATTCACCGCTATTATTTCAAAGGGGTCGTTTCTTTTTCCAAAGAATTCTAAAAATTCGTCAAGCAGTGGCTTGATGTTTTCCTCTTCGTTGAATATCGGTAAAACTATAGATAACATTTTATAATTATCCATCAAAAAAATAATAGAATCAAGCTATTATAAGAAATCAAAAAATGTTTTTTTAATGTTTAATAAAAAACCGCCCGCTTCAAATAGGACGGACGATTTTTTTAAAAATCAATTAAAAATACAGGCTGCCCCGATGTCGCAATTCTTGTTACATAATCCATAATTGGAATATTCTCCTCCGTCGCACTGGAGGCCGACAGAAAGAGTTGTGCAAATCATTTCATCGGAGAAACCATCACAGCAACAGCGGTAGTTTTCAGAAGGTAACGCCGGCGCACTTGCAGCCGACGACGAATTTGGATTTGCCGCTGGAACCATGGAGGACGATGAGCTTGGTAGGGCCGCGGCCGCTGCGGGGGGTGACAGGGCCGCAATTGCCACCTCATCACAATCATGTGATGCCAGTACACTTTGGTTACAGGTGCCGGCGATCTGTATTTTTTTTCCGGCGCTATCCATGCACCAAAAATAAGCATCATTATATACCAGTTGTGCGCAGGAAGCCCAGCCGGCGGCGCTGGGAGATGATTCAAAATATAGCGCGCTTCCCGTTTTTGCAACCCCACCCTCTATCTTGCTATAATCACTGGAAGTGTCACTTGTAAAGTCGTCGAGTGTGCCGTTGCTATAGTAATACTTAACAGTCGAAGTTCCGAGAGAGTTCATATTCGCCTTTACGGCTGAATCTTTTGATTTTTCTATATAACTATTCACAGAAACCAAAACTATAGCCCCCAAAATGGCTATAATTGCTATAACAACTATAAATTCTATTAGAGTAAACCCTTTCTGAAATTTTTTTTGCATGTCTTTTTACACAATCCCAAAGGGTGCAATTTTTTCTTGGCTATGCATAAAAATATTAACAAACACCTATGTGTTGTATTTTTACTGCATATTACTTACTATTTCCACCAGATAATCACCTGCCCAAATCCATGAATATAAAATCATACCGATTAGACAGATTGCCAAAACCCCGATGATAGTGAGGCCAACTTTAGAGGAAACATGTTTATTTAGATTCATATTTTTCTATTTATTATACTATTAATTTTAAAAACGAGATACGGGCGGCGACTCGGTTATTTAAAAACCCCAAGATTTTACCATCGAATAGGCTACCAATGAAAACAAAATTATATAAAGCACGACCAGGTGCCAGGTAGGATATGACAGAAAATTAATTACAGATAAAATTGTATCTCCTAAAGTCATGTTTTTACTCGAGAATAATTTTCATCAGTTAATTATGTTATTATATATCATATAATTTTAATTTAAAATAGGTTAGAAAGTTATTCACAATTCCCTATTTTAGTAATGTTGTAATAATGATATTATGAAGCAATATTATTTAATCCTAAAAAAATGGATAAAGCATCAACAATAGTTTTAATATTAATAGCCATGGTTGTTTGTGTAGCCATTGGAGCCTTCGGATTTCAAAGATACCAAACCTCTACATGTCCCAATGGTTCGCAGACCGACCAACAATTGAGCGGACAGAACCAACAAGAATTAGATAGGTTAAGAGTATTAAAATCAAGCGTAGTCAATTTAATTATGCTTTATGGACAAGTGACAAATATATCGGGTAACACAATTACGCTGTCGCTTGATCAATCTAATCTTAGTTTTACGCTCAGTCCTAATGCAAACATTTCCTTCGTCGATACTGGCTCTTCGGCGCAAAAACAAACCGCCGGGCAGGTATCCGATATTAAAACGGGGGAGAATATACAAGTTGGAACACAACTTACAGCAGACAACCAGCTTGTCGGATACTCTGTTTTAATTGTCAAATAAGTATATATTCTTTGGCCAGTAATTAATCTTGGAACAGCATAAAGAACAAAAAAACGCAAAAGGTTCTAAATTTTTTGCTAATACTGTAAAAATATCAGTTGCGGTTATTTTTTTAACCGTTGGTCTTATAAATGTTATCGGGATTGGCACCTTTTTTGACTTTAATTTTAGCGTATCCGCGCAGGTCAAGTCCGACCAGCCCGTACGCTACACCTGTCGGACAGATGATTACGTCTGTATTAAAACAACAGAGATAGCCGATGGTCACAGCTATGCGGGTACGTACATCGGAGATCCGAACTGTGGAGGGAAGTGCCAAGAACCTCAACAAGATCCATACGGTTATACGTGTGTTACAAGTAATTATGAGTGTAGCTGGGTAAAAGATGTGGGATCAGAGAGCCATTTCGGATATTGGCCCAATGGTGACCAAGGGCAAAGAGATTGCCAAAAAGTTTGCAAAAACCCAAACTATATTCTTTGCGACATGACAGAATACAAGTGTATGTCGTCTTCGCAGGCAACAGACCCAAACCATACTTACGGAGGAGGATTTAGCAGTCTGTCCGAATGCAGTGAAGTGTGTAATGAAGATTATTTAGTTCCCAAGATAGGTCCTCAAAAACTTCTCTGTATCACAAGCACAGGCGCTTGCGTGCCAAGCAATAGTCCCAATGCAAAAACTTATCAAGGTGGAATAGGTGAGTGCACATCTGAGTGCCAGCAGCAGGTTCCCAAATTAACATACTGCGATCTTACAGATTTCAAGTGTAAAGAGACAAACAGTCCCAGTGGAATTACAAGAGAGAAGTGCGAGGAAAAGTGCAAGCTCGGCCAACCTAAACAACCCACGTCCACACAAAGATATTCCTGCGATGACAGGGGCGCATGCGTCAAAGACTCTGATCCCAATGCGCCATATACAAATCAAAATTGCGACTATGATTGTCCGCCTGGTCCTGGAAATACCAATACGCCTCCGCCAGCCTCTGTTTTTACCTGTAATACTACCAGCCACTCCTGTGAGCCATACAGGCAAGGGCCAGAATACATAGGAAGTTACACTGGCAATGAACTCGGAAAGTGTCTTGGTGTCTGTCCTACGCTCCACTCAACACAGCCTCAACAACAAACTACGCCGACCCAGTCCATACACTACACTTGTAAAACTGACGATGGCGCTTGCGTTCCAACCTCTGAAATGATGGACGGATACGACTACAAGGGCACATACATCGGCGACCCAAACTGCGAAGGCAGGTGCGTGGAAGAAACACACAATCCCGATGATTTAACATGTAATACGGAAAATTACACGTGCGTTGAATTAAAAGAGGTAGGAGGCAAACCAATTGCTGGAAGATTTAATCCGGGTTGGTGGGGAAATTGTAATTCTTATTGCGAGGGATTGAAGCACACGAAAGATCAAGAAGAAGCTCGAAAACAAGATGAACAGCAAAAGCGGAATCAGCCCACAAAACATTTGTGTATTACAGGCACGGGCGTTTGCATACCGAGCGACAGCGCGAATGCCAAGGTTTATGCAGGTGGAATAGGTGAGTGCACATCTGAGTGTCCTGTGCCTTTGCAAAAACACTGGTCTTGCAATAGTGTCAAACACGAGTGTAAAGAAGATACTAACGGAAGGTATATTAGTTCCACTTCGTGCGATATTATTTGTTCCGAAGCAACACTCACACCAACACCCTCGCCCGTGCAAAGATATTCGTGTGATAATGATAATAAATGTGTGCCCGATAGTAACGGAGACTATATAGGGGATCCCACCTGTTTTGGTAGATGTTCTTCCGCCGAATCAACGCCCACTCCAATCTCGAGACCAACGCCCACTCCAAGTCAGCGCTGGTCGTGTGATGAATCTGCACATAAATGCAAGCCTGATCCTAATGGATTATGGTCAAGCGAAGGATCGTGTGTTGTTGGTAATATCGCTTGCTCTACCCCGTTATTTTATTGTGATAAAACCACATTCAAGTGCTCGCAACACAGCATTCAACCTGCTAATAGTAAGGGGCCTTATAGTAATTCAACTACATGTACAAAAGATTGTATTCAGAAGTGGTCTTGCTATACACAAACCGGGGAATGTGTAAAAGATGACGCCGGAAATTTTGAAAATTATAATAAGTGCGATGAACAATGTTTACCTCCGGAGCCAAGTTCTATGCCTACACCAACGCCAATTCCGTTATTAATCAACATTGAAGTAAGCCCAACAGGTGCTATTTTAAACATCGGAGAGACACAACAATTGGTCGTGCTATGTATGATAAGCCAAGGTCAGTCTTCCGGAAATTGTTCGTCACTTGGAGCGACGATTACTTTTGCTTCAAGCAACGCGTCTGTGGCCACAGTTAATTCTAATGGGTTAGTCGCGGCAGTCGCGGCTGGTTCAGCAAATATTACAATTACCGCAACTAAAGGGTCCGTAAGCGCCAATACACAGTCTACTATAACCGTAAACGGTTCGACCTCTACTCCAACCCCTACTCCAACTCCAACCCCAACCCCTACTCCAACTCCAACTCCTACTCCAATATCAACACCAACACCCCCGCCCGTGCAAAGATATTCGTGTATAACCATAAGTGGGTGTCCAACCACTGGTACGCCACCGGTTTGCAACTACGATAACGCCTGGTCAGTAAAATATTGCGCGCAAAACAGTAATGGGCAGTATTCGAACAAAGCAAGTTGTTTAACTGCTTGTCCGACAACATGTCTTACTAACTGTCCTCCCACTTGGCAGCATTTTATATGTGATGCGACAAAACGATGTGTACCTAGTATCTCTTCCTCGATTGACTTTTTCTCTTGTGTCAACGGTTGCCAGTAAATATTACTAGTAAAAAACAGGGCTCCGAGCTCTGTTTTTTGGTTCAAGAAGAATTTTTATTACTTACCGAGGTCTTTAGGAAAATTTCCCCAAATAAAGCTTATGAAGTTTTTTATTTTATCGATGTAAAAACCAATGGGAGCGAAAATCCAATCAAGATTCCAAGATTTAGTATCTAAAGATACGCCGAAGGGGGAGAGCGGATTAAAATTATAGAATCTTTGCAATAAATATATCGCAATTAAAAATATCAAAACACCCAAAACAGCCCTGATTACGGGGCTTAAAATAAACTTCACGAAAAAGAAGAGAACAACAGCCCCAATGATTATTGCTATAAGAGATTGATTATCCATATTTGTTATATAATTTTAACATATAAAAAAAATGCAAACAATTTAATCAATATGCCAGAATCTTCTTTGCAATATGTCTTTTCCATCTGACCCTATAACTTTTAGTTCCAGAAAATCTTTTAAATCACTTATAAAGAGCCCAGCGCCAAAGGAGATCGTTATTAATCCTAAACAACTTGTCAGATAAAAAGTTCCAAACGCAACCAATACTAAGCCATATATCCAGTGGTGTGGCGCCCATGATGGGTCTTTCATCCAGAAGTTAAGATAATTATCTCCCCATCTGCCGATAAGATAACCCAAAAAAGAAAAAAACAAAAAAATTATTATATCTATAGCCACCATTTAATAATTTTACCAGATAATGAGCTCGTTTAAAAGCAATAAAAAAAAGACGCACAGGTTGTCCTATGCGCCGTGAATTGTTTGAGCTTTCGCACCTTGTGCGGCCTTACGCCGCCTTACCTTTTTTGCTTTCTATGTCCCGAAGGATCTTCTTGGCGAGCTTGTCGTCGATAAGCTTCGGGTCATCGTAGAAGCCTCCGATGAGCTTATTGCGGGCTTCTGCGACCTTGTGTGGTCGCACCATACCCTCGGGTGGTCTCACTTCGATTGGCTTTTTTGCCATACGTTTCTCCTCTTGAGCTGGGGTTAACACATTGCCGCGAAAGCCGCGACGATGAAGATGATCATCGTCACCTTACGCCTGTACTCCTTCCAAAATGAGCTTGATCTCATCTTGAAGACTCCTGTTCTGCGAGCCGAAAATGGGACTTCCTTTCTCGGCTCGTTTGATGTAGCATTCGAGGTTAGCTGCTTTAATGCGCTGCTGATCCTCATCATATTCATCAGCCGGTCCGAAGCGACTTGGTCGGAAAGCCTTTAGCGTCCGTGCAGTTGAACCTGTCGCCATTCTTCTTGCTCCTTCTTGTTTCAAGAGTAGGGGATGTGAGTTGACAAAGACCTCAAAACAACGCCTTTTAGTATATTATATAAAAGAGCTATTGTCAACCTTGTTAGAAACGATTCGTTCAGGCGTGTCCGTTGTTGTTTGCCGGCCGCTTCTAACGGGGTTAAGCAAAGGGTTATTTTATAAGGAAATAGGCGAGGACCACAGTGCCTAATATTATCCTATAATAGCCGAATATTTTGAAATTGTTTGTTTTTATGTAACTTATTAAAAATCTTATTACGGCCAGCGCTACGACAAAAGATATTATAAATCCAATTAATAAAACCAATGATTGGCTAACACTAAAAAACGCTCCGTATTTTATTAAACTATATCCGGAAGCTGCTACCATTGTTGGAATTGCCAAAAAGAAAGAAAACTCTGTAGCAACTAATCTGGAAGCGCCAAAAACCATGGCGCCCATTATGGTGGCAGCCGATCTTGATGTGCCGGGAATCATCGCCAGACACTGCACAAATCCGATTAGCAGGGCCGTTTTGAAACTTAAATTTTCTATAGATGTTATTTTCGGCTCTCTATATTTTTTTTCAATAAATAAAATAATAAGTCCCCCAATAAGCAGAGCGATGGCCACTGCCCATGGGTTGAATAGCTTTTCTTCTATAACGTTTGCGAATAAGTATCCAAAGAAAATAGCCGGCAGTACCCCAACGATTGTTTTATACCAGATGTTTAGGGATTTTTTCTGTTCCTCCGGATTTTTGGAAAAAGGCCAAAGCTTTCTTCTAAAATAAAACAAAACAGCTAGTATCGCTCCGAGCTGTATCACAATATCAAAAACCAAAGTAAAATTCTTATCAAAAGAAATAAACTGGTTTATAAGTATAAGGTGTCCGGTAGAAGAAATCGGCAGAAACTCTGTAATTCCTTCGACAATTCCTAAAATTACTGCACTTAAATATTGAATCATAGTATTGTTGTACTACAACTAAGGTAGTTACTTATTATTTGCCGGGCATAAATAATTGGATTCCGTATATAACTGCTCCTAAAACAGATTGCGGAGTAATAAAACCGCTGGGCTCTCCCTGTGTATTTTCCGGTGCCGTAGGAGAGGTTGCCGGATTTTGTTGCACGCCATTTGTTTGTGTTTTTGGTCCTGCTTGCTGGGGCATGACCTGGCCTCCGGGATTTATAACTCCTGGAGCTGGTTGGAATTTTTGGCACTCATCGGTGTGTGTTTTACAATAAGTAGCACACTCTTCTTTGTTGGCGCATCCGCCAGGGCCCTTACTACCCGTTTCTTTGATTGTTTTTGCTTCTTCTGATGTTATCATGCCGGCTTTTTCGGCAAAAATGGTGCATTCTTCGATATGGTCTGCTTCTTGGCAGTAGGTGGTGCACTTTTCTTTATTTTTACAATTTGGAAGTTTTACTCCTCCGTTAATAGCTGTTAACATTCTTTGAGCATTAGTTTTTTCCTCATCTGACATTAGTCCCGCCTGCATTGCAAAATTCATACAAATCTTCATATTGTCTGATTGGCTGCAAAAAACATCGCAGTTTTCTTTGCCCTTGCACGGCGGGGGAGTGAAGCCATCTTTAATGGCTGTATAAATTTTTTGGGCGTTTTCCAGGTCTTTACCTTCTAATAGCCCCACTATTTGTCCGAAAGCAATGCATTCTTGCATATTATTCTCATTTTCGCAGTAAGTGTTGCATTCTTCTTTACTTTTGCAGTTTGGAATATTTATCCCCTTTGAAATAGCCGCCTGAACCTTTTTTGCTTTTTGTAATTTTTGAGTGGAAATCAAGCCATTTTGTTCGGCAAAAGCCACGCATTCGTCGATGTTATCGGTATTATTACAGTATTCCTTGCAAGAGTCTTTCGTTGTGCATTCGCCCGGCCCGTTTTTTATGGCGGCTATAAATTTTTGGGCTGTTTCAACTTGCTCTCGTGACATCAAATTATTTTTTAAAGCAAAATTTAAACAAGTTTCGTTGTTTTTCATTTTATCGCAATACGTCTTGCAAGCTGGTTTATCTTTGCATTTTCCGAGTTCTGTAATTGGGTATTGCATATTATTTGATTCTTGAGCTAAAACTACCCCAGTGCTAGAAATTATTCCAATAACCACCAATGCGCTTAAAATATAAAAGAAATTTTTTGTTTTCATGGATTTATTCAAAAGGATTAATTTTAATATCTCCTATGGGGTTAGCCGCGTTCATCGGATTAATGTCGGGTTTATTTTCCAGCGCGTTTGGTTGCAGGGCCGGTAAAACTCCCTCAATATCAGAATCAGAATCGGGAGAGGGAAGAGGGGTGATAGTTTCTTGCGGGCTGTTGTTTTGGCCAAAGATCGTTTCAGGTATTTTTATTTCCCCGAAGTAAATTAATAATCCCAGTCCCGTAATAACTGCTAAAATAACCAATATCGCAATTGCTATTTTATCCATATATTTTTTAGTTAGTTTTTGGTCATTATAACACAATTGAAAAAGACAAGAAAATTAAAGGTAAAAAATTGTATTAAAAAAGTGATTTTTATTTGTAACAGTTTTGACAATATAGTAGAATTACACAATACAATTAAAACAATAAGAACATGGGAAAAAATATCGAAAACCGTGATCCTACCAGTGAAGATGAAAAAACAAAACAAGAGTTGGATTCAATGCGGTTTGACCTAGACCAAATAGTTAAGAGCGACATGAATCCTAACAACAAAGAATGGAAAGAAATGTTAGAGCGTGATAAAAAAAATCCCGCAAAGACGGAAAAAACTCCCGAAAAACCAGAAGAGAAATAGTTTATTAGCTTACAAATAACAAAAAACCGCCGAAGGGCGGTTTTTTGTTGAAAACTATACGGCGCTTCCAAGAATAGAAATTATTTCAGAGAATATCTTATTTGGAGAATAAAGTTTTTTCATTTTTACCCTAACACTTGAGTTAACCTCACCACCAATCGTGTCTTCGATTTTTTGGTAAACAGATTTTACTGAATCAAAACTTGTTACCCAAGAAGTTAATCCTAACTTTTCAAAAGTTTCTGATACTCCCATATTTGGGTTAACAATTGCAGGAGTTCCGGAGGCCAGAGCTTCTTTCGCTACGTTTCCATATGTCTCGAAATGAGACGGGCTGATTACAACTCCCATATTTTTGTAGAAAGAAACTAGTCGTCTGTTGCTTTTGGGCTTATGGAATTTAACCAAGCCGGACAATCTCTTGTAGTGTTTGTTTTTCTCGTCTAAATCGGTAATTATGTTAAGAACAAATTTCGCCCCCATTTTCTTATTATATTCGGCTAGCTTTTCACAAAAGGCCACGTTTTTAATCCTTGTCCATCTGCTTATGATACCGATATTCCTTTTTTGCACCTTAGTTTTTTCGGCAAAGAAGTAATCAGAAACGGGGTTTGGCAGTATGGCGCATTTTTTTATTTTATGGCCAAAAACCTCCTTTTCCACAACGGATTTTGTAATTTTAGAAGGGAAAATGTAAAACAAGTTTTTTTTGTCAAAACTTTTTTCCATCTCAAAAAATATTTTTCTCTGATGCTTTTTCCAGTTCTCGGTTTCTTTTGTTAATACCCCGTGGTAATGCAAAACAGCAGGAACACCCTCTCTCTCAGATGCGCGAAGCAAGCACCACGGCATAAAGTAAGTACCGTTAATTAAAATTATATCGGGTTCCTCTTCCTGTATAGCTTTTTGGTAAGCCTTAATTATAGGTTCACACTTTTTTTCTACTTCTTCCAGCGTTTTTGCTTTTTCGACAACCCTTCCAATTCTGGGGACATTAACTCCAATTGATATGGTGCTTGTTTTCTTCCCATCAACCTTATTGTAGAGCTTTTCTTTTTGGTCAATAATGTTTACGGCAGAAATTTTTATATTTTTCTTCGAGCCCTTCTCAATAAAGTCCATAAACGACAAAAGCACCTGGGCTATCCCGGCAGTCTGTGCAAATCTTATGTTTGTTAATACTTTCATTTTGGTTTTTAGGTGTTACTTAATAAAAAACTCAAAGCAAGTGTTGTTTGAGTATAAAACTTTAATACTATTACGTTTCTTATTATATCACTTTTAGGGGGCTTGTCAAGTAAAAATGGGTAAAATAGAGCCAACTCTATTAAAAGGTGCGATATCTAAAAAGCCACCTACAACTATATTATACAAATAACGCAGACATTTCAAGAGCAAAAACGTAAATATAGCGGTTTTTATAAAAAAGTCCCCTAATGGGACTCAAAAACCTTATTTAAGGCCGTATTCTGTCTCGATGTTTATTTTTTTATTAAAATTACTTTTCTGAACCGGCAAATCGGCGGCTTTTTCCCTCATCAACCTTTCCAAGCAATTGTAACATAGAAAGAGTTTCCTCCACTGCTTTTCCCCTCCATGAGCGCAACGTTTTTTCTAATGCGTCGTCGGCAAAATTTGGATTATTGTATTCTGATTTATCTTTTGTGGTGGGTACAAAAAGCCCCTTATCATCTAAAAATTCACGTATGGCTCTTTTCACTTCTTTAGGGTCGCGGGATGCGTTAGGGGTTTCATTGTACGCCCTTACATAATGCTGTGTAACTCCTTCCAATTGCAATCCAAAACGTTCGCCCATTTCAAGCGCCTTATCTGATTCATCTGTTCCCGGAAAAGCTTCCTGGTTTTGTTCCTCTTGATTATCTGATGATATTTCCTGATTTTTCATATTATTTAGGATGTGTCTTTATGTGCCGCCAAATATATAATCCGATAATTAAAAAAATGAATATTATAATTACACCTCCAAAACTACTGACAACTTTGCGCACAACCTCCCAATTGTTCTGTAATTTTATTCCAAGAAAAACAAGAACAATATTCCAGATTAAAGCTCCTAAAAAAGAAAAAACGATAAATTTTTTAAAATTCATTTTGGCTACACCGGCTGGAAAAGAAATTGCGGTTCTAATTACGGGTAATAGCCGGCTGAAAAAAACCGCAATCTCTCCGTATTTTGCAAACCACTTGTCGGCCTTATCTAAATCTTGTTTTGAAATAAGTATATATCTTCCGTATTTTTCAAGAAGAGGGCGTCCGCCCTTTAAGGAAATAAAATAAACCAAAAGAGAGCCGGTTAAATTTGCAAACGTTCCAACAAGAGCGGCTAACCAAAAATTCATTCGTCCTGTAGCCACTAAAAATCCGGAAAAAGGCATAACGACAGTTGATGGAGCAGGGGCTCCGCAAGATTCGGCCACCATAAGTAAAAACAAGCCAACATATCCCGTAGCGCTGACAATCTGAATAATTGTATTTGTTACGAAATCAAAAAGTTGTATAACCATTTAATAAATTTCTGTCTCTATGGGATTTTGCCGACCTTCAGTGTCATATATTCGTCATATCCCCAGTCGCTGACAAAAAAGTTATAATCTCTCCACTGCCAGCTGAAAGACCCATCTGCCCCTGGATAAACGGTGTGATATTCGCTTTCAGCCGTATATCCCATATAAACAACAAGAGGGGATTCTTGGCCCACAGATGTGCGCTTATGAGAGTGTTCTTTAAAAGTTATTTTAAACCCGTCAACGATTTCAACTGTTTCCCCTTTTCTTATCGTAAATTCCTGCATAAAATTCATAATGCATCGGGCGGTTATCTTATCTATCTTATCGGAAACGGCAGACATTGGGTTATAGAATTCGACGTAAAAACGATTTTGAGTATCTCCGTTTTCAGGATCTTGCATGGACCACCCCTTCTGCTCCGTTGTCATAAATTTTTTGGCGGCATCCTCAGCGTCCGTTGCTTTTATTTTTCCTAATAATTCTATATTAGAATCATTTACTGCGCCGAAGTAGTGCTCAACAGTGAATTCGCACTCTTGAGGAATTTTTTTTGTCTCACTCCCTAAGTTTACAAGTTTTTTATTTGTCATATTTTTTGCGTAAATAAATATACCGGAAAAAAGTATTACCAGTATTATAACTAATAATATTATTTTGTACTTACTTAAAAATTGTTTTATTTTATTCATATAATTTAATTGTAAATTAATCTAAAAAATTTCCTAGGTTTTTATTTCGGTCTTATTTCAAAAATTGTTTTATCAACATAAAATATTTCTGCATATAAATATTGTTTTCCTGTGGTTTTTTCGGTAGCGGAGTAATCATTTTCAAATCCCGAGCGTCCATCGGGAGCCGGAGCAAGCTCGGCTTCGTAGTCGGGCTTTGTTTGAATATCCAGCTCCGCCTTGAATTTATCAAATTCTAATTGGTTAACCCGTTGTCCATTTATAATAAAAGTTGTTGGTTTGGTTGTGTTGTCCATATTAATTTCTGGTGTTCGATAATATTGGTTAAATAGAATCAAACAAAACCATGCTATGACAGAAAGAAGAATAATAATTAATCCGGTAAAAATTACTTTTTTCATATGTATTCTGTAATTTTATGCTGGGTGTGCTTATACGTCAATAGAAGCTATATCCAAAGAAGCTATATCCAATAATTTATAAAAAAAGAGGCAAACATGCATCGTTTGCCATTTTGTTTTATGGTGTTCCTAATTATGTCGCTCTATAGCTCTGCGGAGTTCCTTAAGAGAAGCGCATATAATCTGGCGGACTCTTTCATTCGAAAGTCCGACCTTTTCCCCTATTTTGCACAGCGTTTCGCCCTTATTTTTTCCAAAGAGAGGAAAACGTTCGGCGATAATCAGACGTTCGAGCTTTGTTAATCCCGCGAGATTTCTATTTAAAATAAATCTCACGAAATCATTTTCGTCAGCAAGTAAGACCTCCCTTTTTTGGCTTTCGTCTGGTTTTTCCCATTCGGGCTCAAACGTACAGGGAAAGCGCAGATTGTGTTTTATTTGCAGACCAATCATTCTCTTGAAAGAAAGAATTATTGACCTGCAAGCGTACGTCGAAAATCTGAATCCTCTCGAAACGTCGAACTTGTTGACTGCACGAAACAGGGCCAAGTTTCCTTCCGAAATCAACTCTCCAAATTCCACGTCCGCTCCGCGGCATTTTTTAGCCATCGCGGCTACGAGGGGGAGGTTTGCGTTGACTATATCCGAGCACGCGCTCAAAGCCCGACGATGCCACACTATCATTTCGCGAGCGCGCGAAAGAGAAAAGCGCCTTTTCTGTTTTTCTAATAACGCGCTAAGCCGATAGCGTGCATAGTTATAGCGGAGAAACAAAGTTTCCTGCTGTTCTTTGGTAAGAGACTTCGTTTTTTTGCGCCGTGTCGCATTCTCATCTTGTATTGTCGCCGGCGCGACCCAATTTGCGATGCGAATAATTTCCGCATCCGACCCGAAAAGCTTTTCCTCGATGCCGGGTTCGTCAAAACTGGGGTGCGAAACAAAAAACACATTCTTCGAAATTATTTCATAAAGCTGTCGCTCTTCTTCGTTTAGGCGATGAATGGTCCTCAAGGGTCTTCCTGGCGCGTTTGCTAACAGAGTCATCTCTCACTCCTTTGTTATTGAGATTTACCTTCCCAAACGTTTATGTAAAAAACACTTATTCACATTTCAAGGTTCTTGTGATTATTCTACACTTTTTAACGAAATTATCAATAAAAAGCGTCCTGACGATTGCTGTGGCCTTATTTTGAATAATAATGCAGTCTGAAGTTAATAGTGGGGAATTAATGCCTTAAAAACATTTTTCAGCGTCCGTTTTCCTATTATTGACAATCAATAATTTAGTGGTAGTATATAGTCGAACGAAGCATTGCACCCTTACAACTAAATACAGAAAGGATTCGAAAAATGTTCTCACCAAAACTTCTCGGATTGGTAGTCTTGCTGGTAATTGTTTTCAGCGCCAGCGGATGCTGTCACGGTTGCGGACCTTTTCCGGCGGATGGAATACGCAGTACCGGCGGTCTGCTTAATCCTTGCGATGCGAATTGCAGTGAAAACGCCGACTGGATTGAAACACTCAAGCACTACACACCTGAACAACTCCGCGAGATAATGGAATCTGACGGAACTCTCGAAGGATATCGTGCTAAACGTTATCCATAAGGAAATCTACTTAACAGAAGGAGAAAAGCATGGCATTCGGACCGAGCGAGATTGTGGATCTTTACAACAAGATTAAGGAAGCGGAAAAGATTATTGATACCGCCCTTTTGGCTCAAGGCGATTCCTTGGTAGTTGACTCTAAAACGAGAGATTTTCGATTTACGATCGAAGTTAATCTTAAACTATCGAGAGAACTAGTCGACGCCATTTGCTTGATTTATATGAGGGTTGGATGGACAGAAGTTTCTTCTGTCCCTTGCGACCCATCAACTGATACAAAATGGCAATTTATGTTCCATTTTGAAAGATAATCGTTAAGGCCCAGAGTTAATCTCCGGGCTTTTTTATTTTCTCTAGATAATAAAAGAGCCCTCGTTGTTAACAAGGGCCGGGCGCGTTCAGAATGAATGCTGGGCGTGGATGAAATTCTTCACCAGTTCCACCCGGTCGTGGTGGCTATGGATTTCCAGGTCGTGTTCCTTTAAGAAGTCCCAAAGAGGACCCAGAATCGTAATATATTCGTCTATTTTACGTATATTTACGATTATCTTTCCAAGATGATAGGCGGCTGTCCAATGCCGCAAAAAACGGTGTGATTCAAGCAGGTCAGAATTGGAAAGCTTCGTATTCCGTTTGAGCTGCTTTAAATGCTCAATCCGTTCGGCCAAATGTGCCAGTCTCATTGACTCTGTCATCGTCGCGAATCCTTTCGTTTGATTGGTTGGTAAAGGTCTAAAAACATATAATAGCAAAAATTTTTTGAAATGTCAAACATGTGCGTACAAAAAAAGCGAGTAAAAACTCGCTAAAGAAAGTCGTCGGAGATGCAATCGCGCACACGTGCTCGAGGAGACGCGGATACGGGTGCTCGAGGAGACGGAGGAGCGCTTGCATCGAGCATGCTGACCTTTAGTTCTTTGCGCAAAACGCGCAATTTTTCGCTGTCAGCGTCGGCAACTCCGGCGTTTCTCATTCTTACGATTTCTTTTCTAATCTCTTCGCTTGTAAGATATTTATGTACCATTTTTGTCTCCTGCTGGATTTTTTGTAGGTTTATTGTGAAAGAACCCCTCAACCTTTATGCTATTATTTTCATTATTTTTGTCAACCCCGTTAAAAGCAAGGCATCAAAGGTGTCTACTGATATGCGGGGCATTAGACTTCTATCGAGGCCAGCTCTTCACCATTGGCCAAGAGCGAGAATCCAATAAAAAAGAGGCAACGCTGTTGCCTCTTCGATTCCTTTAATAAGCCGGCTTGGTTATTTATCTATAGGTAACCCTTACCGAGGTCTGTGCGAAAATGCATGCCCTCAAAGTGTATGCGGTCAGTCGCCAGATACGCTTTGTTAAGAGCTGTTCCTGGAGTTGGACCGGTTGCTGTAACTCCCAGCACGCGTCCGCCTGTAGTTCTTAAGGTTTTGTTATCCCAGACAGTCCCGGAATGGAAAACAACAACACCAGCAATCTTTTCAGCGTGCTCAATTCCAAATATCTCGAAACCCTTTTTGTAGTCGTCGGGATATCCGCCGGAAGCCAGTATAACACAGCAGGCGAATTGGTCTGCCCATCTGATCTTCGAGCTGATTGAGTCGAGTTTTTCATCGACACACGCTTCAAGAATTTCCAGCAGGTCGCTTTGAAGCAGTCTCATGTAGGATTGGGTTTCGGGGTCGCCAAAACGTGCGTTAAATTCCAGCACTACGATACCCGCCTTTCCCTCCATTTTTAATCCGGGATACAGGCATCCAGTGAATTTCCGGCCGTTCAGTGCCAGAACGTCTAAAATCGGTCTGACCACTTGGTCGCCGACATCAGCCAGAAACTCGTCGTTCAGCCACGGGAGCGGTGCAACGGTTCCCATGCCACCCGTATTCTTCCCCTTATCGCCATCGAAGATTGGTTTATGGTCCTGAGACGGAGGAAACAGAGAGAAGTTTTTTCCGTCGCAGAATGCATGGACGGAGACTTCTTTGCCTACCACGAATTTTTCAATCACAACGCTGTTGCCTGCGTTTCCGTGAATGCGCCTTACCATAAAATCAGCGATGGCGTTTTGTGCCTCGTCAATATTATGGCAAATACGTACTCCTTTTCCTAGCGCCAGTCCGTCCGCCTTTATAACAAGTGGCATTCGTTGCGTTCTGATAAGAGCTAACGCATTTTCTGCACTGGAAAAAATCCAGTGATCTGGCGTTTGAACTTCAGCCTCGTCCATCATCTCTTTAGAAAAAGCCTTAGAGGACTCTATCTCGGTTGCTAGTTTTGACGGGCCAAAAATTCTAAGTCCAGCTGCCCGAAAGTCGTCCACAATACCATGGGCAAGCGCATCGTCCTGTCCAACTATTGTAAGATCGATTTTTTCCCGTTTGGCAAAAGAAAGCAGGTTAGCTGTGTCTGTCACAGCAATCGGAATATTCGTCGCAATCTTTTCGGTTCCGCCGTTTCCTGGCGCAACAAAAAGTTCTCTAAGTTGTGGCGACTGCTTTATTTTCCACGCTAAAGCGTGGCCTCTCCCGCCCGAGTCAACAATTAAAACTCGCTTATTCATCTTACGCTCCTTGTAAAGGGACTGGTCTTAAAATGCTGTACAATAATCAAAATTATAACAAAAAAGAGAATTTGTCCAATAAAAAACCCGTTGATATTATCTCGGGGATTAAGCGACAAATCGCTATGTTGATTAACTTATCCTGGATCTGGCATCTTGCACAACTTCCAGGAGGCGTTGCATGCGGAAGGGCTTGTTGAGATAACCGAACGTACCCATCGACTCAGCATACATTTTGTGGCGTTTTTGTTGGTTGCCGGTTATCATTATTATGTGTGGAACATCAGTTGCTCTTTTGCCTCTCTTTATCTTTTTCATAACAAGGAACCCGCTTCTTCCCGGCAACATCATATCAAGAATAATGATGCCGGGCTTGGGAACGTTTTTTTCAAAAATGGACACGGCGTCGTTTCCATTGCCCGTTGTTAAAAATCTTGCACTGGGCAAATCTTTTTCCAGTGATTCAACTATCGCCGCGACAATATCACGGTCGTCGTCCACAACCAAAATTAGATCGCGGTCAAATGCTTTCTTTGCAACGGGCACTTCTTCCCGGGGTTTCTTTTCGTCAAACATAATTCTCTCCTGTAAAAGAACCAAAAACCGTACTTGATTTTAACACTATTACTTTTCGTATTTTTGTCAATAAAAAGTTTAAAGGTATGGATTGACAAAAGTTTAATTATGGGTAGTGTTAAATTGTGTAGGCGTCGCGTCCTTTTACAGGAGAATACTGATGAGAGAATCCATCGGAAATTTTTTTCGCAATTTTCCCTTTATTCCGATATCTCTTTCGTTACTGACCGGGGGTATTGTTGGCGCAGTTATGTCGGAATGTTTTGCGAGTGCTTGGGCAAGTATCATTATCGGCGCCATCACCGCAATATTGATGTTAATCTATTGGGTTTTTCGCTGGAAGGACGGGGGGCATCGTGATAACTAATAGGCCACAGGTGCATTGTTCTTATTGATAATACTGGCGGTTTGCATTCGCCGTCATATCGTCAACAGGTTTGCCGCGAAGCACATACTTTCGCGGCTTTTTATTTAATTAGGAAGTGTTTTTAAAAAAAATATTTAAAATAAAAAACCCCACGAGTTAACGCAGGATACAAGGACTACTAATGATAGTCTTGTTTCGAGTTTCTTATCGCCTGAACTTGCCTTACGGCTTCACGGGGTTCAATCTCGCCGGCCCTTAAGGATTTTAGAATGTGCTGGATTGTTGGGAACTCATAATCATTTGCACCCATAACGGAGATCTCGTGCAGAATAGTCTGTATTTTTTCCTCAGCCACTTCAACCTCCGACATTCTCGCAACACTCTTAATCTCTCTTATAGACGGACATGCTTGCCTTGCCTTCATTTCTGCATCCTTCTCATCGTCGGCCTCCAAAAAAATAGTGCCGACATCATTATTCACCCTAAAAAATGCTGACATTTTTCACCTTCTTTCTTGTTAAAGAACCCCCTATTTTTAGCCTAATCCTAATTAGTTTTTTGTCAATGCAAACACGAACATCTCGAAAATATCCTCATTTAGGAACAAAAAATTTGTAATAAAAAACCCATTAACTTCTCAAATATTTTAGGAAAAGTTTTTGGCGTTTGGTTGTGGCCAATGCCCCCATTTTTTTTAGTTCGGTTGCGTGCGTCTTGGATAATTTTTTAAAGTTTTTGTCTATTTCCAGCGCTTTTTTATTTACGCAAAAAGCCAGGTTGTTTATTCCCATTAGTCGTAAACCTTTAAGCGATTTTAATCGTGAAAGCGCCACATATCCCATTCCCTCCAAAAAACATCTGGAAAGGTCCATTTCAGCCGAATTTAAATTCATTCCTTGAGACTTATGCACGGTAATCGCCCACGCCAACCTTAATGGTATTTGCGAAATTCCCGCCACAACAGAATTTTCCCTGCCCCGAGTTCCTTCGAGGGGTTCTTCAACTGTCCAATCGGCGAACTTCACGGTTATTTTTTTGCCGTCTTGCGTTTTTACAACCGGTAAATCGGTAGCAACAAAATCAACAACTTTTCCCTGTGTGCCATTGACATAACCTGCTTCAAAATTATTTTTTATAAACATAACTTCAGCCCCCCTTTTTAAAACCAATTTTTCGGGCGCTAAACAGGATTTTTTTAAAATATCAGCAACCATTTCGTTTCCCCTGGAAGTCATCTGGTAATAATATTCTTTGCCTTTTATTTTATCTAATTCAGAATAATTAATTGTATCCACATCAACATTGTGTGTATAAAGCCGAGTAAAGAATTTACTCGCCCCGCGAAGCCTTGGCGAAGTGGGGTTTATTCCTTCTCCGAACAAAAAGTCTTTTGATTTTTGCGCTTCGTTGTTTCTTATATGATTTAAAATTTTGTGGAGCTTTTTATCTTTTGTTCTGTGTTGTTCGTCTAAGTAACAAACCTTCATGTCCATTTCTCGCCACACGCCAGATTCGTTTACAAACTTCATTCCACCATCGTCAGCAAATAAGGCCTTCTGACGGTCGGGGGAAGCGGGCTTGTAAACAGGAGGAAGTTGGAAAAAATCTCCCGAGCAAACAACCTGCATTCCGCCAAAAGGACGAGCCACCTTCTTTATATGCTGGCAAATTTTGTTTACCGCCTCAAACTGCGAGGGCTTAATCATAGAAATCTCGTCGATAATCAAAACCCCCGTATTTTTAATGCGCTTTCGTAAATATCCTTTTTCACAAATTTTTCTGGCGTCGGCGTCGTCAATTTCGTCCCGTATTCCCAAACCAGACCACGAATGCAAAGTGGTTCCGCCCATATGAGTGGCGGCAATTCCGGTGCTGGCGGTTACAGAAACAGCCACATTGTTTTTCTTTAGGTATTTAATATATTCGTTCAATAAAAAAGTTTTCCCACTCCCCGGCGGACCAGTTAAAAAAGTATTATACCCCGATTTAAGAATGTCTAAAGCTTCACGTTGCTTCATGAGAATATTATATCATTTTTAATCCCTCTGCCCAATTTTTGTAAATAAAAAACCCGTTGAAATTATCTCGGGGTTGATAGTTATCAAAGACGTATCGGGTCTTCTGCGGATTAAATCCGCCTTAAAGGAGTTGGCTAACGCGCCATGAGGTCTAGTAATACATCTAGCCAGTCCTTCGCGCCGTCCGTCATTGTGGCATGCACCATATGAACCTTTGCTTTGTCGATCTTTACCGAGAAGGCGGAGAAATGGTCGAAGGCCGCCGAGAACGGATCGTCGTGGTGGCTAAGGTCAGTCACCACTGCGACAAGCTTGGCGCCTTGGCGGGCCGCCTCAATCATGAGAAGGATGCCGTATGGCACGAGCTCGCCGAGTTTGAACTTGCTTCCCATTGTCTTAGAAGACATCGGAAGATGCAAGTCAGTTAGGACGACGTCAAACTTCTCGCTTCCGAGGATTTCCATCGCCTCCTCGTATCCGGTCGCCGTCATTAGGCGATGCCCGGACAAGTCCTTTTTGGCGCTGTCGATGTTTTGCTTCGTGTCGTCGATGACGAGTATCCGTAAAGCATCGGCGCGAATTTGCACAACCTCATCTGTTGAAGCCGGTGGCGCGTCAGCGATTGGCGCGAGTCTCTTGCGGGCATCGTCAATGGCGGCGACAAGCCCCGGAAGAGCCTTTGTTGCATCGATAACCCCGCAGTTGTCCGGCAGATTCGGATTGTCCGTACGGCTAAGCGCGAGGTGTGCATAGGATTTCTCCTTGCTATACCCGTGCTCGATGGCGCGTACGTCAGTAAAAATGATGAGATCTGCCTGATCGGCACTCTCAACGTAAATGTGCGACGATGTGCCTCCGATAATCGGCAGAACCTGCCTGATTGAGCGGGGAAGTGGGCCGTCTTCCATTGCCAGATGAATGCGTACAGGTCTTGATACGGTTGCTGTATTCATTTGCTACTCCTTTCTTTTGTATTTTCAAACGACGAAGAACAATTCTTCATCCTGCCTAAATTATACATTTTTTATACAAATTGTCAACCTAAAACTATATATTTCAACGCGTTCTATTATTGACAAAAGCAATAAAATATATTATATACCAATTATAATTCCTTTTCGTATGAGAAGGTGGGCGCAAGCCAACAAGGGACAGCCTTTACCCTAACCAACAAAGGTGGCTCTTTCAGAAAGGAGTGGTCGCATGACTACTCAACACGCAATGCAGGTTGTATCGGGTCCGAGTCGTGAGGTTCTTTTCGACGCGCTTCGGCTCGTTGGCGAGGATCGTACAGTCAAGTTCGAATGGGTTGACCCCGCAGATGTGCGGCGGGAGGTCGAGGTGAAAATCTTGGCCATCGGTGCCGTTGGTGATGACGTCAACTGCCCCAAGGGCGGACAGTGCTGGAACGTTCAGGCCTACGACGTTGACGACGAGGTAGAGGGAGATAGAGTTGTCCTGCTGGCCTACTCAACTCAGAGTAGGACTGGTAGTATTGACTTCTGCGCCTCGTCCCTTGTCGGTCCCTCGCAACTTCCGATCGACGACATCGGGCAGGAAGGATTCTTCGTGGAGTTTGCGAAGAACGCCGGCAACGGAGCAATGTTCTTTCTTCCTGTAGGACCCTTCGCTACCGCGGAGGAGCGCAACAAGTTCGTCGAGGAGTGGAAGGTGAAGCTTATAGGGGATGTGTCCATCTTTGTTGTGGCTATTAACGCCATCCCGGGGATGATGATTCCCGTTCCGCCCTCCGAGTTCTTCGGCAAGGATTCGTTTCCGGAGTTTCCGCATCTGGGAGAAGAGGGCCCGGGTATCGACAACTCGGACGACGGAAGTCCGGACGATCCCTACACCACCGATTGGGGACAATAACTTCTGTGCCTTGCGATGAGCACTCTCATCGCAAGGCTTTTTATTTGAACTTGAAAATGGGTGGATTTAGGAATAAAGTAAAGATAATATGAAAATAAGGGGCGGGGATATGGTTTATTACTTGAAGATAGCTATTGCATGGACGGTTATCGCCGTTGTTTTGGATTATTTTTTACTGGTGCAGTTGTTTAAGCCCGCCGATGGCTATTACAAGTTAGATGTATATTTTTACTACACAACTACATTTATTTTGCCTCTTCTTGTGGGAATTTTTAAAACTGCAAAGCAAAAAATTTATAAAATTTTATGAGTAATAAGATTATAATTTTTATATCTATAATAGTCGTTGTGATAATTATAGGCGCAGGGACTACCCTATGGCCACAACTTATTAGTGCGCCAGAAAAACAAATTTTAAATTTTGAAGATTGCGTTGTTGGCGGAAATCCTATTATGGAAACTTATCCGCGCCAGTGCAGGCACGGAGATCAGACATTTGTAGAAAATGTTTCTCTTTCGATGAGCAGGGAAGAGGCAGTGCAGATAGCAGGAGAAACTCAAGAATGTACAACGGTTGGCATTCCCACAGCTGAAATTTCATATAACGAAGGTACAAAAACTTGGTGGATTGATTTAGTAAGAACGCCAGAACTTGAAACTGACGGATGTCATCCTGCATGCGTTGTGTCAGAAGAAACAAAAACAGCTGAAGTAAATTGGCGGTGCACCGGAGCTATACCAGATGATGGCGGAGACCAGGGCATTTTGCCTTTTGATTCCGGTGTGCAGGGTCAGGTATTATTGGGGCCAGTTTGTCCGATTATGCAAAACCCGCCTCTTCCAGAGTGCGCAGATAAACCCTATCAAACAACAGTACAAGTTATTGCAATAGGTAGCCCAAAAAGTTCTCCATTTGCAACGGTTGAGAGCGATGAAGATGGAAGGTACAAAATATTACTTCCACCCGGAGAATACGGAATTCAGCCAGTAAGGAAGAGTCCTCTTCCTCGTTGCGAAACAAGAAACATAACCATTAAACCAAACGAAATCCAAGAATTAAACCTTTCTTGCGATTCCGGAATCAGGTAAACATAAAACCAAAATTAAATGGGCAAGGTGAATAGACTTGCTCACAGCCCCGAAAAAATATGGAATTACAAGAAATTGAAAAAGAAATTGATTTAATAAAAAAAAGAAACGAAAAGGTTGAGTTAGATAAGAAATGGGAGACCAGCTATACGAGGAGGGGACTCCTTATACTTTTTACGTATTTGGCGATTGGGATTTATTTGAACGCAATAAACGTTGCGAATCCTTGGCTTAACGCTATTGTCCCGGCGGTTGCCTTTTTACTTTCAACATTAACAATGCCATTCTTTAAAAAACTTTGGTTAAAAAATAAAAAATAATTTTTAATCTGTCCAGCAAAACGGGGGACACACCCCGTTTTTTGTTGGTCTTGGGCTTGACATGGTTTAATATTTATGATAGTAAGGATTCATAAATATAACTTGGCTAAACGGCGACACGGCTCTTCTATAGGGTACAAAGAGTACGTGATGCCAAGTTACCTCTCCCTTTTCTTTCGACAGAAGAAAAAAGCAAGAGGTGAGTCGCTTACACACAGGAAAACTTAACCCCTGATGTGAGGAGACTCGTATGAAAGTGTACATTTTAGGTTTATGGGAAAAAAACGACGAAGATGATTTGGACAAGGCGCTGTACGTTGCAAATTTCATGGGAGCTCTGGGTTATGGTTTCACAGAACCAAAGGTTTGTTGTGGTTGGCTGTCCAGAGGACGCACCGAACGTGGCTGGACCTTCTATCCTCGAACGCCGATTGAGGGTGAAAAAGGACCGGACCTTTGGGTAGAAGTCGAGTCGGCCCAGTGCTTTGATGACGCGATAGTCATTTTGACTAACGCTCTCGAGGGCACTAGGCTAATAGTCATGGACCCGACTTGCCCGTTCATCTGCGAAATCGGATGACCTTAGGGCTTCAACAGGGCCTCGCGACACATCGTTGCGAAGCCCTTTTTATTTACAATTCCGTCTGCGTTGCTCTGGCGGTTTTTGTTTGACAAAAGTTGATAAGGTATTAGAGTTAAATCAGCGTTGTTATTTGTGTGTTCTTTGGCAACTGAATAGGGAGAGTTATTATGATTATGGGCATTTTATCTGATACGCATCAGGACAAAATGAATGCGCTACCCCACATTATGCAAGAGTTCAAGCGACGTGGAGTCGAAATTATCATCCATTGCGGTGATATCGCCCCAAAACACTTAAACGCAGAACTGTTCAACGGGATTCCTGTTGTTTGCGCTTTGGTTGAGGAGCAGGTTGGGACGGAAGAGTTTCAGACTCCTCCGGTCGGCTGGACGCTCACGAAGCCCGGGCAGAGGATATGCAAGCTCACCGAATACGAAAACATGTATGTCGGCCACAAAAGAGCGTTTGAATTTTTAACCGGTTCCGAGGCCAAGTTGAACCAGATGTTAAACGAGATTAGGATGGAAAATGACGGAGTCAGGTGGCTTTTCACCGGGCATACCCACCACCAGATTTACAAACAAGACCATCTGATAAACTTTGTAAATCCCGGAGCGGTGGAAGATTCCTTTGACGGATATGAGTTCGCCGTTATCAATACCGGCGACGGAGAAATGGTTTTTGGACGCATTCCAAAAACAAATCCGGTAAGTTCTACTTTTTCTGTCGGGGTTATCTCCGACAGTTTGCACATAACAAGCATGGACCCCGGTTTCTGGCAAAGGCTGGCGGGCGAATTCAAAAAAAGAGGGGTAAGCCGTATAATCCACTGCGGGAATCTCGCCCTAAGCGACATCGGTCGACCGGAGCTCGCTGACTTTCAGGTTTTTTACAACCTTCGTTCGGACCAGAAAAACGAGAGATGCTTTAGAAACTGGCATCAAATTTCCGGCGAAAAGCCTGTTGTTGAAATAGAGGGTTATAGATTTTATGTCCAGCTTGACCTTGGTGCTTCACTGCTCGAAAAATCAGAGGTCGACATGCACATGCTCTGCCTTAACTTGAGGCGGAAATATCCGGAAATTAGTTTTGTTCTCTGCGGGTTTACAAACGACGCCTTTATGGAAGAGGGGCAGGAAGTCAGGATAATAAACCCGGGCGACATTCTAAACGACCGGAATTTCACGGTTATATGCCTGCCGAGGACGGAAATTACTTTTGGCCACGTTCCTGTTAATCCGTTGCCATAATCGTAATTTCAAAAAAACTTTAGCCTGTTCGCATTGCGCGAGGAGGCTTTTTTATTATGCTTGTTAATTTACTTGTTTTTGTTTACATAAAACTTAATGAGGTGGTAGAATAAAGAAATTAATTGAGCAAGGGGTTTGGCGTCATCGCTTAGCGGGAATTTCTCGTGACCTCTTCGCTCGCAGACTCGTGAAAAAAATTTATATTTTAGTTTTATCAGTTGTTGTAATAATTATTGTTCTTTTAATTGCCGAATATTATATTTTAAAATCGGTCCACAAAAACCCGCCGGAGGGTTCTGGTATTACAGAAAACCCGCCAAAGGAAAAAGAAGCTCCACAGCCAAAAGTCTCAAACTTTAAAGAGTGTCTTGAGGCGGGAAACCTTGTTATAGAAACATATCCGCTTCAATGTCGGCACGGAGACCAAGTTTTTACCGAAGACATCGGAAATGAACTGGAAAAATCAAATCTTATCCGCGTTAATACTCCGCGTCCGAATGAAATTATACAAAACCCGTTCACTATTATTGGAGAAGCGCGGGGAACGTGGTTTTTTGGAGGCAGTTTTCCGGTTGTGTTAACCGACTGGGACGGAAAAATAATCGGGCAGGGAGTTGCCACAGCCGAGAGCGATTGGATGACAGAAGACTTTGTGACGTTTAAAGCAACGATAAATTTTGAGGCCGAAGAAAACAGGGACAATAAAAAAGGCATGCTGATACTGCGCAAAGATAATCCGTCAGGCCTTCCTCAAAATGACGACGCGCTTGAAATTCCAGTGACGTTTACCGAAAAAACAGAGTTCAGCAAATAGTAAATTTTTAGCAAAACGAATTAAAAATAACAAGGAGAGGTATTCAACGGAAATTAGACTCCAACTGTGCCTGCACCCTTCATATAAAAAGTATATAGAAGGCTGACTATATATCTGGGTCCAATTTCCGAAGCAAATCTGCTCTCTCGTTCGCAGACCCGTGGATGGAACAATCAGAAAAAATATAAAAATCGGCGGGGAGGTGGATATTGTTTTAAAAAAAGACCAACCGACCGGAAAATTAACTCACGGGAAGGTGAAGGATATTTTAACGAGCGACAGTTTTCATCCGCGCGGGTGCAAGGTTCGGCTTGAAGACGGCCAAGTCGGCCGAGTCCAAAAAATCTATCCAGTATTTCCAAAAATAAATGGAGTCGAATGTCAAGAGGGATTAATATAAAAAAAGCCCCATGGCATGCCATGGGGTATGATGAAAATGGGAAAACTATGTGTTTGTAGTAAGCAGTTCCGCGAAGAGGGACCTGACAACGTCTTCGTGCACTATCCCCGGAATTACAATCCCGCAAATGCACGGATGAATTGCTTCGCACTGGTCTAGGGTGACAGTTTCGCATTGCTCAAAAAGGGCAATGCTTTTTTCGGCAAACGATTTTGCCTTCGCCGGCCTATTCATCGCTTGATAGTAAATTGCCAAAGCAAGTGCCACTTCAGCCGCTCCTCGTGGATCTTTTCTCTCGATTTGAGGAAAACGTCTTTCTACATTTTCAATACTCCCTACATACATAA
>Ga0268277_1000080_pt1 | contig 73729 bp, 55 predicted proteins | sample saktaG_5_FD_190132 | JGI IMG/M metagenome (GOLD analysis project Ga0268277, IMG submission 190132) | Saline water microbial communities from Sakinaw Lake, British Columbia, Canada - sak_2010_1_5_50m | ecosystem: Environmental > Aquatic > Non-marine Saline and Alkaline > Saline ... | reverse complement strand
GGGCAGTGAGCAGTGGGCAGTGGGCATCAATAAACCCCTAAATCCCCTAAAGGGGACTTGCTCCCTCCCCTTCAGGGGAGGGCTGGGGAGGGGTTCTCAGGCATCACACATAACCTTCACCGGTGTTACCACAAACAACCTCAAGGGGGTCGATTTCTCTATCCCATATAACAAGATCACCGTGATTACAGGCATTTCGGGAAGCGGAAAATCCTCGCTGGCGTTTGATACCCTTTATGCCGAAGGGAGAAATCGTTTTCTTGAGAGTTTCTCGTCTTACGCACGAGCCCAGATGGGGATCAAAGAGAAACCCGGATTTGAGAAGGTTACCCGATTGACGCCGACTTTTGCTGTTGATCAACGCGATCCCGGAAACAATCCAAGGTCGACGGTGGGAACGTATACGGGAATTTATGATATCCTGAGACTGCTGTTTGCCCGGTTTGCCGTCTGGCATCCAGAACCCCTAAATCCCCTGAAGGGGACTTACGCCCTCCCCTTCAGGGGAGGGCCGGGGAGGGGTCATCCGCTATCCGGCATCCGGCATCCGGTTTTAAGCACCCTCTTCTCGTTCAACGAACAACAAGGAGCTTGCCCGCGCTGTGACGGATTGGGCTCAGTGTGGGTATGTTCTTCGGCGAAGCTCGTCACCCATCCTGAGAGATCACTGCTGGCAGGAGCCCTTGACGGGACCAAGACCGGCCGGTTCTACGGCGAGGAGTTTGGTCAGTATGTATCCATCCTGAAGGCCGTGGGCGAGCGGCATGCCATAGATTACTCAAAACGCTGGTCAGCTCTCACAGCCATGGAAAAACAACTGGCGATGGAGGGAACCGGGGATGAGGCTTACGATGTTTCATGGCATTTCAGGCGGAAAGAACGTACCGGTGAGCATCATTTCAAGGGGAAGTGGATCGGGTTTGCCGGACTTGTTAACCAGGAGTATACCCGCAAGCATGCCGACCACCGTGGAGAGGAGATGAAAGCGGTCATGGAAGAGATATGCTGTCCCGAATGCCAGGGGAAACGCCTGAACCGGAAAGCGCTGTCCTATCTCATCCAGGGAAAAGATATCGCACAAATCTCTTCACTGCCGGTCATTCAGCTGGAAAAGTTTCTGAGAACACTGCCAGACAATTTCCCGGAGCCGGAACGAGATCCGATCGTTCTGCTAACAAAAGAGATCCTCGAACGACTTGAGATGTTGCTGGGAATGGGACTGGGGTACATTTCATTGAGCCGGCCTGTGGATAGTCTTTCAGGTGGAGAATTTCAACGGATCAAACTGGCCGGACAGATGGGAACCGGCCTCACCGGGATTACGTATGTGCTCGACGAGCCTACTGCCGGGCTCCATCCGGTTGATACAGGAAACCTGCTCAACAGGATTGAAATGCTCAGAGAGGCTGGAAACACGATTGTAATGGTGGAACACGACCCTGAAGTAATCCGGCGGGCCGACCTGGTGATCGACATGGGGCCAGGTGCAGGAAAAGAGGGTGGCGAGATCATCGCCTGCGGAACCCCGGCAGTGTTGCAGAAAGATCCCCGGTCAGTTACGGGACAATATCTGAAACGAAACAGGCTTCGGATCACATCCCGAAATCGGTTTGAGGGATATGTAATCCCAGATCCCGGATCCCGGATCCCGGATCCAAAATCCGGAATCTGGCAACCGGCAACCGGCATCTCTATCCAGGATGCCACCCTCCATAACCTCGATCACCTTTCGGTTTCTATCCCAACCGGAGGGTTAGTTGCTATCACCGGTATTTCGGGAAGCGGAAAATCAACCCTTATGGATGGCGTTCTTTATGAGTCATGGGTCGCGAAGCAAGCTCACGGTTGCAAAGAGATTTCAGGGTTTCAGCAGTTTGACAGGGTGATCTCGGTCCGTAAGAAGAGGCACTTCTCAGAGAGCAGGGGTACCGTTGCCACCTTTAGCGGAATCTTTGATCTGGTGAGAGATCTGTTCGCCAGGAGCCCGGAGGCAAAGAAGCTGAAATTGACTAAGAGCCATTTCTCGTTCCTCTCCCCACAGAGTGGCTGCGACCTTTGCAACGGGTCGGGCGAGATCAGGATCAGCATGGATTTTATGGCCGATGTGAAGATCATATGTGAAAAATGTCATGGAAAACGATATCAGGAGCAAGTGCTAAACGTCAGGATAAACGGGAACAGTATTGCAGATATCCTGGAGATGACATTCCGGGAAGCCGGGGAGTTCTTTGCTCACTGCATCACGAACTCAAATGTTGTCAAAATAAACTCAGGGCTCTGCATAACGATATCCGAAATGCTGAAGCCGCTTACCCGGATCGGGCTGGGGTACCTGATACTGGGGCAGTCGCTCGAGACACTTTCGGGAGGCGAAGCACAGCGGCTAACGCTTGCGCGAGAACTGATCCATCCGGCGAAGGGGGCTTCACTGTTCTTGTTTAACGAACCCTCATCCGGTCTGCATCCCGCCGATCTCCCTGCCTTGCTAATGCTCTTCGATCAGCTCGTTGACCAGGGCCATTCCGTAATCCTGATTGAACACAACCCCGAAGCTATACTGCATTCCGACTGGATCATCGACATGGGGCCAGGAGGGGGCGACCAGGGAGGCAAAGTGGTAGCTTCTGGCAACCCCGATGAGATCCTTCAACAATCCGGTTCGCTCACAGGGAAGTATCTTGCCGATCAGTTAGCCTGAACGATCTAACAATAGAAAGGGTTGAGGGTTCCGTCAGTTGACGTCAATCGTTTTACTCTTGCTCGTACTACAACTGGTGTGATTCTCCCCTGACAGTGTCATGTTTGCCTTTACTTCATAAGTACCGGAAGTAACATACCGATGTGTTGCAGTCGTGCCAACCTTTGTTTCAGAAGTACCATCACCGAACTCCCACTCAACGCTGATGTTATATCCACCAGCGTAGTTAACCATCAGGGTAATCTCCTTGGCATCGTTGGGATTAGAAGTGTGTGAAATACTTGCAAAAAGAAGTTCAACAACACAATCGATAGTATCTTCAGTCGCTTTTCTACAAGAGAGAGAAAGGACCACTGCACACAAAAAAAAGGCTCCCAGTTTTTTCATAGGTATCATTGGATTTAGATTGCGGGATTAAAGATAAATATTTTTTCAACATTAGCATTCGCCAGTTTATTATAAATATTTAACATTTTTGATATTTAAGAGAGTTAATATTTTCATGTATATTTGTAACCTGCGAAATTTTTTAACTACTATAATTATTTGATTTTCAATGCTTTATAGATGATAAAAAAAGTGCTTATTGCTAACAGGGGTGAAATTGCCGTTCGTGTAATGCGCTCCTGCCGTGAGATGGGGATTGTTTCCGTGGCAGTCTATTCCGATGCTGATGAAGCCTCCATGCATGTCAGGTATGCCGACGAAGCCTACTATATTGGACCGGCCCCTTCGGCAGAAAGTTACCTGAACATGGACAAAATCCTGGAGGTAGCCAAACAGTGTAACGCTGATGCCATCCATCCCGGATATGGGTTTCTCTCCGAAAATGCCAAATTCTCTCAGAGATGTCAGGAGGAAGGCATCATTTTTATAGGTCCGGGTCCGGATGCAATCAGATCGATGGGTGACAAGATCACGGCCAGAAAGAACATGATTGCTGCCGGAGTGCCGGTAGTCCCGGGGACAACTGAACCTATCAGTGACGACGCCAAAGCGATGGAGGTGATCAGGGAGATAGGATTACCAGTAATGATCAAAGCTTCTGCCGGCGGTGGAGGTAAAGGGATGAGACTTGTAAAAGAGGAGTCGGAAGTGGTGAGTTCTATCCGAATGGCCCGTTCAGAAGCAGCTACCTCCTTTGGTGATGACGCCGTTTATATCGAAAAGTTCATAGACTCCCCGCATCATATCGAATTTCAGATCCTTGCCGACAAGCACGGAAATGTGATCCATCTCTTTGAGCGGGAGTGTTCCGTTCAACGCCGCCACCAGAAGATCGTGGAAGAGACACCATCCCCTCTCATCACTCCAGATGTGCGAAAATCCATGGGTGAAGCTGCAGTGGCTGCCACCAAAGCAGTTGACTATTCCGGTGCAGGTACCATCGAATTCATTGTTGACGACAATCAGAATTACTATTTCCTGGAGATGAATACACGCCTTCAGGTAGAACATCCTATCACCGAACGGGTAGTGGGTATCGACCTGGTGAAGGAGATGATCCGCATTGCACAGGGCGATGTCTTGTGGCTGAAGCAGGAAGATCTCACTCAGGATGGTCATGCTATTGAATGCCGGATCTATGCAGAGGATCCCGACAACAACTTCATGCCAAGTCCGGGCCGCATTGCCCACATCACCGAACCAAAAGGGTTAGGTGTTCGCTGCGACGGTTATATCTATGAAGGGTATGAGATCCCGATTTACTACGACCCGATGATCTCAAAACTGATCTGCTGGTCCCGTACACGGGAAGGAGCTATCGCCCGGATGAAACGGGCGCTTTATGAATACAAGATTACAGGAGTCAAGACAAACATCCGTTTCCTGGAACGGATCATGAGTTGTCCTGCTTTCAAAGATGGAAACTACAACACCCAGTTCATCGAAAAGAACCAGCCTTGTCTTGTAGGACCCCAGGAAAATGACCCGAAGAACGAAGACCGGGCAATCATGGCCATCTTTGCTGATTACCTCAGCAAGCTGGATAAGTTTGAGACTAAGGTAGTCGCCAGGGAGGGGACAGCCGATTGGAAAGTTACCGGCCGGAAGAAGAACCTTTATAATTAAGCAGCTATGAATGAACTTGAAATTAGTCTGGATGATCGTACGGCCAATGTAAAACTCCTTGAGAGGGAGGGGAACCGATACTATATTTCAGTCGACGACAACGAATACGATGCCCATATTATCATGGTAGAGCGTGGTGTTTACCTGATGCTGATGAATGGAAAGTCTTATAATATTGAACTTATCGAAGCCGGTGGCCCAAAAAAGTATTACGTGAACACTTACCGTTACTCCTACGATGCGGAGATCATCGATGCCGAATCCAGGTATCAGAAAAGCCGTCATTTAGACCATGGAGACGATGATTCTGTCATCTCCAGCCCTATGCCCGGAAAGGTGGTAAGGATCCTTGTCAAAGAAGGCGATCAGGTGAAAGCCGGTGATACGGTGGTCGTTGTGTCTGCCATGAAGATGGAGAGCGAATTCAAAGTAAAGAACGATCGGCTTATAAAGGAGATCAAGGTGTGCGAAGGGGATACTGTTGATGCATATCAAACCCTGGTGGTTATTGAATAATTAAACCCTGAAAAGATGACAACACTGGAGGATAAACTCAAACAGTTTGACGAAAAGAGTAAGCTTGCTGAACTTGGTGGCGGACAGGACCGGATTGACAAACAGCATGCGAAAGGAAGGCTGACAGCCCGTGAACGTATCCAGCTGCTTCTCGATCCCGGATCTTTTGTGGAAAAAGATAAATTCCTGACACACCGGTGCCACGACTTCGGGATGGAAAATCAGAAGGTTCTCGGAGACGGGGTTGTAACCGGATATGGAAAGATCGACGGCCGAATCGTTTTCGTTTTTGCACAGGACTTCACCGTTTTCGGTGGAACTCTGAGTCGCGCAAATGCAGATAAGATCATCAAGATCATGGACCTGGCCCTGCATATGGGCGCTCCGGTAATTGGGTTGAACGATTCGGGCGGTGCACGGATTCAGGAAGGTGTTGAGAGCCTTGCCGGCTATGCCGACATCTTCTACCGCAATACGAAATGCTCGGGTGTAGTCCCGCAAATATCGGCGATCCTGGGCCCCTGTGCCGGCGGCGCTGTTTACTCTCCTGCACTCACCGACTTCATCTGCATGGTGAGAGATACCAGCTATATGTTTGTTACCGGCCCTGATGTAATCAAGACCGTCACACACGAAGAAGTTACCATGAATGATCTCGGTGGCGCCATAACCCACAACTCCAAAAGCGGTGTGGCACATCTGCTGGCAGAGAATGATGAGCAAGCGATGATCATGTTGCGGGAACTGATGAGTTTCCTGCCTTCCAATAACATGGAAGAGTCACCTATACGCCCCTGCACCGATGACATTCGCCGGGCTGACGAAAAGCTTACTACCCTTGTTCCCGACGACCCAAATAAGCCCTACGATATAAAGGAGTTGATCACCACAGTGGTCGACCACAATAATTTTTTCGAGATCCAGCCCCATTTCGCCATGAACATGGTGATCGGCTTCGGCCGGTTTGATGGTCGATCTGTTGGAATCGTAGCTAACCAACCTGCTCACCTGGCGGGAGTACTCGATATCCAATCTTCCATGAAAGCTGCACGTTTTATTCGGTTCTGCGATTGCTTCAACATCCCTATCGTCACTTTCGTCGATGTTCCGGGATTCCTGCCCGGCACTACCCAGGAGTGGGGCGGAATCATCAAACATGGAGCAAAATTGCTTTACGCCTATTGCGAAGCAACCATCCCGCGGATTACCGTGATCACCCGCAAGGCTTACGGGGGAGCGTATGATGTGATGTCTAGCAAGCACATTGGAGGGGATGTGAACTTTGCTTACCCCACAGCCGAAATCGCTGTGATGGGGCCTGAAGGAGCTGTCAACATCTTATTCAAAAAAGACAACCTCACACCAGAAGCCCGTCAAAAAGCGGTTGATGATTACAAAAACACATTCGCCAGCCCCTATAAAGCTGCTGAACTGGGTTATGTGGATGAGATCATACACCCGAAGGAGACCAGGTACCGTCTGATTCAGGCTCTTGAGATGACTCAGACCAAAACCAAATCGGGGCCGCCAAGGAAACATGGAAATATACCATTATAATATATTTTTCATAAAAACTTGGTGTATGAGGAATTAGTTTGTACCTTTGCACTGATTTTGAGAGTTATGATGAGATGAGGGGACCACAAGTCCCCTCTTTTATTGGAAATCTGTTGGATTATCTGGACCCATGATACTGAAAGATCGAATTGAAAAAATTATTTCCGACCATTTCAACGAGAGCGATCACTTTCTGGTTGAAGTGAAGCTGAAACCGGGCAACAAGATTACCGTCTTTATTGATGGTGACAGGGGTATTACAATAGACGACTGCAAAGAGATTACACGATTGATCGAATCGAAATTCAACCGTGACGAAGAAGATTACGATCTTATGGTATCATCGGCCGGTGCTGATAGCCCCCTGAAACTTCCCAGACAGTATTTCAAACATGTAGGCAGGGAGTTAGAGATCACAAACACAATGGGCGAAATCATTTTCGGAAAGATGATAGCTGCCAGCCAGGAAGCCATCGAACTGGAACATAAACCTGGCAAAAAAGAGAGGCAAAAACCAAATACAATCATACCATTCAATCAAATCAAGGAGGGGAAAGTGATACTCGCTTTCAAGTGATAGGGTGATGGAGTGATGAAATATCCAGCATCATGACTTCATGACTTTATGACCTAATGACTTAATGACTTAATGACAAACAAACAATGGAACAACTCAATTTAGTCGAAACCTTTTCTGAATTCAAGGAATTCAAGAATATTGACAGGGAAACGATGATGATCATCCTGGAGGATGTCTTCAAGCATATGCTGACGAAACAGTTTGGCTCAGCCGACAACTTCGACATCATCGTCAACATCGACAAGGGTGACCTGGAGATCTGGAGAAACCGGATCATCGTGGAAGACGACGCAGTGGAGGATGAAAACATCCAGGTACCACTCTCAGAAGCTATTAAAATCGAACCCGACTTCGAGGTTGGGGAAGAGCTTTCTGAAGAGATCAAGCTGCTGAGTTTCGGTCGCCGGGAGATTCTTTCGATCCGTCAGAACCTGATATCCAAGATCCAGGAGTACGAGAAAAACAACATCTTCCTGAAATACAAGGAGAAGATCGGAGAGATCATCACCGGAGAGGTTTACCAGGTGTGGAAAAAAGAGATCCTGGTACTTGACGACGAAGGGATCGAACTGATCCTGCCGAAGTCGGAACAGATCCCTTCAGATTTTTATCGCAAAGGAGATTCTATCCGTGCGGTGGTTTCAAAAGTGGAGATGAAAAACAACACTCCTTATATCATTCTCTCCAGAACTTCAGAGGCTTTCCTCGAGCGACTTTTCGAATCCGAAGTACCGGAAGTATACGATGGTCTCATCAGCATCCGAAAGATTGTCAGGGTCCCTGGAGAACGTGCCAAGATCGCCGTGGAATCATACGATGACAGGATCGACCCGGTGGGTGCCTGTGTAGGGATGAAAGGTTCCCGAATCCATGGGATTGTCAGGGAGCTAAAGAATGAGAATATCGACGTGATCAACTTTACCAACAATCCATCTCTCTTTATCCAGCGGGCCCTGAGTCCGGCCAAGGTGACCTCTATCGCAATCGATGAGCCGAACAAAAAGGCAGATGTATTCATGAAGCCCGACCAGGTATCTCTCGCTATTGGGAAAGGTGGTTACAACATCAAACTGGCCGGAAAGCTGAGTGGGTACGAGATTGATGTTTACCGTGATACGGATTTTGACAATGAAGATGTTGACCTACAGGAGTTTTCAGACGAAATCGACCAATGGATCATCGACGAGATGAAAGCGATTGGTTGCGATACGGCTAAGAGTGTCCTTGACCTTGAAGTGGCCGAATTGGTTAAACGAACTGACCTTGAAGAAGAGACTGTTAACGAAGTAATTCGCATATTAACCGCTGAGTTTGAATAAAAAGCCCTAATTTTACCGCCAATTTTATTGGCAGGGAATGAACAGAACTATATGAGTGAAGGCAAAGCATCAATCAGGTTAAGCAAGGCAGCCCGGGAATTCAACATTGGGATTTCCACGGTTCTGGATTTCCTGAATAAAAAAGGATTCAAACTGGACCGGGATCCCAATGCCAAGTTATCCCAGGAAATGTACACCCTGCTGATGAGTGAATTCGCCTCGGAAAAGCATGTGAAAGAGGAGGCAAAGAAGATCGGATTGCAATTCGGCGGAAATGAGACCATCACGATTGCAGACAAGCGTGATGTTTTTGAGGATCAGGAGAAAGAAATGGATGATTTGATCATCAAGAACGTATCGCTGGGATTCGGGAACAAGCCTTCGGAAGTTGTTAAAAAAGAAGAGCCCGTAAAGGAAAAACGATCTGCTTCTGTTCCTAAACCTCCCGCCGATAAGAAGATTGTAAAAACTGAAGAGAAAGAAGAAGAGAAGGATAAAAAGGTTGTTGAGGTCACTGATAAAGAAGAGGTAAAAGAGGACTTAAAGGTAGCGGAGAAGTCTAAAGAGGCTGGCGAAGAGCCCGAAGCAATTCCCGCCACAACAAAGGAAGCCGCTAAAGATGAGCACGTTTCCGCCCTGAAGATCCTTGGAAAGATGGACCTTCCGGCAGTGAGTAAGAGAGGATCAAGAAAAGGGAAAGATAAGAAGCAGGAAGAGAAAGCCGTAACAGAGGTTACCTCTGTTCCAACACCTGCAGCGGCAGAAGCAGCAGCAGCAATAGTTCCGGCACCAGTTGTTGAGGAAGAACCAGCCACTCCGGAAGAGACGGTTCCCGCGGTTGAAGAGGTTCCCCCTCCTGCCAGGAAAGCGCAACCAGACAATTTTCTCGCTACTGAACGAATCAAATTAGAAGGTCCAACAATTCTTGGTTCCATGATTCTTCCGGAGACAAGAAAAGCTGAAAAGAAACAACCTGTAGCCTCTTCATCCGATGATTCTACGAAATCGAAAAAGAAGAAGCGTAAGAGGATCAAACGGCAACCCGGAGAACCAGGGGCAAACCTGCAGACAGATGTGTCAAAAAGCCGGGGACGTGATAAGAAACCATCCCGGGATGTTCAGAAGCCTGATATCTCAGAAGAAGATATTGAACGCCAGATCAAAGAGACTCTGAGTCGTCTCAGCCCAACAGGCAAATCAAAAGCATCCAAATACCGCCGTCAAAAACGGGAAGCTGCCAGTCAGCACATGCATGAAGAACAGGAGCGGATCGCTGAAGGAAAGCGTTTCATTCAGGTGACTGAGTTTGTCACTGCCAATGAGTTGGCTACCATGATCAATGTCCCTGTTACCGATGTTATCTCGACTTGTATGACCCTCGGTATGTTCGTCTCGATCAACCAGCGGCTCGATGCAGAAACATTGAGTCTTGTGGCTGAAGAGTTTGGATATAAAGTGGAGTTCGTCAGTGTTGAGGTACAGGAGGCTATTGACCTGGCCGACGAAACAGAGGATGGCGAAGGCCTTGTCTTCCGTCCGCCCATTGCCACTGTAATGGGTCATGTGGACCATGGAAAAACAAAACTGCTTGACTACATCCGCAGTGCCAACGTTGTGGCTGGAGAGGCCGGAGGCATCACCCAGCATATCGGGGCATATGAAGTACTTCTTGAAAACGGAAAAGCGATCACATTCCTTGACACCCCTGGTCATGAAGCCTTTACAGCCATGCGTGCCCGTGGGGCTAAAGTGACCGATGTTGCCATCATCGTAATTGCTGCCGACGAAACCGTGATGCCACAAACCCGGGAAGCAATTAATCACGCACAAGCTGCAGGTGTTCCGATTGTCTTTGCAATCAATAAAATGGATAAGCCTAATGCCAACTCCGAAAAAATCAGGGAAGAGCTCTCTAAGCTGAACATCCTGGTTGAAGAGTGGGGCGGGAAATACCAGACTCAAGAGATCTCGGCCAAGGAGGGTACCAATGTGAAGCTACTGTTGGAAAAAGTTCTCCTGGAAGCCGAAATGCTTGATTTGAAAGCCAATCCTGATAAGATGGCTTCCGGCACCGTGATTGAATCTTCGTTGGACAAAGGCAGGGGATATATTTCAAAACTACTTGTCCAGAGCGGCACCCTGCGGATGGGCGATATTGTGGTGGCGGGATCAACCTTTGGCAAGGTGAAGGCAATGTATAACGAACGGAACCAGCTTGTTAAACTGGCAGGCCCCTCTACCCCTATCCTCATGCTTGGGTTGAATGGTGCACCACAAGCCGGCGACGGATTCAATGTGTTAATTGATGAACGGGAAGCCAAATCGATTAGTAACAAACGGTTGCAGCTTCAGCGTGAACAAGGTATCCGGACGCAAAAACACATCACACTTGACGAAATCGGTCGCCGGATTGCCATTGGAGACTTCAAGGAGCTTAATATCATCGTGAAAGCCGATGTTGACGGTTCAGTTGAAGCCCTGGCTGATTCGCTGATCAAGCTCTCAACAGAAAATGTCATTGTCAATGTGATCCTCAAATCGGTGGGTCAGATTACTGAATCGGATGTCCTGCTCGCTTCAGCCTCTAACGCTATTATTGTCGGCTTCCAGGTCCGTCCATCTATTTCCGCACGGAAGCTTGCCGAACAGGAACAAATTGACATCAGACTCTATTCGATTATCTATCAGGCAATTGAAGAGATCAAGGCAGCCATCGAAGGGATGCTCGCACCTGAAATCGAGGAGAAAATACTCTGTAACGTCGAAGTACGTGACGTCTTCAGGATCACAAAAGTGGGAACAATTGCAGGCTGCCTCGTTCTCGACGGAAAGATTACACGTAACACCAAAGTTCGTATCATTCGCGATGGTATTGTTGTCTACACCGGACATCTGGCTTCACTCAAACGGTTCAAAGATGATGTGAAAGAAGTGAATAGTGGGTATGAATGCGGACTCAACATTGAGAGTTTCAATGACATCAAAGTTGGTGACATCATTGAAGGTTACGAAATTATCGAAATCAAGCGGAAGCTTTAATCTCCCTTTCTGAAAACGGTTTGGGCCCGGTCGGGACCCAGGGAAATAATCTCAACCGGTAGGCTGGTTGCATCTTCAATGTATGAGGTGTATGCTTTGAAATTTTGCGGAAGAGTTTCAAACCCCGACGACCCATCAAGGGAACTATTCCATCCGGGTAGGGTTTGGTAGAGAGGATGAATTCGTTCATCACCCAGATCAAATGGAAGCCTGTTACCCGGGATGCCTTCCTGCTCATAGTATGTACAAACCTGGATCTCTTCCAGATTGTTCATCACATCAGCCTTCATCATAATCAACCGGTTAACCCCATTCAGCATGATGGCATAGTTTAATGCAGGCAAATCAAGCCATCCACAACGTCGTGGGCGGCCAGTTGTACTGCCAAATTCATTCCCGGCTTTTCGCAGGTGGTCTCCAGTGCTATCATGAAGTTCTGTAGGGAATGGCCCTCCGCCAACACGCGTACAGTAAGCTTTGAACACACCATATACCGTTCCTATCCTGCCAGGGGCAATGCCTAACCCGGCACAAACACCGGCTGTAATCGTATTTGAGGAGGTGACAAATGGGAAGGACCCGAAGTCAATATCCAGGAGCGTTCCCTGAGCTCCTTCTGCCAGGACGGATTTTCCGGAATTAATGCAATCATTCAGGTAGTACTCACTATCGATAAATGTATACTCTTTCAGCCGTTTTATAGCATCCAACCAAACCTCTTCATATTCATCAAATGGCAATCCGTCAATCAGATAGTTTCCATAATCAAATTGATACTGACGAACGATTTCCAGGTGCCGCTCCTTCAGATGCGTATAACAGCTGTTGAAACCTGAATCGCTCAGATTTCCGACCCTTAATCCCGATCGGCTATATTTATCAGTATATGCAGGCCCTATTCCTTTCAGCGTGGAGCCGATCTTCTCAATGCCTTTTGAAGCTTCATACGCAGCATCAAGCAACCTGTGAGAAGGAAGGATCAGGTGGGCCCGGCGTGAAACAAGCAGGTTATCTTCCGGTTTAATATTGGCAGCATGCAACGCATCAACCTCTTTGAATAAAATATACGGATCAATGATGACCCCATTACCAATCACATTTTGTTTCTCGGGATGAAAAATCCCCGATGGAATGGTATGAAGGATAAATTTCTTTCTGTCAAATTCAATGGTATGGCCAGCATTCGGGCCACCTTGGAAACGGGCAATAACATCATAGCGGGGCGTGAATACATCTACGATTTTACCTTTCCCTTCATCTCCCCACTGCAATCCTAAAATAACATCAACCTTCATTTAGCGGGGAGTTTATTTCTGCTCTTTTGAATTTCCGTAAAAGGTAAGTGAATAGTGGGTGATATCTACGTTAAAAAGGTCATTCACATGAGCTTTGATCTCCTCAATCCTGGGGTCGTGGAACTCGAGCACTTCACCTGTTTCATCGAAAATGAAGTGATCGTGTTGGGTTATCATGTTTGTCTTCTCAAACTGGGCGTAATTCGTTCCAAACTGATGCTTGGTAACCAGGCCGCAATCCAGAAGCAATTCTATCGTGTTATAGAGCGTAGCTCGGCTGACCCTGTATTTATGGTTCTTCATCCGAATGTACAATGTCTCGATGTCAAAATGACCTTCAGTAGCAAAGATCTCTTTCAAAATGGTGAAGCGCTCCGGGGTTTTCCGGTGACCATGCTGTTCGAGGTAATCTGTAAAATGCTTCCTTATATTATCGAATGAATCTTCAGCTATTTTCTTCATCATTAATGAAATTTTCCGATAAAAGTACAAAAATAAGTTTATTTAGACATGATTCAAATAATTTTTTTAATCAACGCGGGTAACATTTCTGACCCCTTCTATCTCCCTGAGGTTCATTAATAACCTGTTAAGTGTGCTAACATCCGTTACAAACAACCTGATCTCACTGTCGGTGTACCCGTTATCAGTATTCAGGGAAAAGGATTTGATATTGAGATGCAACTCAGAGGAGATTACCCTTGAGATGTCAAGCAGCATACCCATTCTGTCTATGCCCGCAATTTTTATCCTGGTAACAAAGGAGATAGACTCCCTGTTGGCCCATGTTATTTTTACCATCTTATTCCCGAAACTCGACATCAGTTCAATGGCTCTTGGACATTTCGTGCGGTGAATCTGAATCGGGAGATGTTCAGATGCAACAAGGCCAATAACATCGTCGCCGGGGATGGGGTTACAGCATAGAGCCACTTCAAAGCCCCGGTTCCCTGCTTCACCCTCTAGATTCCCCGACAAACCAGAGGTATTTATGGCCGTTTCCTTTTCCTTACCCGGACTCACAACTTCTTTTGCTTTTGCTTTGGTAACTGGCTTGGTAAGGAAGTTCAGCCAGCCACCCTTCATGTTTGCGGTAGCAAATGCCTTTACATCTTTGATCCCAATTTTATCCTGGGAAGCCGCATAATAAAGATCGGTGAGGGAAGTGAAATTAGCTGATACCTGAAAATGCTTGATGTTCTCTGCTGTAGCCTCTATATTGGACTTCTCAAACCATCGTACGAGGTTTTCCTCGCCAAGCGCCCTGAATTTGCGTTTATGCTCCTTAACACTCTGCTTGATGTTGCTCTTTGCCCTCGTGGTCACCACATAATCGAGCCACTCGTCCCGGGGGGATTGCCTTGATGAAGTAAGGATCTCAATCTGCTGCCCGTTTTTCAGCTGAGCGTTTATCGGGACCAATTTCTTATCCACTTTGGCGCCAATGCAGGTATTGCCAATCTCGGAATGGATTGCATAAGCAAAATCAAGGACAGAACTGTTTGCCGGAAGGGTTCGCAGTTCTCCCTGGGGAGTGAATATCGAAATCTCATCGAGGAAGAGGTAACCTTTAATATCATCGATGAAGGCGAGCGCATTGTCATCTGATGAATCCAGCATCTCCTTGATACGATCCAACCACCGGTCGAGCTGACTGCTAACTTTGATCGTATCCTTGTATTTCCAGTGCGCTGCATACCCTTTCTCTGCAATCTCATCCATCCGTTTCGAGCGGATCTGAATCTCAACCCACTGCCCGTTATGACTCATGACCGTGGTGTGCAGGGCTTCATACCCATTGGCCTTTGGTATCGATATCCAGTCTCGTAATCGCTCCATATTTGGCCGGTAGATGTCGGTTATGATGGAGTAGGCTGTCCAGCAATCTGCCTTTTCCGTTTCAAGAGGAGAGTCAATGATGATCCTAATCGCGAATACATCGAAGACCTCCTCGAACGGGACCTCCTTATACTGCATCTTCTCCCATATGGAGGCAATGGATTTCTCACGGCCTGAAATACTAAATTTAAAGCCCTGATCGCTCATGGCCTGCCGGATCGGGTTGATGAATTTATTGATGAACCGGATTCTCTCCCGTTCCGACTCTTTAAGCTTATTTGAGATTGCTTCAAAAATTTCAGGGTCGGTATACTTCATTGCCAGATCTTCCATCTCTGTTTTGATGGCATGAAGGCCAAGCCGGTGTGCCAGGGGAGCATAAAGGTAGATCGTCTCCGAAGCTACCTTCAGTCGCTTCTCGTCAGTCAATGCATCCAGTGTTCTCAGGTTATGAAGCCGATCGGCCAGTTTGATAAGGATAACCCTCACATCATCCGAAAGTGTCAGTAAGATCTTGCGAAAGTTTTCTGCCTGGATAGATGCAGTCTTGTGGTCAAAAATTCCTTTGATCTTTGTAAGCCCGTCAATGATTGTGGCCACTTTATCTCCAAATAGGCCCCTGACGTCTTCCAACGTAAATTCAGTATCTTCAACAACATCATGAAGCAATGCACAAACGATGGATGTCATTCCAAGACCAATCTCACGGGCACAGATGATAGCTACTTCCAGTGGATGGTAGATATAAGGTTCCCCGCTCTGCCGCCGCATATCTTTATGCGCCTCCAAAGCCATATTGAATGCTTTCCTAACCATCTTGCGGTCCTCCTCCTTTTTGGGGAGCCAGACTTTCATCAGGTACCGGTAACGCCGGAGTATCTCCTTATTTTCAGCTTCCGAATCAAAGTTGGACATACCGAGAATTCTGATTTTGTTGGGATTGCAAAAATAGTTAAATTTAAAATGGGAAATTTAGTACTTTTGATCAGCATTTCCAGATCTCTTCAACTTCTATGTCTGTCCGCTTCTGCCACCGGCTACTGATCCTCTCTATCTCGCTCATCGCGTATCCCCTATCACTGATCGCCACACATCAGCGTGCTGCTGAGATTACCTACCGACATATTTCAGGCCTCACCTATGAGATCACCCTCATCTCCTACACCTTTACACCAAGTCCGGCAAACGCCTACCGCGATTACCTTACCATACACTGGGGGGATGCTACTACCAGCGAGATCCGCAGAGTGGAGATCCAGTACCTTCCCAATGAGATCTCCTATAACAGGTACATAGGAGAACACACCTTTGCCGGGCCTGCCACATATACCATCTCCTGCGAAGACCCTAACAGGAACGGAGGAATCCTCAACATCCCAAATTCGATCAATGTACCTCTGTTCATATACTCCGAACTGGTAATCAGTCCCTTTATCGGAGGGTATAACAACTCTCCTGTGTTGCTGTTGCCTCCCATTGACAACGCTTGTGTAAATCAACCATTTCTTCATAACCCTGGAGCTTACGATGTGGATGACGACAGCCTATCCTATCGGTTAGTGACCTGCCTTGGGGCCATGGGACTTCCCATCCTTGGCTACTCACTCCCTCCGGCTACCGACTCCCTGATATTGAACCCCGTAACCGGAGACCTTTCCTGGGTCACACCTCCCCAGCAGGGGGAGTACAACATTGCCATCCTGATCGAAGAGTGGCGTGATGGCACAAAAATTGGCAGCGTATTACGGGACATGCAGATCATTGTGATCGCATGCAACAACCAGCCACCGGTTATTGAACTCTTGAAGGACACTTGCGTGGAGGCAGGGCAAACCCTAACATTCCCTGTCAGAGCCTACGATCCCGATTCCAACATGGTCACACTCACGGCCACTGGAGGACCATTCTTATTAGCCGACCATAGTGCCACAATAAATCCTAATCCTGCCACCGATTCGGCTCATGTCACCGCCATATTCAACTGGCAAACCATTTGTGATCATGTGAAGATCAATCCCTACCAGGTGTTTTTCAAAGCCCAAGACAACAGTAAACCTGTAAGTCTCACGGATATTAAATCCATGAAGATACGGGTGGTGGGCCCGGCCCCGGAAAACCTTACCGCTACACCGCTTGGCACTACTATCACGCTCAATTGGGATAATTACACATGCGAAAATGCATCGGGATTCTATATTTACCGCAAAGCCGACTCGTCAGGGTTTATCCCTTCCTATTGCGAGACAGGAGTACCACCCTATTTAGGATATAGCAGGATTGCTATCCTCAATGTATTGGCTCAAACGAGTTTTCTCGACAATAACAACGGACAGGGGCTTAGCCCAGGAGTGAAATATTGCTACCTGGTAACAGCCTGGTACCCCGACAAAGCTGAAGGATACGCCTCCAACGAAGCCTGCGCCACCCTGAAGAAAGATGTTCCTGTAATCACCAACGTAAGCATCCGGATTACTGACACGGCGAATGGATCACTTTACCTGGCATGGTCGAAACCCACTGAACTCGACACCATTCAGGCACCTGGCCCCTACTCCTATGTAATTACACAAGCCAGATCAGACCAACCTACCCAATTCACACCAATCCACAGCTATAATGAGTTGAATGACACAATTTTCATTGATACCCTGCTTAACACAGAGAACTACTCATTTATATACAGGATTGACCTTTACAACAAGACACCAGGTATGGAGTTCCTGATAGGTTCGTCACAGCAGGCTGAATCAATGTTTCTGGAGATAACTCCCACCGACAAGAAACTGATCCTGGCCTGGAAGGTCGAAGTGCCCTGGAGCAACCTCAATTATTCGATCTTCCGGTACGACAGCCAGCAAACCCTCTTCGACTCGATAGGTTTCTCTACTGAACCCCTTTATACAGACAACGGACTGGCGAACGGAACCAGCTACTGTTATTATGTTCAGAGCCGTGGGAAATATTCGGGGGGAGGGTTTGTTGACCCGATCATCAATTTTTCCCAGATAAACTGTGCAATCCCGGTTGATGATATTCCACCGTGTGCTCCGGTACTCTCGATTCATACCGACTGTGAAAACGCAATCAACATCCTTTCATGGATCAATCCTGATGATACCTGTACCCTCGACATCATCAAATATTACATCTGGTACGCTCCAAACCAGAGCCAGGCGTTGGAAGTCATCGACTCTCTTTTAAGCATTTCCGATACCACATATGAGCATAAGCAACCACAATCAATCGTGGGCTGTTACTGCGTTTCCGCCATTGATTCAGCTGGCAACCAGAGTGCCCAAAGCAATATCATCTGCATCAACAACACCGACTGTCCTGTTTACCGCCTGCCAAAGGTTTTCACGCCCAACGGAGATGCCTGGAACAACCTCTTCGAACCATTTCCCTACACCTCTGTTGAGAGCATAAACTTAAACATCTTCGACCGATGGGGGAAAGAGGTATTCCACACCAATGACCCTGAGATTGACTGGGATGGAAAAGACCAGTCGACCAACCAACCATGCAGTGACGGAGTCTACTTTTACGTCTGCGACGTTTTTGAGATTACCCTCACCGGGATTAAAAAGCGGACGCTCCAGGGGGCGGTTACGATTTTACGGTAGAGACGCGAATAATCGTGTCCTTACAAATCGTATCTTTGCGCCGTGAAAAACATTCGCAATTTTTGCATCATTGCCCATATTGATCATGGGAAGAGTACGCTGGCCGACCGGTTGCTGGAGATGACAAAGACCATCATGGAGCGGGATTACCAGGACCAGGTGTTGGATAATATGGACCTTGAGAGGGAGCGAGGCATCACCATCAAGAGTCATGCCATCCAGATGAAGTACAATCTGGATGATGAAGATTATATCCTGAACCTGATCGACACACCGGGCCATGTGGATTTCTCCTATGAGGTCTCCCGGGCGATCGCAGCCTGTGAGGGAGCTCTTCTGGTGGTAGATGCCACCCAGGGCATCCAGGCCCAGACCATTTCCAACCTTTACATGGCTGTCGATTATGACCTTCAAATCATCCCTGTGCTCAATAAGATTGACATGGATAATGCGATGATTGAAGAGGTGAAAGACCAGATTGTGGAGACGCTGGGATGTAACCGCGATGAAATTATCGAAGCCAGTGCGAAGTTTGGACACGGGATCGATCTGATCCTCGAAGATATTGTTCACAAAATACCTCCTCCCAAAGGCGACCCGGAAGCTCCACTTCAGGCATTGATCTTCGACTCTGTATTCAACTCCTACCGGGGCATCATAGCCTATTTCAGGGTTTTCAACGGAACCCTGAGGAAAGGGGATAAAGTGAAGTTTGTAAACGCCGGCAGCCAATATGAAGCCGATGAGGTAGGGATCCTGGGGATGAAACCCGAACCCAGGCAGGTGCTTCTGGCAGGAGATGTCGGATACATAATCTCCGGAATTAAAACCAGCAAAGAGGTGCAGGTGGGAGACACCATCACCCATGTGGCACGGCCGTGCAGGCAGGCTATCGATGGCTTTGAGATGGTCAAGCCAATGGTCTTTGCAGGGATCTATCCCGTGGATGCGGATGACTATGAAGAACTCCGCGACTCCCTGGAGAAGCTTCGGCTCAATGATGCCTCTCTCTCTTTTGAACCTGAATCATCTATGGCACTGGGCTTTGGCTTCAGGTGTGGTTTCCTGGGATTACTCCATATGGAGATCGTGCAGGAGCGGCTCGACAGAGAATTCGACATGGATGTGATTACAACTGTTCCCAACGTATCCTATAAGGTCTTTACTAACAAAGGAGAGGTTATCGAAGTGCACAATCCATCAGGGCTTCCTGATTCCACGCTTGTTGACCATATAGAAGAGCCATACATCTCGGCAAATATCCTTACCCGGTCAGAATATGTGGGTGCCATTATGCGCCTTTGCATTGACAAACGGGGAGTTCTGAAAAACCAGGTCTACCTGACAACAGACCGAACTGAGCTAACTGTCGAGCTTCCTCTCGGTGAGATCGTCTTTGACTTTTACGACAGGCTGAAGAGCATCTCCAAAGGATATGCCTCTTTCGATTATTACCAGTCGGGATTCAAAGAGGCGCAGCTGGTCAAACTCGACATCCTGCTCAACAGCGAACCGGTAGATGCCTTATCCACCTTGCTTCACCGCGATCATGCCTATGATTTTGGCCGCAGATTTTGCCTGAAGCTCAAAGAGTTTATTCCCCGTCAACAGTTCGACGTAGCCATACAGGCCGCGATCGGTGCCAAAATCATTGCACGCGAAACGGTAAAAGCCCTCCGCAAAGATGTGACAGCCAAGTGTTATGGCGGTGACATCACCAGAAAGCGCAAACTCCTCGAAAAACAGAAGAAAGGCAAGAAGCGAATGCGCCAGATCGGCAACGTCGAAGTTCCCCAGAAAGCGTTTCTGGCAATACTGAAGCTGGATAGCTAGATTAGATGGCAATTTGTGCAATTTCGTCTTTTTTACTGTAACTTTTTTTCTGTACCCTCGTCTTATTGTCTTGAACCAAAATCACTCGAAGCATGAAAAAAGTTAACGTAGTTCTGACGATTGCATTGGCAGCCACGCTGATCTTCATCTTACCGGGGAAATCAAAAGGGCAGGACGATGAAAATCATGGTCACAAACATAAATTTAATAAATCAGAAGTCATCGTAAGCGGGGTCAAGATCCAGAATAGGGGTAGCGACTCCGTTGTCATTTATATTGACAAAAAAGAGCACTTTCATGGCTGTGGTGGTACAAATTGGAGTACCTTCCCCTTTTACTGTAAAAAAGGGAAATTCAACGGCCATTGGGCCGGTATTGATTTTGGCTGGAACGGTTATGTAAACAAGGATTTCACTATGAATTTCGGCCCTGGCAACCAGTATCTGGACATGAACACAGCCCGCTCCCTGATGATCAACCTCAACCCATTTGAGTTGAATGTCAATATTGCGAAAAATAAATTCGGGTTCATCTCCGGATTAGGCTTTTCGCTGAATAATTACTACTACAGCGGCGCCTATACCCTAATCGGTGATTCCTCTACGTTAAAGGCGTACAACACGGTTGATGATAAAGGAAAAACTGTAGGTATGAAAGTTAACAAGCTCTTTGTCTCCTACATCACTATTCCTCTGCTGTTTGAATACCAGACAAACCCGGGACACCGGATCAACAGTTTCCACTTTACATTTGGTGTAATTGGCGGATTACGTTTGCAGACCTATCAGAAACAGCGCCTCTACCAATGGCAGGACACTTACTTCCTTGCTGATGATAACGGAAAAAAGGTAGCCTCTTTCTATGCTGACAATGCCTTGATCAGAAATCATGACCCGTATCACCTGAACCCATTCAAACTCGACGCTACCGTCAGGGTGGGCTGGTCTTATCTGAACCTCTTCGCCACCTACTCCCTGACCCCTATGTACCAGAAAAACAAAGGGCCGGAATTATATCCGTGGAGTGTTGGTATTATGCTATTGGGTTGGTAATCCGGTATGGATGACCCATGGGTCGTCCGTATAGGTTATTCAAAAAATCGTTCCTGGAAATTTACCAGGAACATTTTTTTTGTAGCCCGGGTTACGGCTGTATATAGCCACCGCAAGTACTCTACGTTGAGCATTTGTTCTGTCATGTAACCCTGGTCTATAAATACGGTATCCCATTGCCCTCCCTGGGTTTTGTGACAGGTTAGGGCGTAAGCAAATTTCACCTGCAGCGCATTGAAATGGGGACTGGCTTTTACTTTCTCCACGCGCTCACGGCGTGACCGCAGGTCGGCATAGTCCTCCATAACTGTTTGAAAGAGCCTGTTATTATCAGGTTGCTTCAGAGCGGCAGATTCAGAGGTAAGGGTATCGAGAATGATCTTGACATCCAGTTCGGGTTCATCCGGATAATCAATGAATCGGATAGTAATGTCGGCAAAACGGAACCCATAGATCTCTTCAAACTTCCTGATGCGGGTAATCTCGACGATGTCGCCGTTTGCGATAAATCCGGTGGAGGATTCCAGCGGAAGCCAGAAATAATTATTCTTAACCACCATCAGGTAATCCCCGGTTGTGATCTCTCCTTCGAGGAATAGAATCCTCCGCCGGATCTCGCGATTGAAGACGTTGGCACGTTTGTTCGACCGGCAGATGACTACATTGTTCTCCCGCTCCGACCCCGAATAGGCCTGGTTGAGCGCATCTTCCAGTTCAGGTCCGTTGATGCGGAAGACATCCGGAAAGGATTGCAGCTGAAAGAGGGGGAATCGGATCTCTTTATTGATGATCTCCTCCCGGATCAGGGTGGCGTTGACCAGAATCCCCGACTCCTGCGACTGTCTCACTACCTCGGTGAGTTCGAATAAGTCGATGGCCAGATCGTATCCTTTCTTGAGGAAAGCAGCATCCAGTGCCGGGCTGTAATCCAAGCCTACCGGCGGAAGCTGGGCGGCATCCCCGATAAAGAGCAGGCGACAGTTCTCGCCCGACTGTACATAAGCAAAGAGATCGTCGAGCAGGTTTCGTGTGGCGAACAGCTGTCCTTCCACCGGCATAGCATGCTGAATCATGGAGGCCTCGTCGACAATGAATAGGGTGTGCCGGTGCAGATTCTTCTGTAATTTCATCTCAATCTGACCCTCTTTGTTAGTCCAGGCAAAGTAGATCTTGCGATGAATTGTATGAGCTTGCTTACTTGTATATCCAGCCATCACCTTAGCCGCTCTTCCGGTAGGAGCCATCAGGATAGTTCGTTTCCCAAGAGCCGGCAAAACATTAACCAGTGCCTTGACTACCGTGGTTTTCCCGGTTCCTGCATAACCTTTCAGAAGGAATAGTGCATTAGCCTGCTTCCAGGAGATCGTGAGAAAAACTGCCAATTCACCCATGAGTTGTTCCTGCCCGGGTGTTGTGGCATGAGGAAACTCATGCAGGAGCAGGGATCTGACACGGTTGACATCCATAAATTCGGATTATTCGTACCGGAGTGAATCGATGGGATCGAGGTTCGCAGCTTTCTGGGATGGATAGATGCCAGAGATCAGGGCCACAGCAAAGCATACCACCACCCCCATGATAATCCAGACCCACGGGATGATGAAGGCGCTGCCAATAGCCAGTGAAATCACATTCCCGATGAGGATGCCAAGGATAATTCCCAGGGCGCCTCCCAACTGTCCAATGACAATAGCTTCCACCAGAAACTGGTTTCGGATAAGCCGTTTCGTGGCTCCAATGGCTTTGCGGATACCGATCTCCCGCGTACGTTCCGTTACCGATACAAGCATGATATTCATCAGCCCAATTGCCGCTCCCATCAGGGTAATCAGCCCGATGAATGTAGCGGCGATGGTGACATACCGGATATTTTCAATCAGCATCTTAGCGATCTCATCACTCTTAGTGATCTCGAACGACTCCTCCAGGCCAACAGGGACCTGACGGATGCTGCGGAGCAGCCCGGTGGCCTCCCCCACTCCGGCTTCCATCTGCTCCTGGTTGTTAACCATCACGCTGATGTTGTAAGACATATTTGGCCGGGGGAAGTAAACCCTGACGTTGTTGAGGGGTACGAAGCAGCTTCTGTCGCCACTGAATCCCATGCTGGAGCCCTTCTCTTTCAACACCCCTACAACACGGTATTTTCCTGAACCGATGGAGATAATCTTCCCAATCGGGTCCTCTTTATTCTTAAAGATATTTTTGACGACTTCAGGGCCTATCACAACCACACTTGTCCCATAGCTAGTTTCATCCGGAGTAAAGTTTCGCCCGTTTGCAATCTCATCTCCTGATGTTATGATATAATTCTCGTCAACGCCAATGACACGGGTATTGGGATTGGTTTTGTTGGATTCGAATTTCACGGTAGCAATGCCTGTAGCGTAGGTATAGACCGATGTGGAAGCCGGGAAATTAAACCGCTCTTTAAATTCCCAGGCCTGATCCAGGGTGATTGGTTCGTATCTTCGTTGTTTGTTTTGCTGACCTCCGATATGAACATTGAGTGACCTGTTACGGATCGTAAACGTGTTAGATCCCATCATGGAAAAATTGGTTGTAAGGAAATATTTGATGGAGTCTGTCGCTGTAAGGATCCCAACCAACGCCATAATACCGAAAGCAATGATGAGGATGGTGAGAATGCTACGAAGAAGGTGGCTCCTGATGGAATCGAGAGAGACCTTAATGTTTTCAAAGACAAGTGTTCGGTTCATCGGGAAACAGATTTTCAGTTTTTCTCTCCAAATGCCAGATCTCCTGCATCTCCCAGTCCGGGTACCAGGAAAAGCTGGGCAGTTAATTCTTCATCTATATCTCCAACCCAGATGGTGACATTCTTTTTGGGGATGGATTTCTTCAAGTGATTCACGCCCTCCATGCTGGCCAGAATGGCAGCAATGTGTACATGTGCCGGTTTGCCTCTTGCGATCAACTCTTTATAGGTATGCAACATGGATGATCCCGAAGCCATCATGGTATCACAGATGATCAATACTTTTCCATCAATCGGAGTGGAGGATGCATACTCAACGCTCATACTGAAGGTCCCGTCTTTGTGTGCCATTCTGTATGCTGATACAAAGGCATTGGAAGAACGGTCAAAGAATCTCAGGAAGCCATGATGAAATGGCAATCCTGCTCTCATGATTGTAGCCAGCACTGGGTATTGAGTTAAAACCGGAACGCTGGCAATGCCGAGGGATGTAACAACCTCTTTCTCTTTGAATACCAGATCTTTACTTATCTCGTAGGCAAAGATTTCACCTATCCGTTCGAGGTTATTGCGAAAACGAAGGCTGTCTTGCTGAATTTCGACATCACGGATCTCTGCCATATACTGGTTAAGCATGGAGTGGGATTGGCCCAGAAGCCGAACCATGGATGGATATTTCATAAATGGGTCATTTCAAACAAAGATACGAAAATTCAGATTCTCCGGATCTGTTTGTAAAAAGGGATCCGGGATATTCTAACAAATGGGTAGGTCGTTTCCCGGGCACCGAAACTTTTATAAAACCGGCCCAGATTCGGATCGTTTCCCCCTTCAAAATCGAGTAGTGCCGGTTGGCCTGCATTCTCCCTTATAAAGGTATCGAGCAGGAAAAACATAGCGCCGTTGCTCCGGGTTGAGAAGTCGGAAGCCGCCAGCAACAGGATAAATCGCGTGCGATCCTTCAGAAAGAAGGCCCCAGCATCAATCTCTCCTTCACGGGATCCGGCGCCCATCAGAATTCCTGATGCATTTTTCACGCTATGTGAAATGATCTTTTCAATGGTAATATAATCCCGATATTTCAGTTTCCCCTCCTGTTTTCCGAAATTATTCCTGAAGAGGCTGATCAATTCATCAGTGGAAACCTTCCGTTGCACCGTCACCTCTGCATCAACAGCTTTTCTGATATTGCGTTTGGCATTCTGGGAATACCGCCCACTAATCTCATCATAGGGGTAGATTAGTTCCAATTCATGATTTTTACGGGGAATCACCTCAAACTGCGACGAGTCAACCTTGTTGAAACCATTCAGGTGGATCTCGACCAATTTGAATTTCGTTGGAATGGCATCAAGAAAACGGGTAACCAGATCCTGAGACAGAAGATCCATGGTAAAGACCCCCAATTGCTGGGTGAAGAAGGGCTGGGCCAGGTAAGAGATTCCAGGCTTCCGTTTGTGTGTGAGTGGAAACACGCTCCGGTAGTCATCCTCAATGAGAGCATCCCAATCCGGAGAGACCAGGTCGAGGTACCAGGATAATCCATAGACAAAGGAGTTTACTGATTTCCTGATGCAACGATCCCATTGCATCTTATCGATCTGTTTATGTGGGAGGTAGCGGATCATGGGTTGCTGGTTGCTGGTTGCTCATTCCTCATTCTCTAGCCGCCTCTTTTACGACTTCCTCGTAAAGTGTTCGCCAACCTTTCCACCGGCCTGAATCGGAGAGGCTCTCATTATGCCATAGGCTGATAAACTCTCCATTGAACAAACGAACTTCATCGATGATTTGTTTTATCTCGAAAAGACTCTCATCCGGTGTTAGACGAAGATAATCGCGGAAGGTGACATCCATGACCGGCACCGGATGTAACCGCAATGGCTTTTCTTCATTTACCGTAAGATCAAAAAAAGTGAAGGGATGAGCGATTCCGGCACGAAAACCAGGATGAGACGCGTACCCCATTGAATATTCATCGTGTATACCCTGTTTGACCAGTTGACGGAATGTATCAGGCAGGATGAATTTTAAAAAATGCTGACGGCTCCGGGTAATCTTCTTTTCCGTTGCCTTACCCAGACCCTCGATTTCTTTCTGCAGCCTGGAAGGATGTTTTGACGAGGAGAGAGAGGGATGTACGCCTATCTCAGACCACTGAACCAGCGATTGCATCAACTCCAGCAATCCTTTTCCATCAACCGGGATGTTGTTGTCATTACCCCCGTAATCGGCAAACAGGACAAAGCATATTGTGGAGAGTTGATACCTTTCGTGGAGGGACCGGACAAAGGAGAATGTATCGTAAGGATCTGGGGAGATTCCCGTAAGTACGCGAATCCTCTCCAGAACTTCATTCAGCCTGCCACGTGAGAGAGAGCGGCCGATTCCGCCCATTGTTCTGTAGAGAGAGCGGTAACGGTAAGCAAACGCATGGTCAATATCAACTGTTGGGAGGTACCGATAGGAATCCTGGCGGGTCATCAGCGAGGGAAACTTCTGGCGCAGCCGATCGATGAATAGTTTCAACCAGATATTCACAACAGGTTTATTCAGAAACCCGTTACGGAAAGCCAGGCTGGAGGAGGCTGGAAACCTCCCATACTTGTCGTGTTTGACAGAGATGTACTCTTCATACCTCGAAACAAGATAGAACGATGCAGCCAGGAGGTCGAATGGGAATCCGGCATCGGGATTAGATGATTCAAAAAGGATTGGAATCTCATGGAACCGGCGAACGGGTATTTCATGAGAGAAGATCTTCTGCTCAAACAGCAACCCCGAAGACTCCAGGAAGAGCCCTCCGCCGGGATCTTCCTTACAGTAGGCCATTCTGGGCCCTTCAAAAGCGAGATACGCCTCTTTTGATTGAGTGAACGTCACCTTCAATCCTGCTATCTCTTCAAAAAGAAGGTGGACAATATATCGTAAGCGATTGGGGACCGAAGAGGTATATAACAGCAACACGGTTCATTGAGTTGAATGAGCCAAATTACACAAAAATCAAAAACTTTCGTACTTTTGACTGCCTAATTGAGCGATTTGACTGACATGCAAAACTTCATCGTATCGGCCCGGAAATACAGACCACAGACCTTCAGTACGGTAGTAGGGCAGCCATCCATCACCAACACATTGAAAAACGCTATTTTGCACAATCAGCTGGCTCAGGCGTTTCTCTTTTGCGGTCCCAGAGGTGTTGGAAAAACAACTTGTGCAAGGATCCTGGCAAAAACAATCAACTGTGAAAATCTCTCTCCCCAGGCCGAAGCCTGCGATGCCTGTCCCTCCTGCATCTCCTTCAATGAAAATACATCCTTTAACATCTATGAGCTCGACGGAGCTTCCAACAACTCAGTCGACGACATCAGGAGTTTGGTTGACCAGGTACGGATTCCACCCCAGATGGGCATCTACAAAGTCTATATCATCGATGAGGTCCACATGCTCTCCGCTTCTGCATTCAATGCCTTTCTGAAAACGTTGGAAGAGCCACCTGCTTATGCAAAATTTATCCTGGCGACGACAGAAAAACACAAAATCCTTCCGACGATTCTTTCCCGTTGTCAGATCTTCGACTTCCGAAGGATCAATGTGGATGATATTGCCGCGTACCTCAGCTACGTAGCAGAACAGGAGCAGATCAATGCCAGTGAAGATGCCCTGCATATCATCGCACAGAAAGCTGATGGAGCCATGCGTGATGCCCTCTCTATTTTCGACCAGCTCGTGAGTTTTGCCGGCAACGAACTCACCTATGAAACAGTGCTGGAGAATTTGAATGTGGTAGATTATGAGTACTACTTCAGGATTACTGAGAAGGTCCTTCAACTCGATGCAGCAGGGGTGCTGTTGATCCTTAATGAGATCCTGGAGAAGGGGTTTGACGGCCAGCATTTTCTGATCGGTTTCGGAGAGCACATTCGGAACCTCCTGGTCTCCAAAGATCCTTCCACGGTAAAACTACTGGAAACGGCTCCGAATATCCGCCAACGTTACCAGGAACAAGCTGCAGTCTGTTCTCCTGATCTGTTGCTTAAGGTACTGGACATCACTAACCGATGCGACCTGAGTTATAGGATCAGCAACAACAAGCGGCTTCACCTGGAGTTAGCCCTGATGCAGCTTTGCACTCCCGGCCAGGAGATGAAAGAGGCGGATGCCGTATTACCGGCGCCACAGCGCCAAAACCCCACTAGCCCCACCACTCCCCCCACTCCTTCCCGCCCACCCCCTCACCACAGTACCACGGCGCCATTGCCACATCACTCCGTTCCTCGCAATGGCGATCATCTCCCGGGGACGATATCCATCAAAACACCGGCAAAACCGGATGTAATGGCAACGGATTCAAATGCCGCGGAGGAAGATAATCCAACGGCTACTCCATTTTCGGAGGAGGAGCTCAAAACACACTGGAAAGCATTTGCCGAGGGTCTGAGAACCGATTTCCCGCACCTTGCCACCACCCTTACGTCCAGAGATCCTTCATTGATAGAGGGATGGGGAATTGCGTTTGAGATCGATAACCGGATCCTTGAGGAGGAGCTGAATCAGAAGCGCGGTGACCTTCTCGAATTTCTCAGACGTACACTCGATAATTATCAGATTACGCTGCAAACCCGAATCCATGAGAATCCTATCGAGCAAAAACCTTATACCGACAAAGAGAAATTTGAGAAAATGGCCGCCAAGAATCCTGCCCTTAACAAACTCAAAGAGCAACTTGACCTGGATATCGAATACTGATGAAGAAAATCTTCTGCATAGGCGAAACCGTTCTTGATATCATCTTCCAGGATAATCATCCTGTGGCTGCAAAACCGGGCGGTTCGATGTTGAATACCGCTGTATCGCTGGGCCGAACAGGGATGAACCCTGTCTTCATCAGTGACTTTGGGCATGATGAGGCTGGTGAAATTATCGAAACGTTTCTTACAAGCAATGGCGTTGATACCCGATTTGTTGAGCGTTTCACAGAGGGACAAACCGCAATTTCACTGGCATTTCTGGATGCAAAGAGGAATGCCAGTTACTCCTTCTACCGGAATTTCCCCGAGCTGCGTCATTTACATAATTTACCTGAAGCGGGAGCCGGTGATATCGTCATGTTCGGATCCTTCTTTGCCATCTCTCATGAAGTGAGGCAACCGGTCTGGGAATTTCTGATGCAAGCCAAATCCAACGGGGCTTTCCTGGTTTATGATCCCAACTTCAGGAAGCCACATCTAAAAAAACTTCCGCAATTCCGTCCATGGATCCTTGAAAACATTAATATAGCTCATATCACGCGTGGATCGGCAGGAGATTTCATGCATATTTTTGAGGTTAACAATGCTGCTGGCGCTTACAAAGAGATTGTAGATCATGGGGGCGATTCCCTGATTTATACCAAAAGTAACGAAGGCGTTGAAGTAATCACTCCGGATCTGAATCTGAAAATGCTGGTTCCTGACATCTGTCCTGTAAGCACTATTGGGGCAGGAGATGCGTTCAACGCAGGCTTGATCTATTCCCTCTCCATTCTTCCGGGGAAAAGCCCTCTCCCGCTCCAACAATCTGAATGGGAGAAGATAATCCACTTGGCCATTGAATTCTCAACAAATGTTTGTCTGAGTCTTGATAATTATATCTCCCATGAATTTGCTCAACAGGTAAGTCATGTTTAGATGGTTGTCAAAAACAATACTGAAGCTGTTTGGCTGGAATACCAACGGAGCACTTCCGGAGGAAATTAAGAAAGCCGTTGTGGTTTCCGCTCCTCATACCAGCTACTGGGATTTTGTGGTAGGCCGGCTTACATTCTGGGCCATCCGGGTCAATATCAGATTTCTGATAAAGAAAGAGGTATTCATCTTCCCGTTGGGATGGTTGCTTGAACAACTGGGTGGATTGCCCGTCGACAGAGGACGATATAAAAGCAATATGGTGACCCAGGTCGTTCGGATGTTCAAGGAACAGGACGAACTGATTGTTGTCATCACGCCTGAAGGAACCCGGAGGCGTGTGGATCATTGGAAAAAAGGATTTTATCTCATCGCCCTGGAAGCCGGGGTTCCTCTTGCTCTCTCCTTCATTGATTATGGCAATAAGACAGGAGGAGTAGGACCAATTTTTCATCCAACCGGTGATTACGAGAAAGACATGATCTTTATTCAGGATTTCTACATGGATAAAACAGCCTGTCATCCCGAACGGTTTAACCTTTCAAAATAAAGATAAATCATGAAAGCACCAAAAGCTTCCCTACAACAAATCCATCAGTTCCACCGCTCTTTCAAGAAGTTTTTCGGCCTTCTCCCCAAGTAACAGGGTTCAATCATCTAATCATTACCTTTGCCGTGAATTAATCTGTTTCATTTGACTTCGAATCCACGACCGGCTTTCATTGTTCTTATTCTTGCCCTCCTTTTTTTGGGTGGATGCAATGGTACGAAACACATATCCGAAGGGGATTACCTATTGGTGAAAAATAAGATTGAGATCGATACAAAAAAGATATCGAAGGATGAACTCGCCGGATACTTCCAACAGGAGCCCAATAAGAAATTCCTGGGTATCTTCAGGCCGGGTATCTCGTTTTATTACTGGGGAACAAAGGGGAAGAACACCAAGTTTAAAAAATGGCTTCGCACCAAGATCGGATCGGCCCCTGTCGTCCTGGATACAAATATGATCACGATCGGCCTCAAGCAAATGGGGTTATATTTGAATAACATTGGTTATTTCAACTCTTCTCTTTCCGACACCATTACATACAGGAATAAAAAAGCCAAAGTTTTCTACCGGATCAGGACGACACAACCATATACAATTCGCAATTTCAGCTGGTCCATCACCGATACAACGCTGGCTTCATTTGTGTACCTCGACTCATCCAAATGCCTGATAAAACGGAAAAGCGATTACAACGCCTATACCCTGGATGGGGAGAGAACAAGGATCACCACAGCTCTGATCAATCAAGGCTTTTACCGGTTCACATCCAATTATATTATATTCCAGGTAGACAGTTTAATGAATTCGCGACAGATGGACATTAAGGTGGAGATCCTTAACCCTGTTATTCCCAGTCTGGAGGATTTTGGGATGGTTATGGAGTCGTCTCACCGGCGATACAAGATCCACCATATCTATATTTTCCCCCAGTTCGATTACCAGAAGAGAGATCTCGAGACAAATGATACTGTTGTAAAAACTTATGAAGATCCCTTCAAGGGGAGAAAATCGATCACCTACTACTTTCTCTATCGTGATAAATTTAAGCTTCGCCAGCGAACGATCGCACAGAATATCATGATTGAACCGGATAGTTGGTACAACCTCAAAGACATTGACCAGACTTACTCCCGGTTGTCGGGGTTACAAAACTTCAAATTCATTAACATTGATTTTGAGAATGCGATACTTGATAATGATGAGCAAGAGGCTTGGCCATACCAGTTGGACAGCCAGATCAAACTGGCCAGATCATCCACTCAATCCCTCAGCTGGAGCACTGATGGCACCAATTCGGCCGGGGCTCTGGGGGTTGCTGGGAACATTGGTTATATGAACAGGAATATTTTCCATGGCGCCCAGATCCTGAAATTTACACTGAGTGCTTCAACCCAGATGCAGGCTGGTGGCGGGCAGGGGGGGCTCTTTAATACGATTGAATTCGGGGCTAACGCCAGTATCACGTTCCCACAGTTTTTGATTCCGATCAGACAGGAAAAGTTGCCAAAATCGTTTAAACCGAAAACAACCCTGAGCATCGGTTATAATTTTCAACAAAAGCAAGACCCGGATTACAACAGGCATATCGCAAGTACGTCATACGGATATACCTGGATACAGAATCCGACCATTTCCCACACACTGAATCCGATTGAAGTGCTGTTAGTTAAAGTATTTCCTAGTCCTGAATTTACTGCAAAGCTGGACTCTCTTCAAGATGTACGGTTCAAAAACCAATACACCGATCACATGACTGCCGGGCTAAAATACACCCTGACATTCAGCAACCAGACTGTGTCCAAACATCGGGATTTTTTCTATATCCGGTCAAATCTTGAGACATCAGGAAACTTACTGTATGGAATCAACAGTTTGTTCAAGACTTCCAAAAATGCCAATGGGGAGTTCACCCTGTTCGGTATCCAATATTCTCAATTTGTGAGGCCCGATCTCGACTTCCGGTTTTACAATCAATTTGGGAAAGGTTACTCTATTGTTTACCGGTTTTACGGAGGGATTGGGATTTCATATGGGAATTCCAGTGTGCTTCCGTTTGAAAAGGCATTCCTGGCAGGTGGGGCAAACGACATGCGGGGCTGGAGGATGGGTGACTTAGGTCCCGGTTCTTTTCACAATGATACTGTGAGTCAGAATTTTGGCCAGTTGGGGGATATGCAGCTTCAGCTTCAGATTGAGTACCGTTTCCCGATCTACAGCTTTTTCAAAGGGGCTGTTTTCACCGATATTGGCAATGTGTGGCTCCTCAAACCATCGCCTGATTTACCGGGAGGCACTTTTTATTTTGATTCATTCGGATGGCAACTGGGGATGGATGTAGGAATAGGATTCAGGTTAGATTTCGACTTCTTCATCTTTCGGATTGATCCGGCTGTTCCCATCCGAGTCCCTTCCATGGAAAGCAAAAACAAGTGGTATTTCAGCAAATTACAGTTAAAGGACATTATCTGGAATTTTGGGATCGGGTACCCATTCTAGACACACCAAATAACAAATTCCAAATAAATCCCAAAGCTCAGGATTCCACTAACAGAGCATTCCTGTATTCGATCAGTCTGATTTTCCGGACATTGAATTTTGATTATTATTTGGTTTTTAAGGGTTGCGATTTTTCTTTATCTTTGCATCCTCTTTTGAGGGAGCATAGCTCAGCTGGTTCAGAGCATCTGCCTTACAAGCAGAGGGTCACAGGTTCGAATCCTGTTGCTCCCACCCCTGAAGATCAAGAGGTTGTCTCAAATTTTAATAGGTTATGTGCGATAGAGAGTAAACCTGCTTCGATTTCAACTTTATCTTTTCCGCGAAGCATAAATCGCTGAACTTTTTATTCTGTTTTTTATTTCCCAAGACAGGTTCAACATCTGCAGGCCGTTGTTTTCGGTGCTTGATCCCCCCTTCGCTGATCCTTACATTGTCAATTAGCATGTTTGCCCTGTTGAGTATTATTAACCAGCGCCTCCTGAATCCTACTCCTAGTTGAAAATTCCAGAATGGCTTTCAATTTCACGGCATCTGCGTAACCCAAGTATGACAATGAAGCAATTTCTTGGGTTTTTAGGTTTGAGAGTCTGTTGATACTGTTTCCACATTCCTGCAGGACAGCAACAGCTTTTCTAGTGAAAAATACCTGTGAGTTCCTGAGCTCAGTAAAAGTGCCAGAAAGAGGTGATCTGGGAACCTGTGTTGAGATGAAAAAATAATTTTTTCGTATATTGTACTCGAATTCAATCCTGTAGTATTAACCAATTTATTAACCTATGAAAAATTTATTACGTTTATTCACGCTTTCCATTATTTTTTTAATGATGACAGCGAATTTTGGAATCGCGCAACAGATCATTTGTGTTGACCGCGACGGAAGTTTCCAATATCCTGATGACTTTACCGATGATTGGCAATATCTGCAGCCTGTCCTGGACGCATTGGGATACACCTATGACTATGTAGAAGTAACCGATCTGGCCAATGACGGGCCGGATGGAGCTACCATGGCCCCTTATAATATTGCGTTTTGGTTCACCGGTGAAGTCTGGTCAGATGGTGAAACCCTCACCGATAACGATGAATATGAAATTTTGCTCTACCTTACCCTCTACGGCGGAAACCTGTTGCTTTCAGCCCAGGATTATCTTTATGACAAATATCCCGGTGCGGGCACATTCACAGCGGGAAGCTTTCCTTTTGATGGCCTGGGTCTGGTAGATGTAGCACAGGATGTCTGGAATATAGAACCCGACACAGGGAATGTCATGGGCGTTGCCGGTTCCTGTATTGAAGGAGTTCCTTTCACCGTACTTGATATCTATACGGGAATTGACGATGACGGACTTTATATAGATGAAATCCTGCAGACCAACGGAGATTATATGATGGAAGTCATTTTCCCTGAACCCCTTGGCTATGGCGCTACTCAATTTAATTCCGGAACATTCAGGTCGATCTTTTCAACCGTTTCATATGCCGCTATACAAGATTCCAACGACAGGGAAGAGGTACTGGGTAAATCCATTGCATGGCTCCTGGGAACCACAGGAACAACGTTGATAAAAATGGAGCAATCAGATATGCTTGTATATCCTAATCCAGCAACTACCTCCGTCAGAATCGGATGCAAAGATAAAATACAGGAAATATGGGTCACGAACAGCACAGGACAGGTTGTTTATCGTATGAATATTGACGACTATACAACCAGGATCAATACCTCAGCATACAATACCGGGATCTATTTTATCAGGGCAATAACAGATAAAGGGACTTCAACAAGCCGCTTGATCGTGGAATAAGGTCTCCGGGTAAGTATACTGTTCCTTAAAAAGATAATTAAATCACAGGGTTGTCATCGCATATGGGATGGGAACCCTGTATTTTTTATATCCACAACCCGTAATCTGGAAAGGGTATTTAAACTATAATGGCATTCTCGTACGACATCTGCTGCCTTTTCTAAAGAAAAATACCTGTCTGATCCATCCTTCTTCCGAATGTAATCCATCGTCCTGGGGGCTTTGGGAGCAGGGGGTCGCAGGTTCAAGTCCTGCTACTCAGGCCAAAAATCGGGTTTTACGGTGGTTCCACCCTGAATCCGGCAGTCGACACAGGAAGGGTTCAGGATTCTCAACTCCCCTTTTTCGTTGTAAAAGTAGTATACGGGATATTCCTCGGGCATAACAGATTTCCAGAAGTATGGAAACGTCTCTGTCTGGTAGCACTCATCGTTGAAATCCAGGACAATCCCTTCAACATCCTGGTAAAAGTACCTGCGGGTAGTCTCTGACGCTGCATAAAAATATCCCAGGACATCTTTATCGGAGTTGCTGACATTCAACAGGTTGCCTTTGATGGCAAAGGGCTGTTTCTCATAAAGGCCGCCCTGTTCGTTGCTGTTGATCCTCAGTTCGTCCCAGTAGTTGTATGCTTCCTCGCTCAGGGCAAGCTGGCTTACCAGGGTGCTGTACATGATCCCAAGTCGGGAGGAGCTGGTCCCGTCGACAGTCTGCAACGGGTACTGATTATAGATATTCTGTGAAAGGCTTCTCGTGGAGACGGTGAAGATATTCTTCACTGATTTGGTCATCCAGCAAACTTTGTTGGTATAATCGGGCGGTCTCACCTCGTGAAAGGTACCGTCGTAGTAATATTCCACGGGAAGGGCCGCTTCGTATTCCCAGGTCTCCACAATCTCCCATTGGTAATACTGGCTGTAGTCCCCAATGGCATTCAGGTCCACGTAAAATTGCATGACCCTGTGGTTTACCCCTGGATTGGTTGTAGGGATATCTTCAATGTGATAATAGATAGAATCGATGGAAGGGCCCATCGGCATCCGGTCAAATCCCGACTCAAGCTCTTCGCCATCGGGAGTTGAAACCTTCACCTGGTAGGAGGTTCCGGGGACAAGGTATTGCTGGTCCATCCACACGCGGTAAAGTCCGGGTACGTATTCTTCCATGGCAAATGTATTCCCCTTGTCGTCAAGAATTGTTACCTGGCACGACGCTACCGGGATATACTCCGGAGAATCGATGGGTGAGGAGAGGGAGACCTGGACCACCTGCCAGCCTGCCGTATTGGTAACCCGGCCCGATACGACGTACTTGCTCGCGGCATTGCTGTCAATGACCGGATCAAAGGGCTTGATGCAGGCAAAGAGCAGCGTCATGCACAGGATAGCAAGGATATTTATGTTCCGATTCATAATTCCCAGGTTTAAATAGTAACGTTACCATGGTACTGCGAATATACGTCTTCAAAACGATTTGCACAAGTACTGGACGCACCGATTCCTCCTTCAAAATGAAAGGAGAGCGCACTATAAAAAACGAAAGCCACCCCAACCGGAGTGGCTTCCATTGGATGGTTTTTCCATACAAGGTTCACTTGGAGATGTATTAGGGGGAAATGATTATCTTGCAATTGATTTCAAAAACTCTATCAAACCCATGGACTCCAAAATCCACCTTGCGGTCCGGTACAAAAACTTCAAACAAGCGGGTTGAGATTCAGAATGATCATTTTTATCATTGACAGGTTAATGTTATAATCATGCCTTATTTCCAAAAAGAAATCCTCCTCTCCCCCAAGCCTCGCGGCTTTCACATGGTGACGGGCGAGTTGTCAACAGTTGGCATTTGGCAAAATTATTTCACCATTTTGCATTTCACCATATCGTCGCAAGGTGGTCAGATACACTTGCTTTTCCAATCACCAAAGGATTCAATCAGATTGAAAATCCAATGGACAAATTGGACGTATAAATTAGAATTCAGCTTATTTTGATATGACAGAACAACACATTATATTTGTTTTAGAAATAGAGTATGGGTTCGAATATGAACACCACAACATAATAAACGAAATGATTAACTCTGAAACTTGAAAACAATCGGATATAAACTAATAATAGTAATAATCTTTCTATCCGGTTTTAATAGCTTGTTTTCAAACATTGCTCCAGATACGATAGAGCAGTTACCTCAAAAGGAATTGCAAAATAATACAAATGAGGAAGTTCGGTCTTATTATGTTGAAGGACTTGTGTTGCATAATTCAGGTCAATATCTTCCGGCTGAAAAGGAATTTTTAAAAGCAGTTGAGCTGGCAGAAAATACAGCCGAAAAGGAAATCCTTGCATACTCTTATCATTATTTGGGAAACATTGAAGGCTGGAAATCTAATTTTAAGCAATCCATCCTTTACCATAAAAAAGCCAATGTTTTGTTTGTTGAATTAGATCATTCAGAATATATCGCTATTTCAACTAATCAGATATCATTTGGATTTGAGGCTTTAGGTGAATATGTGGACAAAACGGATCATGTGGCCACCCTCCGCCGATTTTTGCTGACCACTCCAACCTATTAACAATCAATTCTTAGGGGTGGTAGATTTATATCGGTCTGACGTGGTCAACATCGTCGGCTTGTCCACAGTCATGCCCAGGCCACCAAGTTTGTCAGACGGTATGTTTGAATTCGAGGTGTTTAAGACCGTCCATTCGCCTTGGGCAGGCAGGACCTCACAGCAAAAAATTACCGCAATGACTAATAAAATACTTTTTCTCATGACAGGTTCCTTTTAAGGACACCTCTAAAAACTACTTTTTTTGATGCCAGTTTCGAACAAACATATAGTATAGTTTTCTATGAACCTAATTTTATCCAATCTATTTTATTTATAAATGAATATTAATGCTATGTAAACCAACTTTTTTCACGTCTAAACATACCTATCCCATACCAATCACTATTTTTAATTGAGTACAGCGACAAATATTATAAGTGAGGTTCATCATCCCGATTTTTGCATTTGCCCTTGCTGGACAAGCCGACGGTGTTGACCGCCCCAGGCCGATCGGAATAGACTTGTTTAGATGTATTAATATCAGACATTTACGGTGGTCAATATAAATCGGCTTAAGATGGTCATATGCACTGGCCTTTCCAATTAAACCACCTATTGACCAATGACTTATATACATTGTTATGCATAGTATTTGTTCACTTAAGCTTAGAATTTTTATGGTTAAACCACCATTTTCTCCAACTGGGTATGGTGGATTTATTTTCACCTGTAATAATTTCTAAAGTTCTTTCGATAGAGCTGTATTTCCATAATTTATCTGCTCTATATGCCATATATTCGATAAGTACTGGAGCTGCATCTATTGCATCAGCACCCATTTTTTCAAGGACTTTAATTCCCAAATTACTAAGATATGAATTTTCATTTTGTAGCCCATAGTTTTGAATGTTATAAGTTACTAATGATATTATTTCATTGGATCTAAATTCAGAAATATCAGATTCAATTATTTCTATAGCTCGGCGTCTATCCATTGCGTCTATGTTGCAAAAGGAGTGGTAAATATAATTTATATCGTACTTGCTTAATTGTTTTTTATGATTAGGTGAACTTGATTTGGGTGCACCCCATAATTTAAGTAGAAATTTATCATCCAAAACTAATGAAGCTAAGTTTGGAAACGCTGATGAGGGACTTGCACCTATTTGACGACCAGATAAAGTAGAATACCAAGTAAAACCGTGTTGTGTCTCTCTTCTAACTGATTTAGAAACAGGTTCTTTTCTATATATTGATTCTGTAATTGGAGTTTGTCCATCAGTCTTTAGTGAAATTTTTCCTTTAATTTCATATCCAGTATACAAATAACCAAAATTCGTATAATAAGCTCCAAAAGCTTTCATATTTAGATTAACAATCAATTTGGTTTTACAATTTCCATTTATAGGAATTACTGTTATTCCCTTTTTTGCAAAGTAATTCTTTGCGATATCTAACCCTCTTGCTTCAGAATTTATTTTATATTCCTTTGATGATCGGGGTGCTGAAATATTAATTTGCAAGCCTATTTCCTTACATACCATACTATCCCACAATGGTATTGGATGAGTTAATACTCGTGATATTAGATCAGGTTTTCCTTTTTGTAATTCTCTAATATTGTTTATAAAAAGCTTTGCACTATCCAAATAAACCCCTGTTGGATAGAATGAAGAATAATATTTATAAGATGAAATATCATTATTAGATTTGGCTTGATTCCATATCTTACTTTCACGAGAGCAACTTGATAAGATAATTGAAAGTGTAATTGCAGCCAGAATTAAGGCTTTATGTCTTTTTATCATAAGAATAGGTTTAAATGTATGTTGTCAAGACAATTTTCACCAGTTTGGTATAAATTCTTATGTGTGATTTAGTCAAAGTTACAACATTTTATAATACAACGATCTCTATGTGTTTTTTCTCAAGATGGTTTCTACAGCAGGTTTAAATTTGTTTTGTTCTTTGAGATTGCTCTTTTTGGTAAGATTTTATCTGTTTAATTTAATTAGCATAAACTCGCCCAAAGTTGTTGGGTAATTGCAATTTTTGCAAAACCCCTCTGCCATAGAGGAACGATCTCTATCCAGTGAACCTTTACCCCCACTTTTGGCTAAACAGTCACAAATATGGTTAGGGGGTTAGGGGTTTTGCCAATTTCCTATCAAGGATGATTGAGAAGTTCCAGCTTGACAATCCACGATACTATTTGGTGTATCCTTGATAGCCACACATTAAAAATATACCTTTAACGGGAAACTTTCTTCAGACGATTTACAGAGCAATTCTATCTTATTATCAATTTCTTACTCACTTTAAAATCCTGTGAGCAGACTTCGATGATGTACACCCCTGGCCGGAACATAGAAACATCAATGGGTTGGGTTATTGGTTTTTGATGTAATACTTTTTGCCCGATCTGATTATAGATATTTACTTCAGTTATTATTGCTCCGTTCCTAATAGAAATAAAAAGCTCTGTGTTTGCAGAATTAGGATAGATGGAAAGTCCTTCCTCAAAGCTGATGTTCTCTACTGGGACAACTTCACAGGCATCTTCAACTTCTTGCTGGCTGTTGCAACCAGTTGTATTGTCGTAAATCTCAATAGTTCCAGTCGGACTGGTTAAGAAATCACAGATGCTTTTCACTTCACATGTGGATAAGGAATTATTATGATAAATGCGCAAACTATCGATAGAGGCTGCATCTATATTATCCAATCCCATTAAACTGGTCAGGGCATCGTTGTCAACAACCGCGAGGTTTCCTTCGATAGAGGTCACGTTAGCAAGAGCTGCTAAACTTACCAGGGAAGAGCAGTCCCAAATATAAAGCAATCCCGGTATGGAAGTCAAATTTTCAAGGCCTGACAAACTTGTAAGAACGGGGTTGTCCCCTATTGCAAAGCCTCCCCCAATAGAAGTGACATTTTCCAAACCTGTTAAAGTCGAAAGGGCTGCGTTTCCCATTATTCCAATACCTGTTCCAGCACCTACCCCGATAGAAGTAACATTGTCCAATCCTGCTAAACTGGTCAGAACATCGTTGTATGAAATTGCAAGGCCCCACCCGATGTAAGTAATATTATCCAAACCTGCTAAACTGGCCAGGACAGTGTTATTATCAATCAGGAGGTTTCCCCCGATGGCAGTCAGGTCAATTAAACCGTTTAAATTGGTGATATCATCACCTCCGATCATTACACTCCCTATTATCTCTGTACAGCCTGGGTGATTGATTTGAAAGCTATCTATTTGATTCTGGGTATTGAATGTAATACCAGTAGATAGGCAGGGCAAGCGATCTTGGGATAATGCTGTAACTTGACAGAAAATCAGAACAAAGATGAGAAGCGATAATTTTTTCATGACTCTATTTTTTAAGGTTAATAATAGAGTAAGCCGAGAAGCTGGAAGTGGTGGTTCAGGGATACACCGATAACGAATTGCTAATATACAGAAATTAGGCAGATATGTCAAATGGTTGCGACTAAAATGCGTTTAGTTGATATGTACTTGGACAAAACGGATCATGTGACCATCCTCCGCCGATTTTGGTTGACCACTTCAACATATTAACAATCAGTGCTTAGAGGTGGTCAATTTATATCGGCCTGAGATGGTCAAAGCCTTCGGCATGTCTACTCAGGCCAAAAATCGGGTTTTACGGTTGTTCCACCCTGTTTCCGGCAGTCGACACAGTAACGGTTCAGGATTCTTATCGCCCCGCTTTCGTTGAAATAGTAGTAAATGGGATATTCCCTGGGGGAAACATCTCTCCAAAAGAATGGCACTATTTCTTGTTCGTAGCACTCACTGTTGTAAGCAAGATCAATCCCTTCAACATCATGGTAAAAATACCTGCGGGTAGTCTCGAACACTGCATAAAAATATCCCAGGACATCTTTATCGGAGTTGCTGACATTCAACAGGTTGCCTTTGATGGCAAAGGGCTGTTTCTCATAAAGGCCTCCCTGTTCGTTGCTGTTGATCCTCAGTTCGTCCCAGTAGTTGTATGCTTCCTCGCTCAGGGCAAGCTGGCGTACCAGGATACTGTACATGATCCCAAGGCGGGAAGAGCTGGATCCGTCGACAGCCTGCAACGGGTATTTATTGTAACTGTTTTGGGAGAGGCTCTTCGTGGAGACGGTAAAGACATTCTTCACTAATTGAGTGATCCAGCAAACCTTGTTGGTATAATCGGGCGGCTTCACCTCGTGGAAGGTACCGTCGTAGTAATATTCTACGGGATGGGCCGCTTCGTATTCCCAGGTCTCCACAATCTCCCATTGGTAATACTGGCTGTAGTCCCCAATGGCATTCAGGTCCACGTAAAATTGCATGACCCTGTGGTATTCCCCGGGATGGGTTGTGGGGATATCTTCAATGTGATAATAGACAGAATCGATGGGAGGGCCCATCGGCATCCGGTCAAATCCCGATTCAAGCTCTTCGCCATCGGGTGTTAAAACCTTTACCTGGTAGGAGGTCCCGGGGACAAGGTATTGCTGGTCCATCCACACGCGGTAAAGTCCGGGTACATATTCTTCCATGGTAAATCTATTCCCTTTGTCGTCAAGAATTGTTACCTGGCACGACGCTACCGGGATATACTCCGGAGATTCGATGGGTGAGGAGAGGGAGACCTGGACCACCTGCCAGCCTTCCGTATTGGTAACCCGTCCCGATACAACATACTTGCTCGCGGCATTGCTGTCAATGACCGGATCAAAGGGCTTGATACAGGCGAAGAGCAGCGTCATGCACAGGATAGCAAGGATATTTATGTTCCGATTCATAATTCCCAGGTTTAAATAGTAACGTTACCATGGTACTGCGAATATACGTCTTCAAAACGATTTGCACAAGTACTGGACGCACCGATTCCTCCTTCAAAATGAGAAGAGAGTGCACTATAAAAAACGAAAGCGGCGGCTTCTATCTCCACACCATGGAGGGTCGTGACGATATGACCAGCCACATCAACCTCAGCACCTGGCAGGGCATCTACTTCTGCGAACACCGCAACAGGGCATCCGGCAGGAGGTAGTTTTTTCTTACCATTTTGCATTTTGCCATTTTTTATTTCGCTTCTCGCTATTTCACCATTTCGCTATCTTTGTTCTTCACCAACCTCCCAGTGTCATGAAACGAATCCTCTCATCAGCCATTTCCCTGCTCAGTGTCACCGCCCTGGTGCTGCTCTCTGCCTCCTGCAAAAAGAAAAACATCGATCAGCCCAACCAGCTTCTGACCGGGACCACCTTCTGGGAATGCAACATGATCGTGCTGAATCCCGACACCACCAGGTATTTTTACCTCTTCACCCTGAGCCAGGATGCCGACAGGTTATCGGGAGAGGTTTCTGTTCTCGACACTGCCGGACTGATCAACGGGACCATATCGGGCACCGTCAGACAGGACAGCCTTTTCTTTTCCACCGACCTCCCCGGCGGGGAGTTCAATTTCTCCTTCCGCGGCGCCCAGGAAGACCTCTCCGGACAATCCCACCTCTCGGGAACCCTGGCATCAGGACTGCTGGCCGGCAACGGGAATGAAGATCTGCCGGTATGGATCACCCCTTCTGACGACTTTCGCCTCTCGGATGTCTTCCCCACCAACCCCTACCTGTTCCGGAAGGTGAATTCCTCGGAACACCCAGGCGACTCGGCCGTGATCTTCATTCACGGTATGACCGGCGACCTCACGCATTGGGACGGTGTAGTTGGCCAGCTGACAGATGACTTCAAAAAAAGGCACGACGTCTACCTCTTCCAGTATAACTGGAAAGACTCGATCGGGATCAACGGCCGGATACTGCTCGACTCCGTCATAGCTGCCGGTCTGACCCATCCGATCCTGGTGGCGCACTCGATGGGCGGACTGGTCGCCAGGTCATACGTGGCCCAGGGTGGAGAGGTCGCCCGGCTGGTGGCTCTCGGAACGCCTCACCTGGGATCCCCCCTGGCCAAGCTGACGGGCGTGATCGCATTTCTCGATTTCCCGGGTCCGCGCGACATGAAGCCGGAGGGACCTTTCATCCAGAACCTGCTTTCCAACCCCTCCGATGTCACTAACAGAAACAGGTATGTTGTTTTTGGGGGGCAGATGAAAGGCAGCTTCAAGATCGTCAACAAACGCATCAAATGGGTGTGGGCTGAAACCTATTATGACGTTGTCGACAAGATCGGCTACAACGCCTTCGTCCTCTTCCTTAGTCCACCCAACGACGGCCTGGTCCCGGTATCCTCAGGGCTTTTCGACGGGTACACCATCCTGGAACGAAAACCCATCCTCGAATGGGTCGACCACAAGAACCTGCGAACCCCCTCCATCTCCATCCAGGTCATGGACTACATCAACTCCCTCTGACCCGCGAATTTACAGTTTGCCGGGATGTTTTTACCGGGTTCTTCAGTTGCAGAAGTGTTTGATGAATCTGGCAGATCATCACTCCGTAAAACAAAGCCATGGAGAATTTTTTTCGGCTGTTCTTGATGGACCATAACAGGAGTTTCCAGTGAAAAATCCTTGGTTGATCTTTGATCCCTGTCAGGTAGAGAACCCTTGAAACATGAATCAGGTCTTTGATGCTGTATTTCGCGGGCACTTTCACGGTTGTTTTCGGGAACCTGTAGGTGTTGAGGAAGTGGACGATACGCTGGAAGGATTTTTCGGGATTGTAGACACTGGCAATTACTTCTAAAAATCCGTCGTACAATATTTTTTCACCCATTGCCGGAACAATGTTCGTATCCCCTTCCAAAAAGGCAAACGGTTTGCTGATCCAGCCCTCTTTTTCCATTTTTTCAAACAGTACCGTACCCGGCGGGGCTTTCATCAGATTGACAATCGTTAAAGGGATTCCGCTTTGCTGGATGAACATCCATTGCAATTTAACAGTTTGACATTTTGCGTTCGTTGGGACTTGATTTAACGCCAAGTAATGATTCGTCCTCAGGCGAAATAAAATAAATATTATATATCCATATTCGATTATTTTCATTACTTTTAACGAATTCATTATTAGATAATTATCGCTGTAACAATTCTACTACAATATATTGATTGGTTGTTGGTTGTCAAATCAATACCACAGCCCTGTAAAATGAAAAAATGTAAATAAAATACATATAGTGAGCCAACAAACACTAAGGGAAATCGATTTTGAACATATCTTTGATGTCTCTCCCGACCCTGTCAGCATTCTTGACCGGGAACATAATGTTATCCACTGCAATCAGGCTTTTAACGAACGTGTTGGAATTCCATCTGATAAACTAATCGGGTCAAAATGTTTCTGGTGTATGCATCAGACGGAGAAACCACCTTCTTTTTGTGTGCTGTCACAAATGCTGAAAGAGGGGAAGAAGGTTACAACCGATATGCCCATTGAATGTCTGGATGGATGGTTCTCGGTCACCGCTTCACCGTTGCGGAATAAAGACGGCGCAATTATTGGGGCAATCCATATTGCACGTGACATCACCGAAAGCAAACGTGCAGATGAAGCTTTTCGATTGAGCGAAGAAAAATACCGCAACCTGTTCGAAAATGTTCAAGACGTTTTTTACCAAGTAGACCTTGCTGGGATAATTCAAGAGCTAAGCCCGTCAATTGAACATTTTTCGGAATTTAACAGGGATGAACTTATTGGCACAGATGTAGCTAACATCTATTATAACCCTGAGGACAGGGCGATTCTGCTTAATAAAATTAATGAAAATGGCGAACTCAGGGATTCTGAAATAGCCTTTAGGACCAAGACTGACAACAAAAGGATTGCTTCAGTGAACGCCCGATTAATTTTCGATGCCGACGGCAAACCAAATCATATTGATGGGGCATTAAGGGATATCACTGACCGCAAGCAGTCAGAGAATGCTTTACTAAACTCCCTGTCTTTAACGGATGCGACACTTGACTCAATTCATAATGGCATTCTTGTGGTCAGTCGGCAAGGAAAGGTCATCAAGACAAATGCTAAATTCGCTGAATTGTGGCACATACCGAGTGATATCCTCGCTTCAGCAGACGACAAGATACTACTGGACTTTGTGCTTGAACAACTTGCTGATCCGGATGAATTTATTAATAAGGTTTCAGAATTGTATGGGAAGCCCGAATCTGAAAGTTTTGAGTTGATATACTTCAAGGATGGGCGGATTTTCGAACGCATTTCAAAGCCTATGTGCATCGAAAACGAACCGATAGGAAGGGTCTGGTCTTTCCTCGATATCACCGAGAGCAAAACGTCTGAAGATGCGTTACGTGCGAGCGAAGAAAGATATCGCACATTAACAGAAAAAATAGGTGAAGGTGTTAGTCTTGTAAATGATGAAGAAATATTTGTTTATGCAAATCCAGCGGCTGAAAAAATATTTGGTGTTGGTAATGGAGAACTGGAAGGTCTATGTTTAGATGAATTTATTTTTAAGGAACATTTTGATCAGATAAAAAAGCAAACACTTGACCGTAAACAGCGGAAAAGCAATGTTTATGAACTCGAAATAGTTTTAAAAGACGGAAGTAAAAAAAATGTTCTCATTACTGCAACACCCAGTTTCGAGGGCAATAAATTCATTGGAACTTTCGGTATTTTCCGTGATATTACCGACCGCAAGCGAGCAGAAGAAGAAATCAAACGAAAAAACGAAGAGCTTCATTTAGTCAATGCCGAAAAGGACAAATTCTTTTCCATTATCGCCCACGACCTGCGCAGCCCGTTCAACAGTTTTCTTGGCTTGACACAATTACTGGCGGAGCAATCCCCAACATTGAACCAAGAGAAGATTCAACAGATAGCCGTGTCAATGAGAAAATCCGCAACCAACCTTTTCGGTTTGCTCGAAAATCTTTTGGAATGGTCACGAATGCAACGGGGGTTAACTACTTATAATCCTGAGCCACTTTTATTAATGCCAAAAATATCTGGGAGTTTGGTTTTATTTCTGGAAGCAAACAAAAGCAAGAAGATTGACATCAGTTATGATATTTCGGAAGATTTGACGGTTTTTGCCGATGGGAATATGTTTGAATGCCTTATTCGCAACCTGGTATCCAATGCCATAAAATTCACCCCCAAAGAGGGAAAAATCGCCATAACGGCAAAGTCGTTGGATGACAAGTGGATTGAAACTTCTGTGAAGGATTCGGGCATCGGAATGAACCAAACAATGGTAGAGAACCTTTTCCAGGTGGACATTAATACAAACCGCAAAGGCACCAATAATGAACCCAGCACGGGCTTGGGTTTGATTATCTGCAAGGAGTTCGTCGAAAAACACGGCGGAAAGTTATGGGTTGAGAGCTATGAGGGGAAGGGAAGTACCTTCCATTTCACATTGCCAGCCAAAGCCAGCAATTAATATTGTTTTTGGGAAGTTTGAACAAACCTGTACGCAATTAAAATTGGGACAAAATGGCGAGCAAATTATTTTGGGAAGAAAAGGGTATTCTGGTTAAACACTCAGGCACGGTTACCAACGAAGAGGTTATGAAGATGAATGGCATTATGTATGGTGATAGAAGATACGAATCCATTACATATCAGATAGCGGACTATACCGAGGTTACAACTAATCTGGTAACCGCTGCAAATGCAAAAGTAATTGGCACCCTAGATAGAACATCTTCAGTATGGAGTTCCAATAGAATGAAGAATGTCGTTGTAACGACGGATGAAAAATTCATACCGATAGTGAATACGTATTTCAAGGAGTTTGAGAAGACTGAATGGGAATGTAGGATATTTGAAACCTTGGACAAGGCCTATGAGTGGCTTAAGTCCAATTAACGTTAACAATGACCACCCCTTTTCAATAACACATCCATATTCATACATATATTCCATCCGGCGCATCTTACGCCCGAGGCAATGCATCAACATCAACTCTTCCTAAGCCAATGTCATAGGGGTTGAATTGGGCTAATTCGGCATCATTTCCACCCACAGTTTTCCGCCATTCATCCCCCTCAAACCCGAATTCACCGAAAACCATTAATATAATCGCTCCAATATGTGACATCTTTGCATCACAATTGTCTTATTACCCAAACAATGAAAACGATCCTGATTCTGGCGCTGGCATTTGGCATTCAAATCTCAACCCTTATTGCCAGCAATATCGGAAATGATGGCATTCCACCCGAAACAAATGAATTCTTATGCCCAGAATGCCTTGTTTTAAGCCCGACGGTTCCGGTGGAAGCCCCCTTGGGTGGCTTCATTCGTTTATAAAAAGATGGTTTACACGTTATTATTTAACTTTGATAACTTAACTCACTGACGAAGATGAAAAAGGTTTTATTTGGCAATGAAATGGATAGGATGCCTGATTGGGCTTTCAGAGCAATGTCCTTGATATTTGATGTTACAGATTTCATTATTTCACCTGACAACAAACTTACTCCGTTTGAAATTAAAACCGGGAACACCGTTATCGATTATGGATGCGGGACAGGCAGGTACCTGAAAAAGGCGTCGGAGTTGGTTGGCGATGAGGGAATGATATATGCCGTTGACATCCACGAACTAGCGGTTAAATCAGCCTTTCAAATTATCGAGAAGTTCAATTTGAAAAACATTAAACCCATCCTGACGGATGGCAAATCCGTGAACATACCCTCACATTCTGTTGATATTATTTATGCGTTGGATATGTTCCATATGGTGAAAGACCCCAGGGAGTTTTTAAAAGAATTGCGCAGGCTTAGCCGACCTGATGGTACCTTATATCTTGAAGATGGTCACCAGCCAAGGGCTGCAACAATGAAGAAAATATTAACCTCTGGTTGTTGGGAAATAACGGAAACGACGAAGAGATTTATTAAATGCAAACCCAAAAATCATTAAAGCGGCGCCAGGTGGTCAGATGTACCGGCTCTCCCACCTTATTCGAGAATTCATTGACAACCCGGATTATTGCGAAGTTGGTTGTCGGAAGTTAAGGAAAGATATCTTCGAGGCATAACAAACCTGCAGATGCCAGGCTAAATAAAACGATTCAAAGCAAGCGAAAAAAAGTTACAATCTGATGATTTTAAAGGAGACCTGGCTCCCGTTCGTTGTACGGAACTGAACTACATAAATTCCAGGCTTTACCTCGTTCCCCGCCTTGTCCATCCCCTCCCAGGTTATATGATGTAGACCGGCTATCATGTTCGAATTGAACAACGTATTGATTTGCGTTCCTCTGATATCGAAAATGCGGATCGTTAGGTGTGTTTCCTTCAGGAGATTGAAATCGATTTTGAGTTGTCGGCTAAATGGGTTGGGTCCCATTTTGATCATGGAGATATCATTTAAAAGAACCTGATCCGCGATTCCGATAACTACATTCGTTTGGACGATATTCGAAGGCACAGACTCCTGGCCTGCCCGGTCAACTGTAGTGACATAAAATTCATAAAGTCCATTTGAGGGAACCGTAAGAAAATACTGAACGCCAATAGTGCTGTCGAGTTTTAGAAAGGTCACCCCGCCATCGGTTGACCAGTAAATGTTGAAATAGTCAAAATCGCTGATGTTCGGTTGGTCCCATCTTAGCATGATGTTTTGTGCCACCGGGTTATTGAGGGTCAGGTTTTGGGGTGCCGGTGGTATCGAGTCAAAGGCGCCGAAAGTAATCACGCCATAACCATCTGCAGTAAAGATATTCTGGTTTAAGCATGGCCACCATCCATCGAAATTGGAAGGGTCATCGAGGGCAAAAATGAATAAGCCACTTTGATCCTCGCTGTTGAAGGAGATCTGCCAGTTTGAAGCTGTCCCCAGCGGGATGATAAATTCATAGACTACATGGCCGGTAGCATCCGAAACAGAGATCTCAGGATTAGGCAGGAAGAAGGTCGAACCTACCCCACCGGTATTATAGATTGGGCGGTATTTGATCACATCGCCCGAAGCATAGTGGGCCGCCCAGTAGTTGCCTTCGGTACTATCGCCCGGAGCAGGATAGAAGCCATCATTGTTGTCGTCGACATAGAGTGCAATCTCATCATGATCCTCCAGTACCATGTCATAAGTATTATCAACGGCGACAAAGAGTGAACTCTTAGCTGGATTCACCTTGAACCACGCCATCACACTGCCGATCGGTCTGGTAATATTATCATTCCTCCCGAGGAAATTGGAGATATCAACTTCTAAGGCATCACTCCATTCTCCGGGACTAATCACCCCATCAATCGTTGGTGTTGACCCCACCCAGGCGGTGATCTCATCGGTGATGAATCCTGTGGATATCCATCCTTCGGCATCGTTGGAGTATGGTGTTTGCAGGTTTCCCGGCAGCTGGCCAGTCACGGCATAGTAATAATGTGTGAATGGAAGAGCGGTATCGTCTGTATAGGTAACTTGGCCCGACCCGACAGTCCCCAGGGGGGTTGGGGGGTAAAAATCAAATGCATATTGTTTGCGGTAAATATTATAACCGCTGATACCTGCTGTGGGTGAAGGGTGCCAGTTCAAGACTACGGTCAAACCAGCCCCCTGGGTTGCGATGAGGCTTGTGGGAGGATCCCCTGTTGGCAATAGGGTGACATTTTGGGTCGTTACCTGTCCCAAGGTTATCTGGACTCCGGTAACCTCCTGTGGGATGTATCCAACTGCTGAATATTTTACGGTATAGGTTCCTTCAGGGATATATTTCAGGATATAGGCTGATGCCTCATTGGTATAGGTAAAGTAGTTGTTCAATCCGATGATCTCGATCATAGTGCCTGCCTGCTGTGCAGAACCCAATTTAACGGCGAGGCCGTCTAAGGCACCTCCCCCCAGGTCGGAATTGATGTTGTATAGCTTCCCACCCATGCCAAATTCCCTGGCATGTACTGCCTTTCCCCCGGCAACACAAAGTTTCCCATCGGCCGAAAGGTCGAGGCAGAAGTTCGATCCCGGTGAATTGACGGTAAGATAAGGTTCGTTGCTTTGTTTGCGGAACAGAAAGATGTCAGGCGAGGAGTTGCCAATGGGTCCCCACCCGGCTGCTGCTATAATTGACCCGTCGGAACTGAGATCCACGCACTGTACCATATCGCCCATGTTGGGATAAATCCACAGAGGTACCGGCGAATAATTGTTGAATACATATAACTCCCCGTCGGAACCGCCAGCGGATGGAAAGATCAGCGTGCCAACGGCGATGGTACTGCCGTCGCCCGAAATACCCATGCCGGCAACCCAGGCATTGGTCCCGTTAACATTGAAGTTCCATTTTTCGACATAGGTCGAGGTAGCTTCGGTGTATTCAAGTAAAAAAACATGCCCACTGTAATCACCACTAACGATGAATTTTCCATCATCCGAAATGGCGGGAGGATTCTGATTTGCAAAAACAGTTTGAAAGATCTCATCGCCTGCAGTCGTGTTCAGAACAAACAATTTGTTATTCCCTCCGCCATACTCCCCTAGCAGGATTCGGTTTCCGCTTTTACTCAAAACCAGAGCCGTGTAATTACCTGCGAAAGATTTAACCCAAATAGGCGTATTTTGGCCAACAATAAAACAATAGACGAACGAAGAATCTTGTGTGGCCTGATCAACGGCAGCAACAAAAACCTGCTGACCATCATCCCGGATCTGAATTCCTTTTACAGCCTGTGAAATGGTTGTCGACCAGATGGGTATGGACGAACCGGGTGCGTAAACCTCCACCTGGTCGTTCACACCATTTGCAATATGGTTGCCGTCCTCGGTCATATCGATCACTTCATCCCATGCAGTGATCGTAAAGGGGACCTCCCATTCGGGAATATTGGAACTGCCATAAAGCGAGAGCCGCTGGTCGTTCAGGCCCCAACCTGCAACCGTTTTCATGCTTTGCGAAGAAACTTTTGCATCGTTGTCGATAGAAGCAGCATCGGTGACCTGCCAATTGAGGCCGGGAACCAGAGGTGCAGCGGGTGATGCCGGGTATTGATTTGAAGGAGGGCCAGTAATCGGTTGGAATTCAACCTGAATACCCATAGAGGGAATAGTTATGATCCGCTGGGCTTGAATTTCCGGGTTCTGTGTATACCCATGTTGAATATAGATAGCAACGAGAATGATGAGAAAGAGGTAATGTTTCATTTCATGATGATTTGGATATTTCAAAGATAAGCGAATTTGTAACAGTCATAAACTAAACAGAAAAATATAAATGAATTGGTTTTTTTGTACCTTGCTGCTGGCTTAACAAGACAAAATATGGCAGCAAGCAGTAAAGGGATAACAACCCTCAGGGTTCTCCTGGTTTTTCTGATCCTGATCATTGCTCTCACGATCGCTACTTTTTTCAAGATCCGTGACACCGAAAAAGAGAAGATTTCTGAAGCGCTCAATTACCTGAGAATCAAAGACAGCAACCTGGTTATGATGGAAATGAGTTTCCAGAAGCTCTATGAAGCCGATAACGATTTCTGGATGTATACACTCACCTATGACCGGACCTACTCGCAACAATATAGCCAGGATATCAACGATTTACTGGCAATCCTCGACTCGTTGAAGCATGGCCTGGATGCCAACCCATCAGATTTGATCTTTGTAGAGGATGCAAGTGAAAGTATTCTGCAAAAAGAGGACCTCTCAGCCAATTTTATCCGGTTAAAACGGTTGACTGATTCACTGCTTCATGTTGCCGTAACGATGGACGCAGCCAAATTCGGGACGCAGCCAATGACCATGTTGACCATCCGGCGGTATTACCCCGACCTTCAGGCCATGGGAATCGATACCCTCAGCATAACTTCCACATCGGAACGTGAGAAAAAGGGGTTCTTCAAAAAGGTCAAGGAGTTTTTTGTTGGGAATAAGGAGGAGACAACGACAGAACAGAAACTGACCGTAACCCACTCAGGAGATATCCATAAAGAGGCTGCCGATAGTTCCCTGACAGTTGAAGAGGTCAGCCAGGTTATTGCCGGGCAAACAAACCTATACTATCAGAAGCAGCTCCGTTTACAGAAACGATTTCGCGAAAAGATGGAGGTACAAGAGAAAGAGCTGATCCTGATGAACAAGAAATTGATGAAAGAACTCAAGGAGATCCTCAAACTACTCAATGAACATGTTGAGAGGAGAAACAATGAGATCCACGGAAATGCAATTGCTACCATCGACCGTTCAGCTCAGATCATCAATCTCACCAGCCTCATCAGCCTCAGCATTGTGATTATCCTCCTGATATTGATCATTGTGACGATCAGTCAAATCATCAGATATCAAAAACAGATTGTTGCCGCCCAGCAGAAAGCCGAACAGGATGCTGCTGAGAAGAGCCGGTTCCTGGCATATATGAGTCACGAACTCAGAACCCCGCTAACGTCCATTGTTGGGTTTACTGAGCAGTTGAAGCAAACACCGCTCAATCAAACTCAGGAGAAATATCTCTCATCCATGCGAACCTCCTCCGAGATGTTACTGACTACAGTGAATGATATCCTTGATCTTTCCAAGCTGGATTCAGGAAAAATGAAATTCTTCATTGCACCATTCAATCCGGCTTCGGTGATTGAACAAGTGCTAAACAGCCTCCGCCCTGCAGCTGATAAAAAAGGACTGAGTATCTCATTCAATAACATCCTGGGAGACAAAACCGTGTTGTCGGGAGATGAGATGCGCCTGAAGCAGGTCCTGATCAACCTCCTCAACAATTCCGTAAAATATACAGAGCAGGGGGAGATCAAGCTAACGCTTTCCATGAAATCATGTGGTGCAAAACATTGTTTGCAGGTAAATATTGCCGATACTGGTATCGGGATATCGAAAGAACACATTGAGGATGTCTTTAGTGAATTCAGCCAGGTTCATGAACAATCGGCCAAGAAGTGGATCATCGGAACAGGCCTGGGATTACCGATCTGTAAAAAGATCGTAGAGCAACAGGATGGAAAAATATGGGCCGAAAGCCAGCTTCACAAGGGCTCTCTTTTCTCTTTTATCATTCCCTATGATCTTAGCAAGGAGGCTCCCGGGAAAGTCACACCACCTGATATGGAGATCGACACATCCATCTTTACAGGGAAACGGATCCTCATTGTGGATGATACGGATATCAATCTGGTATTGTTGGAGGCTATCTTTGAAAAGTGGCACGTGAACGTCGACAAAGCCAAAAACGGGAAGGAGGGGCTGGCGTTAATCGATAAGAACCACTACGACCTGGTGCTCTCGGATGTAAATATGCCGGAGGTAGACGGCATCGAGATGACTAAAAAGATCCGCCATAATTCCTCATCAACCATTTCAAAAACTCCTGTCATCATCCTTACTGCAAACATCTTACAGGATGAAATTGAGAAATTCCAGCGTGCAGGTGTAACCGACTACCTGATGAAACCTTTCCTAATGGCAGACCTCTACCGGGTAATCTGTAAACATTTGTAATAGAAGGAATTATATTTAATCTCTTGAGTTAATATCCCGTATGGCCACCAGCTGGTCATAGAGACCTGAAAGGGGATGCCAGTAGACAAATATCGCATACTGATTCTCTGTTTCCCAATGATTTCCTTCAAAGAATGAAGCATCTCCAGTCGTTGATCCATCCGGTTTAAATACGTACTGGTAGTTATAAAAGCCCTGTTTAAGGTAGAGAGAGCAGGTATACCGTTTCGTCTGAGGATCAAAAACCATCTCATTGGGAGGGGCCATTCGATAGTCAGCCAAAGCGCCCATTAAGTAGAACTTCCCTCCCGGAATCATGCTACTGGAAGGAATGGAGAAATGAACCCAGGCATAGTCTGCTTCAATTGCGCTGTTTTCGGCATACTCCTCATTCTGAATCAACTTTCTGCCATTGATATCCCTGTAAATTGTATAATTTTTCCTGGCTCTGCTGTAATCGTCAAGCATATAGACATGATACTCATAGTTCCATTCAATCAGCCGGATGTTCTCAGTCTGATAGCGCAGGCTCTTTATATCGAGCGGACGAAATTCGTTCCCTCCGTTAAAAACCAGTGTCGGGTCATACGTAAAATCAAGTTCAGATCCTCTGACGAATCTCGGTTTTGGATTCCTGATGGCATTATCCCATCGTTCATTTTGCATAATCACGATTTTAATCTCACGGGAAGGGTTTGACCAGATAAATCCAGGCATACTGATGGTGAAATCAATTTGCTGTTTCGAATAGCTTTCCAACGGGGCATCCGCTCTCACCACCTTGGCTGCAATTGAAACCGAGGTGGGTTCAACGACCATGAATCGCCACGTTATTACTGGCACTTCCGGGTCATCCAGATAGACAATGAGGAGGTAATTTCCCGAAATCCTGGGCTTCATGTTATAGGAAGGTGTATAAGCTGTGTAGTGGATGTACTCCACCGTTGTATTGTATGAATAATCAAACTGTTCAACAGCCTCATCCTGCAACCCGTTGATGTAATCAGTCATCAACAGGTCGGTTGTAGTTTCCCATTCGGCTGTACAGTGACGGATCGTGAAGCGATAGCTTTTAAGCGAAACATCCAGGTCATCAAAGCTAAGCTTCAGTTGTTCTCCAGAGTTCAATGCAATGATGGGCATGGCCATCTCAAATCCATCCTTATGGAGCAAGACCGTGTTAATTCTGGGGTTGTAAACCCTGTTTTCATTCGGGAAATCCCAAGCGAAAAGGCTCCCCGGGAAAAATAATAAAGTGAAAAGAAGTAGGATCTTGATGTACATGTTGCGGATTGCTGGTTTCTGGTTGCTGGGTTCTGGTTGCATGTCTTACTTACTTCTTACCTCTTGCTTTCTTCTGAATTCGGCGCAAACGATTCCGGTGGCAGCTGCCGCATTCAGTGATTCAGCATGGTATTCACGTGTAGTCGGAAAATATGGAATAAAGAGCTTATGTGTGATAAACTCCGAGACAGCTTCCGAGATTCCGTGGGCCTCACTTCCTATGACTATAAACCCGTTGGCTGTGGTTTCAGCGTGAAAAAGGTTCTCCCCCTCCAGTACCATCCCATATACAGGCACCTTCTGTTCCAGAGATGCCAAAAATTCGGGAAGCTCCGTATAATTCACTCTCACACGAGTGATGGATCCCATCGTAGCCTGCACCACTTTGGGATTATAGAGATTTACACTACCAGGGGAACAAATTAACTGCGCTATCCCGAACCAGTCTGCTATCCGGATCATCGTCCCCAGGTTTCCCGGATCCTGGATTCCATCAAGGATCAGGGTAAGATTCTCTCCCCAGGAAGTGGACTCCAAATTCTCTGACGGCATCTCAACAACAGCCAGAACTGGACTGGGCGATGAGAGGCCAGTGATGCGCTCCATCTCAACGGGTTTGACCTCCTCAACAGGTATATCTTTTATTATTGGGTTCTCCCTGAGCCACTCTTCAACAGCATAAATCTGGCGGAAAGAGAAATAGCTTTCAGTCAGCTCCAAAACTAGTTTGGACCCTTCCGCAACAAAACACCGATGCTGTTCACGATACTTCTTCTGCTTGAGAGAATGGATGAATTTTATCTGGGATTTCGAGATCATACTAATAGCTGTTTGCTATTCGCTATTCGCCTTATCGAAAGATGAACAGCAAAACGCGACACGCGAACTGCGAAGAGCGAATTGCTAAAAGTAAGAAAAAAAACGATTCGGGTTATTCTGCGAAAACCTCAAAGCTGATCTCAATGGCTACATCTTTGTGTAGGTTAATCTTTGCTTTATAGGTGCCGAGCTCTTTGATATGCTCGTGATCCACATGAATCTTTTTCCTGTCAATATCAAAGTTGTGCTGCTCTTTCAGTGCCTGGGCGATTTGGATTGCGTTGACTGAACCGAATATCTTTCCCGTATCTGCAGCTTTCGCACCGATCTTCACGACAAGGTTCTCAAGTTTCCTGGCCAAGTCTGTAGCCTCGTTCTGAATCTTCTCTGCTTTGTGTGTTTGTTGCTTCTGATTTTCAGCAAGGATCTTCTTGTTTGTCGACGTAGCAAGAATGGCCATCCCTTGAGGGATCAAATAGTTACGGGCAAATCCCGGTTTTACTGTCACCAATTCACTGGCATATCCCAAATTGGGCACGTCCTGTTTTAAAATCACTTCCATCTCTTCTCCTCCTTATTTTAACAAGTCAGCCACATATGGTAATAACGCCAGGTGACGGGCTCTCTTCACCGCCTGAGCCACTTTCCGCTGGTATTTTGTTGAGGTGCCAGTAATTCGTCTGGGCAAGATCTTCCCCTGTTCGTTGATAAACTTCAACAGGAAGTCGCCATCCTTGTAGTCGATGTACTTGATTCCGCTCTTCTTGAACCGGCAATATTTTTTCTTTTTAGTATCAACCGCAATTGGGGTTAAATACCTGATTTCACCTGATAGTTGTGCACTCATCTTTTTAATTTTTAACGTGATTAATCCGTTACAGGTTCTGTTTTCGCTGCTTTGGCTTTGGCCCGCTTTTTCTCATTGTAAGCAAGGGAATGCTTGTCGAGGGCCACGGTAAGGAACCGAAGTATCCGCTCATCACGCTTGAAGGTAACTTCCCATTCACGAATGATGGTTGGATCAGCTTTGAACTCAATCAGGTGATAAAATCCGGTGCTCTTTTTCTGGATCGGATAGGCTAATTTGCGCAATCCCCAGCTGTCCTCAAAGATAATCTCAGCGTCCTTTTCTTTTAGGAACTTCTGATACTTTTCTACCGTTTCCTTCATCTGTTCATCAGACAAAACGGGAGTCATAATGAAAACGGTTTCGTACTGGTTTGACATTGTTTGTTGGTTGTTAATGAATGTATTGATTTTTAAAAGGGAGTGCAAAGGTAGAAGTTTAATTTCAGATAACAAAATAGTGACGGGAAAAAAGATACGCGCTGCGGGATACGTTATATGCAATTCACATCCGGCATCCGGCATCTGGCATCCGGCATCAGGCATCCAGCAACAACGCAACAGCATATGCTGAAACCCCTTCTTCCCTGCCAATGAAACCGAGAGTTTCGCTTGTCTTGGCTTTGATGGAGAGGCTTCCCTGAGAGATACCCATAATATCGTTGAGAATCAGGAGCATCTCAGGAATGTATTTGCTGATCTTTGGGGATTGAAGAACGATGGTTGAATCAATGTTCCCGATAGCGTAACCTTTTTCACAAATCAAGCCACAGGTTTTCTTCAAAAGGATCTTGCTGTCTATGCCTTTGAATTCATCTGATGTATCCGGAAAATGGGTTCCGATATCCCCCAGAGCGGCTGCTCCAAGGAGTGCATCGCAGATGGCATGGATGAGAACATCAGCATCCGAATGACCAACTGCTCCCTTTGTATGCGGGACAAGGATTCCCCCAAGCCAGAGTTCGTTCCACTCCTCCAGCCTGTGCGTATCAAATCCAAAACCAATCCGCGGAATCATATTCACTTTTCGCTATTTCGCTTCTCGCTATTTCGCTATTTCTCCTTATCCCTTGCCCCAACCTTGTCAAAGTTGAACAGCAGGGTAAACTGGAGGGTATTTTGTAGCGGGTTGTTCTGTGCGATAGGAATCAGATATGAGAAGTCCAATCCAAAGACATTGTAGCGCAAACCGGCTCCCAGGGTGAAAAATTGACGATTGCCTTTGTATTTCGACTCCCAGAAGTATCCTGCGCGGATAGCAAAAAGATGATTATACCAATATTCAGCTGACACAACAACGTTGATCTCTTCCAACTCCTCTTTGAAACCGTAAGGGGCATCATAGAAGGACTGGATCATCCCCTGTGCAACAGATACATCCGGGTCTCTCCCTTTTTCGATAATTTTTTTTCCGTCAGGACCTATGGAATCTGAATAAATCGGAGGTGTTGGAACCAGGAGCTTATTCAGGTCAACAGCAAATGACAACCGGTTGTAATCGTCAATATCCATGGTGAAGGATGGTCCGATACGCAAATTGGTGGGGATGAAGTCACGCAGTGTTGAAGAGCTGCTGTAAGATATTTTAGCTCCGATATTTGAAATATTAAAACCGAAATTGATCCAGGCGCCACTCAGTCCTTTGATCTCAAGCTCTTTGTGGTAATAGAGTGCGATGTCTGCTGCACCCGACATCCCGGGGCTAACATCGTATTTGGTATAATTTACAGGAACCAGGTTTGAGTAAATGAACCGGAAAGCAACGGCACCGGATAAGGTCCGCGTGAATTTTCTTGCATAGGTCGCATCAATAGCCCATTCGTTTGGTTTCACTGCTCCCAGTTCCTGGCCTACATCATTGGTAAACATCACCTCCCCCATAGAAAAGAACCGCAACGAGAGTGCAATCGCTTGCTTGTCCCCAAAACGCTTGTAGCCCGAAACGGAAGCCAGACCGATATCGTTGACCAACCCTCTCAGCCAGGGAACGTATCCAATACCAGCACCGAAATCCTTCTCAATAAAGGCATATTTGGCCGGATTCCAGTATAATGAATAAGCATCAGGAGTGGTAGAAACACCAATATCCCCCATCCCACCTGAACGGGCATCCGGTGCTATCATCAGAAACGGCACAGCCGTCGTAATCACGTTTGGTTGCTGTTCATCCTGACCAAATGAGTAATTGATCATCAAACATCCCGCTAAAATCAACGCCAATTTATACTTCTTATGTTGCATTCCAATAATAATTTAGTCCGAAAAAATGGTTAGCAAAAGTAACGAATTATATTTTTTGATATTGCTTCTGTTAAAAAATATGGTTCATCATTCTCTATCTCAAGATTATAACCTTTCCTGATGTATGGGTGAAACTGCCATTGGATCCCGTAAATTTTACACTGTAAGGGTAAATTCCGCTGGATAGTTTCATCCCACTCTGGTTCGTGCCATCCCAATATACCTGAACTGGCTGGCCGGTGTTCTCAGGTACTGATACGTTGATCAACCTTACTGGCTGACCTGCGATGGAATATACTTCAATTGTCACGTCCATTCTACCACTGTCTGCATCGGGCCTGAATGTAAAGGTTGTCCCTTCAATCAATGGATTGGGATAGGTATAAACCTCAGTCACCTGAATCGTCTGATTTTCATATACATAGAAATTGATCGAACGTTCCGATGAATTGTTGAACATATCCCAGGCACGGATCGTCAGGGTATGAGGCCCGATAGATAAATCGGCATAAGGATAGAGCACTGTCCCCTTTTTATAATCATTCATGGCAGGTGTATAGTAAGGATTAAGTACGACCGCCTGAGGCCAGCTGTCGTCGATCGCTACCAGGATCTCGTGGCCCAGACCCAGGCCGACATGATTGATCCCATCTTCGTCAAAGAGATCAACCATCAGCAACGGACTTCTGCCAACCTGGCTGCCTGAGATAAAATTTTTTGAATCCAGGAAGAGAGAGATATCAGGTCCCTGATTGTCGGGATTTACAGATGGATCCATGCCCCCAATCACAACGTTGTCGTCGTAGCCATGTCCATCGGTAGTTTCCGAAAACGCATAGTAGCTAATCTTACCAAAACCGAAATAGGGTGAGATCCCCAGGGGAACAATGAAAGTGAGGGAGAACTCGCCATTCTCAATGTTAGCAGGTCCGTCGCTCAACAACTCATTTTGGATCTGGAAATACTCTTTGTAGCTCTTCGGCTGGTTAGCCAGTGTGCGGTATGTTACAGGTTTGTCGTACACTTTCGCATTCAGTGTTCCGGTAAACCCGGTTGCCTTATTCCCTGCCTGATCCAGTATCTCTCCCGAAACAGTTACCACTGATAAACCAAGTAACGTATCAGGTGAAGCATTCGCCGGTTCTCCATTGATCGCTGTTGTAACCACTTTATATTCAGGAAAAGCGATTTGCTGAGCCGGGTCGCCCAGCAGGACAAAATTCCGGATGTTGTTGTTATTGTTGTTGTTATTCTTCGATATCATCAGCAGATCACCCATCTTCAGGTAATTTCCATCTTCATCCCGGTCCATAAGATGCCGGAAAAATGATGTATCAAGCTTGAAATTTGATGTGGCCAGAGCCAACCGTGTTGTGGAATAGATGGCGATAGCTCCTGCCTGCGGCTTCACGATTATCATCTCCCCTGCGCTGAACCGCTCGGGATTATCGAATCGGCTAAACTCACACGTGGCGGTGACAAAAACGGATAACTTATCTGCATTCGTCCAGTTCTCAATATCGGGAATGGTGAGGACTTTCTCCTCGCTCCATGCATCTTCACCTCCATGACCCGTATAGTTGACGATGAGGCTGCCATTATTTACGGCACTGGTAATCGCCCTGTTCACAGAGGGATACCTGGGACCCGAAGGTGTTACAATAAGCTGGTATGCATCCAGGTAGATTTTATTCACGTTATAAACCGGATATTTTGAGGCTACGATATCGCAAAGCTCTTCTGCCTGATGCAGATGCAAGTTGCCATCTTCGTCATCGGCGATGAATGTCATGACATTTCTCCAGGCCGACTGGATTGTATCTGATTTCTCCGCATAGTGTGTGATCTTATTCACGATAGCTTGTGCCTGATCCACATCTGATACAGGGAACCGCCCCATTCCAAGATCCAGGTTGCCCGAAGAACCTTGTCCTGCCTCCTCCCCCATGATGCCAAAATAATCATCGGTCACATAGGTGGCTATAAACTTGAACGACTCTTCTGACTGGAAGGTAGGGACAAAATTGGTATTGTTGGGAATACGGTCCTTGTAATCATAGGATCCGTCTCCAAACAGCAGAATATACCGTGGCGTGTCACGATCCGTAGCACGCATGTATAACATCCTTACAAAGTCCCTGATGGCTGTAATATCATGCTGCCCGGATGCAAATTCCTGGTAGATCTGGTCAGTCTCAACAATGTTCACAGATATCCCGGTTGTGTTCCGGTGGAAAGCAGCCAGCTCCTCCGCTTGCTCCCTGAAGAGTGGGTGCGTGACAATGATTAGGGATGCAGGATTGAGTCCGTGAAGGTTCTGATTGGCAACGGGTCCGACCGGGATCACTGGATAATATTCTGAACCATCAAAAGCGATAAACTCCTTCAGGACAGGAGTTGGCAGAATGAAGTCATAAAATTGTGTTGTTGCATTCCATATTCCCTGCACATCACCAATCGCTCCCGGATCTGTCACATCCCACACCATCATATTCCCGGGTGTGCCCGAAATTCTGAAAAGGGAATTTCTCCCCTCCTGAACGGAGTTGGGATCCCTGAACGAGAACTGAGGTCCAACCCATTTCAAATTCCGTTGTGCGATCACTTCGATATAATTCAGCCAGGCGACAGAACCAGGAGTCGGCAGCTCGTATTCCAACCGGATAGTCGTAAGCTCCTGACCCAGTGTTGTTGAAGTCTCGCGTAATTTGGTGCGTGCATAGATACTAACGGATCCAGGATTAGTAAAATCCATCGTGAACTGATCAATCAGATCGCCATCTCTCATGATATTCATTGTGCTCACTTCGGGAGCCCTGGCAACTACGTAGGTTTTGATCTGCGCAGCCGTGGTGGTGACCACATTCGGAAAATTGAAGTTAAACTCCCATACCGGTTTTGATTCATTGAACTCCTCACCAAGCCAGATCTTTCCTGAGCGTATCAGATTTCGCTCATCCACATCATGAAATGCATGATCAATAAAACGGATGCATGTATATCCGGGAGTGGTATCTAATGAGGCAACTGGCTGAACGCGCTTCCCGGGGCCAAGGTCTGTTGTAATGAAATAATATGTGTCATTGGAATAGAGATTCTTCTGATGGGTAAATACCTTACTTGCTTCATCGAAGAGCCACACATCAGGCGCCTCTCCATAGAAGATGAAATAATCTCCCTGATCAAAGGATCCGTCACTGCCATCATAGACCAAAATGGAGTTCTCCAGGAGATCATCAATCCGGGGTTGGTTATTTGCCTCCGGAAGCATCCCTCCCCCATTGCCGTAAACCCTGATCTCTGAAGGGATAACTGAGGCAGGGTCTATGCCTAGCGCCACCAGGTCATCATAGGTCACACGGTGGATACCCGTCTTTTGTACGGCAATCTTATACCACGTTCCAGTAGCCAGCACCGACTCGCTGGTAGTGACGGTTGTTCCCCATCCAAGCAGGGGTATCAGAAGCAAGAGTATACCGTAAATTTTATTCATAGAATGTACATTACCGGATGACAACAAGTTTCGATGTGGCTGTATTTACAGATCCATCAGGAAGCTGCACAATGGCACGATAGACGTAAGTCCCGGTGCTAACCTTCCATCCTCCGTCGGCTGTCCCATCCCATATTACCGGCTCGATTCGGAATCCATTGATAAACTCTGTTTTTCGTATGGTCTTCACCAATTTCCCATACAGAGTATAGATCTGAATCTCGACCGCTACATTCATGTCGGTCTGATTCGTCTCAAAAGAGATCGTGGTTTTATCCTGGAATGGATTAGGGTAGTTGTAAAGATGGTCCATCACAAACTTTCCGGTGTTGAATACCACAAAGCTTATGACAGCTTCAGAGGAGTTATTGAACACATCCCACACTTTGAGCCTTATGGTATGCCTTCCCTCGGAAAGGTTGTAATATGGGTAGCTGATCCAGCCGTTCTGATAGGTGTCGAGGTCGGCCACGTAATAGTCATTCAGGATCTGAGGGTTTTGTGAATCCTCGTCAAGAATGGCTGTGATATCGTGACCAATGCCATTACCGACTGTATTTATGCCAGATTCATCGGTTACATATGCGAGTAATACAGGACTCTGGTTGGTGATGCCTCCGGAAACGAATCCTATTTCATTCATGTATAGGGTGATATCGGGTCCTTGATTGTCGATGACAGCCTGAGAGTCGAACCCACCCACAACAATCAGCGTGTCGAAACCGTTGGCATCTGTCTCTGCACTCTTGGCATAATAGCTTATTTTACCAGTTCCGAATTTGTAGGCAATATCTTTGGGTACGATGAAGCTGAAGCTGAATTGGCCCTCCGAAACCTTAACCTTGCCTTTGTAGATCTGGTTCTTCTGAACGATGAACTCGATCGGGGAATCCCCATCATTGCCCAGCGTCATAATCTCAGAGGGCTTATCAAACACCGTTGGGAAGACCACCCCATTAAAATCTGATGCCAATGCACCATTTCCGTATTGCACCTCACCGGAGATGGTCACCTCTGAAAGAGCCTTTAAGGTGTCGCTGGTGATGGAGGTTGTAACCACATTGAGTTTGGGATAGGCCATCTTAAGCGCGGGATCTCCAAGTAGGACAAATTTCCGTGTATTGGCAGATGAAGATGTGCTGTTTTTGGAAAGCAGGATCAGGTCTCCCATTCGCAGATACTCTCCGTTAACCTTTTCAAACGCCACGTTATAGAAGTTGGAGGCAAGGGCAAAGTTGCTTCCGGCAAACGTAGGGCGTGTTGTAGTAAAAAGAGCAATCCCACCGCCTTTCGGATTTAAAAAGACCCACTCCCCGGCTGAGACACGTTCCGGATCGTCATAGCGGCTGAATTCGCATGTAGCAGTGACAAATACCGGCATATTGTCAAAGTTAGTCCATGCCTTGATATCAGCGACTTCGAGTACCCGTTCATGGGCCCAGCCCAATTCTCCGCCATGACCTGTGTAGTTAACAATCATAGCGCCTTTTTCAACCCGTCTGTTGATGGCATCATTCACCTCCGGACAACGTTGTCCGCCAGGTGTGGATAGTTGTTGGTAGGCGTCCAGGTATATCTTATCAATATTGTACACGGCGTAATTTGTTGCTATTATGTTGGTCAGGCCCTCTACCTGATTCAAATGGAGGTTCCCGTCGCCATCATCGGCCACAAATGAGATCACGTTGCGCCAGTCGTTCTTCACCGAGTCGCTCTCCGAACAGTAATGAAGGATTTTGTCAACAGCTTCTTTAGCCTCCTGGGCCGACATGACCGGCAAACGGCCAACGCCCAGGTCGAGCCCCCCTCCGGTACCTTGCCCCTCTTCGTCGTCAAGCAACGCGAAAAAGTCATCGGTCACATATGAATCAACCGGATCGAGTGATTCCGGGGATTGATAGGCAAGCACAAAATTTGTGTTGTTCTCTTCCCTGCTTTTGTAGTCATAGGATGCATCGCCGAGTAAAAGTAAGTATTTGGGTTCGTTTCCTGCAGGGGCTCTCAGGTACATCATGCGCATGAAATCACGGATCGCTGAAAGATCCTGAGCTCCGGATGAGAACTCATTGAATATCTTCTGCGGAGTAGTGATCAGGACAGATAACCCGTTTTTCTCCTGATGAAATTGTGCCAGACGCTCTGCTTCAGGAAGGAATGTTGGATAGGTTACCATCACATAATCATAGATACCGGCCCCATGGAGGTCCTGGTTCTCAACCCGGCTAACAAAATCTAACCTCTGAAAGCCAGTTCCGTCAAACGCCACAAATTCGCGAAGGGTATCGGTCAGGAGCCGGAATGAATACGTGGACCCGATAATATGGGCCTGGATATGTAAAATACTGTCGGGGCGGGTTACATCCCATATTTGTACCTGTTGTCCCTGGGTCGTAAGCTTGAATTCGGAGATGCGATCTTTACCTGTCGATTCGATGGAGCGAAACAAAAGCTGGCTGCCGCTTATCTTCAACTGTCTCATTACATTAACTTCCAGGTAATTTAAATACCCGATTGCCGCCGCCCCGGGTTTGTTGTATGTCAGCTGAATATCAAGTGATGGCCGGTCGAGTGTAACACATCCTGTCTCTGTCTTTTCACGGGCATAGACGGCCAGGAAATCTCCCGACACCTGGGAGATGGAGACATTGAATAGAGGTTGTCCGTTGACCACAACATTGAACCAACTGTTTCCACTTGTCGATCGGGCAGCCACACTTGCTGTAACACATGCCGGAGCGCTCTGATCGAGGTCGGGGAATGCGAAGGAGTAATTTCGTTTGAGTGTGAAATCAAAATACTCCCCATCAAACCACTCCCGTCCCGATTTGATCAGGTTGATATCATCTTTTTCATAAAAGGCATAGTCGTTGAACCGGGTGATCGTATTTGTGGGTGGAGCTGTAGTCCCCGCCTCAGTAATCAACCGATGGCCGTCAACGCCGCCGAAGGTCAGAAAATAATATGTATTGTCGGCATAGATATTCTTCCGGTGCCTGAACAGTCCGTCTGTGCTGTTATAAAACCAGGCATTCTGAGACTCACCGTAAAACAGGATATAATCCCCTTGGTTGAATTGGCCATCCTCTTCGCCAACAACCTGGATGGAGAGCTCCCGGAGATCGTCAACCCGTGGTGCATCATTAGCTTCAGGAAGCATCCCGCCTCCGTTGCCGTAAATTTTAATTGTGTGGGCGTCAACCCCGGAGAGGTTGATATCAGCATTGATCAGATCATCATATGAGAGCATATAAACCCCATTCCCAGAAGCTGAAAATTTATACCAGGTGCCGGTAGCAAGAACTGAGTGTTCGGTATAGGAAGCCGGTGTAAAAGATGTGGCCTCCGGTCCGGCTTCTCCAAAATAGCAGGTCAACCCAAACGAGACGACCTTTTCTATCATTCCATTCTCCGGGTTTCGACGGAATGGCAGGAATGAGACCTCTGTAAAAGGCACTTTTCGTTGCTTTACGATCGAAACTGTAGGTTCAATCGTTTCTGGTATAGAAATCCCATCCCCGATGGCAAGGATCTCAGGTGGCGTGAGTTGCTGATATACCACAGAGGTAAGTTCAACACGTTCAACAACACCATCTGCGCCGGGAAGTGGGCTCTTGTGAAAGAAAACGGGTAATCGCCCGGTTTCATCTGACATAACAGATCCATAGAAAGTCAACAGAGGCAACCATACTCCGGGAGCCACTTCAACGGTTTCTACTTGATTCCACTGAATGTTCGTTTGAATTGTGAGCGGAGGAATTGAACCGGTCCCGGGAGATTGTGCAAATGCCAGCACAACCAAGCACAGGACCTGTATACTGATAAGGTTTAGGGTCTTATATCTGAACATACACAATTAAGATCAAAAAGAGATGAATCAAGAACGATTTTATTTTTGTATTATTGTGGTCCGAAAACAGTAGGTCATCCATTATTTAAACAATGAATGTTTAAAAAAGTTGTTTCGCTTTTGCTACTAATTTTCCTGTTTCCGGTGATTCGTCTTGTTGCTCAGGATCCGCAATTCTCACAGTTCTACGCCAATCCGCTCTACCTGAACCCTGCACTGGCAGGCGCCCCCATCTGCCCCCGTCTCATTGCCAACTATCGGAATCAGTGGCCATCCATTGAAAAGGCGTTTATCACTTACAACGCCTCCTATGATCAGTATGTGGATTTTCTTCATGGAGGCGTTGGTTTGATTGTTACGGCCGACAGAGCTGGAGGTGGTAATCTCAACACTACGATGATCAGCCTGATATACGCCTATAAGTTCAACATCACAAGCCGGATCTATGCAAGTGCCGCTCTTCAGGCTTCCTACTACCAGCGAAGGCTTGTATGGGAGAATTTGCTTTTCGAGGACATGATCGATCAACAAACCGGCTTGATACAGCCCACCAGTGAGAAGCCTCCCGACCAGGCCAGGGTTGGAGTTCCCGATTTCTCGGCAGGTGTTTTTATCGGTTACGAAAACCTGGTTTACGGTGGCGTATCTGTTTCACATATCACCCAGCCCGGAATTGGATTTTATGCAGATGTCTCTTCTCAGCTTTTCATGAAGATAACTCTTCACGCGGGTTCTGTGATCAACCTGAAAAAAGGAGGGAGTTCTGATGAAGATAAAGAGTTCTCTATCTCTCCCAACATCCTCTATCAGCAACAGTTTAAATACCACCAGCTGAACGTGGGGTTTTACCTCACCCTCGATCCATTTGTAGGCGGACTATGGTTCCGCCATAACTTTGAGAATGCTGATGCTGTTATTCCGTTCCTCGGAGTGCATTACAAGAACCTCAGGGTTGGGTACAGTTACGACATCACGATCAGCAACCTGAAAGGCGCTTCGGGCGGGGCCCATGAGATCTCCGCCTCCTGGCAATTCCCATGCATTGAAAAAAGAAGGCATATCCGTGCAATAAAATGTCCTAGATTTTAGTTATATATATCGAATTTTGGGAGAATTTACTAATTTTGCCATGCATTTTCATCATCCACCAAATAAAATAGAACCAGATGAAATATCAACAAATTCTTCAACTCAGTACCCTTACTGTGGTTGTCTTGCTTACGGCCTCTTGTAAGAAAGAGAGCTCCAGCACAACCGGCTGGTCTTACAATGACCCTAAGAATGGTGGATTTGAAGTACGCCCCTACCAGGAGCAGGAGACTGGTCCCGGACTGGTTTTCATTGAAGGGGGTACATACACCATGGGACAAACCCAGGATGATGTGATGTATGAATGGAACAATCAGCCACGTCGTGTCACAGTCGCCAGTTTCTATATGGATGAAACTGAAGTACGGAACCTCGACTACCTCGAATACCTCTACTGGCTCAACCGTGTTTATGCCACTGACTATCCCGGTGTATACAGGAAAGCGCTGCCCGACACGCTGGTATGGCGAGACAAGCTTGCATACAACGAACCATTGGTTGAGTACTATTTCCGGCATCCTGCCTATCGTAACTATCCGGTTGTTGGAGTCACCTGGCTTCAGGCCAACGATTATACTGCCTGGAGAACAAATAGAGTGAATGAAATGCTTCTGATCAAAAAAGGCATCCTGGCAATGGATCCCGCGCAAAAGAACGACATTAACTTCAACACGGAAGCCTATCTGGCCGGGCAATACGAAGGTCTTGTTGACAAACCGATGCCCGATCTGAATCCCACAGGCACAGGAACCCGTAAGGTGAAAATGGAAGATGGTATCATGCTTCCAAAATATCGCCTCCCCACTGAAGCCGAGTGGGAGTATGCAGCCCTTGGCCTAATCGGAAATACGCTCTATGAGCGTGTGGTTGAGAAGAAAAACTATCCCTGGAATGGCAACTATGTACGTACCAGCGAATCAAGGCACTATGGAAGTTTCTTTGATAACTTCAAACGGGGAACTGGCGACTACATGGGTGTAGCCGGAAACCTCAACGATGGCGCAGATATCCCTGCTCCTGCAGGATCATATTTCCCAAACGACTACGGTCTTTACAACATGGCGGGTAACGTAAGCGAATGGGTACTCGACGTCTACAGGCCACTAAACTCTTACTATGTTTCCGGGCTCCGTCCTTTCCGTGGAAACGTCTTTATGACGCCTGTCACAGATGAAGAAGGATTCCTGGCCGAAAAAGACAGCCTCGGGCGGATGAAATATCGTCCGGTCACGCCGGCAGAAGCCATGAACCGGAAAAATTACCGGAGTGCCGATGTGATTAATTACCTGGATGGTGATTATGAGTCGCTAATCAATGAAGAGGACTGGACCAAAACACCCGACAGCCTCTCCACTGATCTCATGTACGAGTATGGAAAAACCTCACTGATTACCGACAGGGCTCGGGTTTACAAAGGAGCCAGCTGGAAAGATCCTGCCTTCTACCTGAGTCCGAGTACACGCCGGTTCCTCGACGAAGCAGAGGCATCCGACGCCATCGGCTTCCGATGTGCTATGACACGGGTTGGCGGTGAGTTTCCCCAGTAAACAACGAAGAGAAAATATCGTTTAAAAGGCTGTCGGAAAACCGATGGCCTTTTTTACTATTTTTACCTGATGGTTAGCGCTAATATAATTGAGAGACTCTATACCCTCTACCAACAGTTTTCGGTCATCACTACCGACAGCCGTAAGATTCCTCTCAGGTCTATCTTCTTCGCACTGAGAGGGATGAATTTTGACGGGAACCGGTTTGCCGCGCAAGCCCTGGAACAGGGAGCCGCCATTGCCGTGGTTGATGATCCTGAAATTTCCAGAGATCACCGGTATCTTCTGGTTGATGATGTATTGAAGTGCTTGCAGCAACTAGCCATGCATCACAGGCAACAACTAAATATTCCATTTATCGGCATCACAGGAAGCAATGGCAAAACCACCACTAAGGAGTTGATCCATGCCGTTCTTTCCTCCCGATACCGGACACGCTCCACCTCCGGGAACCTTAACAACCATATAGGGGTCCCACTCACATTGCTATCTATCCGGCCTGACACCGAGATAGCTGTGATTGAGATGGGAGCTAACCATCCCGGCGAAATCGCTTTCCTCTGCGAGCTGGCAAGACCAACCCATGGCCTGATCACCAATATCGGCCGGGCTCACCTGGATGGATTTGGCGGATTCGATGGCGTTGTGCGGACAAAAACTGAACTATACATCTTCCTGAAGAACCATGCAGGAGAAGTATTTCTCAACGCAGAAGACTCTCTCTTGGCAAATTACGCTTCTGGGATGCCTGCATTTACCTACGGGTTAATCCCTGATGCCGGTACTTCCGGAAAAATCGTTTCGGAAAAAAACTTCCCGGATTCTGAAAAATTAGCCGTGGATATTACCTTTCCCGATGATCATAAACAACGTATCAGGTCAGCCCTTTTCGGTTCCTACAATGCCCTTAACCTACTGGCTGCTGCTTCCATTGGATTCCATTTTGGTGTTCCTTCCAGCGATATAGCCAGGACGATCGAAGCCTATGCTCCTGCCAATAATCGTTCGCAGCTTCATAATACATCACGAAACCGTCTCGTCCTTGATGCTTACAATGCGAACCCGAGCAGTATGGCCGTGGCGCTGGAGGATTTCGATCGCATTTTTCAATTGGATAAAATCGTCATCCTCGGCGACATGCTCGAGTTGGGCAGAGAGACGGAAAAGGAACATCTCGGGATTCTTAAAATGCTTGAAAAGCTTAACTTCAACAGGGTATTTCTCGTTGGCCCTATCTTCGAAAAACTAAACACCAATCAGGAGTGGAAGTCATTTCAAAACAGCCGGGAAGCAAACGAATGGTTTGGTAACCATCCCGTTGAAAATGCCAACATCCTGCTCAAAGGCTCCCGAGGAATTCACCTTGAAGAGATTATACCAAATTTATGAGACAACCAGAGATCCCTATTCAGATGCCGGATGCCGGATACCAGATGTCTGATACAAATATACTTCGTGTCATTCGTAATTCTTGCTCATTCATGGCATTAACAAACTATGACACCTGACGTTTTCCATATCCTCGGCCTTATGTCAGGCACCTCCCTCGATGGTCTCGACATCGCATACTGCCAGTTCGAACGTATTGAAGAGAGGTGGAATTACCAGATTCTCCAGGCCGAAACCATCCCTTATTCCAGCGAGTGGAAGAATCGGCTTCTGCACATCGACAAGCGATCGGCCGGTGATCTTGCATTGGCCGACTCCGAATTGGGACACCTGATGGGGCAAATGACCAGAGAGTTTATTGACAGACACCTGATCAAACCTGAATTTATTGCAAGTCACGGACAAACCATCTTCCACAGCCCCGGTGAACGCTGGACGACCCAGATTGGTAAGGGAGCTGCCATTGCCGCCGAAACAGGGATGCCTGTTGTATGCGATTTCAGATCAACTGATGTCGCCCTTGGCGGACAGGGAGCGCCTCTGGTTCCTATCGGAGATCGATTACTCTTTGCTGAATACAATTACTGCCTTAACCTGGGCGGGTTTACCAACATCTCCTATGAAAAGGATGACCGGCGGATTGCCTACGACATCTGTCCGGCTAACATAGTGCTGAACACCCTGGCCAGCCAGGCGGGAAAACAATTCGATAACAACGGTGATTTGGCAAGAAGTGGCACCCTCATCCCCGAACTGCTGGAATCTTTGAACAATCTCCCGTTTTATCGCCAACCACCACCCAAATCGCTTGGAAAAGAATGGGTGGAGTCATATATTAACCCGCTACTGGATCCGATCATCCGGCATCCGGCTTCCGGTATCCGGCATCCGGTATCCGGCATCCGGCACCCGGCATCCGGTATCCGGCATCAGGCATCAGATATTGCGGATCCCGTATCTCGTATCCCTGATCTTCTTTATACATTTGTTGAGCACATCGCCATTCAAGTGGGAAAAAGTACCGGAATAAATCGAGTAGATAAATTACTCATTACAGGCGGAGGAGCATTGAATCAGTTTCTCATTGAACGGATCCGTTATCACACAATTCCCCAGGTCTTCCTTCCTGATCTCCAAACCATCCAGTTCAAAGAGGCACTGATCTTCGCATTCCTGGGGCTTCTTCGCTGGCGGGATGAGGTAAACTGCCTCTCTTCAGTAACAGGAGCATCAAGAGATAACATCGGGGGAGCGATCTATCTATAGTCAAATGAACTACCGGGAAACGTTGTCGTGGCTCTATAGCCAGCTCCCTATGTACCAGCGGATCGGTGGCGCCGCTTACAAAGCCAACCTCAATAATACCATCACCCTTTGCAATCTGCTGGGGAATCCACAAAACTATTTCGATTCAATTCATGTAGCCGGTACCAATGGCAAGGGGAGCGTCTCTCATATGCTCGCCTCAATCCTACAGGAGCATGGCCTCAAAACCGGACTCTATACATCTCCTCACTTAAAGGATTTCCGTGAACGTATCCGGGTCAATGGCCAGATGATTCCAAAACGAAACGTGACAGCATTCGTAAAAAAATATAAAGAGGAATTTGAGCGGATTCAGCCTAGTTTCTTCGAGATGACAGTTGGCCTGGCCTTTGACCATTTCCGGATAGAGAAGGTTGACATAGCTATCCTGGAAGTTGGTATGGGAGGCCGGCTCGACTCCACCAACATCATCACCCCGCTGGTATCGGTAATCACCAATATCAGCTTCGATCACATGCAATTCCTCGGAGACACGCTGGAGAAGGTCGCCATCGAAAAAGCCGGAATCATAAAACCGGGTATCCCAGTAGTTATCGGAGAGACCCAACCCAAATTGGAACTCCTTTTCAGAGAGCGGGCAAAGCTGGCGGGCTCACCGATTGTGTTTGCAGATCAATGTCCGGGGTCCGCGATAAAGCATCAGGCATCAGGCATCAGTCATCAGATAACTGACGTCCAGGATTCTCTTCAAGGCTTTTATCAGCAAAAGAATATCCTGACAACGCTCACCGTGATCAACCTGCTCAACGATTCAGGATTACAAATTTCAGAGCAATGTATTCGCGAGGGAATTTTACATGTCACAGAGAATACAGGGTTGCAGGGGCGATGGCAGATACTGAATCAAACACCTCTTACAATCTGCGACACAGCCCACAACGAAGCCGGTATCCGGGAGGTTGTTGCTCAGCTGGGCCAAACGCCTCACAAACATCTCCACATGGTGTTCGGACAGGTCAACGATAAAGAGACCGGGAGCATCCTGGCACTTCTGCCGAAGAATGCAACCTACTATTTCTGTAAAGCCAACATTCCACGTGGACTCGATGCAGATGAATTGAAGATTCAGGCAGAATCAGCAGGATTGCAGGGAACTTCATTCGGATCGGTCAGAAAAGCGCTCTCAGCCGCCCGGAAAGACGCTCATCCAGAGGATTTGATATTTATTGGCGGGAGCACATTTGTTGTTGCGGAAGCGCTCTGATTTCGCCATTTTGCTATTTAACTATCACCTCTCCCCCGATAATCAGTCCCTTATCTGAGTTCTACATCAAATTACCCGGTTTGTCTAGATTTTTATGCCGGTCATGGAAAAAATTTTAATAACCTGAGATAAGATGCTACATTTAACGCATGAAATCAATTTTATCTATCACTCTCAGTCTGCTTCTCTCTTTCTGTTCTATGGCTCAGCAGATTCCCGATACATCTTTCATGTTTCCGATCCGACAGGCTGCATATCAGCCGGGAAACGGCCCTGTGATATTTATTGACCAGGCTCATCACAACATGCATACGAAGGATGGCGGATTTTTTGCTTTGAGTAAATTACTCGGGCAAGACGGTTACCAGGTACAACCACTTAGTATACCCGCTACCAACGTTGAGGTTTTGAAAAATTGTAAAATATTGGTGATTGCCAATGCACTCGATTCTTCAAACCTGGAAAACTGGATTCTCCCAAACCCTTCTGCTTTTTCAAAAGAAGAGATCCTTGTTATCAAACTTTGGGTAAAGAACGGGGGCAGCCTGTTTTTAATTGCCGACCATATGCCATTTGCCGGAGCTGCATTTTCACTGGGAAAAGCATTCGGTTTTGAATTTATCAATGGGTTCGCATTCCCAGAAGAAAACTCCTGGCCTCCTCCTGTTTTTACGCTTGAAGACCAAACCTTGCAACAATCGCCTATAGTGACAGGTATTAAAGATTACGAAAAGATTGACAGTGTCACAACATTCCTTGGTTCAGCTTTTTACGCCCCTGATATGTCCACTCCTTTGTTGAGTTTCATGAGCGGAATTACACTTCAACCGGATACAGCCTTTCGGTTCCATATCAATACTCCCTGGGAAAATCTGGCAAGATACCATCAGGGTGCCATCCGGAGCTGTGGCCGGGGGAAAATAGCCGTTTTTGGCGAAGCGGCGATGTTTACGGCCCAGATTGTAAACGACAGTGTGAACGTAGGCTTCAATTCAGAATATGCACCTCAGAATGCACAATTTACTCTCAACCTGATTCACTGGCT
>Ga0268277_1000079_pt1 | contig 74989 bp, 63 predicted proteins | sample saktaG_5_FD_190132 | JGI IMG/M metagenome (GOLD analysis project Ga0268277, IMG submission 190132) | Saline water microbial communities from Sakinaw Lake, British Columbia, Canada - sak_2010_1_5_50m | ecosystem: Environmental > Aquatic > Non-marine Saline and Alkaline > Saline ... | reverse complement strand
GCGCGGTCTCTGGCCATAGTGCTGGACCAGTTGTTCTGCCCCAGTCTGTCTGCTCAGCCGATTTGATTTTTAAAGGTGCCCAAAGTGTCAACCTATTTCTGCCCGTAATTGAACCATCCCAGAATGTGGACGCAATTGGAGTGCGCCCCGCGCTACCCAGGAAATCTCCAAACCCTGCCCCTCCACTCTTTACATTTACCAGCCTTTATAGTAGAATCAGGGCAGCATGAGTGCAGTGGTTAGTGCTCTGATGGAGGTGGTTTTGAAGATTGGCCAAAGGCTGCATCGTTGGTTCACCAGGCGCCGGGAATACGTACTGATCGTTCTCATTTTGGGCTGCCTGACCTGCTTGTTCCTGAACGATGTGATCTTCGATGGAAAGATACTGCTGGCTGCAGATATAGCCTTGCAATATGCCCCCTGGAATTCCATCACCCCTGACTCCTCAGTCCATAACGCTACTCTGTCCGATTCCATCATGTGGTACTATCCCGCCAAGCACTTCTTCTGGCAGAGCGTCAAGGGGGGGCATTTCCCGAAATGGAATCCGTACATCTACTCCGGCCATCCCTTCAGCCCTTTGAGTGGAGGGCAATCGTCTGATCTGGGACAACTGCTGACCGAATTCCCCGCGCTCTTCCTTCCTGTTGAAAGGGCTCTTGGGTACGTGGCTGCTTTGCGGCTCGTCCTGGCTGGCCTCTTCATGTACGCTTTCCTGCGCGATCTTCGAGCCAGCGTGTACGGCTCGCTGCTGGCTGCCATCGTCTTCATGTTCAACGCCAACACCATAGCCTGGCTCGAGTTCCCAGCTCATCTGAGCATTCAACTGTGGATTCCCCTGGTGTTCCTGCTCCTCCACCGAGCACTAACGAAGGAGAGCTTGGTCTACGCTTGCCTTACGGCAGCCGTTCTTGGATTGCTGCTTTTCAACTGGTACTTGCTGCTGGCCATATACACCCTTTCAGGGTTGGCTCTCTTCGCGTTGTGGATGATCTTGCGGACTTACTTTGAAGCAGGCCGGGATCTTCGGCGGTTGCTTCGGCAGGTGGCTATCTCTGTTGGCAGCGTAGGGGCAGGAGTATCAATGGTGGTGGTGAAAATCATCTCCTATCGCCTCTTGCTTGACGTCAGTATCAGAGAAGGCCAGAGCGCGCTACGGGCTTTGCGTAGTGTCCCCCTCACTCTTGAGACCCTCAGGAATCTGGTTTCGCGCTCGGTCACTTTCTTTGTCCCAGCCTTCTATGGGAATGGAGCCAGTTATCCATATTGGGGCTACGACAACCCCGTCGAGGCTGCTCAATATTTTGGCATCATAACCATCATCCTTGTGGCCATAGTCCTCGTGCTGGGCAGAAAGAACCGTTATGCTCTCTTCTTCGCGGGCACTGGCATCTTGTTCCTGCTCATCACGTGGCGGATACCGCCCTTCGTCAATCTTTACGGCTACATTCCCAGTGTGCACTTCAGCACCATCAGTCGGATGGTAACCTTCGTTCTTTTCGCCTTCGCCGTAGCCGCCGGGTTGGGACTGACTTATCTGGAGAAAGGGTCAGGTGAGGGAGAAAAGAGACGAGCCTACCTCGGCATGGGCCTGGCTGCCCTCATGGCTCTGGTGGTAGTTGGCTGGAATTGGCTGAGTCAGACGGAGGCCATTTCCACACGGCCTTACGAGATAAGCAACTTGAAGTGGTTCCTGCTGATGCTCTCGATCAGCCTGGGTGTGATCGTGTTGCTTACTCGGAGCAAGTTCGACAAAAGGTTGCTGGCTCAGATCGCCGTGGCTATCCTCGTCGCCGACCTCTTCGCCTCCGGCTTGGATTTCAACACCACGGTGGAGGCTGGCTCGGTCTATCCAGTCACCGATGCCATTTCTTTCCTTCAGCGAGATGGGAGCACTTACAGGGTGTTTCCCCTCAGCGGCCACGATTTTCTTTTCCTGCCCAACTCGTTGACGGCCTACCGCATACCTGAGGTGACGGGTTACGACAACCCATTGTCACAACGTTACGCCGACTTCTTCAGGGAAGTGATCGGTGATACGAAGATTGGTCTCAACGGGGTGATCCAGAGTACGTCCCCCAACCGGCTTCGACTCCTTGGCATGCTCAACGTCAAGTACATCGTAGGTCCCGCCTCCCCATCTTTCGAGGACGTCGCTGGCCTGGAATTGGTCTACGACGGGGAAGTTAAGATCTACAGGAACAGGCATTTCCTTCCGAGGGCTTTCGCGGTTCACGGTTCAAAGGTGTTGCAGGGAAAGAAGCGGATTTTGGCCGAGCTGAAGGATCCAGAATTCGATCCCCGCGAGTATGTGATCTTGGAGGAGACTCTCCAGACCTCCGAGGTCTCACAAGCCGGCTTCGCTCAGCAAAACGTCCACAAAGCGGTAATTGTGCCATCATTAAAAGAGCCCCCTCTAGACCTCGGAGGTCTCAACTCAGAAGTCACCATCCTTCGCACTGGCGTTGACGAGATCGAGCTGGTAGCGGAGATGGGGGACGAGGGCTTCGTCGTCCTTAGCAATCAGTATTATCCTGGGTGGCGAGCCTATGTGGATGGCAGGGAAGAGCGCATCTATCGAGCTAATTACATCCTGATGGCCGTGCCCCTGGCTGAGGGCAGCCACACCGTCAAATTCGTGTACGAGCCTGCGATGCACCAGATCAATCTTCTCGTCCGCATCGTTGTTCCCCTGGGGCTGGTCGGCGTCTTGCTTTGTAGGAAGTACTCAACTCGGCGGCTGTGGGGGGTCTCCTTGTTGGGTGTTGCTAAACGAATGTTTGGCGGATATGACAAAGAATCAGAAGGATTCACCGAATTTGAGGCGCCGCACTCGGTCAATCCTCGAAATTCGGTGTCATATCTCGCCATCGTCGTCCTCTCCCTCATGGCGGCTTCGGCGGCAGTTATCTCTTTCATGAACAACCCCTTGCCTGAGAGGCCCTTATCTGGCGCGGATGTGAGCATCCTGGATTATCCCCTGCAATTCCAGGCCGTCCAACACCCTCTGCATCTTAACCTCGGTAATCAGATAGAGTTGCTGGGATACGATCTCAGCGCCGATCAGGTCGGGCCAGGGGATACCTTGGAACTAACCCTCTACTGGCATGCGTTGACTGAGTTAGAAGAAGATTACTCCGTCTTCACCCATCTGCTGGGCGAAAGCTACAATCTGGCAAGTGGCAACTTTCTTTGGGGACAGAAGGACGGCCTGCCCCTCGATGGAACCTACCCCACCAGTCGCTGGCTGGAGAACGAGGCGGTGATTGACAGCTACGCCATCGCCGTTCAGCCCGATGCGCCACCGGGGCTTTATCGCATTGAGGTTGGCATGTACGTGCTGGAGACGGGGGCGCGGCTTCCCGTGTTCGAAGACAGGGGGGAGCACATGACTGGGGATAGGGTGTTGCTTGAGGAGATGATAGAAGTGGTATTGGCGAAGTGAATACTTTGGCCAGGAGATGGTTATATCCGAGTAAGGAAGGGAACCCAAGATATGGAAATGATCAGCATTATCATTCCGATGTACAACGAAGAAGAGGCCATCGGTGACGATCTGGATGTGATTATCCAGACCATGAGCAGTCTCCCCTCTTTCCCCCCCAACTTTGGGGGGGATGAAAGGGAGGGCGACATCCCCTGGGAGATCATCGTGGTGGATGATGGGTCCACCGATGCCAGCGCAGAGATCGTGCGGCAGAGGGAGGGGGTGAGGCTCATCCAGCACGGACATAATCGCGGCACGGGCGCGGCGCGGACGACGGGTCTCCAGCACGCCAGGGGCGATGTAATTGTGATGACCGACGGCGATGGGACTTATCCCAATCAGGATATCCCCCGCCTTCTGGCCTACATCGGCGAGTGTGACCTGGTCATCGGCGCCAGGAGGACGGAGACGGGCAGCCTCAGGTGGCTGCGCTCCCCCACCAAGCTCTTCATCCGCCTTTTGGCCTCGTACATGACGGGGGTAAGGATCCCTGATCTGAACTCCGGTCTTCGTGCTTTCAAGAAGAGCATCGCCGAGAGGTTCCTGGATATTCTGCCCACTACGCACTCCTGGGTAGGCACTCAGACTGTCGCTTTCCTCTCCGAGGGCTATGCGGTCGAGTTCATTCCGATAGACTATTACCAGAGAAAGGGGAGCAAGTCTTCCTTCCACCCCATCGCCGATACGTATAATTACATCTCCCTGGTAGTGCGAACCATCATGTACTTCAATCCCCTGAAGGTCTTTTTGCCCGTGGCCCTCGCGCTCATCGTAGTGGGGGCGGTCAAGCTGGTGCGGGACATCGTTTACTACCGAGGCTTCTACGTCCCTGGGGTCACGCTGATGCTGATCCTGACGGCGATTCAGGTGGGGGCCATAGGCTTGTTAGCAGATCTAATCGTTAAGAGGTCTCACAGAACTTCCCCCCCAAAGTTGGGGGGGACCGAGGAGGGGCAGTGAAGTACGTTTTGATTGGGCCAACCTATCCTTACCGGGGCGGCATCTCCCACTACACCACCTTGCTCTACCAGCATCTGAGCGCCGCCCACGAGGTGAAGTTGTACTCTTTCAGGAGACAATACCCGGCCTTCCTGTTTCCCGGCAGGACGGACAAAGATCCCAGTCGTTCCCCCCTGCGGGCCGACTGCGAGTATCTTCTTGATCCCTCGAACCCCTTGACGTGGCTGGCGACCTTTCGCCGGATAAAAGGGGATCACCCGGACGCCTTGATCCTCCAATGGTGGGTGCCTTACTGGGCGCCTGCTTTTTCCAGCATCGCTGGCCTCGTTCGTCGCTTCACCGCTACCAGGGTGATGTTCATCTGTCACAACGTCTTCCCTCACGAGAGGAGTGTGGTGGACCGGGCTCTGGTACGACTGGCGCTGACCCAGGGGCAGTTCTTCATCGTGCAGTCGGAGAAGGATCTCCATGATCTCAAGAGGTTGTTGCCGGAAGCCCCGGTACGGAGAACAGCGCATCCCATCTACGAGGCCCTGGCGCTTAGTGGGGCGATGGTGGCCACAGAACTTCCCCCCCAAAGTTGGGGGGGACCGAGGGGGGGCGAGGAGGCCAAGAAGCAGTTGGAACTCGAGGGCAACGTGCTGCTCTTTTTTGGCTTCGTTCGCGAGTACAAGGGCTTGAAATATCTTTTGAAAGCCCTGCCTGAGGTGCTGAGTAGGATAGATGTCCATCTGCTGGTCGTCGGCGAGTTTTGGGATGACAAGGCGTCCTATCTCGACTTGATCGGGGAGTTGGGCATCGGCCAGGCGGTGACCATCGTGGACCGATACATCCCCAACGAGGAATTGGGCCTCTACTTCTCGGCGGCCGACGTGGTGGTTCTGCCCTACGTGGATGCCACCCAGAGCGGAGTGACACAACTGGCCTATGGTTTCGAGAAACCGGTCATCACCACCTCGGTAGGGGGAATACCAGAAGTGGTCGAGGACGGCGTGACGGGGCTGATCGTTTCTCCCCAGGATAGCGAGGCTTTGGGAGAGGCCATCGTGCGATATTTTGAGGAAGATTTGGGGGCCAGCTTCACTCTGAACATCAGGGCCCAGGTTCAAGGAGGGGCCTTCTCCTGGGAAGCGTTAGTGCATCTCATAGAGGATTTTGAGCTTTGGACTTTGAGCTTTGAAAACAACCTTTCTCCTTACTAATAGCTTAGAAGATCCCGCAGGGCTGGGGCGCTACTTCCCCCTGGCCAAGGAGCTGGCCAGGCTGGGCCACGAGGTGAGCATTTTGGCCTTGCACCCTGACCTCAGTAGCGTCTCCCAGCGACGGTTACAGGTGAGTGGAGTCAAAGTGCATTATGTGGGTCAGATGCACGTGCGAAAGGTGGGCAGCCAGAAGACCTACTTCAGCCCCACCGGCCTGGCGAGGGTGGCCCTGGCTTCGAGCTTGCGGATGGGGTTCAGGACTTTGTTGACCGAAGCCGATGTCATACATTTGGGGAAACCGCAACCCATCAACGGGGTGGCCGCTCTGGGAACAAAATTCTTACGAGGAAAGCGCTTATACTTGGATTGCGACGATTACGAGGCAGAGTCGAATCGTTTTTCTGGCCGATGGCAGAAGGCGATGGTGGCCCTGTTTGAGGACAACCTGCCCCGTTTCGCCTCAGGAATGACGGTGAACACGCGATTCACCCAGGAGAGGAACATCGCCCTGGGCTTTTCTGCCGAACGCATCGTCTATGTGCCCAACGGCGTGGATAGGGATCGCTTTGCGAATGTTGACCCCCAAAAGGTGCAGCACCTTCGCCGGGAATTGGGCCTGGATAGTAAGAAGGTGGTCGCGTACGTGGGGAGCATGAGTCTGGTGAACCACCCCGTGGACTTGCTTCTGGAAGCCTTCGCTATCGTCAGGAGACGATATGACGATGCCGTTCTGGTCCTGGCGGGCGGCGGCCAGGACTACGATTTCTTGCGTAGGCATGCTGAGGAACTGGGCCTTGAGGAGACCGCCATTTTTGTGGGGAGGGTGAAGCCGGAGGCGGTGCCGTATTATCTGGCTATGGCCGATGTCTCCGCCGACCCGGTCTATGACAATGTGGTGGCACGGGCCAGATGTCCCCTCAAGCTCTTCGAGAGCATGGCCGTGGGCACGCCGGTGGTAACGGGCAACGTTGGTGATCGCCGCAACATCCTCGGTGATGGCCAGGCTGGCATGCTGGTAAAAGCTGGCGACGCTCAAGCCCTGGCCGAAGGGGTTCTAGCGGTTCTGGAAGACAGTAACCTAGCTCATGCTATGGAGGAAGCAGCCTTGAGGTTGCGTGAGAAGTACTATTGGGATGTGTTGGTGCAAGAATTTGTAAAGGTGTACAGCCTGTCGTGATGCGATGATAACTTGACATTATGCTCTGCCGAAACACTACAACAGATTTGGAAAAAAGCGGATTGAGGACAAAAATCTGTTCCTTTCTCAATCCGATGTAGTGTCGTGGGGCCGCCAGCTTCGTAACCAGGCAGCCTTAGCAGGAATCTACAATGTCAAGACAAAAACCTGCTTAAGGAGGCAAAGAATGAGGAGTAAACGTACCCATTTCGTCGTTGTATGTCTGACCTGTTTAACGCTGGTCATGGGTGGGTGTAAGGCATCCACCCCACGGTTAACAGTCGAGGTGGCCACCAAGGCAGCCCCGACGGCCACTGTTCCTGCTGCCACAGTCGAACCGACAGTTGAACCAACAGTTAAGCCGACAAAGCCCCCCGGCCCCACTCTGTTGAATCCCACCAACATGGCCGTCGGGCCCAGAAAGCGGGATCCCATGAGCGTGGTGACCGACGCCGAGAGCAACGTGCTTGTTGTCTGGTACGTCGAACCGCTGGCGGAATCGCGAATACTCTATCAAAGATGGGATGGGGAGTCGTGGTCGGACTCGTTTGAGATTGGGAGTGGCCGAACCCCCCTCATCGCCGCCGGTGAAGGCAATGTCTACGTGTTGGGTGATGCTGCTGCCAGCGGGCAGGAGTTTGTCTACAGGCGCTCGACGGATGGAGGAAACTCATGGTCGGAGCTGGAGAACATCTCTATCGCCGACGTATCGCCTGCAAACGTCGAGCACAGTATTCTGATTGACAGCGCAGGCCACCTCCACCTGGCCTGGTCTCAGTTTCGTGACCCTAGCCACAGCGATCTGTTCTATAGTCATTGGGATGGCAACTCCTGGTCAAAGCCCATTCTCATCTCCGACGGTGGCAACTATTCCAATCGTCCCAGCCTGGCCATCACCCAAGCAGGGGGTATTCATTTCGTCTGGCTGAGCAATGCAGGGGGACGGTATGACATCTATCACCGTTATTGGGATGGCGCAGCCTGGTCAATGGCCACTCGCGTTAGCGAAGGCGGTTGGAATGTAGATGACTATACCCTGAGCGTTGATAAGGAGGGCCATCTCCACCTGGCCTGGTATGAGTTTCACGGGCCTGCCAACGCCGAGATCTTTCACAGTTGGTGGAACGGCAGCGTCTGGTCCAAGCCAATCAACGTCTCCCATGATGAGGAGGCTTCTAAAGATCCACTCCTTGTGATTAACGAGACCGTGCACCTCGTCTGGTTGCAGCCGGCAGGGCTAGAGGGTACGATCAAGCATAGCCAATGGGAAGCTGGTACCTGGTCTGAGCCGGAAGTCATCGTTCCTACCGCCTTCATTTTGAATATTGACGATGCGGCTATCACTCAGGAAGGGGATCTTTATCTTTTGTGGCGAGTTGGAGGTGAAACCCGGGATGTTCAGATTTATCAATATGGCCGATGGGACGGAGCGTCACCAGTCGCTCCACACGTTTTGGGCGGTATCGGCCAGTGGGCCTATCTTGGCCTTACTGCGGACAGCCTTGGTAACGTTTATTCAGTAGGGCTAAACGTTGGCTTCAATCGGCCTGAGATTGAACGCCTCCTGCATACGAAGGAGTGATAGAAGATGGATGGTATCCCTTACAACTTAGTTACAGGGGGAGCAGGGTTCATTGGCTCTCATGTAGCGAGGCATCTACTTCTCTCAGGGAAACGTGTTCTGGTTTTGGATGATTTGTCCGGCGGCTTTACGGAGAACGTTCCTTGTGGTGTGGAATTCATTCAGGGTTCAGTACTGGATGTCCCCCTTCTGGAGACGATTTTCGAGCGTTTTCGTATCCGACACATTTATCACCTCGCCGCCTATGCAGCCGAGGGCTTGTCTCACTTCATCAGGCGATTCAACTATTCAAACAACTTGATCGGAAGCGTCAACTTGATCAACCTGGCCGTGAGAAACAAGGTTCGTTGTTTTGTTTTCACTTCTTCTATCGCCGTGTACGGAAAGAGCCAGCTTCCCATGACCGAAGACGCAGTGCCAAAACCAGAAGACCCCTACGGAATTGCAAAATATGCTGTGGAGCTGGACTTAAGAGCTGCCTATGAAATGTTTGGCTTGCAGTACGTAATCTTCCGCCCACATAATGTATACGGTAAGAACCAAAACCTCTCCGATCCTTACCGGAACGTTATCGGCATTTTCATCAATCAGCTTATGCACGGGGAAGCGATGACGATATTTGGTGATGGAACCCAGACCAGAGCATTTACTCACATTGACGATGTGGCGCCCATCATTGCTGGCGCTCCCGAAACCCCTGGGGCAATCAATGAGGTCTTTAACGTTGGTGCGGACACTCCTTATCAAGTAATTGAGCTTGCCCACAAGGTAGCTGAGATTTTTGGTGTGCCCCCAAGAATCGAGTTCTTACCGGAGAGAAATGAAGTGAAACACGCGTTCTCTGACCACAGCAAGGTTAGGGCTGTATTCTCTCCACCGCCACCTGTACCTTTCGATGAGGGATTAAAGAGGATGATAGAGTGGGCAAGAAAAGTGGGGCCTCGAAGAGGCGAAACTTTTGGACCAATCGAGATTGAAAAAGGTCTCCCTCCATCCTGGGCTACCCTCATCGGTGATCATTAGCCTGCCATCTTTTGACAAAAGAGAGTGATTTCGGGGCCTCTGCCCAGGGTATAGGACAGGTAGATGTAAGGCGATAGCAACAGGCGCAATGCGGGCCCCTTCGATAGGCCAGCCACCAGACGACTCAACCACTTGCATGGATGCTCTTCGAGCCAGAAATTCAGACTCAGCACGAAAGCGCCGTATCCTCCGCTGGCACAGCGCCGCGAGGCAATTTGGAAACCGCCCTGTTTTAACATGGCTTCCAGGGGAGTGGGGGGAAAGACATAAAGGTGGCGTGGCATGTCCAGTCCGATCCAGCAGGGTCCGAACAGGGTTGCGTCAAAGCTCCGGGTATTGGGCAATTCTATCACCAGCAAGCCGTCGTCCCTCAAAGTACGGTGGATCTCCACCAACTCCGTCAGCGGATCGTGCAAATGCTCCAGCACGTCCCAGAGTGTGACCACGTCGAAGTGGTGGTCAGGGAACTGGGCCTGGGCCAGATCACCGGTAAGAACGTCCAGGCTATATTCCCGGCGCGCAGTCTCCGCCGCTGTGGGGCTGAGTTCCACTCCCTGAACCTGCCAGCCATATTCCATCATCCGGGCCAGGAATTCGCCGGTGGCGCAGCCCATGTCTAGTAAGCGACCTGAGGATTTCCAGCGCATCACCGCTTTACAACGCTTGTCCAGGTAGCGAGTCTGGCTCCACCGAGCCGCAGGCCCACTCCGGTCGTGGCTGAACCGGGTAAACGGCTCATAGTCGTCGGGGTAGTGCCGGCCAATTTCATCCCGTGACGGTCGAGGGTTCAGGTAGATAAGGCCGCATCGCTGACAGCGAACCAGCCGAAATCGCTCTATCCCACCCAGTTGACGGTCGTGACCTTCGCGGTACAGGACCGTCTGGTCAGAGCCACACAAGTTGCAAGTCGTCCACTCCATTTGCGCTGTTGAATTCATGTCACGCGCTGGCAGGTGTAGGTGATACTGGAACCCATCCCCAACAGGTCAACGACAAAATAATAGGGCCGCCAGGCCCAGTACCATATTGGGGAATAGATCAGTCGTTTCAATGTCCGTCGAACTCGCTCGCTTGACACTCGCTCGTCAATGAGCCATTCCAAACTCCAGGTGGACACCCGTTGCCCCCCGGTGATGCATCGGGCTGATGTCACCTCCAGACCTGCTCGTTGGAACAAGGCCAGTAGCGCTGGGCGTACAAAGACGTACAAGTGACGAGGGACATCCAATCCAGTCCACAGCGGCCCGAACAGGCGAAAATCAAGGCTGTGAGGATTGGGCAAAGTCACCACGAACTTCCCCCTTGGTTTTAGGATCTGGGCTACTCGGGCCAGATGGGCGCTGGGGTCGTGTAGGTGCTCCAAGACGTCCCACATGGTCACCAGGTCAAAACCTTGTTCGGCATAGGGGACGTCGAACAGTTGTCCCTGGAAGACGTCCAGCCCTTTCTGGCGAGCCAGGGCCACCGCGTTAGGGCTAAGGTCCACGCCATGAACTTCCCAACCCCGCTGCCGCATCCCCAGCATAAAGTCCCCAATGCCACAGCCGACGTCCAGTAGCCGCCCTGGCTTGGGCTCCTGGCCGGCGATGCGACGAAGCTTGTGTATATAAACCCGGTATCTCAGCCGGGCCAGCCAGTTCTCCGCCCTTTCGTGACGGGTGAAAGGCTCGTAGTTGGTTGGATAATAACAGGCCATTTCAGCCAGAGTGGGGCGTGGGTTCAGGTAGATCAACCCACAGCGGCGGCAGCGCACCCACTGAAAGGTTTCTGTACCTCCCAACAGCCGATCCCGTCCTTTGAACAACGGTTCGCTTTCGTCCACCCCGCACAGGTTGCAGGTTACGGTTTCCATAAAGTTATTCAGTGGCTCCGGCTCGATGGCGGGCCAAGCCAGCCCGGATGCCAGCCAGATAAGGTCGGGCAAAAGCCAGGTTGCCCTTGATCAGCTCGCGCAATACGGCCCAGGCAACGAACAAGGCTAGTGAAATATGAGGCGGGCGACCGTGACGCAAGTAAAAAGGGACGATGTTCTTGCCCAGGTTGAAGGCCTTGGTTCCCGATCCGCGTTGGCTCCGGGCATCCTTGTGCCACATTCTGGCTGTGGGCACGTACCAGATCTCCCATCCTGCCTTGCTTACCCGGGCGCAGTAATCGTAATCCTCGTGGTAAATCGGCCAATAGATCGGATCAAAGCCGCCCACCGTCTCCAATACTTCGCGGCGGATCAGCAGGGCGCAACCGGTGGCGTAATCCACACGATGCAGTACATTGTACCGTGGATGGTCACGTTGGCCCAGGCCGATCATCTTGACCCGAGGGGGAAAAGGGGCAAAGCGTGCTCCGGCCGCCCAGATGAGCGTTGGGTCGTCGTGGTAATAGATCTTGGGAGCGAGCAGACCGGCGCGGGGGTGGGCTTCAGCCACCTGGATAAGCTCTCTTAACAGCGACCGATCCAGTATCGTATCGTTGTTGATGAAAAAGACGTATGCTGCTCCCTGTTGCCGCGCATAGTTCACCCCTACGTTGGCGCCACCCGCAAAGCCCAAGTTGCGCTCATTGGCAATGAACTCGACTTGAGGGAAGGCTTCGCAAATCGTTTGGTCAGAGCCATCGGTGGAGCCGTTATCTACCACGAGAACACGGAAGTTGGGGTAGTCCAGTTCATGCACCGAGCGCAGACAGGCCAGGGTGTTCTCCGCGTCGTTCCAGTTGAGTAGCATGACATAGACCAGAGGCTGAACTTCGTCCTGAGACGGTCGAAGGGCTCGATCGTCACGATCTGTCATCTCATCCATTTCTGCAATCAGGGTTTTAAGAGAAGCCATTGTTGTTCTACAGATTTCCCCGCAGGAACTCGATGGCCCGACCAGGGTTTCTCAGCCCTTCGCGGAGGTAGTAGTCCTTGCGGCTCCAAAAGTTCCGGCGAAACTGCCGCCAGCGCCACTGCCGCCGGGCACGCCTCAGCGCTGCCTCCAGCTTCCCTGGCGACAGCGCTTCAGTGCGCAGCACCGCCCGGTCTGCACCGTCAAAGTCAACCCAGCTTTCAGCCACCAGCATCCCGCTTTCCTGTGCCATGTCGTAGTAGGTCGTGCCAGGGTAGGGTGTGGCGATGGAGAATTGCACTGAATCAGGGTCTACCTCCAAGGCGAAATCAATGGTGCGCTGGATCGTTTCCTCGGTCTCGCCAGGCAGTCCCAGTGTAAAGGTCAAGTGGACCTTAACCCCCAGGTCCCTGGTGATGCGCACGGTCTCTTTCACCCGGCGCAGGTCCAGACTTTTGTCGGCGGCATCCACCAATTCCTGCACCCCCGACTCGACGCCATACTTGATGGCGTATAGCCCTGCCTCCGCCATGGCTTCTAGCATCTCCCGGTCGGCAGTATCGGCACGAGCCATTGCCGTCCATGGTAGACCCAGGTTGCGTCGCTTGATCTCGTTGCATAGCTTGAGGATGCGCGGCTTACCAATGTCGAAGGTATCATCGTCGAAGGAAACCGAGCACAGGTCGTATCGCTGCACCGTTTGCTCCATCTCATCTACCACGTCCACTGGATCCCGCACGCGATAGGTCTGGCCGCCATACATCACTTTGGGCCACACACAGAAAATGCAGCGAAAGGGGCAGCCTCGGCTGGCCCACATCTGCAGGCCGGGCATGGGCAGTCCGGCAAAGTCGTCGCGATAGCTGTGCATCGGCAGCAGATGGCGGGCTGGCCAGGGTAACTCGTCCAAATTCTCAATCAGTGGACGGCCTGGGTTGACTCGCACTACGCCCTCAGCGTCGCGCCATACCAGGCCTGGCACGTCGCCAAGATTACCACCGGTGTCCAGGCAGGCCACCAGGTCACGTAAGGTGTATTCATACTCGCCCACCAGGATGAAATCCACTTGCGGGGCCATCTCTAACGTCTGAACCGGCAAGGCGGAAACGTGGGGACCACTCAACGCCAGACGAACACCGGGAACCTGGGCTTTGATCTCGCGGCTCAGTGCCAGGTCGGAGTAGATAGAGGGGGTAGAGGTCTCCAGCAGCACCAGGGCAGGGTCAAAATCGGTGACTGCTTCTAGAAACGACTCGGTATCCATCCCCTCGGCGATGGCGTCCACTAACCGCACGTTGACGTCAATCTGCTCCAACACCGCTGCTGCGTAGGCCAGAAAGAAAGGAAAGGGAACGTAAGGTGGGACATTGCTTCCTGTGCCCGCAGGCATCGTAAAGGCCCAGCGAGACCCAGCCCGCACACCTAACCGCCCCTCTCTCCTCCACGGTGGGTTAGCCAAAAGAACTTTCATTTTTCACTCCTTTACTAGAATGTCTGTTGCGCGATACGGGCGAATCATCTTCCAGAGGAAATTATACCTCGAATCCGCATCCTTGACAAGAGTCAGTTAGACAAGAGTGTCGTTTTGGGATATAATGTCAACCGCGCGACGGCTGGTGAGAATTCGCTACCAAGGAGCTACAGTGAGGGTAAAAATAGAGGAGAAACTGATTTTCTTTTTAAACAAGCTGCATCAGCAACCTTACGGATCCTTCGGAGAGTTGACGGCAGCTAAAACCGGGGCCAAGTCGTACTTTCAGTGGGAATTCGCTCAGGCAGAGCGCTCCTACTCTGAGTTTCAACCCTACATTGATCTGAAGGGCAAGGACGTGTTGGATGTCGGCTGCGGCCTGGGAGGAAAAACCCTGTTCCATCTCCAGAAGGGGGCGCGAAGCGTGACTGGCCTGGATATCAGCCAGACCAACGTTCAAATCGCCCGATCCTGTTTTATGGAACGACAGCCAGACAGCAGCCGACGCCCTGGGCTAGTCGTGGCCGACGCGGCGGCGATGCCTTTTGCAGATAATAGTTTTGACTTAGCGATCTCTACTTACACCTTCGAGCACCTAGCTGACCCTGCCAAGGTATTGGGGGAAATTCAAAGAGTTATCAAACCAGGGGGCGAGATTTTCATTAGTTTCCCCCCTTACTTTAGCCCCTGGGGGGCTCATTTGACGGATTGGATCTATTTTCCCTGGTGTCAGGTGCTGTTTTCAGAGAAGGCCCTGCTCAATGTGGCCAGAGCTATTGAAGAGGCCCAGCACATCCATGCAAGCCTCCCGGACTTCGCCAGGGTAGATCTGGCGGGGGCGGTTGAGTTGCCCCACGTGAACAAGCTCACCGTGGGCGGTTTCGAGCGTCTCCTCGAGGCCAGCTCGTTGCAGGTGTTGAGCAAGACACATCGTCCAGCGGGCGCGGAGAGGGCTAGAGTGTTACATCCCGTTCTATCCCTGGCTACCAAGATACCTCTCTTGCGTGAGGCGTTCACGAGCAGCGTGGTGCTGATTGGCCGAAAGCCGGCACAAAACGATTGAAGTCGCTACTACGAGTGCAAGGTTGAGATGGAAGAGATTGTTTGCAACGTATGCGAATCCGATAACTACGTCGTTCTGTACGAAGGCCGGGATAGACTGCACGGATTGGGTGGCCCGTTCAGGTTGGTGAAGTGTCAACAGTGTGGGCTAATCTATCTCAACCCCAGGCCGACCAGGGGTGAACTGGGACGGTATTATCCGCCGGATTATGGCCCATACGCACAGGACATCGAGCAAGGAAGGGGTTTTCTCTCTAGCCTTACCTATCGCTACGGCATTGCCAAGAGATGCCGGATGATCACGAAGAGGAAAAAGCCAGGGCGCATCCTCGACGTGGGTTGCGGAGCCGGGCACTTCTTGAATGGGATGAAGCTGCGCGGCTGGCAGACCTTCGGGATAGAGATCAGCGGAGAGGCAGCAGCCTATGCCAAAGAACGGTTCGGCCTGGAAGTCCACGTCGGAGAGTTAGAGGAAGCTGAATTCTCTGCGGCTCACTTCGACGCAGTCACTATCTGGAACGTCTTGGAGCACCTCCATGACCCGCTTGCCACCTTGATGGAGGTCAACCGGTTGTTGAAGGACGACGCCCTCTTGGTCTTTTCCATCCCCAACTGGGCCAGCATTGATGCCAGGCTTTTCGGGGAGTTTTGGGTGGGTCTGGACATGCCGCGCCATCTTTACAACTTCCCTCGACCTGCTTTAGAGGAGCTTTTAGCTAAGACCGGCTTCAAGACAGTGGAAGCTGGGTGCTTCTTTGGCAGCCATGGCTTGTTTGTCCTGAGCCTGCAGTTTTTCTTAGAGGAGAAAATGTCCCAAAGGGCCCTCAGGCAATTCCTGCTTTGGCTCTCGTGCACTAAGCTGGCACGGCTCATCGCTTCCCCCTACTTCTATCTCGTGGATAAGCTGGGAAGAGGACCCATTATTACTATGACTTGCGTCAAGCGGGAGAATACGGATTGGCAGGATTAACGGATTGTTTGGAGATCTGGCGGCTGTGAAAGCTATCAGGAGAGTGAGCCAGAGTAGGGGTCTTAAGACCATCGTGGCGCTTATCGCCGCCGGAGGGTCCTTCCTTTTCCTGGGCTTTGGCCTTTATCGTAACTGGCAAGAACTTGCTCAGTATGAGTGGAGCATTGACTATCGTTACTTATTGGCCTCCTCTGCCATTTACCCTGTCTCCTTTCTCTTGATAGCCAGCGTTTGGAGCCTGGTTATCGGTCGTTTGGGTGGATTCTCGGACTACTGCGGAAATCTTCAGATCTACTGTTATTCCGGCCTCATCAAATATATCCCTGGCACTTTTTGGTATGTCCTGGGAAGGGCTTACTTCTACGAAAAGAAAGGGATCGCCAAGTCGCTTACCGCTTTGGGGAGTTTGTGGGAGTTGGCCCTGGCTGCTTTCTCAGGGCTGGTCGTCTATTTGCCCCTGACGATGTGTTCCCGCCAGGTGTACGCTGGTCCCCTCAACTACCTGCTGCTGCTTCTGGCGCCCTTGGGATTCGTGGTCCTATATCCTTCGGGGTTCAGCGCTGCCCTTAAGCATATTTTGAAGAAACGGGCTGAGAGCATCAGCCTGATCAGGCGCCGAGACTCTTTGGCCTGGATAGCTCTTTATGCTTTCGCCTGGTTGCTCGGCGGGCTTGCCTTCTACCTGCAGGCCAACATGATCTTCCCCGTGCCATTGGCCCATTTGCCTGCGGTAGCCAGCTTCCTGGTGATCTCCGGAGTGATCAGCCATTTGGCGTTTTTCATCCCCGCCGGCCTGGGCATTCGGGAGGTTTCCCTTGCCCTGTTGTTGAGCTCTTTCGTGCCCTTTGGGATAGCGGTGGTCATCGCGCTGATTTTCAGGCTCTGGATGACGTTGAACGAGGTGTTTTGGACTCTGGCCATCCTGCTTGTTTGTCGCTGGGGTTCAGTCAGAAACCTGGTTTCTCCGGAATGTAGCGAATAACCTTAAAGTACTATTGACAACCGGGGGTTTGTGTGTTAAACTATTCAGTAGAAGTTCCAAAATACAATTGAGGAGGAAGACTATGAAGAAAAGCATTTTTCTAAAGCTGGCGATGATTGTCGCCCTGATGGTGGCTGGCCTGACCCCGGCGGTGGTCTCTGGGGATGGGTCGGATCCTTGGGTGGCAGGTATTCAGGTGGCCAACCTGGACACCCAGCCAGCGACGGTGACCATCGACTTCTACGACACAAGCGGCGCATTGGTGCACTCCTATACCGACCCCACAGCTATTGCCGCAGGGGATGCGAGATCATACTACGTCCCCACTATCCTGCCCGATAGTGCTGCTACCACATTCAGGGGCTCAGCGGTGGTCAGCTCCGAGCGCAATATCGCCGCCATCGTCAACGAGAACGCCGGCTCTGGCGCGGGTTACGACCAGCCCCCTGGCATCCTGAGAGGCAGCTATACGGGCATAAGGGCCGCCGAGACGGCCAACACGTTGTACATGCCTGTGGCGGTGAAGGCTTTCTATGGCTTCAACAGCCAACTGGTCGTGCAGAACGCTGGAGCAGCGGCGGCCGTCACCTTCGAGTTCTTTAACCAGGCTGGCACATCAATTGCCACCTACGTAGCTTCCAGCGTGGCGGCTAACGCCTCGATCATCGTTGAACTGGATGCGCCGCCTACCGGATTTCCCACCACGGGCAGTATACCCAGTGGGTTCAATGGCTCGGTAAAGGTCACGTCAAGCTCCAACCTGGCGGGCATGGTCAACAACATGACCACGTCATTCCTTCAGACCTACAACGCCTTCACTGCCAGCGATGGAGGCACTACCCTGTACGCACCGGCTCTCTTCAATGCCTACTACGGCTATGTCAGCTCCATCCAGGTGCAGAACGTCGGCACGGTGCCCACGAACATCACTGTTACCTACAGCGACTTGATCGTTAAGACAGTAAATAATGTGGCGCCTAACTCGTCTGCCACGTTCTATCAGCCGACTGAGGGCCATGCCAGCGGCTGGATGGGTTCGGCCACCGTTACCAGCACCGCAGCGAATGTGGTGGGTGTGGTCGCCCAGCTTTCGTCTGTCAAAGCCTCCAACTACAACGCTGTTTCGGGTGGGGCGACGACAATTGTGGCGCCGGCTCTGTTCAGGTCCTTCTACGGATACGACACTGCGCTTACGGTGATGAACGTTGGTACAGTGGCGACGAACATCTCGGTCCTCTACTCCGATAGTTTGACGAACTCGTGCACGAACGTACAGCCGGGCAAATCATGCTTGTTCTACCAGCCGATTGAGGGCCATCTCAGCGGCTGGGGCGGGTCGGGCACCGTCACCAGCACCGCTGCGCCTGTCATGGGCATAGTCAATGAGGAAAACATAGCCAAGACCGACGGCGACTGGCAGTACAGCTACAACTGCCTGGCCCCGTAGCGCCGATCCTCACTGTTGTTCTGCTAGATCGAAAAGTCCCTGGACCTAGTAAGGTTCAGGGACTTTCTCCATCCTGACATTGCTACAGGGAATGTGGCGATTCACCACTGGACACTTCTTAAAACGGCTGATTTATGGTATGCTCTAGCCCTCATCGTAGAGTAAGAAGCCTGCCCTTGTCTCCTGCACGGAGGTTCACGTGGCGGTGAGCTTGAAGCACACACGAGTGACCATCATTGGTCTTGGGCTGATGGGTGGGTCTCTGGCCGGGGCCTTGAAGAAGCGGGGCGACTGTCGAGAGGTATGGGGCGTAGCTCGACGGGAAGAGACCATTGAGGAAGCTCTGAGGCGCGATTTCATTCACGCGGGCACTTGCGATCTGGCTGAGGGGGTGGAGCAGGCTGGCCTGGTCGTACTGGCCACTCCGGTGCGGACTGTCTTGGAGCTTATACCCCAGGTGGGAGCCCTTGCCCCCGCTGGCTGCCTGCTGATGGATTTGGGCAGCACCAAGGCCAGGATCGTCGAAGCTATGGAATCGCTGCCACCTCGCCTCCAAGCTGTCGGCGGCCACCCCATGTGCGGCAAGGAGGCATCGGGACTCGAGGCCGCGGAGGCCGATCTCTACCAGGGGGTGACCTTCGTACTCACTCCGTTGCGACGGACTAGTTCGGAAGCGCTGATTCTGGCCCAGGAGTTAATCGAGGCCGTGGGTGCGCGGCCCTTGTTGATGGACGCCGGCCACCACGACCGCCTGGTGGCCGCGGTCAGTCACCTTCCCTATCTACTGTCGGCGGGCCTGGTGGCCGCTACCGAGGAGGCAGCAGCGGAGGACCCGGCGGTCTGGGAACTGGCCGCCAGTGGCTTTCGCGATACCTCACGCCTGGCAGCCAGCGACGTTACCATGATGCTGGACATCCTGCTCACCAACCGCCAGGCGGTGAGAGAAGCCTTGTCCCGCTTCGCCCGTCAACTCAACGCCGTCGCCGACTTGCTGGAGGCGGACGATGAGGAGGGATTGCGAAGTTTAATGGAGCAAGTACAGAAGAGGCGAGAAGGGATGTTTCGATGAGGTTGACTGTCAAACAAGCCAAAGGTCTGAGGGGGCGGGTCAAAGTTCCCGGCGACAAATCCATTTCCCATCGCGCTCTGCTGCTAGGTGCGATAGCCGAGGGCACGACCAGGGTCCGCAATTTCCTGCCAGCGGCCGATTGCCTGGCTACCCTCGCTTGTGTGCGAGCGCTGGGTGCCGAGGTAGAGAGGCTATCTGAGCTAGACTTGATCGTGCAGGGACGAGGCCTGTCTGGTTTGATGGAGCCAAAAGATGTCCTGGACTGCGCTGGTTCGGGCACGACCATGCGCCTGCTGGCGGGGATTCTGGCTGGCCAGCCCTTCTACAGCGTGCTGACGGGAAACGAGCAGCTCCGCCGCCGGCCCATGGGTCGCATTGTCGAGCCCCTGAGACGGATGGGGGCAACCGTGTTCGGTCGCGACGATGGGCGCCTACCTCCCTTGACCGTCATAGGCGGGAATCTACGCAGCATCGAGTACGAGTTGCCCGTAGCCAGCGCTCAGGTGAAGTCAGCTATTCTGCTGGCGGGCCTCTACGCTGATGGCCCAATAGTGATTCGCGAGCCAGGCCCGGCCCGCGACCACACCGAGCGGATGCTGGCTGCCATGGGGGCAGACATTGGGGTGGATGGCGCTACTATAACTCTGCGGGGGGACACAAAGTTGTCCTCTCTGGACATCGTTGTGCCAGGCGATGTCTCCTCGGCAGCCTACTTCATCGCTGCCGCTTGTCTGGCGCCTGGGTCGGAGGTAGCTGTTGAAGGCGTCGGCGTCAACCCTACCCGCACAGGCTTCTTGGACGCGCTCAGGAAGATGGGGGCGGACATCCTGGTAGATAATCAGCAGGAGATCAGCGGAGAACCTGTGACCGACGTCGTTGTGCGGGCAGGGGAACTAAGGGGCATAGAAGTGAGGGGTGATCAAGTGCCCAGAATGATTGACGAATTTCCCATCCTGGCTATGGTTGCCAGCCAGGCGCAGGGAACGACAGTGGTGAGTGATGCGGCGGAGCTGCGAGTTAAGGAAACCGATCGCATCGCGAATGTTACCGTTGAACTGCGCAAACTTGGAGTACGCATCGAGGAGCGGCCCGATGGCTTCGTGGTGGAAGGGCCAACGCGGCTGGCGGGGGCCCAGGTCAACAGCCACGGCGATCATCGCCTGGCCATGTCACTGGCTATAGCGGGCTTGCTAGCCGAGGGGGAAACAACCATCGGGGGCGCGGAATGCATCGTAGATTCATTCCCAGGCTTCGAGGAGACTTTGAGAGCTCTAAGTTCATCGTGAATTTAGGGCACAGATTTGCACAGATGAACACAGATGAAAAAGGGGAAATCTGCGAAAATCTGTGTTAATCTGTGTCCCATGAATTGAAGGAGAACGGGCCATGCCGCTGAGCATCAACGGACAAACGAAACTCGTAGGATTGATCGGGCATCCCGTCGAGCACAGCCTCTCGCCCGCCATGCACAACAGCGCCTTTGCCGCGCTCAACCTGAACTGGTGCTACGTGCTCTTGCCTGTGCTGCCTGAGCAATTGGAGGAAGCGGTTGCTGGCTTGCGGGCTCTGAGCTTCGTGGGGGCTAACGTTACTGTGCCTCACAAAGAGGCAGTGATGTCCCATCTCGACCACGTCGCACCGGAGGCGCAAGCTATCGGGGCGGTCAATACCATCGTGGTGCACGAAAGGAGGAGCATTGGCTACAATACCGACTGGCGCGGCTTCCTGACTGCCTTAAGCGAGGGCGGCTTCGACCCTCAGGGCAAGCGGGCTGTGGTTCTGGGAGCTGGCGGCGCAGCCAGGGCCGTAGTCTACGCGCTGGCCCAGGCCGGGGTGCAGGTAACCGTGTTAAACCGCACTCCAGCCCGTGCCCAGGCCTTGATCCGGGATTTCTCCCCCCTGCTTTCCTCTACCTCCCTCTTTGCCCTCCCTCTCACCCTGCAAACATTGGAAGAGCGGACGGCCGATGCCCACTTGTTAGTCAATACGACACCTGTTGGCCTATGGCCTGAAGTAGACGAGTCCCTCTGGCCGGAAGATCTGCCCTTCCCCGGCTATCTGACCGTCTTCGACCTGGTGTACAACCCTGGTCAGACAAAGCTGCTGCAACAGGCTCAACAGGCAGGAGCGAAAGCTATCGGCGGCCTGGGGATGCTGGTGCACCAGGGGGCGGCGGCTTTTGAACTGTGGACGGGGGAGAAGGCGCCTGTCGAGGCGATGTACAAGGCTGCCAACAAAACTTTTGAATTTAGGACGCAGATTTGCACAGATGAACACAGATGAGGAAAAAATCTGCGAAAATCTGTGTTAATCTGTGTTACATCCTTGAGGAGGTGAACGATGGCGTTGCGTTTCCTGACCGCTGGCGAATCTCACGGGCCTTGCCTCACAGCCATTATCGAGGGGATGCCTGCCGGACTCTATCTGAGCGAGGAAGAGATCAACGTTGATCTGCACCGCCGTCAGGGAGGCTACGGGCGCGGTCAGCGCATGAAGATCGAGCGTGATAAGGTCGAGATTCTAAGCGGAATAGCCAAGGGGCTGACCATCGGGGCGCCCATTGCCCTGCGCATCGAGAACAAGGACTGGGCCAACTGGAAGGATAGGGACGTCCCGGCTTGGACAGTGCCTCGGCCGGGCCATGCTGATCTGGCGGGAGGGCTAAAATACGGCCTGAGTGACCTGCGGCTGGTGGCCGAGCGGGCCAGTGCCCGCGAGACAGCGGCTCGGGTGGCGGTGGGGGCAGTGGCTAAACGGTTGCTTTCCGAATTCGGCATCGCCGTGGGCAGCTACGTGACCGAAATCGGCGGAGTGATGGCGGAAATCCCGCCCCCCCCTCTCTCCCCCCCCAAAGTTGGGGGGGGCTGGGGGAGGGCACTCTGGCAACGGGCTGAAGCCTCCGACCTCCGCTGCCCCGATCCCATCGCTGCAGAAGTCATGCATCAGCGTATTGACGAGGCCAACACAGCAGGAGACTCCCTGGGTGGTGTCTTCGTCGTAGTTGTCACCGGTGCGCCCGTCGGCCTGGGCAGCCACGTCCACTGGGAGCGCCGCCTGGACGCCCGACTGGCTGCCGCGGTGATGAGCATCCCGGCCATCAAGGGGGTGGAGATCGGGCTGGCTTTCGAGAACGCCAGGCGGAGGGGGACAGAGGTGCATGATGAGATCGGGGTGAAGAACACGGATTGGCAGGATTTGCAGATTACCCGTCATTCCAACCGGGCCGGAGGCATTGAGGGTGGCATCAGCAACGGACAGCCTATCGTGGTTAGGGCGGCTATGAAGCCCATCCCTACCACCGTCACTCCTCTGCGCTCTGTGGATCTGGCCACCGGGGAGGCGACGCACACCCAATACCAGCGCTCTGATGTCTGCGCCGTGCCTGCTGCTTCCGTAGTCGGCGAGGCAATGGTGGCCTGGGTGGTCGCAGACGCACTGATGGAGAAGCTTGGGGGAGACAGCATTGAGGAGATAAAAGCCAGATATCAGCAGTTAGGTGAAATCTCCGGTGAGCGTTCGACTGCGGACAGAAGCAATGCCTTACTTTGAGGTTGTTGCCCATCGGGGCGTACCCACGGAAGCACCTGAGAACACGCCCGCTTCTTTTCAGCGTGCTGTTGACCTCGGTGCGGACGCCATCGAATTCGATGTTCGGTTGACACGCGACCGGGTGCCGATTATCTATCACTACTTCTATCTTGACGAGGCTACTTCAGCCTCTGGCCCAGTTTCTGACTACACATTCGACCAACTCCAGGATGTGGAAGTCCTGGGCAGCGGTGGCAACGTCGTCAATGGATGTAGAATCCCGACACTCCACTTCCGTCAGCGGCATAAAGCCAGAGGTCGCGATGGATTGTGACAGGAACATAGTAATCACCGGTTTCATGGGCACCGGTAAATCGGAGGTAAGTCTGGAAGTAGCCCGTCGCCTGGGGTGGGAGTTTGTGGACATGGACACCCTCATCGAGCAGCAGGTGGGCATGACCATCCCTGAGATGTTCGCTCAGCGGGGCGAGGGGTTCTTTCGCCAACAGGAGCGCCAGCTTTGCCAGGAGTTAGCCAAAAGGCGCGGGCTGGTCATCGCCACCGGTGGTGGGGCGCTGATCCCTGAGGAGAACCGCCAGGCCCTGGGCGCCAGCGGCCTGCTCGTTTGCCTGACCTGCGGTGTCCGAGAGATCTTGCGGCGGCTGGCTCAGGCAGAGGACAGGCCCCTGCTGGACGTGGTTGATCGGAGAGAGCGCATCGAGTCCCTGCTGGCCGAGCGGCGCGAAGCCTACGGCCGCATCCCTCAACAGATTGACACCACGGGCTTGACGGTAGAGGAGGTGGCGGGGAGGGTGATCGAGTTGCTGAAAAGCGAGGCTGCCGTGGAAAAGATAGCGGTGCGAACGCCAACAGGAAGTTACCAGATCCTTATGGGCGAAGGGCTTCTGACGCAGGTTGGTGAATTGGTGTGGGAACAGGGGCTGCGGGGTAGGGTGGCCCTGGTCACCAACCCAACCGTCGGCGATCTGTATGCCAGTACCGTTGTCGTCAGCTTGCGGAAGGTGGGCCTCGAGCCAATCATCTGCCAGGTACCCGATGGGGAGGCTTACAAAACCCTGGACACCGTCCGCTCCCTCTACGACCAGTTCATCTTCGGCAGCCTGGACCGATACGGTGCGGTGTTGGCCCTGGGCGGCGGCGTCATCGGTGACATGGCGGGCTTCGCGGCAGCCACCTACATGCGAGGAGTGCCCCTGGTACAGTTGCCCACCACCCTCTTGGCCATGGTGGATGCCAGCATCGGGGGCAAGGTGGCCGTAGATCACTCCAAGGGGAAGAACCTCATCGGCGCGTTCAAGCAGCCAGAGCTGGTTGTGATTGACCCTCTCGTTCTGACCACCCTGGACGAGGCAGAGATGCGATCCGGTTGGGCTGAGGTGATCAAGGCGGGGGTGATCGGTTCGCCTAGCCTTTTCGAGCGCTTAGAAGAGCGTGGAGATGAACCCTCGCTGCCCGTCATCACCGAGGCTATCCGCGTCAAAGTGGCTGTCGTGGAGGAGGACCCTTATGAGAGGGGTCGGCGGGCCGTGCTCAACCTGGGCCACACCTTTGGCCACGCCCTGGAGGTTCTCAGTGGCTTCACCCTCCGCCACGGTGAGGCAGTGAGCATCGGTATGGTGGCCGCGACCAGGACGGCCGTCGCCCTGGGTCTGTGCGACGAGATGGTCGAGGGGCGATTAGTCGCCCTTCTCCAGCGATTCGAGTTGCCAACCCGCTATGCGGGTTATGAGCCAAGAGAGGTTTGGAAGGCCATGGCTACCGACAAAAAGAGGCGGGGGAAGAAGCTGCGTTTCGTATTGCCCAGAGCTATCGGGCAGGTTGTGGTTACCGACCAGGTGCCCCAGGCAGTGCCTTTGGAGGTTCTAGGAAAGCTGAGGGAAAGATGAGTGTCGAGATACTTGTTATTCATGGGCCTAACCTGAACTTGTTGGGCACGCGGGAGCCAGAGGTCTACGGATCGGTCACTCTGGAGGAGATCAACGAACGGTTGCAGGTTTACGCGGCTGGCAAGGGCATCCAGGTGCACACCTTCCAGTCGAATCACGAAGGGGCCATCATTGACGCCATCCACCAGGCGGTCGGCTGGGCCGATGGTTTGGCCATCAACCCTGGGGCTTATACCCATTATAGCTATGCCATCCGCGACGCCATCGCGGCCGTTGGTTTGCCCGCCGTCGAAGTCCATCTCTCCAATGTCCAGGCTCGGGAGGATTTTCGGCGTCTCTCCGTCATCGCCCCCGTCTGCCTCGGTCAGATCGTGGGCTTCGGCTGGCAAAGCTACATCCTGGGATTGGAGGCTCTGCTGATGAAGCTGGCGAAAAATTGACATCCCCGTGCTAAAATGGTATAATATCATGTACTGTTTAGTCCAGGGCTTTGATACTGTGCCCTGGCATCAAGTTTGGAGGAGAACGGAAAACTCTATTCCATGAAGCGATTTATTTCTCGGGCTGTGGGATTGGCCATTGTTATAGCACTGGTGTTGACTATGGCACTGATAGGAGCGGTAGCTGCGAAGGTTGCGAGTTCCCTTGCGACTGAGCAAGGCGTGATCACAGATCTTCACATGAGTGACTCATGCGATGGCCCCGATATGACTCTCTTCCCTGCTGGCACGGAGACTGTTTACGTGGTCTTCGATTACTCTGGTATGCAAGGGCAAGAGAAGCGGGTCGCAGTCGCTGATGGTGTCACTTTGTACGACGTAGCCCGTCCGTACACGGGGGCAGGCACTGAGTGCATAACTGTGACTCATGTTGCTGGTTCGATTCCTCCCGGCACTTATCGAACGCAGATATACGAAGGTTCGTATCCCGTGATGACCAAGCTGTGGCACGTGCGTCCAGGCGGGCCGGGCGAAATCACGAATCTTCGCATGAGCATTTCACCTGAAGGGCCAGCAGAGACAGAGTTTATTGGAGGCACTCGGACCGTTTGGGCGATTTTCGATTATGCTGGCATGACAGAAAATGAGGTAGAGATCCGTGTCTACAAAGAAGGTGGTAGTCAAGCCGATGTTATCAGCACGGGGGTTTCTCTTACTGGCTCAGGGACGAAAGCCATCAGCGTAACCCACCGCCTAGCGGCTGGTTTTCCCGCAGGCCAGTACAGAGCTCACGTAGTGAAGGATGGGTTTGTTGACGGTATTGAAAACTGGTCGGTAGTCACTGAGGGGGCAACTCCCACGCCCGTTCCAGCGACAGCTACGGCGACGCCTGTGTCTCCCACGCCAACTCCAATTCCACCGACAGCAACGCCGTCGCCGGAGCAGCCATATCCAACTCCAATGCTGCCTACGCCGACGCTAGCACCGGGGCAGCCGACGCCAACTCCAATTCCACCGACAGCGACACCATCACCGGAGCAGCCATATCCAACTCCAATGCCGCCTACCCCCACACCAACGCCGGAACAGCCGATGCTGACGCCGAGTCCGGTGCCGCCAATGACCACCGTCACGGAAGCGCCACCAACGCCAACATCAAAGCCGACGGTCACACCGACGCCTCAGGCGGAGACACCTTTACAACCAACAGCGGTGTCCACGATTGAGTCTACCCCAATGCCAGCTACGCCTGAAGCAGGGGTGCCATCTCCTACCTCAACAACGGCATTGCCTACCCCGACAACCGCGCTGACGCCAAAGTTCACCCCTGTGCCCACTGCCACTTCAAACACCACAGGAGGGGCAAGTAATTTTCTGGTTATTGCAGGTTATTTTGGTGTAGCAGCGGTATTGGTCTCCCTGGCCTTGTTTCTTTGGCAGAGGCGATCTTCTTGATTCTTCCCCAAACTATCTTGTAAAAGGAGTGTGAACCAATGAAACGTCTTGTTCCTATCGCTATAGCCCTTTCCTTGACCATCTTGCTAGCCAGTATCGCTGTGGCTCAGGGAGACGTGCCTACCGCCCATCTGAGCGATACCCCCGATGGGCCGGCCATGACCCAGTTTTCCTCAGGTATAACCGTCGTCTATGCTATCTTCGAGTACGCCGACATGGCGGGGGAGCCGATAACAGTAAGAGTCTATGACAATTATGGCAGCATTCTCTTCGAGCAGACCCAAGACTACACTGGGTCTGGGACAGAGTCCGTGGCGACTACGACCGGTGATGGGTACTTTCCCGATGGCCGGTATGTTACCAATCTTTACCTTGGTGAGTACGTAGCCAGGACCACAATATGGGATGTTGGCGAGCCGGTAGCACAGCCTGTGGCCACGCCAACAACAACACCACCCATGGCCGAGATATACAGCCAGGTGAAGGGTTTTGCTGTCCCGGCCGCTGCAATACTGCTGATCATACTTGTTGCCTGGGCTATTTATCGAGTGCTGGCAGCCCGTTAGCTATTCTTCCCAAGGAGGAGACTTGATGGCCAGGCAAGCTATTTACAAAGTACTGGGCGTTCTGGGGATCGTGATCGTTTTCGTGGTGGGGGTATGGCTGGGCAGACTATATTCCGTGGCCGGTGGCCCAGGAGCAGTTACCCTACAGCAGTTTGGCTCCACCGTCGTCCGCCAGATACGACAATTATGGGAGCCCTCTACCTCACCTGCTGTCGCAGATAGGGAATTAGACGTGCCTCGCATTGGCTTGGAGCAGTTGAAGGAGAAGCTGGACGCTGGGGCGGACATAGTCATCGTTGATGTGCGCAGCAAAGAGGATTTCGATGGGGGGCATATTCCAGGCGCGGTCTCAATTCCCTGGCAGCAGGAGATGGAAGCCCATTATACTGAGCTCCCTCGCGATAAAGAAACAATCACCTATTGTGGTCGCTGTTGAACTTCTCCGGATGACAGTGCCCGTGCGGCACAATTTCTACTTGACAAGGGCTTCAGTGATGTCAAGGCCATGAGTGTAGAGTTCGTCCGTTGGCAAGAGGCGGGATACCCCGTCGAGCAGTGAAATTCGGCTGACAAAACCGAAAGGAGTCTAAAAAATGAAAGTGAAAAGAGAAGCAGTGGTAGCCGCTATTCTAGCCCTGGTGTTGACTGTGGTGCTGATAGGAGCGGTAGGCGCGAAGGTGGTGAGTCCCCTTGCAACCAACGAGCAAGGCATGATTACGAATCTTCGCCTGAGTGACTCGTGCGACGGCGATCCTATAGACCTCTTCCCATCTGGCACGGAGACCGTATATTTGGTCTTCGACTACTCCGACATGCACGGGGAAGAGATGCGAATCAACGTCGAAGGCCCTAAGTTCAATGCGGAGGCGGAACTCTCTTCGGTGACCAAGTCATCCGGTTGGACTACTGTGACCTGGTCTGAGGAAACCGGAGAGCAATACGTCAAGGCGTGTGGAGCGGTGAGCCCCAACGCAACGTTAACCTCGACCACCACGGCAGACACGATTTCAATGTCGTATGTTAAAGACACCGATGGCGGCGTTGCCGAGGTGCAGGTGGATGGTCGCACGCCCATCACCGTGGACATGTGCGCTACTACTAGGGTGCAATATGGGACGGTAATAACTAGCGGTTTGAGTTCTGAGCTGCACACCATAACCGTGAAAGTGATCAGTCAAACGAATTCATGTGACGGAAGCTGCGTTGGAATCGATCGCTTTTGGAACGAGGTTGTTTTGTGCAATGAGACTCACTCATACACGGACGCGGGCACCGAGTGTATCCTCCTTAGTTATGGCGGGGACGCCATTCCCGCCGGAGACTATGCAGCCAATATATATTCAGGCCAGTATATCCGTAATTCCCAACTGTGGCACGTGCGTCCAGGTGGGCCAGGCGAAATCACGAACCTTCACATGAGCATTACACCTGATGGGCCACACATGACCGAATTCCCCCCCCGCACCCAAATCGTCTATGCGGTGTTCGACTATTCCGATATGGAAGGAAATGAAGTAGGGGTAGATGTCTACGAAGGTAATACCAGTCTCCCTGAGGGCTCAAGGATACCTCTTACCGGATCAGGGACGAAGGCCATCAGCGTGACCTACCCCTGGATCACTGGCTTTCCCCCAGGCCCGTATAGAACTCACGTTGTGAAAGACGGGTTCGTTGACGGTATTGAAAATTGGTCGGTTTTGTATGGAGTCTATTTGCCCCTGGTGCTCAAGAGTCAATCTTAAAGAGTAGCCGGTAGTGAATGGGATAGCTTGAGTGGATAGAGCCTATGGGGGAGTAGGGAGCCTACTCCCCCTCGTCCAATCTGGTTATATTTCTCGTCATTATTAACTGGTTGTTGACACAAATGGTATCTTATGGTATCATTTTAAGCAGGCAAAGAGAGAGCCGGTGGAGAAACTCCTGGTAGACGGCCGACAGAGGGGAAGAGCCGATGAAGGGCGCGCTAATGATCAAACGCATTCTACACTTTCTTTTGGTTGTCCCTTTCCTATTTCTCCCCTGCCTTGCCTTCGCCGAAGAGCCAATGCCGACCACAACCGACCCAGCCTATGGCGCGATGGAGTTCAAGGCGGGCGAGATCATTGTCAAATTCAGAGAGGACATTTCGCAAGCTGGTATCCAGTCTTTGCTCCTCACTGAAGACGTAAGCATCCTGGATGAGATAGACAACCTGGGCCTCGTGCTGCTGTCCGTGCCCAAGGGCCGGGAGCTAGAGAAGATAGAGGAGCTAAAGCACAATCCTCTGGTGGAGTACGTCGAGCCCAATTACGTCGTTCAGATTGCAAGCCCTATCGCGGCCGAGCCCCATTACGGCCTTCATGCTCTGGATTTCGAGCCCAATGATCCGAAATACCCTTTTCAGTGGAACCTATTCAAGATTGAAGCCCCCGCCGCCTGGGACATCACCACTGGCAGCGATAAAGTAGTTATCGCCTTTGTTGACTCAGGCGTTGACCTTGATCACCCTGAGTTAAAGGATAAGATATGGACAAACGCAGACGAGATACCGGACAATAAGATAGATGATGATGGGAATGGCTACATAGACGATGTACATGGCTGGGATTTTGTCAATTGGCATGGCGAACCCCAGGACGGCTACTGGCATGGTACTTTTATGGCCAGTATTGCTGCGGCCATGACAAACAACGGTGATGGAATGGCAGGAGTATCCTGGGGGGCTGAGATCATGCCCATCAAAGTGTTCGATGATCAGTGGTTAAAACTTTGGTATATAGCGGGCGGGATCGAATATGCCGCTGATAATGGGGCCAAGATCATAAACCTAAGTTGGGCACTTACCGGCTCCGACTACCCCCAGGCGCTGCGGACCGCGGTAAACTATGCTCACTCCAGGGGTGTCCTTGTTGTTGCTGCTGCAGGGAATAGTTTCGACAGCTCCCATAAATATCCAGCGGCTCTTGATCACGTTGTTTCCGTCGCTGCCACTGACCGTGACGATGGACACCCTGATTTCTCAACCTACAATGACAAAGTGGACATCGCCGCACCTGGGGTTGACATCTTGGGTATCTACAAAGACACCTACGGGCGGCTCCCGGGCACTGATGCCGCCGCTGCCCACGTATCGGGATTGGCAGCACTTATCTGGTCGGTTAACCCCACTTTGACGCCCGACGAGGTGGAGGACATCATCGAGTCCACGGCCGTCGACCTGGGCGAGCCCGGCAGAGATGACAAATTCGGCTACGGACGAATTGATGCCAGCGCTGCTGTGAGGGCAACGCCCCACTACCTTGAAGTAGAACCCGATGATGGCCTTTATTTCCTCGTCTGTGATGGTTGTGCTCCCCCGTCACGGAAGATCACCAATCCGAATACAGGCTGTTCCACGTGGAGCGTCGCAGCGACAGCTTCCTGGCTTTCTATCAGCCCCTGCGAGGGCAACACGCCATCTTCGGTAACGGTCTCCATAAATACAGGGGGCTTGTCAGACTATGGCCCTTATACCGCGACGATTACCGCTACCAGCACCATGACCAGTTACGTGAACAACCCGAAAATAATCACCGCAACCGCCATCTACACACAGTGCTGGAGAAACTACCTGCCTTTGCTATTCAAAGAATCATAGCTTCTATTAGCTATTTTAGAATGTGCGGACTCTGAGCGATTCGAGCGGTCGTTGACGTTTTGCGAGGAGGCTGGTATGAAAACAAGTCGCCCGATGTGTGATGCTGATAGCTGCCTGAGTCCAAAAGAGCTGTCGGCGGATATCGTGTCCATAGTTTATCAATGCACGCCAACCCCTGGCGCCGCTTATGAGCGCCTGGCGTTGGCGTCTTGCTTTGAATTAGCCAGCTAGGGAGTTACGCTTGTCTGGTAAGAGTAGTGATTCATCCGAGATCGTCGTCCTCTAGCAAGAACGCCACAGCAGAGGAACCCACGAAGGAGGGAATGATCCAATGACAGCAAAACTGGCGAAGATCGTGCTAAGTATCATTGTTGGTATGTTTGGTCTGGTGCTGGTGATGGGTATGCTGGCTTGCTCAGGGCCGGCGGCTGCTCTGGAAGAAGATGTAGGGGAGAGTGGTGGCGGGGCCCTGATTGCTGGCCCCCCTAGCACTGTGCTAGTGGACGCTTCTCCGGAAGAGATCCGGGCCGATGGCCAATCTAATTCGACCATCACAGGCAGGGTCAGGGATTCGACCTGCATGACAGTGGCCGGAGCTTTTCTCGCTTTTACCACCAGTCTAGGCACCATTGATCAAATCTGCTACGCGGAAGCGGAAGGCGCTTCAGTGAATAAATCGTCCGGCGATTGGATCACTGAGAGCTACGCTGGAGCAAGCGGAGGGCAGTATGTCAGGTCATGTGGCACATCACACCCTAAGGCCGCTTTGAGCTGGACCTTCACGGCAACCGCAATTTCCATGTTGTATGTTGAAGATCCCGAAGGCGGCCTTGTTGAGGTCCAGGTGGATGGCAACACAGCTATCACTGTGGACATGTACGCTGCTACCAGAATGGCAGCGGAGAGGGTGATAACTGCTGGCCTGGGTTCCGGGTCACACGTTGTAACCGTGAGGTATTTAACTCAGTCCCCGGTTGGATTGGGAACCTGCATTCGAATTGATGCCTTCCGCTGCGGGGCCACGACTGACGCGAATGGACAAGGCACGGCCACCCTGACCTCGACGATTCTGTCATGCGGATCAGAAGACGCCACAGTGACCGCTTTTACCGGTGACCCCTCCGTCCCGTACATGATAACCAATACAAAGTCGGTTAAAATGACGGCCAGTGTGCCTACCAGCGTGACGGTCACGGCCAACTCCGATCAGATTGCGGCGGATGGGACTTCTACTTCCGTCCTCGAAGCCGTGGTGGAGGATCAGTTTAGCCAATATGTTCCCGACTGCACTATGGTTAGCTTCTTCGCGACCGATGAGAATGGCGCCGCTGGCGAGGCCTGGGCCACGCTCGCGCATGACCTTGTAGAAGGGGAAGCGACTGAGGTGATAACATCGGGCTCGTGGACCACGGGTACCCATCTCTCCCATCATGGCACGGAAGTCATCTCTAGCACCGCTGCAAACGACACTGCGGTTTGGACCTTCACGGGGACGGCGGTTTCCCTGATCTATCCTAAGTTGTCTGATGCTGGTGTAGCCACTGTTACCGTTGATAGCGGCTCGCCCATCACCATTGACATGTATGCCTCGTCACCGCGATATCAGGTTGAGCACGTTATCACGGATACCTTAAGCTTCGGGCCACACGTCATAACGGTGACGGTCGGTGGGTATACTGTGACTGGGGGCACAGACAAGTGCGTCTATGTGGATGCCTTCCGCTCTGGCACGTGTACTTCGGGCGGTACGGCCACGGCTGAACTGATCGCAGGGACGCAGGCCGGAGTGGTATGGGTTGAGGCCACGGGTGTAGGGAGACAGTGCTGTGAAACCGACAGCGTGGTTACAGATACAGTGCCCATCACCCTCACGGCTGGCGATCCGTACACCTTGACCATCACGCCTACTGATCTCCTCATCACCTGCTGTAATACCAGCACCCTCCAGTTCACGGTGACAGATCAGTACTGCAACGTCGTGGGGGCTGTGGTGCCTACGACACTGACAGTGGACTTCACCAGCACGCCATACGTTGTTTTTACGCCTACCAACGCTGCTGTTGTTGTAACCGAAGGTGTTGGAAGTTTGGAAGTCCATGGCTGGACCTCGGGGACTGGGACTATCACGGGCACAGTCCGCGAATTTTCCGATGCTACTGACACGTCGAACCTTACCGTCACGGCGAGTTCTTGCCATGCCCTCACGGTCAATGCCAGTCCGCCACAGATCTACGTAACTGATGAGAATACGGGTCTCCTCACCGACTTCCCCTATACCTCAACCACCACCGCCAGAGTGACGGATAGATGTGAGAATCCAGTAGAGGATGGCATGGTGGTGAATTTCACCACCAACTTGGGCAGCGTGAGTCCGATTACTCAAACCACAGTCAATGGCTGGGTCACAACAACCCTTACCTCGCAGCAGATTTCTGGGCCGACCCAGACAGCCACCATTGTAGTTACACCTACTGGCTGCTCCGGGGTGACCGGCACGACCACCGTCGTCTTTGGGCGGCACGTCCACACCCTGACGGTAGCAGCCGCTCCCAAAGAGATAGTGGTTGGCGGAAATACCTCCACCCTCACTGCCGATGTGAAGGATGGGTTTGGTGATCCTACGCCCAATGGCGTCATGGTAGGCTTCACCATCACCCCGGCTATAGCCTCGTTGCCGTACGAGTTCGTGGAGGGGGAAGACCCAACCGAGGTGATAACGGATGGGTGGGCCATCAGTACCACCGCGAGTCACCATGGCGGGCAAGCGATATACACTAATACCGCGAACGCTGCCGCCAGTTGGACTTTCACTGGCACGGCTGTCTCTTTGATGTTCTGTAAAGCTTCCGACAGCGGTGTTGCTACCGTGACCGTGGGCAGCACAGTGGTCATGACTATTGATATGTATTCCCTCTCGCCACAATATCAAGTAGAGAAGGTTATCACGAATACTCTGAGCGATGGGCCGCACACGATCACCGTGACGGTAGCCGGGTATACTGTAACTGGGGGTACGGACACGCGTGTATACGTAGACGCCTTCCGCTCTGGCACGACCACCTCGGGCGGCATGGCCACGGCCATCGCAACTTCTGGGAGCGAGGCGGGGGTGGCGACGATTGAGGCGGCGGCTATAGGGAGTACGATCACCAATACAGCACCCATCACCATTACGGCCGGCAATCCGTACACCTTGACCATCGCGCCGGAGAACGTATCTATTACGTGCTGTGTCACCAGCACTCTCCACTTCACGGTGACCGATCAGTACAGCAACGTGATAGGTGAGGTGTCCCCGCGGCCGGTGACGGTGTGCTTGTATTGCCAGCCGGATGATCTAGTGGACTCTTGGTCGCCTGGCAGTTGCGTCTCGGTCGCCGATGGTGTCGGCAGCGCAGAGTTCCATGGCTACGGGGCGGGAACAGGAACTCTCAAGGGGTATTGCCAGGGCTCCCCTGATGTTAAAGACGCCTTAAGCCTCACGGTCATGGCAGGTTCTCCTGCCTCATTAGCCGTCACCCGCGAGCCAGACACCATTCTAGCTGATGGGTTAGACAGCACCACCATCACAGCTACGGTGAAGGACTCCTGTGAGAACCCCGTGTGCAACAGTATAGTGACGTTTGAAGCGGATTCCGGCACCTTCGCTCCCCCTGCTGCGACGCTCAGTATCACCAGGGCCACGAACTGCAACGGTGTAGCTGTGGCGACGTTGACATCGGGATGCATACCGGGTACTACGAACATCACAGTGACGCTAGGCTCTCTGACAGCAACCACTTACGTGGACATGGTAGGTGTTGCTTGGGATATGCAACTGGTAGCAAATCCCACCAGTATCCAGGTGGGTGGATACACATCCAACCTTACTGCTACAGTTAGCGATCAGTTTGGATACCCTGTACTCGATGGGACAGAGGTAACCTTCACCACGAGCCTGGGTAGTGTCGGCAGCGATACCACCACCAGGACCACCACTGATGGGGTAGCTACGGCTGTTCTGACCTCGTCGGGAACTGCAGGGACGGCCACCATCACGGCTACAGTCGGTTCCGGGGCTGATACGGTAACTGACATGGTTACTGTGACCTTCGAAGGCGGCCCACCCTATACGGTGACGTTGGAAGCTAATCCGACGAGCATATTTGTTGGCGGCTACACCTCAACCCTGACGGTCACGGTGACTGATCAGTACACTAACCCTGTGGCCAATAACACGGTGGTGACCTTCACTACCAGCTCAGGTAGCCTCGGCAGCGAGACCATCACCAAGACCACCACTAGTGGAGTGGCCACGGCTGTTCTGACCTCGCCGAATACCGCGGGCACGGCTTTCATCACAGCCGCGGTAGGTTCCCGGGTTGGTACAACCACAGTCGAATTCAAGCCTGACTCACCCTACACGCTGACCCTGGCAGCCCAACCGATGACTCTAACAGTGGGGGAGACATCATCGCTCACGGCCACGGTGATGGATCAGTACACTAACCTTGTGGGGCCGACAGTGGTGACCTTCACCACGAACCACGGCACTCTGGGCAGCGGTACCCTCACCGAGACCACCGAGACCACTGCCGATGGGATAGCCACGGCCACGTTGACTTCCCAGGTTCCGGGTACCGCGACCATCATCGCCACCGCCGACACTGTATCCGACACCGTGGACGTGGCCTTCGAAGCCGGCTCACCTTATACAGTGACGTTGGAAGCTAATCCGATGAGCATCTTGGTCGGCGGTTTCACCTCGGCCTTGACGGTCACGGCGGTGGATCAGTTCAGCAACAATGTGGCCGATGGGACGTCGGTGCTCTTCGAGACCAGTCTGGGGAGCCTGGGCAGTGTGACGGTCACGCAGCTCACAGTCAGCGGAGTGGCCACAGCCACCTTGACCTCAGGTGAGACCGCAGGCACGGCAATGATAACGGCGACGGCAGGTTCCGAGGTCGCTACGACGGTGGTCACTTTTACCCCCGATGTACCTTGCACCGTAACGTTAGTGGCTGATCCAGCCAACTTGACCGTTGGGGAGACCTCGACGCTCACAGCTACGGTGGTGGATCAGTACGACAACAACGTGGCCGATGAGACGTCGGTGCTGTTCGAGACCAATCTGGGGAGCTTGGGCAGTCTTACAGTTACCAAGACCACGGCGGGTGGGGTAGCTGTAGCTGCGTTGACCTCTCAGGAGCCGGGCACTGCGACCGTCGTCGCCACGGCTGGCACTGTATCCGACACGGCAGGTGTGACTTTCGAAGCTGGCGCACCTTATACGGTGACGTTGGAAGCTGACCCGGCGAGCATCCTGGTTGGTGGTTTCACGTCGGTCTTGACGGTCACGGCGGTGGATCAGTACGACAACAACGTGGCCGATGGGACGTCGGTGCTGTTCGAGACCAGTCTGGGGAGTGTGGGCAGTGTGACGGTCACGCAGCTCACAGTCAGTGGAGTGGCCACAGCCACCTTGACCTCAGGTGAGACCGCAGGCACGGCAATGATAACGGCGACGGCAGGTTCCGAGGTCGCTACGACGGTGGTCACTTTTACCCCCGATGTACCTTGCACCGTAACGTTAGTGGCTGATCCAGCCAACTTGACCGTTGGGGAGACCTCGACGCTCACAGCCACAGTGAAGGATCAGTACGACAACAACGTGGCCGATGAGACGTCGGTGCTGTTCGAGACCAATCTGGGGAGCTTGGGCAGTCTTACAGTTACTAAGACCACGGCCGGTGGGGTAGCTGTAGCTGCGTTGACCTCTCAGGAGCCGGGCACTGCGACCGTCATCGCCACCGCCGACACTGTATCCGACACTGTGGACGTGGCCTTCGAAGCCGGCCCACCTTATACGGTGACGTTGGAAGCTAATCCGACGAGCATCTTGGTCGGCGGTTTCACCTCGGCCTTGACGGTCACGGCAGTGGATCAGTTCAGCAACAATGTAGCCGATGGGACGTCGGTGCTCTTCGAGACCAGTCTGGGGAGTCTGGGCAGTGTGACGGTCACGAAGCTCACAGTCAGTGGAGTGGCCACAGCCACCTTGACCTCGGGCGATGCAGCAGGCGTGGCAGTAATAGCGGCGACGGCAGGTTCCGAGGTCGCTACGACGGTGGTCACTTTTACCCCCGATGTACCTTACACCATAACGTTAGTGGCTGATCCGACGAGCATTCCCATCGGTGGGTTCACCTCGGATGTCGCAGCCACGGTCAGGGACCAATATGACAATCTGGTGGCCAATGGGACAGCGGTGACCCTTACTACGGACTTAGGTAGCATTGGTTCAAACAGCGTGGTCAAAACCACCGTTAACGGGGTAGCCAATGCTACCTTGACCTCCGAATTAATCATCGGCACGGCAAACGTAACCGCCACTTCGGGTTCAGCCGTAGGGCAAACCCAGGTGATCTTCACTGTCGGGGCACCGGAAACCGTCACTGTGGAATCGTGGCCGCCAACTATCGAAGTGGGGGGCGACACAGCCACGATCACAGCCACGGCGACGGACATCGGCGGCTACCTGGTGGCTGACGACACGCCCGTGGTTTTCACCACTGACTTCGCCAGCATCGGCAGCGACACGGTCACCAAATACACAACTGATGGAGTAGCCGTCGCGACCCTGACTTCGGGTACGACGCCTGGTGTGGCCCACGTTACAGCTACATCTAACTCCAAGTCCGACACGGCAACTGTGAAAGTCGCTTCCGGGCCACCCTTCGACGTACAAGTTACGGCCGATCCAACTGACATTCCTATTGGCGGAGCCACTTCGCGCATCACGGCTACGGTGAAAGATCAGTACGGCAACAATGTGACTAATGGAACCAACGTAGACTTCTTCACCACTCTGGGAAGCGTGTTGCCTTCCTCCAGTTCTACGGACGATGGGACGGCTGTGACCACACTGACCTCCGGAATAATCATGGGCACGGCTACTGTCACCGCCATTTCTGACTCAGAAGAGGGGTCAGTTGAGGTGAACTTCACCCGCGGCTCCCCATTCTACATCAACGTGGTGGCAAACCCAACGAACATCGCCCTTAATGGGCACACCTCAAACATCCAGGCCACGGTAAAGGACATCGGCGGCAATTACGTGGCCGATGGGACGGAGGTAACTTTCGTCACGAGTTTGGGAATCTTGGACAGTGACACGGAGTCCACCGTCGGCGGCGTGGCTGAGGTCGTTCTGACTTCAGGAACTGTTGCGGGTACAGCGGTCATCACCGCCACGGCGGATTCGCACTACCACACGGCCGGAGTTGTCTTCAGCCCGGATCCGCTCCACGCCGTGACGGTGACGGCAGATCCGATGGCTATCCCCGCCAATGGGGCATCTACGTCAGCGGTTCGGGCTACCGTGACCGATCAATATGGCAACATGGTGGCTGATGGCATCGGTTGTTCCTTCCACACCAGCCTGGGAACAGTATGGCCTCTCTTCGATACCACATTCAATGGTGTGGCTGAGACCACTCTGACCTCCAGTGAGACCACTGGTCTGGCCGCTGTGACAGCTATCTGTGGGGGTATACCGGATACGATCTATGTATCCTTCTACGTGCCCGCGTTCAAGCTCTATCTACCTACAATCTTCAAGGCTTACTGATTCTCTGCTGCAAGAAACATGCGTTACCATAGCCATAGAAAGTGATGAGACCACTCAAGCCGGTCTCATCACCCACTCTAACAAAAAGCCACCAGGGGAATTCACCGGTGGCTTTTTGTTAGAGTGGGTGAGATTGTGGTATAATAGAGGTGACTTCTCCCCAATCCCATGGAAAGGACGAGGTATGAAGACTATAACGATAGCCGTCATCATCCCTACCTATAACGAAAGCGACAACATCGAGGCCCTGGCAAAAGAGATTTTGGCCCTTCCACTGGGCCCTTCGACAACCCTTCGACCCTGCTCAGGGCGGGCCTCAGGAGGGACCTCAGGACAGGCCCTGAGTGATACCACCAAGATCATCATCGTTGATGACAACTCACCTGACGGTACGGGGAAGATCGCCGATGAGCTGGCAAAGCTGTATTCGGGCATCAAAGTCATACATCGCCCTGCCAAGTTGGGTTTGGGCACCGCCTATATCGCGGGCTTCAAAGAGGCGCTGGCCTTGGGGGCCGACTGTGTCGTGACTATGGACGCCGATTTCTCCCACCATCCTAGCTACATACCCGACCTGGTAGCCAGTAGCCGGGATGCTCAACTGGTTATCGGTTCTCGCTACGTTGGTGGGGGGGGTACAGTTAATTGGGGGTTACGGCGGCAGATTCTGAGCAGAGGAGCTAATGCCTTTGCTCGCCTGGCGCTGGGCATCAAAGCCCATGACTGCACCGCTGGCTTCCGCTGCTATCGCCGGGTGGTGCTGGAGTCCATCGAGTTGAATGAGATTTTCTCCGATGGTTATTCCTTTTTGATCGAAATGCTCTATAAGTGCCAGCGAAGGGGATGGGAGATCGGTGAAGTGCCCATCATCTTCGAGGACAGGCGTCACGGAGCTTCCAAGATATCCCAGCGCGAGATCTTCAAGGCCCTCTACACAGTGTTGTGCTTAGGTTGCAAACGGGTCTTTCGGCGAGGTTAGTTGAGCAAAGGATAATCGAGGTATTCCTGGAGATCGCTCAAGAGAGAGGCTGGGAGACTTGGGGGGGTGAGCCCTACAACTCCCCCATCGCCGGGGGGATGGGCAAGTTGGTCACAGCCCTCAGCTTGAAGGAGAAGGCCGTTCCCATCAACCTGGGTGACCTCTTCACCGCCTTCGCCCGAAAGGGCTGTTAGAGCCGAAGTAGGTCTTGCACACTTTCCCAACTTGATGGTGCCACCGAGTAAATCTGAAACGAGGTGGCCCATGAACCGCTTGGTGCTTCACCTAAGATTCCATTTGCTGAAACACAGCCAACAGCCCAACGATAAAGCCAATACTCCCACCAATGGCGAGACCACCCTGAGACCAGCTTGCGCTGTAATCATGACCTCGCCATATGAAATCTACCACAGTGCCTAGAATCCAGCCACCACCTCCCCACGTCAATGCAGCGTCCAGGGTGCGCAAGTAGGCTCTTAGCGTCATAATGATGAGGAGGGCCACTACTCCAGCAGCTTCTTCGAATACTGTCAGTCTTGATGTATAGTTGACAATGGTCATCAACATGATTATTATCACGGCCCCCCAAGCCACAAATGGGGCTAGCCACAACACCTTACTAGGCAATTCCCATAGAAGTGTAGGCCAACGATATCCTGGAGTGAACATGAGGTATCCTACTTGGTAGCTAAGTGAACCTAGATAGAGAAGCGAAATGACAAGTCGAGCAAATTGATAAGTTCCACGGGTCTTGCCAGTCAGAAACCTATGATGAAATAGACCATAGATTGCCCCCCCAAGAGCCCACCATTTGAGCTCAGACTGCCCAATGTTACATAGGTCACCTAGTAAGAAGGTAGCTTGTAGTCTCTGTGCTCCCATTGCCCAATTGAGCCCCGCTCCCGCAAAGCGATATATCAGACCGAGGAGAAGACTCAGCACTGCAGAGAGGACCATACTCCCCAGAGCGTTCCCCCAGATGCCGGAGGCAGCAGCGCTGGCCCCCGCTACGCGACGCGGGGCTGCACGCACTGTGCGTTCAATGTCGCCGGGCCGAATGCGGATAACCTGCGAAGCAGTCGTTACCGAAGATTGTATTAAGGGAACTGCCTTAGCGCCAGCGATCTCCCCATGGCCGGTGCAGCCCAGACGTGCACATTTGTTGCCGCCAAAGTGCCAGCATTCGGTGTGATGAAACGTCAGGCAAACTGGGCATTGGACGATCCGGTCACCTGTTCGCAATGTGTCACCGCAGAAAGCACATCCACGGCCAATAACCTCGGAGCCTGGGGTGAGGGTGTAGACTTTCACGCCGATTTTCCTCCAGAACCCGCATTCTACACTCAGCCTGAAACAGCTTGATTTCCATCTATGCTCCGCATTGGGCTTATTGTCAAGGACTCTGTTGAAAAATGCATCTCCGGTGGGACTCCCCAACTTGGGGCCTTCTCATCTGCAAGCTGACGCCGTTGTGAGGGCACCCCGAACAAGTTCGGGACTCCGGCGCTCCGCGGTGGTGATCCGTCTCACAGTGCGGCATTTTTCAACAAAATCGTCAAGACCAAGCGGGCACTTAGAAACGCCGAGGAGGCTTTATCATGACCTGAAACGATCGCTAGGGCAGGGTGGTACTACTCTTGAGTATCTGATCAAAGATCGACGTGCCTGTGTAGCCTATCAGGAAACCAAGTAGAAGACCACCTCCAAAGTCTCCAATGGAGATGATCGCATTGGGGCCTTTTTGTTTCGAAACGGCAATTGCAGCCACAATGCTGAGGATAGTAGAAGTAGCAAATGCGCCAAATGTACTTGGACTCCATAGATCGGACAAAGGTTGCCGGACGAGGGTCGCTAGCAGGCTTCCAATCACAACGGAAAGGAAGGTTAGTACGCTTGAAGCATGTAGTACAAACCTAAACGGTCTACACTCTGTGTTCGACTTTCCGCCTACTGAATAGCGAATATCTATCTGAAGATCATGAACCGAAGGCGTAAGCCAGAATCTGAGATTTGAAACCCTGAGAGTGAAAGCTCGTGTCGCAGAATTCCCTGGCTGAAGCACATCTTCCCTGCTGTCAATGAAGGAGCTGCTCTGTTTCTCGCGACAGACGTTGATCAACTGTTCCACTTCAGCTTCGATGTACTTGGAAGTCAAGTCGTCCCGCGAAAGCAGGTCCTCGACAAATCTTGGTGGCACTTCTATCTCTCGCAGGGTGGGTTCATCATAAGCCTTATCAGCACTCAGGGCCTTGGCGACTTGAGGCAATAGCCCAACCGCAGATATAGGCATTATTAACGTGATAACTTGTCGAACGAAGCCCGGCTTGTTCTCCCTTGACTTTAGCTTGCTGCGTACAGACCCACTGATACTACCGCGGCGTTCTAGTTCATGATCAATCTCTGTGTACAACTCATGTTTCACTTGCCTGAGTTGCTTTTCGAGATGCCGTTCGTATTGCATCCGACGCACAGCATTCACGTCTTCCAGGCCGGCCGGTAGAAAGGTTATCACATCACCAACCTCTATAGGGACGTCAAAGGGGTTCTCGATGGTTACATAAATCGAGAACTTACTGTCAGCGGTCACGACCTCAGTAGAGGTTCTCAGAGCGTGTTTTAAAAGTTATGTATACTTGTGAGTGGTGCAACTTACAAGGCCACAGCCGGGTTACATGCCAGACGGCGCAGCATGATGTGAACCATCGCCGCATAAATCATAGCTTCGCTGGTTTCTGGCAATTGTTCATAATCTTTGCTCAACCGCCGGTAGCGTCCCAGCCAGGCAAACGTCCGCTCGACCACCCAGCGGCGTGGAAGCACGACAAATCCAGTTGCTTCTTCGGTACGCTTAATCACTTCGAAAACCCAGCCTGCCAGTTGCCATACCCAGTCAATCATCGGTTGCCCATTGTAACCGCCATCTGCCCAAATCAACTCCAATCGCTTGAATCCTTTTTGTACGGCTCGCAGGAGAAGCAGTTTGGCACCGGCTCGCTCTTGAATACTCGCCTTGTGGACAACGACAGCCAGGAGCAAGCCCATCACATCCACCATGATATGCCGTTTGCGTCCCTTGACTTTCTTGTTGCTGTCGTACCCGCGTTCTCCCTTCACCTCCGTGGTTTTGACACTTTGGCTGTCGATGATCGCGGCACTGGGTTCGGTTTCCCGTCCAGCTTCTTGGCGCACGGCTTCACGCAGGGCATCGTTCATGGCTTCCCAGACACCCTCGTCGCGCCAGGTGCTGAAATAGCCGTACACTGTTTGCCAGGGAGGAAAGTCATGGGGCAACATGCGCCAGGCGCAGCCACTCCGCAAAACATAGAAAATGGCGTTGACGATTTCTCGCATGTTCACCCTTCGGATACGGCCACCTCTTTTGGCAGGTGGAATGAGTGGTTCCAAGATGAGCCACTGGACATCGTTCAAATCGCTGGGGTATGGTTTTCTGTTCATGCCCCCTATTATGCCAGAAATGGACCAGACGCGCAACTTTTACATAACTTTTAAAACACCCTCTTAGTTTCAGTATGGTGGCCATGCAGCCAGGCAATGATGCGCAGACAAAGGCGGTCTGATGGTCGGTAGCGAAGAAGGGGGCTGGCGAGCCGTTGGTTGCACAGCCGGAAGGAAGCGGTCAGCAACTGGGTTTCGCTCAGGATATCGTCGAGGATATCGTCTCTATCTAGCTCAAGGTCGCGGAGGTTCTGGAGTGTTCGCTGTCGGAGTGTGCAACATGCCTCGGTCATCCAGCACTGGTAGACGGAAAGCTCTGCAGGCGCTGAGAGTGTGGTCAAAGCAGAGTTCAGGCGTGTGATTTCTCTCAGCAGGTCGAGGTTGCTCTGGCGGAGGATGTCTCGCATCAAAAGTCCTCGAGTATCCGGGCGGTATCCGTCTGCACGTGTTCCTCAACTAGAGTGCGAAGATCCGCTAAGCTTTCTACTAGCGCCTGTTGATCCTTCTCGTCTGTAGATGCCAGCAAACCCACTGTTTCAGAGGGAGATTGGGTGAAGAGCATGGAATGAAATCTGTTTCTGTCACGCTTGGCGGTGACGAAGCTCCTGGCTAACTGCTGCAAGCGAGGATCTATCCCCAGCAGTGCTCCCCCTTCTGCCTGCTCTGCTTGTTGGACGATCTTCTCAAAGGCCTCAAGGAATGATGCGAGTTTTCCTCGTGCCTCCGATGCGGCCTTGGCCCTTTCTTCGTCGGCAACGCCGGATAGTCTTAGCTTGGTGTGAATGGATAAGGTATTGATCGCTGCCAGAAGGTCCTGACTTCGCTGAAAGCTCTGAATTGCTAACCAGTCGGTGCTCATTTTCTTTCTCTCCCCCTTCCCTGCGTTCATAGTTGAAGAATCAGTCCCTCAATCGCTTGAGCTGTCTAGTAAGTTCTGCCCACTCATCCTCAGTCAAATCCATTGACTGGGCACTCCGAATGAATCGCATAGCGGCGAGACTGGAACCGATGGTGTCCCTAAGCCCACTGGGTATCTTGCCAGATAGGGCAAGCAGCAGATCTGGTGACACTTCCAGTGCATCGCAGATCTTCACTATCGTGTCTGCGGCAGGCGGAGGCAAGCGGTCGTTCTCGATTTTGCTGATGTACGAGAAATCCACCCCCACCTTTTCCGCCAGGCCTCGCTGGGTGATGCCCTTCGCGCGCCTAAGCTCCCGCAGAGCCCGTCCGAATGTCTGTTTCATCTGCCGATTCCTCAATCGAATGAGCGACCAATCGTGCCAACCGGCATCCTGCTCGTATTATAGCACACTTTGTGTTGACTGTCAACTCAACATCCATTGGGGAACGTTGGGACTTTCAGACGCGCGGCAACTTGAAGATGAACTTGGCTCCCTTGCCCGGCTCACTTTGCACCCAGATTTTGCCGCCGTGGGCCTCGATCATCTCTTTGCAGAGGTAGAGACCCAGCCCCGCTCCCTCGGTGCGGCGGGTGAGGGGGCTCTCCGCCCGGTAGAAGCGCTCGAAAATGCGCTCCTGTTCCGACCTGGGAATGCCGATACCCTCGTCGGCCACGTACACGTAGCCCCAATCGTCGTCGGCCCAGCCGCCCGTCCGAATGAGTCCCCCATGAGGCGAGTATTTGATGGCGTTGGAGAGCAGGTTGGTCAGCACCTGCCGCAATCGCTCGACGTCGCCTCGCACGGCGGGAAAATCAGGCGGGAAGTCCAGGGTGAACATGTGCTCGCTCGATTGGGTTCGGAATTCCTCCATCACTTTTTCTGCCAGCTTGTCCACTTGCAGGTAGCTGAGCTCTAGCTTGAAGGCGCTGGCTTGAAGGCGCGAGGCGTCCAACAGGTTATCAATCAACTTGTTCAGTCGGTCGCTCTCCTCGGCGATGATGGCCAGGCCCTGCCTCAGCGTATCTGTGTCCCACTGTGCATCCTCGCGGCGCAGGGTGTCGGCGTAACCTTTGATGATGGAGACGGGGCTTTTCAGTTCGTGGGAAATCACTGAGACGAAGGTGGACTTCATCTCCTCGGCCTCGCGGAAGCGGCTGATGTCCCGCACGTTGGCGATGATGCTTACCAGGCGGCCTTCTTTGTCGTAGAGAGGTGAGTAGGTGATGCCCACAGTGATTACTGAGCCGTCGGGGCGTTTGATGTCGCCTTCCACGTAGAGGTGTTCCTCTGCCTGGGGTTGCGACAGGGGGCACGTGGCCTCGCAGATGTCCTTTCCCTGGCGATCCTTCAGGGCCAGCACGCGAGAGCAGGGCTGCCCCAGGCTCTCCGAGGCAGACCAGCCCGTCATCTCCTCCAGGGCCAGGCTAAGGACCCGAATACGGCGCTGAGTGTCCAGGATCATCACCCCATCCGCGCTGTTCTGGATGATAGCGTCCAGGCGACGTTTCTCGTGAGCCAATTGTTGGTAGAGGCGGGCGTTGTGGACGGCGATGGCCGCCTGGTCGGCGAAGCTGGCCAGCACCTGGCGGTCGTTGGCAGAAAAGGCGCCACCTCGGGAGCGAAAGATGTAGATCACCCCGATGAGGTCGTTCTCCATGATCAGGGGCAGGGCCACCACCTGGTGCAGGCCCAGTCCGATGGCTGGTACCACCAGGCTCAGCTTCATTTGCAGGTTAGGGATCGTCCAACGGATGAGATACTCGCGCTCAGCGTGAGTGGGGATGTCGGCCAGCAGGGGCGTGAAAAGGTGCAAGATATCCGGCGGCAGGCCATAGCTGGCTTGCACCTGGAGGCTGCCATCTTCCTGACGCAGGGCAATGAGGCCTGCCTGTCCCCGCAGCATCTCCGCGGCGTTCTCCAGGATCAGGCGCAGCACCGAGGGCAGGTCCAGCCGCGAGGTCATGGCCCGGCTTATTTGGAGAAGATATTCGCGCTGGCGCAGTTGGTAATCTATCATGGTTACTATTCTAACACAAGTTGCCCATAACTGCAATTGACAGCAACATCGAATGATGTTATACTTATCCCAGAGTGAAGGGGAGCGAGATACGTGGAAGTGATAAACGATTTCTCTGCCAGTGTGAGGGGTGATGGACAGATAGCGCCCCAGGATGCAGAACAATCTCAATGACTTCGATCGCTTCAAGGCGTCCGTCTACGGCTACATGTGCGCTTTGAAGCAGGAGAATGAGCACTAGATTACCATTCTCATCACTGGTATTGTATTCAAGCAGTTTCGCATTATATCACTGTATTTCATTGACTATAACGATATAGTCTGAAGTTTCTACTGCCTTTTGGGCTGTATCTGTGGGTTTCTAGTAGTTTCAAGAAGTTTTCTTACGTAAATAATGTGTTTCACCACCTTTGATTGGGTCATCTTTTAAGCCTGTTTACGTAAACCAGGGTTTTCATCCCCAATTCAATTGACGCTGCTGTGTCAACGGGTGAGAAGAGAAACAAGGCCACTAACAGTTAGTGTTGGTGGCCTTGTGTACGTCCGAGGTTTGGAGTCGTTACTCGTTGACTCGTCACCTGTTGACTTGTTCCCCGTTAACTCGCTACAGCCCCATCTCTTTCTCAACCTCGGCTAAGGTTTCCTCGAAGATGGCCAGGCCCTCATCCGCAATGTCCTGGGATATGTTGAGGGCCGGCATGAAGCGAACGGTATTTGGGCCGCAACCGAGGAGGAGCAGGCCCTTCTCGAAGGCCCGCTGGACGATCTGGTTGCGTATCTCCGGCGCTGGCTGCCTGGTCGCCTTGTCCTTCACCAGCTCGATGCCGATCATCAGCCCCTTGCCTCTCACGTCGCCTATGCTCGGATGAGCGTCTGTGATCTCGTTCAAACGATCCATCATCCGCTGGCCAACGCGGGCCGCGTTCTCCATGAAGCCGCCCTCTATCAGCTTGATGGTCGCCAGGGCTGCTGCACAGCAGACGGGGTTTCCGCCGAAGGTGCTGGCGTGAGCCCCAGTCTCCCAGGTCATCAGTGATTTCCTGGCCACCATTGCCCCGAGGGGCATGCCAGAGGCAATCCCCTTGGCCATGCAGACGATGTCGGGCTCCACCCCCCAGTGCTCAATGGCGAACATCTTGCCGGTGCGCCCGAAACCTGTCTGGATCTCGTCAACAACGTACAGGATGTCGTACTTTTCCATCAATGCTTTGAGCCGACCGTGCCACTCTGGGGGTGGCACTATATAACCTCCCTCGCCCTGGATGGGCTCGACAAAGATGGCTGCTACTTCGTCAGCAGGGATCAGGTAGCGAAAGATGGTTTCCTCGATGTAGTCTACGCAGTAGATGTCGCAGGATGGATACTCCAGGTTAAAGGGGCAGCGATAGCAATAGGCGTAAGGCACATGCGTCACCCCTGGCACCAAAGGCGCGAAGCCCTTGCGTTGCACGTACTTCGATCCGGTCAGGGATAATGAACCCATGCTGCGGCCGTGGAAGGCACCGATGAAGGCCAACATGCGGAAACATCCCATGCGGTAGCGGGCCAGTTTGAAAGCTGCCTCTACCGACTCGGTACCCGAGTTAGTGAAAAAGACCTGGGTCTCCTCATCTATCGGGACCAGGGCATTGAGCTTCTCCGCCAGCTTGATCTGGACGGGGTAGTAGAAGTCTGTCCCGGACATGTGGATGAACTTCTCGGCTTGCTCCTGGATGGCCTTGACAACAGTGGGATGGGCGTGGCCCGTGGCTGTGACGGCGATGCCGGCATTGAAATCAATGAAGCGATTGCCGTCCACGTCCCAGACCTCCGAGCCCTGACCGTGGTCCATCACAAAGGGGTAAGAACGGGTGTAGGAAGGAGAGACAGCGGCTGCATCCTTCTCGACCCATGCCCTGGCCCTGGGGCCAGGTAGTTGCGTTTTGTTGACCATTTTGATTCTATATCCTCCTTGATATTAGATGTAGTAACGGGGTAACGAGTAACAGGTAGCGGGGAGGCGTCTCCCTCGTCACTTATTTCTCGTTCCTCATCACTCATTTCTCGTTGCCTCGTTACTCATGTCATCCACCAGCGACGAGGTGAATGACCTTTACCGCGTCGTTGTCCCCAATCCTCGTCGTTCCGTACTCGCTCCTGGGGACGATCTTGCCATTCACCGAGACTACGACCATCGGGAAGGTGAACTTGAGGATCTTCAAGATAGAGTTCACGGTCGTTCCCTCTTGCCACTCGACGTCGAACTTGTTATTGACTCGAATCATCTCGCTATCCCTCACCCTCCCCCGCCCTTCGGGCATCCCCTCCCTCTCCCAAACCTTGGGAGAGGGAGGGGGCCTCTTGGCGCTACTCGATGTGTTGTCTCACCAGTTCCAGCACGTCGGGGAAGTCTATGTGCAGCCGCTTGAGGGTTTCCGGGGTGGGAATGCCGTCGGGCGTCCAGCCACGGCGCTTGTAGACGACATCAATCAACAACTCGTACTGCTCCTCGCGGTACGCTCGCAGGGCGGCCATCTTCTCCTCGGTGGTCTTGCCCTCTGGGTCGCATCCCACCAGTTCCTTGAGCTGCCTGTCGTATCGCTCGGTGCGGGATTCGTATTCCTCGACCGTCACCGGCCCCATGGAGCGATAGGGGATAGCATCGTGCTGGCGGGTGCCGAATCCCATCTTCAAGTTGAAGACGCGCTGGAAGTTGTACACCTGCTCGGACATGGTGATGAGGTCTTCTTTGGTCACTTCCCGTCCCGTCACGCCGGAGAAAAGCTCCACGTAGTTCTGCACGTGCTCCGGTATCTTGGACGGCTCGTCGGTCTCGGCGTTGTCCGTCGGCGTGATGTCGTTCCAGGGTAGCTTGCACAGCCCGCACAGCCCGAACCAGGTGCGCCATACGGGGAAGTAGTGCAGAGCTTCTGCCTTGTCCTCGAAGGTGGGCAACTGGTTGTTGACCATGTCCATGAAGATCAGCCAGGCCTCGTCGTGCTGCGGACCTTTGCTGGCCAGTCCGTAGCCGCCCTGCTGGGCCAGCGATTCCTTGGTCACGTACTCCGAGTACTCCAGCCCCTTGGCCTCCATGCCGATGTCCTGCATGAACCGAGGATCGCCACCATACTCCTGGGCGAAGATGTGTTTCATGCGGCGGATGCCCTGCCCGACAATAGCGCCGAAACCCTCGCCCTGCCCCATCTGATGCAGCAGCTCGAGGGCAGCGTCGGCGTTGCCGAAGTTCAGATCCAATCCGTCAGTGATTTCTTTGTTGAGGATGCCCGCTTCGTAGCACTCCATGATGAAGGCGGTGGAAGTGCCGAAGGAGATGGTGTCCAGGCCGTAGGTGTCGCAGTAGAAGTTGATCTCCAGGAGCGCGTCGGGATCGAAGATGCCGCAACTGGAGCCGCAGCCGGCGATGGTCTCGTACTCTGGGCCATCAACGATCACCACCTGCCCTTTGTATGGCCCCGTCCTGACTGTGTATCCATCCACGGCGTGGGAGCAGCTCATGGTGCAGCCCAGCCAGCAGCCGTCAGGTAGGCCCTGGGTGAACTTGCTTTCCCACACTTCCCTCGACAGCCTTTCGACTTCCGGGTGTGCGCCGAACTTGAAGTTGTGCACTGGCAACAGATCGTAGTCGTTCATGATTGTGACCAGGTAAGCCGTGCCTGTATTGCGCATTCTATTCTGCACCGCATCGTAATCGCGGATCTCCTGGTTGATCCTGGAGCCTACCTTGGTGATGCGCTTCCTGTCCGCGGGGTTGTTGGCAGCCGCTTTGCCGCCGCCGTACTTGACCACCAGGGCTTTGATCTTCTTATCCCTGAGAACCGTGCCGATGCCGCCCCGACCAGCCTGTTTGAAGCGCACCTTCTTGCGGCGCACGTCGTACCAACTGAAATTGAGGCAGCCGATGAGGGCGTGATCGGCGCCGCTTCCCGCCGAGACGGTCGAGATGTCGCGCTTCTCCCGTTCAGTGTCGGCGAACATCTCCGCCATCTGCTCCCCAATGAGGTGGCTGTCCACGGCTTCCTCAGGCGCCTCCTCGATGGTAACCTTCCCCTCGTTCCCGTCAATGAAGACGATCACGTCTTTCTCGGCCTGGCCCTGGATCTCGAGGGCATCCCACCCTGCGAACTTGAGCAGCGGGCCGAAGTGGCCGCCCACGTTGCTATCCATCACCGAGTGGGTCGTGGGCGAAATACTAACCACCAGGCTCTTGCCAGCGCCGGGGTATTGGGTGGTCCCGCCGATGGGGCCGGAAGCGATGACGATCTCATTCTCTGGATCGTTCCATTTCGTGTCGCCCGTGACCCCATTCCACAGCAGCCACAGGCCAAAGCCCTTGCCACCGGTGAACACGTCCTTCATCTGCTGGGTCACCGGCTTGCTGGCGATAGCGTTGTCGGAGAGGTTGACGTAGAGCGTTCGGTTGGCATAGCCCTTCTCCACTTCGCTCAACTCATAATCGAACTCGGCCAGCACCTTGTGGGCTTGCCTCATCTTCTGGATGTCTTTTGTGCTCATAACTCATCTCCTTTGATGTTGATTTGAAAGCGGCCTAAAGGATATAACAACTGGGGGAAAAAGTCAACTCTGGGGAGCTACATCACGGTTCGAGGTCTCCGTGTCCTGGGCCCAATGAGCGGGGTTGCTGCGGCGGTCGCCGAAGTCGCGGAAGTTGATGGGGATAGCCTACAATGCTGCAGTCCGCGCCGCCGTAGCGCAGGGTCAGGTCGTCGGGTTCGGGGCGCTGGACAGTGAAGTTGGGCCAGAGGCGTTGTTGGAAAGTGGTTTTACTCATAAAAGCGGATACGTCCAAACTCCCATCCGTTTATCCGTTGTTTATCCGTTGCATCATCAGCGCCCGCCGCACCATGTCCAGCGCCCGGTTCACCAGCCAACCCATGGCCCGCTCAGTATGCCCCCCATACTGGAAGGTCTTGACGCTCACTTCCTGGCCTGTGTCCAGGGCGATGTGCATGGGCTGCCGCTCTGCTGGATCGTCGGCGATGGGGGCTCGCACCCATACCGCCAGGCAGAAGTCCACCTCCAGAAAGGCACGTCCCTCCCGCGCCGCTGCCTGGGCTGCCTGGGCCGAGAAATCGTCCGCCTTTTTGAACTGCGACCGAGGCAGATCCAAGAAGCCGATGGCCTCCTCCACTGTGTCAACGAGCAGGCAGTTCCCCAGCACGGCGGGGCCATCTGGCGCGTCAAAGATGCGATGGCTGACCATGCCGTCTACCCCACACTCTACGGTGCCCAGGGTCAACTCCCGTTCGGCGAGCATCCGAACCACCACCTCCGCTACCGTCTCGTCTCCCGCTCCGTAGATCACCTCTCCCAGCCGCTCCCGCACCTGCCGCTCCATCTCCGCGATGAGCCGCTCCGCCTCTTCCTCGCTGAGCGCCTTGGCCACGATGCGCACGTCGGTCTGGCCCGGGTGGGCAGCCAGCCCCACGGTGGGATTGGTGCTCTCCATCAGATCGCCGATGCGCGAGTCCACCTGTGACTCCCCGATGCCCACCGTGCGCAGCACGCGGGTCTTGATCACCTCCTGGTGGCCCAGCTTGCGCTTGAGGTAGGGGATCACCTCGTGGTCCATCAGATACTCCATCTCGTGGGGCACGCCGGGCAGCACGATCACGTCGCCCCGCTCATCCTGGACGATGAAGATGGGTGCGGTGCCCACCGGGTTCTCGATGGCGATGGCGCCTTCGGGCTTGAAGGCCTGGCGGCGGTTGTTCTCGCTCATGGGATGGCCCCAGCCGCGAAAGCGCTCCTCGATCCAGCCCAGCATCTCCTGGTCCAGCACCAACTCCCGGCCCGTGGCCCGCGCCACAGCCTGGCGAGTGACGTCGTCCACCGTGGGACCCAACCCGCCGCTGCAGATCACCACGTCGGCCCTCTCCAGAGCCTCTTCGATGCAGTCAGCGATGCGCCCCTCGTTGTCCCCCACCGTCAGGCGATGGTACAGGTCAATGCCGATCTCAGCCAACTGTCGGGAGATGTAGGCCGCGTTGGTGTCCACGATGGCACCTAGCAGTAGTTCTGTTCCAATGGAAATGATCTCTGCTCGCATAGGTCACTCCTCCGCCTTCACCACGTCAGTCCTCCATGTCCTCGAAGAGGTCTCCCAACTCCCTCTCCCATACCTCGCTGAGAGGCATGAAGGACATCTCTACGAAGTCCCTGGTCAGGCTCTCCACGTACTCTCTTACTTTAAGCTGTGGCATCGCCCTTTCCAGCTCATCAATCTTGTAATCCATTGACGAAGTGAGTTCATCGCCCTGCCTCCTGAGGCCTGACAGATCCACCTCCAGGTCGAACATGTGGTTCAACCTTGTCGTGAGGTCATACCAGGCCTTGAAGTCATTCTCTATCCTCAGGCCCTGGAGGTGCGTTGAGAGCTCTGAGAGGTCATAAGCTGGAACAAAGGCATAGAAGACGAGAAACTCTACTTCACTTTGCTCCGCCCTATCAACGAAGTACGTGCCGATGGTTGCCCCGCCTTCGTAGTTGGAGAACTTGACCGCGTATTCGGCAAGCTCGACCTTCATCTCTGGAAGACTATAGACGCAAGATACTTCCCTATCCCTGTCATAAGGCATGGCACCATATACCCCGCCAACTGCAGCGACTCTTCTCACGCCCAATTCCTTCACGGCGTGAAAGAAGGCCTCTGCATATAGTTCCACGTTCAGGTGAGGCTCTTCTCCCAGGAAAACGACCAGACCCTTTCTGTCATCGCCCGAATAATAGAACTCGTTCTTCCTGATTCTTAGTTCTTGCCTATACCCTTCGTCAAGCTTTACCTCTGGTCTCAAAAAATGGTGAGTACCAGGGATTTGGAACAGGTAAAACCTGTCAGACTTGATCTCCCCGATTCTTCTCGCACCGGTTTGGTCTATGAGGTATTGAGGCAAGCCTGATGAAATAGCGCCGGCGTCTGCCCATTGGTGCCAGCCTGCTATCATGTATATCTCCTCAGCGAGAGGCTTTTCCCATAGTTCGACTAAATCGTTCATGTGTATCACCTCCAAGTTTGTTCACTGTACATCGTGCTAACCCGACACCCCAAGCCACAATTGATAGAGTCCAAAACATGCCAGGGCAACGACTGACATCCCCAGCATGGCGCGGTTTACCTTTGGGCCAAGCTGCCTGGCTGTGCCGAAAAGCACAATGATGCCTGCCAAACTGAGAATCATTGCCGCGTAGAAGCCAGCCAGAAAACCGATCCCATTGGCTGGAGCTTCGCGCCAACCTTTTAACAAAATGGGGCCAGTGACCAGACTCCAATAGATGTACGGGCCAGGATTCAACACGTTCATCATCGCCGCTCTGAACAGACTCCGTTGTCTGGATGGGGGCGCCGCCACGCTTGCCGTGCCAAAGTTGCGCCACGCGATGAAAGCGCTCACTGCCAGGTAGAGGACGAATAGCCCACTGGCGACGTAGAGGAATCGCTGCATCCCCTCTGGCACCTGGCTCAACACCAGCAAGACCAGGGCGATGATGGGGCCGTCGCTGATGAGAGGGGCGAGGGCTGCAAGCAGGGTGTTTCGCCACCCGTTGTTCAACGTTTGCGCTATGATGTAAGCCTGAAAAGGGCCAGGCTGCACAGCAGCCGCAAAGCCGTAGCCAATTCCCTGTATCACGTAGACGGGCACGGTCTCCTTTGCCTCTGGCCGCACCGGCCTGAAGAGCCGGTGCTAGGAGCTTGTCGGAGAAGACTTCGGAAGTCTCCATAGTAGCTCAAGCTTGCAGGGATTTCAGTCGCTTTCAGGTAGTTGATGCACTAAGAGTTCTCGGATCAAGACTTCCGAAGTCTGGGAGCACGCCCTCTCCGACAGGCTGCTAGAGGATCTTTTTGGCATGTTCTGCTCTCCAGCGCCGCCTGTTCCACGGCGGCGCGGGTCAGGCAAAAGCGCAAGGAATTCGTGAAGACCTGCTTATTCAGATGCTCACTCTTCAGGAACGCTGTACGGGTAGCACCGAATATCAACGTAGGCGAACCCTGTCTCGGCGCGCTTCTCCTGTTCCTGAATCCAGGCTTCGATCCCTATCTCTCGCATTCTCTGCCCGTCTGCAATCAGAGTCGGATAGCCTTTCGCGAGAGCAAGCACCCGCTCACAGGGGTACTCCTCGCAGAAGGCACAGATTTCAACTCCTCGTTGGCGGGCGCATTTTCTGATGCCGCAGAAAGGTGGCCCACCGCCTTGCCGACATCCAGGGCAGGCTTTGTCAGGATCGCAGAGGTCGGTCAGGAACTCCCAGAACTCATTGAATCCAGTGAGTTCCTGGCCCCAGAACTCGTAGCCCTCGTTGGTCATTGATGCCCTGAGCGCGCTCGCCTGGCATGGGATACGCCCACGCTGAGCGCAGAGGCCACAGTAGAGCCCGCAATATGTGATCAGCCTGAGATCTTCCATAACCTTCTCCTTGAGTTTTGCATTGTCAGCTATTCCAGAGGGGCCAGCTCAATTTCAAAGAGCCTGGGCCAAAGCTTTCCGGTAACGAACAACCGATCATTCTCTGCGTCATAGGCGATGCCGTTGAGAACGTCCACTGGCTCAGTACGATCCTCCGGACTCAGAAGCCCTGCCAGTTCTATCCATCCGATTACGTCACCAGTATCAGGTGCGACCCTGGCGATGCGGTCCGTTTGCCACACGTTGGCGTAGATTTCTCCCTGAACGTATTCCAGTTCGTTGAGCCTGGTCAGCGGCCCATCCTCGTCGCGTACTTCAATCCGACCGATTTCCTCAAAGGTCTCAGGGTCCAGGAAACGAAGCGTCGAGGTGCCATCGCTCATGATCAAGCGCTCTCCATCGTGCGTGATGCCCCAGCCTTCAGTTGGATAGTGGAACTCTTCTAGCAGCTCAAAACTGTTCTTATCGTAGACGAAACCGACACCGGATTGCCAGGTCAACTGGATGATCCTTTCACCGAAGATGGTTATGCCTTCACCAAAGAGCTGGTCTGGCAACTTGCGGATTTGCAGGACATCTCCAGTTGTCAATTCCACTCTGCGCAAAGTGGAGTATCCCTGCCGCCCTGTTCCTTCATACAAAACACCGCTTTCAAAAACCAATCCTTCGGTGAAAGCGTTCCGGTCATGAGGATAAGCATTGACGACCTCGTAGGTGAAGGTATAAGCAGCAGGCGTGGGTGTGCTTGTTGGCGTTGGGTTGGGAGTGAGAGTTGGCGTGGCAGGAGGAGTCACCATAGGAGTGGCTGTAGGCAACTCAGCAACAGAAGTAGCGGTCGGAGCAGGCCCGCAGGCCGCCAGTAGTGAGATGCTGAGGCACACTACCAGAAGCGAAGATTTGATGTTTCTCTTACTCCCCACAACCGGTCCCATTCAACACCACGTCGCGTTCCGCCACCGTCAAGTGGCGATATTCGCCTTTCTTGAGCTCTCCCAGTTCCAGCGGCCCGATGGAGACCCGCACCAGCCTCAGCACGCTCACGTCCAGCGCTTCTAGCATGCGGCGGATGTGACGGTTCTTGCCCTCATCCAGAACGATTTCCAGCCAACTGTTGCGCGGGCCGTGACGCAGCAGACGCACGCTCCTGGCTCTCAAGGTCTCCCCCGCGTCAACGACTCCGCTCTGCAGTTGTTGCAGCAGGTGGTCATCGGCCACGCAGTTGATTTGTACGTGGTATGTCTTGTCCAGATGCGTGGCGGGGTCCAGAATACGCGCTGCCCATTGGGTGTCGTTGGTGAACAGCAACAACCCCTCGCTGGCCTTGTCCAGCCGCCCTACCGGAGATACCCAGGGCAGGGAGGAATCGGTCAGACAGTGGTATACCGTCTCGCGCCCTCGCTCGTCGGTGATGGTGGTCACCAGGCCGCGGGGTTTGTTCAGCATCAGGTACACTTTGGCAGCCGCTGTGACCCGTTGCCCGTCCACCGTGATGCGGTCACGTCGAACGTCTACCCGCCAGGACGGCGCTCGCTGGACAGCGCCATTGACCTGCACTCGTCCTGCCTGAATCAGGGCTTGGGCCTGGGTGCGCGAGCAATACCCCAGTTTCGAAAGCGCCCGCGCCAGGCTGACTTTTGCCTGGGATGGTTGGCGTGTCCTGTTCATGGGTCTTTCAGGGAATGACTTCTTATACTCCCACCCAGCGACTTATCAGCCGTCATAAGGCCCCAGGAAGCGCTTGCCATCGAAGTGAATGAGATGCGTCCCTGCTTCCTTGACCCAGACCTCTGTTTCCCAGGAGATGTCACCAATGTACCTCGCCATGTCGCTGCGAGTGAGGAAGGCCGTAACATAAACCAGCCCAGGTCGCGCATCCTGGAAAAGCGCTGCTAATTCCTCCCGGCGCTTGGCGTTGACTGGGCCGTGACTTGTAACCGCCTCAATTAGAACCAGCCAGTCTTTCTCGACATGATGGATCACTACATCGGGCATCTTCCCATGGACATCCACCGTCACGCCCAGAGCTCGGAGCGCTTCCTCGTCGAAATACCTCCACTTATCGCCTGTATCGCCCACATAGATAACATAACCACCGGGCACGAACCTCGGTGCAAACTCATCAACGATGGCTTTCATGAGTCTGCTGTGCGCGCCTGGTGTCAGATAGACCTCCTGTCCTTCTGCCAGCGTTACAGGAACCATCTTCAACTCGCGCGCTCGTGCGTAACGCTGCTTCAACGTCACCACTGATCCCAAGTAGGTTTTCAAGTTGTCCGCCCAGGCAGGCATTCCACAGGTCCTGAGCAATCTGAGGGCAGTCGGTTCAATCTGGTAGCAGAACCTGGGACTGTTGACCGGCCTGCTTGGGTCATCTGGGTTAGGCACGGCGAGACCAGCATCCACGAACTGGTGCATAGTCTGCCTGCGGAAAGTCTCACGGGTGTTCGGGGCGTATTGCTTTCCGTAATGGTCTCTACAGAAATCCATGATAGGCGTAATACCCATCAGAGGGTCTCCTGCCTCGGCCCAGGGCGTTTCCGGTTTCAGGTCCAGCAGCGCCAGCAGGGTGAGGGCGGAACGCTCGTTCTGTTGGCCCCTTGGCATACCAAGAGTCTTTAGAATCTCCAGTGCGTCGTCAATCTTCTGCTTTGCAGCCACAGGATCAGGGGATTGTATGTCTGCCATTCGATGGATCTCCTTTTCCAACAATTCATCAATTTCCCTTTGGGATGGGAATTTGTCTCCGACACTTGCACCAAGTGCCTCCAGGACCTCCTGGCTCGGATACCGCAGCATCCTGAGGTCGGTTGCATTGACTTGAGTGTGACCGTTGAACTGACGGAAGTAGCTATCCACCAGAGTCGAGTTCAGAAAAACAGCGAGGCCCTTTACCAGTTCCGTGGGCAGTCCGGCATGGTCACGATGATAAACATTCAGGTGATTTTCAAAACCCACATACGGGGCCGAAATCTGTTTCCGGTCATAGATGGCAGCCACGATGCGACGGCGTTCCTCTTTGGACGAGAAACGCTTGACGAGAACATAGTCTCCAGAGGGCAACAGCAGGGATTCAGTCCGCGAGGCCAAAGCAATTGCATTTGGCTTCTTGCCACCAGGCTTGGGCCATCGGACGAACCCATTGTGAAAATGGGTTGGATATACGAGAGGCATGGCGTCCTCACCAGGATCCGCCCGCAAGAAGTCTTTAGCCCGAAAGTCAACGACACGCCCCGTGGAAACGGCAATCCCAAGATCGTCCAGAGAGTGCGGGAAGACGCTTATCCGATCCAACACGAATTGATCCATTTCGCTGGTAGCAATGTGGATAATCAAGTCTGGATCATCGGGCTTGACGACTTGTTCATAGTCCACTTCGCGGACAGTCATGCTTTCCTTAGCTGGGCCATGACTGGCAGAGATGAGAACCCTTCCCCGCTTACCGCTCTTGACTGCATGGAAGATGATGTTTTCTTGCAGAACATCGTCAGTCCTGAACGCTTCCTCCCTTGACTCAAAAACGTGGATGCGACGCAATGCCATAGCTTTCAGGAATAACTTGCGGAAAGGCTTAAAATAGGGGCCATTGCAAAAACTGCGGGGGGTAATGGCGACCAGCTCGCCGCCTGGTTCCAATAGGTCAATGGCAATCGCGAGGAAGGCAGAGTACAAATTGCCAGTTTCTATGCCAATGCTGCTGAGCAGACGACGATGCCTTGAGTCACTTCGGATTTTTTTGTACGGAGGATTCAGAATAGCGCGGTTGAATGAATGGCGCTCGACGGGGAACAGTCCTCCCCTCAGCATTTCCACACCCGCACTGATGAAATCTTCTTCTAACACCTTCCCAACGAGTTCCACCCCGCGTTCCTGACATACCTCTTGACATTCAACCAGCGTGGAATGGAGGTATTCAACCAACAGTGGCTCCAGCTCGTAAGCTATGACTGAAATACTGCGCGGTCGTGCATCACGCTGGCAACCCTCCTCCACGAATGCCACTGTCAGAGTTCCCACCCCCGCTCCCGCATCTAGCAGGCGGAGTTCTGGCGACGAGTCCCCAAACAGAGAGGCCATGAATCGGGCCACAGAGGGCGGTGTGAAAAACTGCCCCATTTTTGACCGCTGTTCAGCATCCAGCTTGCGGCACGCATCAACGCGATAGAGATCTACGCGTTCTGTTAGACCTTCCACGCTAACCACATCTGTGATTGAATTGACCTTATATTGACTTGACACTTCCATAGCTTACAGTCAGTCCACTAACCACAGTACGCGCCCACCACACCAAGCAGCTTTTCAAACTCGCTACCATCCAACTCCGTAAGCCTCCGCGATGAGACGCTCTCTAGACCATTCCTGGGCACGCCGCTACGAGCCCGCTGTGTCAGCATCGTCGTGCGACTCGAGATCCTTCGCGCACCGGAAGCCCACATTGAAATCCGCCCAGCCTGGCGGAAGCGCATTTCTGTAGTACACCCGGTTACAAGACGCACCTGAGTGCCAACCACCCCCTCGGATGACCCGGAACCTGCCAGACTCGGGCCCCTGCGGATTCACCGAAGGACTCGACGAGTAGTAATCTGGATCGTAGAGATCCCAGACCCACTCGACAACGTTTCCCTGCATATCACAAAGGCCAAAGCCGTTTGGGGGGTAGCTGCCGACGGCGACCGGGCCGCCCTTGCCTGACCGGTTGTAGTTCCCGTCGGATGGTTGGAGCGTGTCACCGTTGGGGAAGCTCATGCCTACCAGCCCCCCTCTGGCTGCGTACTCCCACTCGGCCTCAGTCGGGAGTCGCTTGCCACACCACTCCGCATACACAGTAGCATCGTACCAACTCACCGTAATCACTGGATGGTTCGGGTAGTCCGGGCCACACCGGAAACCGTCCATGCCCCAAAAGTCTGGTAGGCGGTGTCCCGTTGCCTGGCAGAACCTCAGATACTGCCCGTTCGTCACCTCATACTTGTCCATGTAGAAGGAGTCAACGTACACCTTGTGAACGGGGCTATGATCTCCCTCTGAATCCGAGCCCATGAGGAACTCGCCACCAGGTATCAAAACGAGTTCCCCAATCGAGCTATCCGAAGTAACGTTAGCCATCGTCAATTACCTCTTTTCTCATCATCTTCACAGGGCCTTCGCTCCAGTTGGTTGCATAATGGTCGTGTTCAGCCGCGCCGCGTAGCTTAGCGAAGCGGCGTCGGCTGAACACAGTGTTAGCCCGCATGTTAACCACGGACAATGGTCACTGAGTTTCGAGAACTGGCATAGGGAATTTACAACTACAACTCTGCTAAATCTTGTCTCCAAGTGGCGACATATCTTTGAACTGTGGCGTCTGACAGTTTATTGCCGATTCTACTGCATCAAGAGTATGATCAACGTGAAATGGTTCTAGAAGAGACATTTGTTCGTGTACTAGCTCTTGCCACTCCTCGAAGGACATAGCTTGAATCTCTCGAACACGTTTAACAACACCACATCCTGTATTAGCGTGTGCAAAAGGTGGCAGCAAGATATCTGAACCGCGATAATCAGCTGGTACTAAAGGAATACATCCACCGATTACTGATTCAAAGATCCGTTGAGTGAACTGGCCCGTTTTCATATATCGGTCAGGTGCTAATAGAACTGTCGCCACTGATTGCTGATAAAGCTCGACGACTCTCGATAAACCAATCCTCCCATGATGAGTCAAGCCAGGCACAGTAGCATATCGTGGCCATTTTCCATAAACGTGAACGGGAATATACTTTGCTGCACTAACAATATATTGATCATAAACACGATCTCGATCATATTGGTTACCAATGTAGATTAGCTCAATGGTGCGTCTGCCCCGTTCAGGGGGAACGCACAGATTGCCAGGCTCGACGGGAAAGAGGGCACGAGCGCGATCCGGGGCTGAGAGATATAAGCTAGGTTCCAAGACATACGTATTGGCTTTAACCAATGCTAAGCGATCATCCACTGGACTATGTGCAAGCTGTTGATCTTTATCCCAAACAACGATTGGCACACGCGATGCGTAATATCGAACCAACTCACGCTGTCGTGCTAGGTCAGGAGTATAACCAGGGATAGCGGGATTGTCATTGCGCCCTGGAATCGGCCAACGCCACTCTAGAAACAAAACATCAATGTCTGGGAATCCCGAACCGTAAGTCTGTCCTAAGTCAACAGTTTCTCTTGCTTCAAATCTATCACGGTCCAGCTGAAGCATAATCACCTTGTAACCACGTCTTATCAATCCCCTAATCAAGGTCGGGCGGTGACTACGTCCTCCATCGGGTGTATCTACGATTCCGTTTCCAAGAAACCCCCAACAACTATACCCGATCCGCTTGCTCATCATAGTACCCCTTGAGAGCTTGTATCACGTTGCTTTCTCTAGAAATATTGGATGAGTGCATTTGATACGGTATCAAATCGCTCCAGCACTGATCAATCCTAAAAACCTGGACGGGACCACCACCTTTTGCTGTTGCTATCAGCCAAGCGGGTGCACCAACGATGAATTCCGCCAACCTTTGACGACATGCTCCACAAACAGTCTGTATTTTCTCACTATGTCCCACACATACTACAGCTATTAGTTCTCGCGTACCCTGAGTTACTGCATTTGCTAGGGCCACACTCTCTGCACAAAGAGTTAGGCCATATGATACAAATTCAACATTAGTTCCAGCGGCCATTACGGCTCTTCCTGATTTATCAAGTCCAAAAACGGCACTGCCAATGCTCTTATTTGAGTATGGACTGTAGGATAGTCCTTGTATTGTAACTGCTTGCTTTACGAGTTGTGCCACCAGAGCCTGTGGCAACAGCCATTCTTTTGCGTTCATCGTAATCAAACCTGGTCTGACTTCGTGGTATACGCTAATAATGTCGGACGCGCACAAGAAATGCCCACTCAATCTTGCGGATACTCAACCCCGCTTTTGGGGCCTCTTGGCCTATAGCTCCTAGCAAATTCTTCCATTGCTCTTCTGTAACGTAATAATGGTATCGGGGCGTACTAGCAAAATAGTCCAACAGTGCCTCAACTGTTGGGAAATCTACCCAAGATTCGACACATACCCTTTTCTCAACCTGCATTGCTGGTGGAAGCAGTTCGTCTATATTGAGTTCAGATATGCGAGATTCATCACGTGGCGCGTTATCAGATAAACCAAACTGAGCAAGTGCTAGGCGATACCATCTATCCATTTCAGCGTAGGTGTTGTGTCCCTTTGTTAGGATTAACAATCTGCCCTCATTGCGAAGTATGCGCGCTAATTCAAACAGGGCTATCTCTGGTCGTAACAAATGGTAGAGCATAAAGTTGGCACAAGCTGCGTCGAACCGTTGACTGGGTGCAGGTATCGCTTCGACATCACAAACACACCAGTGCAGATGTGGGTAACGTCGGTAGCCATTGAGTACCTGACCAGATGATATATCAAAGGCGAATACTGGATTCCCCGTTCGACTACTAACGAGATCCGCAAAATAACCGCTGCCAGCACCCGCGTCCGCGACGACTTCGCTAGGCTTCAAGTCTAGCAAGTCCAAGCCAATTCTAAGGATTTGTGCGGGAGTGCCGCGTGTGTACTGAGCAAGGGTTTGCCCCCTAAGCTCATATCGTCTCGGATCTCCATATAGTTTCTTCCTGATTGCCTCCTTGTCAGTATAGTCATCTGGCCGCCATCCTTGCCACCTTTGGGATAAACGCATCGGCTACTCTCCTGAAATGGCTGATTCTACTCGACTAACTCAGGTTCCTCAGCCGCCGCCTTCAAGGTATCGGCAAATTTCTTCCAGCCATATTGTCTAGCGCGATTCGCTGCACGAAGATCCCATTGCCGGCGTTGAGAACGTTCATGAAATGGGATCCTGCACAAAGCTGAGTAAATGAGGATTGTTGGCAAATCAATCTTGATCTGACGAACGGGAGCACCAGCACCAAAACTGTCTGCCCAGTATTGAATCAACTCATCCCATAATGATTCATCAATTGGTTTGTAGTAATCAATGAGCTGAGCGAAATCAGACGAAAAAGAAGCGGTTGACATAGCACCGAAGTCAATTGCGAAAGCAGTGCCACTCGAGACTATCCAGTTGCGCGGATTAGCGTCTTTGAAGACACCCTGCGTATCAACATTGGATAATGCACTGAGAAGCGGCTGTAGGCATTCGAAAATCTGCCACTCCTGATTGTCTATGGAGTATCGCGGCGTTCTCCAGATTCTGTACAGATTACTATACCAATCAGTCATAGAACGTAACCTTGGAGCATCCGAAGAGAGGGCCCGTCTGTGGAGTTCCCCAAGCCTAGAGACTACATTCAGCAATATTGGTTTTTGTTCAGCATATTCGATTTCATCAAGCCTCATACCCTTAATACGTCTTTGGACTAACCATCCCCCCCAGTAACCTACAAAAACACCCGGGGCGAGATACTTTGTCCACATTGCTTCATAGGATGTTGTGTACTTGAACATCCCCCGTCCCAGAAGACGTTTCGCTTTCATAGGCTGTTCTCTGTGGGAGTTCGCAGGTGTTGTGAGTACCACTGCCTGAGTTCTGCTCCGAGCCAACCAGTCACCGTCTCAGCTATTTGAACAGCAGCCCTTGTGTCATTGTTTTTCCATGCCCGATAACTCCGCATAATGAGACCAAAGTTCTGCCAACTGGGGTTTTCTACATCATGTCCTCTGACAAGATTCCTAAGAATGGCATCAAACTCTTCCCACTCAACTTGGAAGTTCTCAGGGGGCTCTTCCCTCAAGTTATCTAATACTTCCACACGTTTGGCAGACCCTAGGTCACGTGTGTAAAGATGCAAAGAGTCAACCCTGTGATGATAGCTACCGATTTCGCAGCCAACCCAGCCTGCCATCAGCTCATGCAGTAGTGTGTTAGTGAGGATATCATAAGGCATACCTAGCCAGATGTCTTGACTGCGCATTGTGGTTAACATGTGCAGACGGCCACCTCGCAGAAGGAACCGATGATTTAAGGTGCAGGCTACATCGCGATATCCTTGATAATCGATTTCAGGATCAAAAATCTGTATAACAGCTTGGCGAGTTTCGGGTTGACGAATCAACAATTGGCGAACAGTGTCGAGTTGGTCGAGATTCGCTTGCCACCGTCTTATGCGAGGTCCATAAGCACCTTTCAAAACCCCATTATCAGTGAATTGAAATAGGTTGGCATTGAATGTGAAAATCCAAGAAGCATCGCTCCCCGACAGAATCCACACTGCTTCCGCGACCGCAAATGCAGGGTTAATTCTTCGTTCGGTCACCTGTAAGAAACGATTGCGTGGATTCTCCAGCACCAAGTGAGCTGGACACACCTCGACGGTCGCTAGCCCACGAGGAGCGACCAATTGTCCTTCTTGTAGTACTCTCTGTATTACCTCCACATACAATTCACTGAAACTTTCACTTCTTACAAACAACATCAAGTATACCTCTTTTGTATCAAGAAATGCTCCATATCAAGGCATCTAACCCGGTACTGTAGAAGCAACGCAGGGCATCAGACGGTGAACACACAATTGGTTCTCCCTTAACATTGAAGGATGTATTAAGAATCATTGGAATACCCTTCAATTCATGAAAGGCGTGAATCAAGGAGTAGTACATGGGGTTCATATCCCTACGAACAGTTTGAATGCGTGCTGTATTATCAACATGCATAACTGCTGGAACTTTGCTGGCTTGGTTGGGTAAGAACTCCACAACTTCTAGCATATAGGGTAGATCCAAACTTCCGCAAGAGAACCATTTGTGCTGGTGTTCATGTAATACAGAGGGAGCGAATGGTCTAAACGGTTCGCGAAACTTCACTCGTGCATTGATACGGTCCTTTATGTCAGGGATAGAGGGATCAGCCAATATACTTCGGTTACCCAATGTTCGGGGACCACTCTCCATCCTTCCTTGAAACCAGCCAATTATGTTACCTTGAGTTAGTAAGCTCGCTGCTTTCTGTGCTGGTTTGTCTAGATACTCGTATGGTACGTCAGTCAATTCAAGCAAATATCGAATGTCTGCGTCATCGTATTTCGGACCGAGATACACTCGCTCTTGAACGTTAGGCCTAAGCCCAGTTTGCGCTGCATAAACATACAGAGCAGCTCCCAGCGCAGTCCCAGCATCATTTGCCGCAGGAGCAATGAATAAACCTCTTACGCCCAGCTGCGTCCGCACTCTGGAGTTGATAACACTGTTTAGGGCTACGCCACCAGCCATACATAAGTAGTGAGAATCGGTCAACTTCAATGCGCGTTCTGATAATGCTAGTACGGCTTGCTCTGTGCGAGCTTGCAGTGCAGCCGCTAAGTTGCGATGGTGATCAGTGATTGGCTCATCTGGTTTGCGTGCGGGACCGAATTTCTCCTCAAAGGCTGGTGTCAGTCGCCTACCGTCTGCCCACGAATAACGGCGTGCCACATATATTAGATTCAGGGTAAAACGCCCGTTGGGAGCGATGTGCAACACATTCTCAAAATCATAGACTGACGGATCGCCATATGCTGCCAAAGCCATTACGGTTCCTTCCCTATCGCCCCTTTTGTATCCTAAGTGCTGTGTTACAGCTCCATATAGATAACCTAATGAATGAGGGTCATAAATGGCTTCAATCGTAGTAATTGAGTTGCTTTCGCCGAGAGAGATGGTAGTTGTTGCACGCTCCCCAATACTATCTAGGGTCAGAATCGCAGCCCGCTCGAACGGGGACAAATAAAAGACATAAGCTGCGTGAGCTTTGTGATGTTCAACCCAAGTTATTGAACCACGGTAGTTCAGACGGTGACGTAGCAAATCGACTTCCCGCATAAATGATGCTGTCCATAGCCCGCGTTGGTAGGCAGCACGTATTCCATGTCGGGTGATAAGACCTGGCAAGTCGCGCGCAAAAGATGATAATACAATTCGAGGATTAAAATAGAAAGCAATATGATCAACCTCGTGGATTTTCAATCCAGCTTGGTCGAGACAGTACTTGATTGCCTGAACTGGAAATTCACCAGTGTGCTTGTGTCTGCTAAATCGCTCTTCCTCTGCAAAGGCAACGGGAGTACCATCAACAACTAGAGCGGCCGCAGCATCGTGGTAATAGGCACAAATACCCAAGATAATCACATGTGTTCGCTTACCTCCTCGTGGGCTAACAATTACTATGTGGAAGTTTTTCCGCATAGCTGCCTATACGCAGAAAGTCCGTTCCCGCAGCTCTCTACTCCCCTCCAAAAACTCCCTCCACGGCCCGTGGATGCCCTCCTCCGTCACGCCGTAGGGCAGTGCCGTCACTCCTCCACCTGGTTTGGGCGAACGAATCGCAATGCGTGGTTTCGAGCGAACGGATCGCAGAGCAGCATGTCAGGTGGCCCCTGGTTGCTAAAACGTGTACTTGACAAAGAAACATTTGTATGGTATAATATACCTAAATTAGCTATTTTGGATATTGCGAAAGAGGATATGATGATTACAAAGAGAATCAGTTCGACTCAGGCACAGAACAACTTTGGACAAGTCCTGGATGATGTCACTCGAAATCGCACCCGCTACATCATCGAACGTCGTGGCGTCCCGCAAGTCATCATACTCAGCTTTGACGATTTTGCCCATGTGCTGGATGACGAGAGTGAACGCCAACAGATGGATACTATCATAAGAGAACTCCGTCCTGGATACCACTTAGGGCAAATCATCGCCCCAACCTCTGGAACAGAATAGCAATCTTCCTCAATCAGGATGCTCCAATGACACACTTGACAGACTTGCGAAACCAACAAGTGAGGCAACTGAGACTGTTTGAGACAGATGAGGAACAGTTCGCTTTGACATCGGACAATGGGGGCTCACACTTCAACGATCCCTCTTTCGCCAGCAACAAGACAAGACCTGTCCACCGATGGGTTCCCTGGATCGCCGGATTCTCTGGTGATTTCGTTGGAGACGCTCTGGATAGATACTTGACAGGCAACGGAACTGTTTTGGATCCATTCTCTGGCGTAGGCACTACATTGGTAGAAGCCATTCTGCGCGGTCACATTGCCATCGGGTTTGAGATTAACCCGTATGCCGTCTTGGCGTGTCGCACAAAGGTAAACGCCCACAGAATTGATGTCGAGAGCCTATACGGTGAGATGCTAAGATTCCAGATCTTCTACAGGGAGAAAACATACGCCAATTATGTCCCGAAAAGCACTCCCCCACAAGGGTTCAAGACACGCTCCGCGTTTTATAGTCCCAAAGTGTTGCGGAAAGTGTTGATCCTCCAAGATTTCATTGACACAATCGAGTATCCCAACTTGCAAGACCTGTTCAAACTGGCTTTTGCTTCAACGATGGTACGCTACTCGAATTATTCCTATGAACCGAGCCTGGGTAGACGAGCAAGCGCCGGGAAACCAGCTATCGAGGACTTCCCAGTTGGCCAAGCAATACTGGACAGGTTGTCAGAAATGGCACAAGACATCTCTTGGTTTCAACAAAGCTTAGCGAATCGGGATCCACATGTACAGATTATCAATGATTCCTTCTTCGAGCACGAATCGTACCTCGACCCCGAGACGATCGATCTTATTATTACATCACCCCCTTATCTAAACAATTATCATTACAATCGAAACACACGCCCGCACCTATACTGGCTGGGATATGTACAGAGTCCAAGGGATCTAAAGCCTCTCGAGCTTTCAAACTTTGGCAAGTATTGGCAGACCGTTCGCGAACAAGACACAGTGGCTCTGAAATTCTCTTTGCCAAACACAGATCTGGCAGAACGACTGCAAACGCTCAGCAAGGTTAAGCCCGAAAGGGGTATCTATGGTGGCAAAGGATGGGCCAATTATGCGGCCTCATATTTCAATGATTGCTACAAATTCGCAAAAGGTATCAAATATGCTCTAAAGCCAGGTGGTACAGCATTGGTTGTCATTGGAAATAGCGTTTTGCAGGGCATTCTGATACCGACCGACATATACTTCGGAAAAATTGCCGAGTTGGTTGGCCTTGAGTTGGTCAGAATTGATGTGCCACGAACAACCCGCGTTGGGAACAGTATCATTCAGTCAGACGTTCGTGTCGTCAAAGCCAGGAGTTCGGATCAGCTTTACGAAGCCATAGTGGAATTAAGAAAAATCTGATCTCTCTAAAAACTGTTGAACCTTTGCTTCCACGTCCTCCAAACGTGGAGATTCGCCGGTGAGGCGCTCTGCCCACAGCCTGCCAGGATGCAAAACATCCCACTCTGACCGCGCCTGGTTATAACGTCCACTTCCGGGATCATGATTCCCAAATCCATCAATGACAGAATTCCATAGTGGCCGGCACCTTCGAATCAGTTCTGCCTCTACAGGCACAACCAGGTCGCTTTCGACGCCGCCAAGGATCATGAACTGGCATCGAAAATCACTAACCTGTAGATTAGCAACCTGTTTTATACTCCTGATGTGCTCTCGCAATCTCTGATACAAGATCGGTGCTTCAGAGTTAGTAGCTCGCGCTGTTCGCCATCCTGGTGGCACAGCCTTACCCACATAGATTGGGTGAGCACAAGCTTCCTGGTTCAAATCAGCGATCTTGGAGTAGAGCTCAAAATCGCCAACGTAGTAGAGTCCATAAACCCCTGTCCCAATAAACCTGTCGAGCGGGGGTAATCTGTGCACAGGTGTTGAAGTGAAGAACCTGATTGCCTCGCCTACCACGCTTTGAAACTGTGGTGAATGGAAAACGTGCAAATCGTAATCAAAAGTCATCTTTGCTCTCAGTTTTATGGAGAATGTTCACTTGTCTAAAGGCTCGTTAATCTGCGAACCTTACCTGCTCATCCCCCACGCTTTGGGCGAGCAATTCGCAGGATGTGGTTTCGAGCGAACGAATCGCAGAGCGAGTGTTAGGGCGCAGACTTCACTTGTTCAATCAGAATCTGCTCTCCCTCCCCAAGCTCAATGACTACACAGTCCGTCGCGTACGTCCGCTCTGGCAACACGATCAAGACGTTTGCAGCTTTCTCATTCACGGTGAACGGCGCGTGGTGCCATACCCCTGGATGCAGTACCACCATCGTGCTCTTCGGCACCCGAAACACCCGCAGCTTATCCAACGGTGCGCCTTCGTCCCTCGCCGTCGCTGGCCCTACGTGTATCAAGACGTCATTGTCCAACGGCAGAATCCCTTCCGCCGTCTTCGAATGATACTCTGTCACATCAATCACCAGGTCTCTCTTTTCCACCCGACAAGTCGAAAACGAGGCGACCGAGCAACCACCCAGGTCTTGCTGCACCATGTCGCGGAAGAACTCTATCGGTGGCTCGCCTATCTTCTCCGCCTGAGGATCAATGTGATGGACATAGAATCCGAAGGGCAAGAACCCCTCAACGCTTAGTTCCTCTACCTGTACCGTTCTCATGCTATTCTCCTTATTGTGATGTATTTGAGTGGTCCCCTACTCCCCCTCCAAAAACTCCCTCCACGGCCCGTGGATGCCCTCCTCGGTCACGCCGTAGGGCAGTGCTGTCATTCCTCCACCTGGAGAGTAGGAGTTGATGTGCCGCCAAGGGGCTCATCGCACCTACGCGGGCACACAGCAGTACTCGAGTTGGTGCGAGTTGGGCAAACAGGGCTCGTTGATTCCGCATCAAAGCGTAGGGCGGCGGTGTCATGCGTAGGCGGGGATGTGTTGATAGGTGAATTCGTCCATGCCGGTGGTCTGGCGGGCGTGCTCAATGGTCAGGCTGACGACGCGCCCGTCGGCGTCCAGGTCGAGGTAGACGTTTTCATTGAGCTCGCGGGTCTCGGCCGGCGGCCGGTCGGAGAATTCGACCAGGGCGGTGTCGGCAAAGTATCTGATTCGCATAGCTTGCTCCTGGGTAAATGTCATTCTTCCGTTCCCCACGGCAACCCCGGGTTTTCCCGAATCGCCGCTTCCAAATGCTCTGTATCCTTCCTGCTGCGGTTACTCGCTGCCAACCATAAAACGCGCTTTCAAGGCATGTTGATCCAAAGAATGTGCTCCGACAAAGAGCTCGTATTCGAGCGGTTCCACAACGAAATCTGCCTGGGTTTCATCGTAGTAAGTCAGGCGGGATATTGGCACACTGAGTTGTACGGTCTTGGTTTCACCAGGCTGCAGGGCGATTCGGGTGAACGCCTTGAGTTCTTTGGGCGCCCGCTCCACTGCCGATCCAATGGGCGAGACGTAGAGCTGCACCACTTCCTCACCGGCGTGTGCTCCGGTGTTGGAGACATCCAGACTCACCTTCAGCGTCTCTGACGGGGCAAGTTGGTTCTGTGCGAGTTTCAAGTTGGCATAGCGGTAGCTGGTGTAGCTGAGGCCAAAGCCAAAGGGGAAAGCCGGTGTGTTGCCATCGCGCTCAAGCTTGCGGTAACCGTGCCACAGGTCGTATTCGATTTCGGCTGCATCCTTGTCGAAGAAGGGCAGGTCTTCAGCGCGCCTGGGAATGACGAGCGGCAGCTTGCCACTCGGGTTTGCCCGGCCCAGGAGAATGTCGGCTAGCGCGTGCCCGCCTTCCATGCCGGGGTACCAGAGCATCAGGATGGCCGGCACACGTGCGCGCCAGGCTTCCATGATCACTGCGCCGCCGCCCATAACCGCGATAACGATGCGCGGATTCACGGCAGCAATCGCCTGAATCAGGTCTTCATCCTCCTCGGGGCGCAGGGTGAGCCGGTCACGGTCGCCGCCGGGCGGGAACGCTCCAACCTGCTGCCCTGACATGCTTTGCATGAACCCTTGCGCAATGGGTGCCTCCTCCAGGGAAGGGGCTGGAAACAGTGAGGCTAATTCCCTCATCGTGCCCGGGCCAATATACTCCCCTTCGTCTTCGTGGGTGTAGCCAACGACGAGAACGACCGCGTCGGCTGCCTGCGCTGTCGCTTTTGCTCGCTCGAGGTCGCTGCCGTCGTCGTGCAGCACGTCCGCCTGGCCCTGGAGCGCTGCCTGAATCCCTTCGAGCGGGGTAACCACGTAAGCGGGGCGGGTGTCGCTCGAGCCGCCATCGCCGGTGTTGGGCGTGTCGGCCAGCCGGCCGATCACGGCTATTTTCTTCAAGCCCTGAAGCGGTAGCAGGTCTCCATCGTTTTGCAGAAGCACAATGGATTTCTCTGCCGCTTCCCGCGCCAGTGCTCGGTGGCTTTCGCAGCCGACCAGACCCGAATCGTAGGCTCCAGGTCGGGCCAGGCGTATTTGTTGGCGCAGCAGGCGCAGCACGGCATCATCCACGCGCTCCAGCGGAACCTCGCCGTTTTCCACCAGACGTTTCAATTCTCCATGATAGTGCATCTGGAAGGGCATCTCCAGGTCTTGTCCGGCCAGAGCCGCTTTCCTGGCATCTCGCATGCCGAAGATAAAGTCGGTCAACACATAACCATCAAAGCCCCACTGCTTTTTGAGAATGTCAGTCAGCAAGATTTTGTTCTGCCCGCACCATTCACCGTTGACGCTGTTGTACGCGCTCATCACCGCCGCTACCCCTTCATCCACAACGCGCTTGAAGTGGGACAGGTAAATCTCATGTAGCGCCCTGGGGCTGATACGCACATTGACCTTGAAACGGGCATTCTCTACCGAGTTGAGCGCATAGTGCTTCACACAGGCCATAGCGTGTCGCTGCACGCCTCGGGTGAGTGCGGCGCCCAACTCGCCCAGATGGTATGGGTCCTCGCCATAGGTTTCCTGAGCGCGTCCCCAGGCAGGATGACGGAGCAGGTTGATGCAGACCCCGCCGAACAGGTTGCCGCCCAGAGCGCGCAACTCGCGCCCGATGACATCCCCGATGCGTTCTTCGAGGGCCACGTCCCACGCCGCGCCTCGGGCCATGGAAACCGGGAAGGTGGTAGCTCCCTCCATGACCACGCCGCGGGGGCCGTCCGAAAAACGGATGCCGGGGATACCCAGGCGAGAAATGACACCCGCATTCCACGGATGGTCGCCGTATTCCCCGCCCATCATGTTCGCCAGCCCGGACCAGAAAGGCACATCGCCATCCATCATCTGGATTTTCTCATCCAGCGTGAGCTGCGCCAGCAGTTCGTGCGCCTTGGCCTCAACCTGCTGGCTGGAGAGTTCCGCTCCCGGCTCAAAGCCGGTAAAAGCTGCTTGATCATTAGTTTGGGTCATGGTTAAACCTCCTCGAAGTTCCCGCTTTTTTCACCGGCAAGCTAGGCTCGTTCAGCGCAACACACCGCCACTGTACCGCAGTTGGTACACAACTTCATCTCCGCGTGCGATGGTCTCCATTCCGGAAAAGCGATAAACATCGCCCTCGGTCTCGTTCACATAGCTGTAAGTGCCGCGACGAAACGTGCTCGGACCTCGATACGGTCGCTCTGGGGGGACTTCGCGGAGCGCGGCTTGTAGAACTCCCCCTATCTCGCCAGCCTCGCTTTGATCGCTCACGCTCGTCGTGAAGCCGCCAGCATAGCACATCGCCCAGATGGGCGATGAAGCGGCGTAGACCGTCTCTTGACCTACGAAGTAGGCTTCGCCGAAGTAGATGTCACGATAGAGCAAGCTGCCGTCGCGGTACTCGAATTGGTGCGAGCTGGGCAGCAAGGGCGTGACAATAGCCTCGCTCTCACTGCCTCCAGCCGCATACGTACGGCGTTTGGCGTCTATCAGAAAGGCAATGAGCTCGTCGCGTCCGATTGGTATCTTCATTCGTCTTACTCCGAATGTCTGTTCCTGGAGCCCTCTACTCCCCCTCCAAAAACTCCCTCCACGGCCCGTGGATGCCCTCCTCTGTCACGCCGTAGTAGACGTGCAACTGGCCTTCGGCGTCCCGCTGGACAGAATCTTGGTGCACCTCTCGGCTAGCTTCCCCTTTCGCTCTCCAGATACTCTCTGATTGCCTCCACAAACTCCCTGGCGGTGCGCAATCCTTGTTCAGCCTCCTCTTGTGTGACCTCTATCTCGATTCTATAGTCCGCTACGTGCCGTTCATCCAGCATATCAATTAGCATCCGGTGCAATCTGCGGTCGATGCGTCCTGGCTTGGCAAATCGCTCCCCCACCAGGGCCACCACTGCCGAGTGTTTTGAGACAGAGATGCCATCGGCGCAGAGCAGAGCGCTCGCCGCATAGAACATGGCGAAGTAGGTCTTAGAAAGCACATCGCGCCAATAACCATGCTCCGCCAGCACCTGGGCTGCCTCAAGAGCTCGCTCACTACGAGTCATGTATTGCTCCACCTCTTCCCTTACAGGGCTCGCCATAAAGTCACTCCTTCTCGTTCGATGTTCCGCCAGAGCCCCGTTTGCAGGCGAGACAGATTGGCATATTCCTCTTCACTTAGCAACAGCAAAGAGATCAAGGGGTGGAAGTTATGCTGCCACATGGTCTCATAGCGGATCTCACGTATTTTTTCCTCGATAGAAGTGGAATCCCCTTTGACAACGATCAGCACGTCGAGGTCGGACCACTCTTCGGCGTCCCCCCTGGCCCTGGAGCCGAAAACTTTGATCAGCTTAACAGTATTATGGGACAGTCCTTCTGTTACAGCATCCTTGAATTCCTGAAGCAGGCTGCTCTCCCTGTCTGCCAATTCCATATCCACGCCTCCTGGCTACTTTTCCTACTCCCCCTCCAAAAACTCCCTCCACGGCCCGTGGATGCCCTCCTCTGTCACGCCGTAGTAGACGTGCAACTGGCCTTCGGCGTCCCGCTGGACAAAGTCGTAGCGCGCCTTGCCCGCCCGCCGTTTTGCGAGTATACGACTATACCGCCTGTCTGCGTAGCCCCCCTTGACGAAGTGCTGACCGAACTGAGACACGACACCGGAGTGGCGGCGCAAGTCCACGTCAACGGCCAGGAGCGCGGCTTTGGCCGAGTAGAACATCACGTAGTAAGCCTTGGACACGGCGTCGTCAAAGCGGGACAGATCGAGCAACTCATGGGCGACTTCCAGCTTCTCTTCCGCTAGAGCCAGCCAGACCTGGATCAGCTCTGACTTTTCCTCCATATCTCTATTCCCTCTTCCTTCGCTCGCTTGAGCAGCGGAGACAATTCGTGAAACCGTTGCTCGCTGATCACCAGAGGCGAGATGTAGACTCCGTGCTCCAGAGAGATGTCACTGGCCGTATCAACAATGGCCTGCCAGCGGGGGTCACTGAAGGGAGCGGCATAGAAACCACCGGGCAGACGTTCTTCTCCCCAGCTCACCACCACCAATACGTCAATGTCCGATCCCTCTGTGGCGTCTCCTCTAGCTTGGGAGCCAAAGAGGATCAATCGCTGCAGTTGGTCCGGAAAGCGGGTCAGCAAAGCGTCACGGTATCTGGTTAGCACCTCATGGTTGGCTATCTTCTGGGACATAGTGTTGCCCTCACGCAATTCGACTGCTTTTCCTACTCCCCCTCCAAAAACTCCCTCCACGGCCCGTGGATGCCCTCCTCTGTCACGCCGTAGTAGACGTGCAACTGGCCCTCGGCATCCCGCTGGACAAAGTCGTAGCGTACCTTGCCCGCCCGCTGCTTCTTCTTCCAGAGGCCGATGTCGCCATGCCAGTTCACCTGGTCCACCTGGACGGGGTGCTGCTCTTTCTGGGTGATGGCGTATTGCCACAGCCGCCGGGCCGAGGAGCGGCTTACGTTACGAACCTCGTTGCCGTTGCGCAAATCCTTCATGGTGTGATAGAGGGTGCCCTTCCGCTCCACCGTTGTCGCGATCTCCACCCCTGTCTTGGGGGGCTCCACGACGGGTGGCCCCTCCTCTACCGCGGCGGCTTCTTCTATGGGTGCTTCCTCCTCTGCGGGCGGCGCTGGCTGCAGGGCCTGTCCTGAGGCTTGCCGAGGGGCCCGCCTCACCAACTGCACGATCTCGTCACGCACGGCCAGGTTGGTCTCTGTCTCCTGACGGACGTAGATCTTGCTGCCCTCAATCGCATAGGGGGGATCGTTGCCCCGTGGCACAGCCAGGCGCAAAACCCCTTTGCCCTCGGTCTGTTGAACGTCAATGGTCACCTCCAGAGGCGGGGTGATCTTGCGCTCGATCTCAGTCCTGAGGGCGGCGATGGCATCGTGGGTATTGTCAATGCTCGTGGGCGGCGTCTTGGGATTGGCGCTAACGCCCACGTAAATGGTGCCGCCGTTGGTGTTGGCGAAGGCCACCACGTCGGCGATGATGGCATATAGGCGGCCGCCACGACGGGTCATCCTCTCGTGGAAGGACTGGACGATGCTGGCTCCCTGCTCCCGCGCTGCTCGGACGTAATCGAAGGGAGCGTGCTCAGGCCGATAGGGCCGGGTGAGGGTGAAATTGTCGCCCAGGAAGACCTGCCGCAGGGCCTCGAAACTGAGCTCTGGCAGCAGCACCTCAGTGACCCGGTCGCCAATGCCCAAGGATTTGTTGTCCTTGGGATCGCGGGTCAGGCGGTGGTTGTCGGATCCCTGGATGCAGCGCATGCGGCGAGGGTATTCCGGCTTGGAGCCGCTGAAGAAGGCCGCGGTAGTGCGCCGCCCTTTGCTCTCCAGATCCGTCACCTCCAGGGCATGAAGGTGCTCGTCCTGGGTGTAGGCGATCTTGGTCTGGCCGCCGAAGCCGTAGCCCCGCATGGCCACGCCGTGAGTCGAGTTGGCGTGGGCTGCGATCACGATGCCGCCTGCCTCATCAATCACCCGGTAGGCCGTCAACACATCGCTTGTAGCTCCTACCTCGGTGGACCCCTCGTCCAGCTTGTCGGCGGGAACGTTGAGGTCCAGGAGAATGTGCTCCAGCTCGCGGACGGTGGTCTCCTCTGAGAAGATGCCTAAAATGTGAAAACCCAGGGTCGCCGTCAACTCGAAGCCGGGCAGCACCAACATCTTCTCCCGCAGGCG
>Ga0268277_1000072_pt1 | contig 79232 bp, 58 predicted proteins | sample saktaG_5_FD_190132 | JGI IMG/M metagenome (GOLD analysis project Ga0268277, IMG submission 190132) | Saline water microbial communities from Sakinaw Lake, British Columbia, Canada - sak_2010_1_5_50m | ecosystem: Environmental > Aquatic > Non-marine Saline and Alkaline > Saline ... | reverse complement strand
GGAATCCATAGGCACATTAGCCGGCGGCATTGCCCACGACTTCAACAACCTTCTCATGGGCATCCAGGGGAATGCGTCTCTTACCCTTCTGGACATGGATTCCACATATCCCGGTTATGAAAGGCTGAAAAACATCGAGCAATATACTCAAAACGGGGCAGAACTCACGGGCCAATTACTGGGCTTCGCCAGAGGCGGAAAATACGAGGTCAAACCGACTGATATGAACGAGCTCATCAAGAAGAGTTCCAGCATGTTTGGCCGTACCAGAAAAGAGATAAAGATTTACAGAAAGTACCAGGAAGACATCTGGACGGTGGAAGTGGATCAGGGTCAGATAGAACAAACACTTTTAAATCTCTATGTCAATGCCTCACAGGCCATGCACGGAGGGGGCAACCTCTATCTTCAGACGGAGAATATCACCCTTGATGAAAACTATGTAAAGCCCTATGACCTTGAACCCGGCAGATACGTAAAGATATCCCTCACCGACTCAGGTGTTGGGATGGATGAGGAAACGAAAGACAGGATCTTTGATCCATTCTTTACCACAAAGGAAATGGGAAGTGGGAAGGGGATCGGATTGGGCCTTGCCTCTGTTTACGGCATTATTACAAACCACGGTGGTATAATAAATGTGCAAAGCAAGAAGGGTGAAGGAGCCACATTCAATATTTATCTGCCCGCATCTGAATCAGAGATTATAACAGAAAAGAAATTGCCTGAAAAATTCTTAAGGGGAACAGAAACGGTTCTTTTTGTCGATGATGAAAAATTTATCATAAGCATTAGTGAAGATATACTGAAAAAGTTAGGCTACACAGTATTGATAGCCCGAAACGGTAAAGAGGCAATTGAAATCTACAAAGAGAAACAAGACGATATCGATATGGTTCTACTTGATATGATTATGCCTGAAATGGGGGGTGGAGAGACTTATGATATTCTAAAAAAGATCAATCCCGACATAAAGGTTCTTCTCTCCAGTGGATACAGTATTGAGGGTCAGGCAACGGAGATACTTGAACGCGGCTGTGATGGTTTTATTCAGAAGCCGTTCAAGATTGAGCACCTTTCACAGATAATGAGGAGGATTCTGGAAGATAAATAGAATTTATGTTTTGGCTGTCTTCAGTCTTTGATTTTATGGCATTATCTGAACCTTCAAAAAGTGACGACAAACATAGAAAATCCTTGACAAAGGATTCCAGCGCAGTATTGTAAATGCCAAATTCATTGAAATTGCTGTAATTAAGATTAACCTTTTTTACTACTACGAAAGAGGCAACTATGGGCTAATTATCAAACCCCCGTTTTCAAATAGGGATAGGAAATATCAAAAGGAAGTACATATGGATACAAAAACTGAGATACTCGTTGTAGACGATAATATAGACCTGACCATGCTCCTTCAGTCTGGCCTGAAAGGGAAAGGCTATGATGTCATGGTTGCGCATGACGGAAAAACTGCGCTTGCCATCTGCCAGGAGAATCGATTCGACCTGGCCTTAATTGACATCAAGCTACCTGACATGCTGGGGACAGAACTGATTAATAAGTTAACCGAGCTATCGCCCAAAACAGAGTATATCATCATCACTGCATATGCTACCATGGAAACTGCTGTTGAAGCTGTGAGGCACAGGAAAATAGTAGGCTATCAAACAAAGCCCCTTGATATGAACAATATCCTGGTTCTTACCAGACAGGTCGTAAAGCGCAAACAGGCAGAGCAGGCACTTCGGAAGAGCGATGAGAAATACAGGGATCTGGTAGACTTGCTGCCGCAAACCGTTTTTGAACTTGATGAAAGGGGAGTTTTCACCTTTTCAAACCGTGTTGGGCTGGAATCCATGGGTTATACACAGGCAGATCTGGATAAAGGGTTGCATGCCGTTGAAACAGTGATCCCAGAGGACAGGGCCAGGATTAAGAAAAATATGGAGCGGCAGTTTAGAGGAGAAGGTCTCAGCGCACATGAATACACGGCATTGAGGAAAGATGGCAGCACATTTCCCTTTATCATATACTCCTCTCCTGTTATTCGTGACAATAAACCAGTAGGCCTAAGAGGTATTAGCATAGACGTCTCAGAAAGGAATCAGCTCCAGTCCCGACTTTTAGATGCCCAGAAGGTGGAGGCCATCAGAACCTTGGCAGGTGGGATTGCCCATGAATTCAATAATGCCTTAACAGGAATTACTGGAAACGTTGAACTACTTAATGTGAACTTACCAAAAAAAGGGGGCTTCAATAGATATATTGATCCAATGAAGTCTTCTGCTCATCGTATGGTCAATCTAACCAATCAATTGCTGGCCTATGCACGAGGAGGGAGATATCAACCAGCAACCATATCATTGAGTGACTTTGTAGAAGACACACTACCTATACTAAAGACCACTATCAAACCTTCCATCAGAGTAGAAACTGATCTTCCGAGAGATATCTCCGGAGTAAAGATTGACCCCACCCAGTTGCAGATGGTGTTGTCTGCTTTGTTGGCTAATGCCTCAGAGGCCATAGAAGGTGAAGGCAGAATTAGGGTTAATATAATGGATGAAGAGATTGATGAGGATTTTGCTAAAGAACATCCTGATATCGAACCGGGATCTTATGTTTGCCTAACAATAGAAGACGATGGGAAAGGCATGGACGAGGAGACAAGAAGCAAGATATTTGATCCATTCTTCACCACAAAGTTCCAGGGTCGTGGACTTGGTATGGCAGCGGTTTATGGCATTATCAGGAACCATGATGGGTGGATTCTGATTGACTCAAAGTTAGACAAAGGGACCGCAGTCCGCATCTATTTTCCTGTTTGTGAGGTTAAAGAGGAGCATGTCCCGGAAAAACAAGTTGAAGAACCTGAGATTGAAATACCCCTATCGCAGGCAAGGTAAAATAATTCTCTGATTGCCGTTATTAACTGTTCTTCCGGATCTGTGTACGTTTTAAAAATATCGTCAAAACGTTGATTGATACGTTCGAACATTCTCTCGTGAATGAGAAGCAGAGGGGTTATACCAAAACCAGCCCCTTTGGGGTTGGTTTTTTATTTTTTCTTGCCTTTTTTGTAAAACATGGTATGAATATTCCTTCTTTTTGAACAGAGACCTTTGCAGAGTGTTCAATTTTGTTCAAGTTCAAGGAAGTCGAAAATTTTAACCACAGGAATATATTGGATATTTCGAGGATTAAAATTTGAGACTGACGCAGAAATTGGGCAAAAGGGAACGTTATGCAAAGGTCTCGAACAATGTATCAAATTGTACGGTGGGTGTAGCTCAGTTGGTTAGAGTGCCGGGTTGTGGCCCCGGAGGCCGGGGGTTCAAATCCCCTCACTCACCCCATTTTAAGGAAAGGCATTTTCCGATGCCTTTCCTTTTTTTTATCCATCGAAATCCTTCATAATGTTTCTCAATATAAATACTTTCCCTGTTTTTAATTGACGATTTGATACTTTCCTGTATGATTCCACATAGAATCCTGATTTTATGGTTATGTTATGAAGAATGACAAGATATTATCCTCACAATTGAAAAGGGAAGGGGAAACAGTCGATGATCTTCTCGGTGGACATCTTAAGATTTTTCAAAAAGAGAAAGGTTACAGATTTTCTGTGGATACTCTTCTTTTGGCTCATTTTATGCCTTTAAAACGGAAAGATCGTGTCGTTGACCTCGGCACGGGAAGCGGCATTATCCCGCTGATACTTGCATATCGGTTTGAGTCTATTAAGGTAGTGGGAGTGGAAATTCAGGAAGAACTGGTCGATATGGCGCGTAGAAGTATAAAATTGAACGGACTTGAATCCAGAATTGATGTTTACCACGGTGATGTAGGAAAAATCAAAGATCTCCTCGATCCACAATCTTTTGATGTAGCCGTTTTTAATCCACCATACAGAAAATTGAACTCAGGAAGGGTTAACCCATATGAGGAAAAAGCTGTTGCACGGCATGAAATCAGGGGCTCCCTTGGTGATTTTTTGATTTCGGCGAAATATCTGCTGAAAAACAAAGGCGCTGTGTATGTAATCTATCCCGCAAGAAGAGGGGCAGAACTTTTCTTTCGGATGAGGGACAACCATATTGAACCAAAAAGAATACAAATAGTACATTCAAACAGTTCATCCAGTGCCGAATTTATCCTCGTCGAGGGAATCAAAAATGGTGGAGAAGAACTGAACGTGATGCCGCCGCTCTTTATTTATGGTGAAGATGGAAGATATTCCCGGGAAATGGAAGACATATTCAGGGGGGTTGCTCTGAGCGCCTAATTGTAACACTTATTTTATGACAGACTCTACCCCTCCTTAAGCCTGCGATTAATGATTTCTTTTGTCATGACCTGTTTTAATATACTTTTTAACTCCTCGTCGGGGACAGATGCAATGCTTTCCTCGATGAGTTTTCTGTCCCTTTCTCTCAGGGGGTATTGATTGATGTCGGGCGTATGTTTTTGTCCGTTTTTAAGCAGGTCAGGGCTTATATCTCCTATTGAAAAATAGATGTTTTTTATGGTCTGATCTTTCAAGACCGCATTGACTTTATCTATAATATCCTGTTTCATGAATTGAAGCTGCTGCATCCAGGTGGAAGTTGAAACCTTTACAAACAGGGTATCACCTTTCACATTATTGGCACGGGTGTTTCCGGAAATTATGGGCCCAACGGCCTTGTTCCACGCATCCGAAAGGCGAAGATCCCTGGTGTGTACAGGAATCTTCCTTTTTTTGAGGACCTTCGGGAGAATATCTCCGATTCTTTGAAAATATTCTTGTTTTTTTCGTCTTCTCATGCTTTTTTATTCTCATACTTGATCGCCTCAGTCAAGTTAACAAATTCTCATTATTATGAAAGGCAGGAAAATAGTATGAACTTGATGGAAATGATTGAAAAGCTGAAATCCCATCCCGACTTCCACAAAGCCGGAATGATTCTCTGCCACAATGGTGTGGTAAGAAATTCATCGAGAGATGGAAAACCGGTGAGCGAGCTTGTCGTAACCCGTGACAGGGAAAGGCTGGACGAAATTCTTTCCGACATGAAGAAACGTCCCGGCATAATAGACGTAATCGCTGAAGTAAGGGAGGGTGCGCTTCGTCCCGGTGATGATGTTATGCTCGTTGCAGTAGCCGGTGATTTCAGGGAAAATGTATTCCCTGTTCTTAAGGAGATGGTAAATATGATAAAAAGAGATGTAACACAAAAAAAGGAGATATAGGCTTTCTTGAAAATCCGGTAAGAAAGGATAAGCATACAATGAAACATAATCTCCGCAGTGATGTATGGGAAATATTTGATGCAGGTCTGAAAGCTGCCGATCCAAATGAGGCAGTAAAACGAGCCATAAAACTTGATGAAAGCGGGTTGTTAGTTGTTGGAGCCAGGGAATATGAACTAAGTCAATTTGACAGGATTCTTGTAGTCGGTGCCGGTAAAGCAGCAGCTCCGATGGCTTTGGCCCTTGAAGACCTCCTTGGGCCGCGTATTAGCAAAGGGGCTGTTACAACAAAGTACGGGCACGGGCTTTCCCTGAAGATCATCTCTCTCACAGAAGCGGGACATCCTTTGCCTGATGAAGAAGGTTTTGCCGGAACAGAGCGTATTCTTGAACTGCTCGAAGGCGCTGATGAAAACACCTTAATTTTCTGCCTGATTTCAGGTGGCGGTTCAGCCCTTATGCCCCTGCCCGTTTCCGGCCTTTCTCTGGAAGACAAACAGAAAACAACGCAGGAACTTCTGGCTTGTGGCGCGACTATTCATGAAATCAACACGATCAGAAAACATATCTCTGCAATTAAAGGGGGCAAACTTGCGAAAGCGGCTTACCCTGCTGCACTGGCAACGTTAATTCTTTCTGATGTAATTGGCGATGATCTTGATGTAATTGCTTCGGGCCCAACAGTTTCTGACAGGAGTACCTTTGCGGACTGTATGAAAATTCTAAAAAAATACGACCTTATGGATCAGATACCTTCGAACGTAGTTGCATATATTAAAAGCGGAAATTCAGGTTTGGAACCTGAAACACCCAAACCGGGAGATCCGGTTTTCGATAAAACTCATGCCGTTATCATTGGAAGCGCCAGTCTCTCAATCTTTGCTGCCGAACATAAGGCATCCCGGCTCGGCTATAAAACTCTCGTTTTGTCTTCCTGCATCGAGGGAGAAACGAAAGAAGTTGCCAAGGTTCATACTGCCATAATCAAGGAAATATTGAGGTCCGGCAATCCCATAGCAAAACCCGCATGCATCATTTCCGGGGGCGAAACGACGGTAACTATTCATGGTAATGGCCTTGGGGGACGCAATATGGAGTTCGTGCTCGCCGCCGCTATCGAGATAAATGGTCTTGATGGTGTAATCGTTTTAAGCGGCGGAACGGACGGAACTGACGGACCGACAGATGCGGCGGGAGCCATTGCGGACGGAACCACTTGGAATAAGGCCCGGGAGAAAGGTTGCAATGCCGAAGAATATCTGAGAAAAAATGACTCGTACCATTTCTTTGAAGCTACCGGTGATCTCTTGAAAACAGGACCAACTATGACAAATGTGATGGACTTAAGGATACTCCTGGTAGCTAATAGCAGTTAAAAATTCAAAATTGACGGCTTCGTAAAAAGTCCAACTTCTGCGTTCCGCTGCATCCTTCGTCACTGCGGCGTACTGTAAGTACGCCTCATTCCTCAGGATTTGCGCGCCTTGAATTTGGAGCTTTTTCCTTTGCCGTCTAATTTTGACTTTTTACGAGTGCATCAAGATTAAGAATTAAAATTGTATTTTCACGCTTTTGCATAAAAAGTCTTCTCTTTTTCGATCATATCGCTAATATCATAAAGAATTCTCGGCAGCTTCATAAGGATCCGTTCCCATGAAACGGTTTGAGGTACTTCAAACAACTGGCTCTGGTTTTCTCTTTCATAGGCAAGCAGGTCCTTGTCCAGCCCGTTCTTTACATGCTTGCGAAATCTGTCATCGCTTGACAACAGTCGCAAAAAGCGTTCTGTGAGGCGATATGGTGAGGTTAGATAATCGCCGGCAGCAAGAATAGCATCCCTGAATATCCCGCGTACCAATGCTTCCTCCGCATTGCGGTCGTAAGTCAATGACGAAAATGAGGAATTATCAGCATACTTCTTGATCAGTTCGTCGGCCACGTTCAGGTACGTTACAGTCAGATCCTGGATAAAGTAATCTGAGATTTCAAGACCTTCTTCAACTACAAGGGCTGAAAAGATGGTGGTTACAATATCTATGGCCATTTTGTAGAGACCCTTTTCCCTGTCTTCAAGAGAGACTGTCTGGTGCTTATGGTCAAAGGGTTTTATATCGAACTGCACCTGGGCAATATTGTTTGCCCTCCTGTATACTTCTATAAGCGTGAAGATTTCAACTCCCCAATTGGTGGCAAAGTGCATCCGCTTGAGAAGGCTTGCATCAAATACCACCTCACCCGAGAGCTGGTAATTAAATGTCAGAAGATAATCGACAAGCCTGAGAAACTTTTCATCACCCGAGTCTGCAAATTTTCGCTTGAGTGAAAGAAGAAGGGGATCCAGGAGAAGTCGTTTAACACGCCCGTACATACGACCGTCACCGATTCTTGAATAAAAGGCCTTTGAAAATTCGTAATCCAGAGCAAGAACGGGATAAAAGAGACGGTCGAGCTGCCGTCGGTGAAATGTTTTTATGTCAGCATCGAGAACACCAATACACTTTGCTCCCAGAGCCTGGGCAATTCCAAACGACATGAACATGTTTTTGCCCTTGCCCGGCTGTTCAAGACCAAAGCCGGCATCGTTAAGCATCTGGTAAAGAGACTTAAATCCCCCACCCTCGTTATGTTGAATAACACAGCTCTTGATACGATGCTTTTTCAAAAGACTGGCGAGTTCCAGGGCTTCTTCATCTGTTGCCCTGTCAAGACCGAAAATAATCTTTGAAAGGTACGTTGTTTTGCTCAGGTGCCTTAAAATATTTATAAATACCGGCCTGTTTTCTTCTAACGTAAATTCCGTTGCCAGGGTTGGAACAATAAGGACGGTCTTCTTGCGCCGTGAACTTAGCCTGAGCCTGGGCCCGAGTTCCTCCGTTCCCTTGCCCAATAAATACAATGTAGTTATTTTCGTATTTTTCTGAGAAAAATTCATCATTGTTCACTTCCTTTTTGAAAATTTCCTACATATTATCCATAATGTCTTCAACAATTTTCTCAACAAAACTCTTTATGGAATTAAGTCCGTCTTTAGTCGATGACTCGAATCGAAGGACAAGTACGGGCTGTGTGTTTGAAGCCCTTACCAGCCCCCATCCATTGTCAAACTTAATACGTACACCATCAATATCAATGATCTCATAGTCTTTTTGAAAGTAGTTTTTAACTTTTTCTACTACCTGAAATTTAATATTATCGGGGCAATCCACCCTGATTTCCGGGGTGTTAAAGGACTTCGGTACATCTGAAAGAATTTCGCTGAGCTTTTTTCCGCTTTCGGAAAGAATCTCAAGAAGTCTGGCCGAAGCGTAGATAGCATCATCATAACCGTAGTAACGGTCGGCAAAGAACATGTGACCACTCATCTCACCGGCCAGCAATGCCTTCTCCTCTTTCATCTTGCCTTTGATAAGGGAATGACCTGCCTTCCACATAATAGCCCGACCACCGTTTTTTTCGATATCATCATAAAGATTTTGAGAACACTTGACTTCGCCTATTATGGCAGCACCTGGATTTTCCTTCAAGATAAATCTTGAAAAGAGTATGAGGATTTCATCCCCCCAGATGATTTTCCCCTCGTCTGTTATTACCCCTATTCGATCGGCATCGCCATCGTATGCGATTCCAACATCTGCCTTTTTCTCATTTACAAAATGAATAAGTTTGGTAAGGTTCTCTTCAACCGTCGGATCCGGAAAATGATGAGGAAAACGACCATCCATCTCACAGTAAAGGGGCGTTACATTGCATTTGAATCTTTCAAATAGCGGCATGGCAAAGAAGCCCCCGACACCATTTCCGGCATCCAGTACAACCTTGAGCCCATCCCTGACCTTGACGTTTTCGAATATATAATCATGGTAAGCTTTCGTGATGTCCTGCTCACTGACTCTTCCCTGTCCGGACAGATAATCTGATTCTTCCATAATTTTTCTTAAATTCTGTATCTCTTCCCCGTAAATCGTATCGGGTCCAACGCATATCTTGAATCCATTAAATTCCGGGGGGTTATGGCTTCCCGTCACCATCACTCCTCCATCTGTTTTCAAATGTCTGATGGAAAAATAGAGCATGGGAGTAGCGCAAAGTCCTATGTCTATCACGTCGATACCTGTGGACGTAATACCCTTTGTAATCGTGTTGAGGTATTCTTCTGACGTAAGTCGACAGTCTCTTCCAATCGTCATCGTTTTCACGCCCTTGTTTCTTCCATATGTTCCGATAGCTTTTCCCAGGTTATACACAAATTCATCGTTCAGGTCCCTGTCAACAACACCTCTGATATCATATTCTCTAAACACTTCAGGGTTCATTAATTATCTCCTCTAAAGCGGCCAAGCCGCAAGGACTAAGCAATGAGCAATGAGGACTAAGGGCTAAAGGCTAAAGGCTAAAGGCTTTTCCTTGGACCTTTGTCCTTGTACCTTGTACCTTTTCACTGCTGACATCGCCATCTGCGCAAAAAAACAGTTATTGTGAATAAAGACTCTAAAAGTCTTTATGTCTTCGATTTATAGCATAAATAAGTATGGGGAGTAAAGAGAATCCCAACCTCATTTCTCGTTGCTCATTGCTCGCCACTCGTTGCTTGTTTATGTATTGACACCCATTTATGGACGTGTTAGGTTCACTGGAAAAAGCAAGCAAGTACTTGGGAGGTATTATCATGGCCTGGCAGGATGACGAAGGTGGTCCATGGGGCGGCAAGCGACCGCCTGACATGAAAGAAGCAATTGATAAACTGAAAAGATTAATCCCCATCAATAAATTACCCTCAATAGGAAAGTATGGGTTCATACCTTCAATCATTGTCATAATACTTATACTATGGCTTGCCTCGGGAATTTACTTTGTTGCACCTGATGAATTAGGGGTCGTTAAAAGGTTCGGCGAAGCCGTACGCACCACAACGTCGGGACCTCACTATCATGCACCCCTTCCCATAGAGACTGTTGTGAAACCAAAAGTGACACAGGTTCGTAGAATAGAAATTGGATTCAGAACGTTAGGCGAAAGACAAGCGGGAAGGAGCAGCGCGGTTCCAAGTGAAAGTTTGATGCTTACCAGGGCTGAAAATATCGTCAATCTAACATTTATTGTTCAATACAAAATCAAAGATCCTGTTGAATATCTCTTTAACGTGCAAAATCAGGCGAAAACGGTCAAAGACGCTGCAGAAGCTGCCATGAGACAGACGGTTGGCGATAATAATATCGATGATATTCTGACTGTTGGAAAATATCAGATTCAGCAGGATACTAAAGAAATACTCCAGTCCATACTGGATGGCTACAAAGCCGGGATACATATAGTGGCTGTTCAGCTTCAGGACGTTCATCCGCCGGATCAGGTTATGGCTGCCTTTAAGGATGTTGCCAGCGCCAAGGAAGATAAATCGAAAATGATTAATGAGGCCTATGGTTACCGGAACGAAATCATTCCCATTGCAAAGGGAAAATCGGCACAGATCACAAATGATGCTGTCGCCTACAGGGAATCCAAGATCATTCAAGCCCAGGGGGATGCAAGCAGATTTTTGCAGATGCTCTCACAGTACAGGACTGCCCAAGAGGTAACCAGGAAAAGAATGTACATTGAGACGATGGAAGAAATCCTTCCGACAATGGACAAGATTATCGTTGAAGGGAGCGTTGGTAAAAATATATTGCCACATCTTCCGTTGGGTAAAAAGAATATAGAAAAGATGAAATAATATATTTCGAAGCTTTTTAGTGAAATGTCGGAGGAAACAATGAAAAAAAAGGGAACATTGGTAATAATTGTATTATTTATAATTTCTCTCGCTGCCGCTCAGTCTCTTTTTGTGGTTGATCAGACACAACAGGCAATTGTCATACAACTGGGTAAACCGATTGAAGGAATCTCTGCCCCTGGACTTCATTTGAAGATACCCTTCATACAACGGGTGATCTATTTTGAAAAAAGGATACTGGTATACGATGCGGCTCCTACTGAAATTCTTACGAAGGACAAGAAAAACCTTGTTGTCGACAATTACACAAAATGGAAAATTGTCAACCCCTTGAAATTTTACAAAACCGTGAAAAATGTAATGGGAGCGCAGGCGAGACTTGACGATATTGTGTATGCACAGTTAAGGGTCGAACTGGGACAACATAATTTATCCGATATCGTCTCGAAATCAAGAAGCGAAATTATGGCAACGGTAACAAAGAAATCGGCTGGACGGGGCCAGGACTACGGTATTGAAGTCGTTGATGTAAGGATAAAAAGGGCAGATCTGCCCGAACAGAATGAAAAGCATGTCTTTGACAGGATGAGAGCTGAAAGGGAAAGACAGGCCAAGCGGTATCGCTCGGAGGGTAAGGAAGAATCTCAAAAGATCACGGCAAAGGCAGATATGGAAAGGACAATCATACTGGCAGAGGCTTATAAGATAGCGGAGAAGACCAAGGGAGAAGGTGACGCAAAATCCATTAAGATATATGCCGATGCATATAAAAAAGACCTGGGATTCTTTGAATTTACAAGGAGCCTTGAAGCGTATAAGAAATCTCTGAAAAGCGATACATCACTTATAATTACTCCAGACTCAAAGTTTTTGAAATACCTTAAATGATGTCTTCGTGAAAAGTCGGGTTTTTCCTCCCCTGGGGGGAGGGGATAAAGGGGAGGGAGACGTAAGTGCGTGAAGGAAAACTTTTTGTCTTGACTTTTAATATTCATTAGTTTAGAGAGTTATTTGATAAATGGGGCAATCAATGATAGACAACAGGTTTTCGACAATAGGCAGCTTTTTTGCTTTCTTTAGCTTTTTTGGTGAGGTCTGCCTGTTGAGCTCATAACCTGAATTTGTATGTGAGCCGTGGGCAGACCGGGTATCTGCCCACGGCTTTTTTTTGAAGGCCGTGTGTTTCACACGGCCTTTTTTTTTAAAGCCAGGTTTCGCAGAAGCAATCTACTGCAAAATCCGGGTTAAATTAAAGGAGGGAAAAATGAATAAGATATTTAAAACCATCACCGTATTAATGGCCCTTGCCCTTGTTATCCTTCTTGGCTGGGTAAAGGACACACCGGCCGGGACGATAAAAGTAGGGGCCGCAATCAATTTAACCGGTCCTGCTTCTACCTGGGGGCAGTTCCATGCAAAAGGACAGCAGGATTATTTCAATTATGTAAATGATGTAAAAGGTGGAATCTCAGGTGAAAAGATAAAGCTGATCCTTGTGGATACAGGCTATAAAGTTCCTGAAGCCGTGGCAGCCGTACGTAAGTTTGCCGTTCGTGACAGGGTTGACATGATTGCCACGTGGGGTGCAGGAGAAGGCATGGCCGCAAAACCACTTGTGCAAAAGTATAAAATACCGACGATAAATTATTCCACAAGCTGGGAAATCCTTGAGCCACCCGTTGATTATTTCTATCTTCCTTTCGGCAGTTACAAATTGGATTGCTATGCCATTCTTGAATACATCCGTACCATTCACAAGGGCAAAGAGGCTCCAAAAGTAGGTCTCTTAACCTATAACAATGCCTATGGTCGTTCCATACACAAGCCGAGCAGGGAATATGCCCAAAAACATAACATAAATATAGTAGCCATTGAGGAATTTCCTCCCAGGACTGTTGATCTGACAACAGAGCTTCTTCGCTTAAGAAAAAAGGGAGCAGAGTATATATTTGTGCAAATGCTTCCTGCTGCAATCATAACCACCTTAAAATGTGCGGATCGAATTAATTATAAACCGCCATTTTTTGGCACATGGACATCTACCGATCCTGATTTTTTTAAGATGGGAAAAGGTTTAATACGTGATCGTCTTACAATACAGTTTCCTGGCGGTCTTCCTGTTGATAATTCTAAAGGAATTAAATTATTGGAAGAGTTATGGTCCAGGTACAAAACTGTGGACAAATTCGACGCTGCATACTGGGAAGGTGTTGTCATAGGCATGATTATGGAGCGGGCATTTGAGCGTGCAAAGGAAAAATACGGAAAGATAAACGGGGAAACAATCAACAATGCAATGGAGTCCTTCTCCGATGAGGACTTCGGAGGACTTGTGCCAAACATTACATATACAAAAACGAATCATGAGGCTTCATTCAAAGCAAGAATCGTCAAGGTACTTGAGGATGGCAGCTTTGTACCCCAGACAAACTTTTTTGTTCCCGGAAAAGACGAAATCAAACTGATAAGTCATTGATATGGGGAAAAAATGAAGGCATTTCGCGGACGACCGGATATTTTCAGCACTGAAAAGCAGGAAAAAAAGCGCGCTGATTTACAGGTAAGCAATCTCTCTCTTAGCTTTGGGGGTCTCATGGCACTGAGCGAGATTGATCTATCAGTGAGTGCGGGCGAGCTGCTTGCAGTGATCGGTCCGAACGGAGCAGGTAAAACGAGCCTGTTGAATTGTATTACGGGTTATTACAGGCCTCAGAAAGGAAAAATTTTCTTCAACGGCCAGGATATAACTTATTTGCCTACTCATGATCTCGTCGAGCGTGGAATTGGAAGAACATTTCAGAATATTGAGCTTTTCCCGGGAATGACAGTATTGTCTAACATGCTTTTAGCCCGACATATACACTGCAGATATGGCTTTGGTCTCGCATCGATATTTGCCCCGTCTGTTCGAAGGGAAGAAGTCCGCCATCGACTTATCCTGGAAGAATTGATCGACTTCCTTGAAATCCAGCCCATCCGCAATGAACTTGTTGGGTCGTTACCGTATGGCTTGCGAAAGAGGGTGGAACTGGGACGGGCTCTCGCACTGGAACCGGAACTCCTGATCCTTGATGAACCTTTTGCGGGAATGAACCTGGAAGAAAAGGAAGACATGGTTCGGTTCCTCGTTGAATTAAATGAGGAATGGAACCAGACAATGATTTTAGTGGAACATGATATGTCCATTGTAATGAGTATCTCAACGCGTATTATTGTTTTGAACTTCGGAGAAAAGCTGGCAGAGGGAACGACTGAAGAGATTCAAAACAATGAAGAAGTCACCAGGGCATATTTAGGAGATGCCACGATAATATAAACCAAGGATCAAGGATCAAGGATCAAGGTAAAAGGTATAAAACCCTTTGCCTTTAGTCCTTAGCCTTGGACCTTGTTCCTTGGACCTTGAACCTTTGTCCTTTTATTTATTATTTATATGAAACTGAAAAAGATTGATAAAGATACCATATCCGAATACAGCAAATTAACCTTGCCTCAGGTCCTGGCGAAGCAGGCAGAGCTGATAGGAACAGATGGGATTGCTATACGCGAGAAAGCCTATGGTATATGGCAAACTTACGACTGGACTGAATATTTAGAATACGTAAAGAAAACAGGTTTGGGATTAAGGTCTCTCGGCTTACAAAGAGGAGAAAATATTGGAATTATAACTGATAACCACCCGGAATGGTTGTTCTCCGAATTGGGAGGACAGGCCGTTGGCGCTGTCACACTTAATTTATTTACTTCCGCTGTATCTCACGAATTGGCACATACCCTAAATCGTATTCGAGCGACCTATGTTATTGCCGGGGATCAGGAACAGGTCGATAAACTTCTGGAAGCCAGGGAAAAACTTCCCTCTGTCCGGAAAGTTATTTATATTGACCAAACCGGGATGAGAACATACCGGGATGATCCATGGCTTCTCAGTTTTCGTGATCTTCTCGAACGGGGTGAGGCATTAGACAAGGTAGAGCCTGATCTTTTTGCCCGGGAACTGCGGAAAGGCAGTCCTGATGAGGTCGCCTTGATGATCATGACATCCGGTACGACTGGAATAGCTAAGCTGGCGATGCTTTCTCATAGCAATTTTACTGATATGGCAAGCAAGTGGCTGGAGACCGCTTCGATTGGGGTTAACGCGAACTGGCTTTCAATTTCACCACCGGCCTGGGTTGTTGATCAGATGTGGGGTGTTGGAGTTGCTCTGACCGGGGGAATGACGATGAACTTTCCGGAAATGCCGGAAACTATAGTAGAAGATTTTCGCGAAATAGGACCGTCCGTGATTATTACATCTTCCCGGTTTTGGGAAGACCTGGCATCTACTATTCGTGTAAAAACAGGTGATGCCAATTTCATCAACAGAAAGCTTTTCACCGTGTGCGAAAAGATCGGGAGAAAAATTGTCGATCTTGAATCTCAAAAGCAGGCAATCCCCACTCATCTTAAGTTTTTGAAATGGCTGGCTTCCTATCTAATATTTCGTCCTCTTCTGGATCGAGTCGGGTGTTCACAAATTATTAGCGCCTTTACGGGTGGACATCCCATAAGTCCCGACGTCATAAGATTTTTCCGATCTGTAGGGTTAAATCTTAAGCAGTGTTACGGTCTTACCGAATCGGGAGGCATTTTTCAGGTTCAGCCGGATCATGAAGTGAAAGCAGAAACAGTGGGAAAGGCTCTGCCGGGGACGGAAGTCAAAATTTCAGACGATGAAGAGGTTCTCGTATTAAGTAAGGCAAACTTCATTGGATACTACAATGATTATCAGGCAACAGCGGCTGCCTTTAACGATGGCTGGCTTCGAACCGGTGATGCCGGATATTTTGACGATGATGGCCACCTGGTTATTGTCGGGCGAAAGGAAGAAATTATTCGAGACAAGGATGGCCATGCCTTTTCACCGGATTTTATAGAAACACGTCTCAAATTCAGTCCATATATTCAAGAGGCAGTTACCTTCGGGGAAGGACGCCTCTATATAACGGCTCTTATTAACATCGATATGGGAAACGTCGGAAACTGGGCGGAAGAAAGATTGATCCCGTATACAACCTATACCGACCTTTCCCAACAACCAAAGGTAGAACAGCTAATTCTTGGAGAGATTGAAAACGTCAACGAAAGATTACCGGATCACATGAAGATCCGTAAGATGATCCTTCTTTATAAGCTTCTCGATGCGGATGACGAAGAACTGACGCGCACAGGAAAAGTCCGCAGAAGATTTGTTTACGGCCTGTACATTAAACTTATAGAGGCAATGTATTCCGATGAAAAGGAATTAGAGGTCAAAAGTACAGTTCGTTACCGCGATGGGCAGATTAACACAATTGAAACAAAGGTGAAGATATTAACGCTTAATTGAGTTTAAAGTCTAAAGTTTCAAGTTTCGGGTTAACGCTTTAAACTTGAAACTCACATACGGAGGTTTCCTAAGTGGATTTTTTCATTCAGCTTTTAGTGAACGGGATTAGTCTCGGATTTCTTTATGGCTTGGCAGCTATGGGATTTGTGATGATTTTTAAATCTTCAAGCGTCCTCAATTTTGCCCATGGTGAATTGTTGGCCGCAGGAGCCTTCATTTTTCTTGCCCTTGTCACATGGGCGAAATTGCCCATATTCCTCGCCTTTATCATTACACTTCTGGGAAGTTTCATCCTGGGATTCGTTATCGAGCGTCTCTTTCTTCGCCGGCTAATCGGTGAATCTCTTATTTATGTAATCATGTTAACAGTAGGTCTGGCCTCCTTATTCAAAGGGTTAATGCTCCTTATCTGGGGAGGAAATTTGTATGTTTATCCGGATTTTCTCCCGGCTAATCTATCGATCCAGCTGGGAAATGTAAATATTCCACCAGTGTATGCTGTTTCCACAGCAATCGGTTTAATATTTCTTACCTTTTTTGGCCTTTTCTTCAAATTTTCCTCTCAAGGGATTTATATGAGATCCGTTGCCGATAATCAGACTGCTTCCCTCTCCCTAGGGGTCAATGTAAGAAGGGTCTTTGCCTTATCATGGGCGATTGCAGCACTCGTGGCCGGGATGAGCGGAATTGTCCTGGGTACTATCAACGGTATTAATGTCCATGATCTCTCTTCAGTGGGTCTTAAGGTTTTCCCCGTGGTTATCCTCGGAGGCCTTGACAGTATCGGCGGGGCTATTATCGGAGGGCTTATCATTGGCCTTCTAGAAACATTTACCGGAGGTTATCTGTCCCCGTCACTGCGTGATGTTATTCCCTATATTGTGCTGGTTTTTATACTTCTGATCAGGCCTTATGGTCTTTTCGGCCTTGTGGAAATTGAAAGGGTGTGAGCCGAGCAATGAGCAATGAGCAACGAGGAATGCGAAAATTACATTATCACCCCTGTGGAAACTTCAGGGAACGATACGAACAGGAACTTACAATCTATGAAACGGATTTTGGACGAACGGGCGTCTTGCTGGGACTTGTTTTGCTCTTTGCCCTGGTTCCTGTAATCGCAGGACCCTACTTGATCTATGTAATAAACATGATCGGTATTGCAGCTATAGCAGCAATCGGGCTCAATATTCTCGTCGGTTTTACCGGTCAGATATCCCTTGGACATGGCGCTTTTTTCGGTGTCGGAGCTTATGCCGGAGCGATTCTGGCCACATCACTCCATTTTCCTTTCTGGTTTGCTGTACCTGCTGCCGGGTTGATAACCGCAGTGGTGGGCATGATTTTCGGTATTCCCTCTGTTCGCCTGAAGGGGCTCTACCTGACCATAGCCACCCTGGCCGGACAGTTTATCATTGAATATGTCCTGGTTCACTGGGAGGGCCTGACTAAGGGAACAATGGGAATTATACTACCAACGGCCACTATCTTTGGGTTCTCATTAGAGGGTGATCGAAGTTTCTTTTTTGTCATTTATCTCTCTCTCATTCTTATGACTTGTATCGCTGTTAATATTATGCGTACACGGTACGGAAGGGCATTTATAGCAATTCGTGATAATGATCGTGCTGCTGAAGGAATGGGTATTCCAATATTCCATTATAAACTCCTTTCCTTCGGAGTCAGTTCATTTTATGCAGGATTTGCCGGTGCAATCTGGGCATACTACATGATCAGTATTACAACAGAACCTTTCAACCTGGGATTATCTGTTGAATACCTCGCTATGGTAATAATAGGTGGAATGGGAAGCATCGCAGGCTCCATTTTCGGAGCGACTTTTATTGTCTGTTTAAATGAGGTCTTGAGATGGCTGACCGATATCCTTATGAATACGGGAATACTACAGGGAATACAGCTGACTATGGCTCCGCTGCGGGAGCTGGTGTTTGGATTGGCTATCGTTCTTTTCATCCTCTTTGAACCGCGAGGGCTGGCCGAGGTATGGCGGATTATTCGTTCAAATTTCAGGCTGTGGCCGTTCTCTTATTAGTCCCTTAAGTGTAAAGTTCATGCAAAGATGGTAAAAGAATTTCTTTATAGCTGATAAGTCCTTGTAAACTTAAATCCGAATATCGAATTTCGAAACTCGAAACAATATCGAATGACAAAAATACAAATATCTAAACGGGAAAGAGTTAAACTTTTTACAATAGAGTTAATGCCACTTCTGTGGTGTTGATGTTTTGAACATTTGAATATTAGAAATTCGGATTTGTTTCGTATTTCGTGCTTCGAATTTCGAATTTCCAGTTTATCCTTATTCGTAATTAAAGGATTGAAACATGAAGGATAATATGCTGTTACAACTGAACAATATCAGCGTGGTTTATTCCGATGTTATCCAGGTCTTGAAAGGCGTTTCTCTTGTCGTTGGAGAAAATAACATAGTGTCTTTGCTTGGAAGCAACGGCGCCGGTAAAACGACCACGTTAAAGGCCATCTCAGGGCTTCTCAAGCCGGAAAATGGAAAGGTTACCGACGGGAACCTGATTTATGACGGGAAGGCAATCCAGAATTCCGCTCCCGAGGACATCACACGTATGGGAATCATTCAGGTTTTAGAGGGACGTCAGCCATTCAAATATTTAACAATTGAAGAAAACTTAAGGGTTGGGACTGCCACACGATGGGGGAAGCCTTACAAAAAAGATATGGAAATGATCTATGAATACTTTCCTGCTCTCGTGGAACGAAGAAAAACACTTGCCGGTTACTGCAGTGGAGGAGAACTGCAAATGCTTGTCATGGGACGTGCCTTGATGGCTCATCCCAGGCTTTTGCTGCTGGATGAACCCTCACTGGGTCTCGCGCCTCTTGTAGTTAAAGAGATTTTCCGAATTATCAAAAGGGTCAATGAAGAACAGGGAACAACGATTGTCCTGGTTGAGCAGAACGCGAACATGGCCCTCCAGATAGCACATTATGGATATGTCATGGAAAATGGCAAAATTGTCATGGAAGGAAAAGCGAGTGAACTGATAGAAAACCCCGATGTCAAGGAATTTTATTTAGGCATGGGTGCCTCCGGTGCAGCAAAATCTTATAAGGATGTAAAGTCGTACAAAAGAAGGAAAAGGTGGTTGTAGTGGCTTAGTTTCAAGTTTCAGGTTTCAAGTTGGTGACAATAACCCGATAACTTCAAACTTGAAACTTTGAACTTGAAACTCATAAAAGGAGTTATATATGAACAGTTTTTTTGACGATAAAGAAACGAGATTTCCGGCAGAAAGGGAAAATGATCAGAATCAAAGGTTGTCCCAGATGGTTCGTCTTGGTTATGAGCATTCGGAGAAGCTTAAAGTAACCCTTGATGAATCAGGCATTAAGCCTGCAGACATTAAGTCAATTCATGAGCTTGAAAAATTGTCCGTTATTTCCCGGGAAGAAGTTGTTGAACTCGAATTGCAAGATCCCCCGTTCGGAGGATTTTGTCGCAATGATGCCGATATAGACAGGATTTTTATCTCTCCCGGCCCGGTTTATGAACCGCATCTTAAAGAAAACACATTATGGGCAAGGGGCTACTTTGCGGCAGGTTTTGGAAAAGGGGATATTGTCCTCAATACATTTTCGTATCACATGGTCGCCGCCGGATTAACCTTTCACGAAGGCTTGCGACTTACCGGTGCAACGGTTGTTCCGGCGGGAACTTCCGGTACTGAGACCCAGGTTCGATTAATCAGCGATCTGGGAATAACCGGATATACGGGTACACCAAGCTTCCTGATGGCTATCATCAATAAAGCCGAAGAAATGGGTCATGATTTCAAAAAGGATTTTAAACTTAAAAAGGCGAGTTTTGTGGCCGAACCTCTTTTACCACCCGTGCGTGAAACATTTGAAAATAAATACGGAATCGATACCTATCAGATGTATGGAGCAACAGAAGTAGGGGATATAGCCTACGAATGTCGGGAAAAAAACGGCTGGCATATCTGCGAAGAAGTAATTATTGAGATTGTTGATCCCGCAACGGGCAAGAGGGTTGAAGATGGAAAATTAGGTGAGGTCGTGGTAACCAGATTAAATGATATTTTCTTTTTATTCCGGTTCGGAACGGGTGACCTTTCAAGTATTACAGAAGAAAAGTGTCCCTGTGGAAGGACATCGTATAGATTGAATGGAATTGCCGGCAGGGTAGGGGATGCCGTGAAAGTCAGGGGGCTTTTTATAGCCCCGAGCCAGTTAAAGGAAGTAAGTGAAAGAATCGGAAATATTAAATTCAATATTGTCATCACCAGAGAAGATTACAGGGATTACTTGACGGCTATTCTGGAGCTTCCAGAGGAAGAAACGGACAGTATTAATAATATTCAGAAACGCTTTGAAGATTTATTTCATCAAATATGCACGGTCAGAATTGACAAAACCGTAATTGGAGAAACCGGGGATAAAATGATTCTGGATAAAAGGAATTAGAGATTGCTTCGCTTCGCTCGCAATGACAATATGAGATCTTTGCAGAATGTTTAATTTTGTTCAAGTTCAAGGAAGGCGAAAATTTTAACCACAGGAATATATTGGATATTTCGAGGATTAAAATTTGAGTCTGACGCAGAAATTGGGCAAAAGGGGACGTTATGCAAAGGTCTCAATATGAAAGTCATGCAAAGGTACGGATATGAAAAAAAGGCCTGTCAGCTTAATAGCAAGCGATTTTTTTAGTTATCTTGGAAGGCATCTCCCTCAACAGTGTGCCAGTGATGAGTTCTATTTCCTCCCACGATCCGAAACTGCTGTTCGGCATTTAAGCAGTCTGGATGATCTCAACGCTGAGAAAATTCAGGATCACATCAGATATGTTAAAGATCTTTTAGGCGAAATTTCACCTGAAAAACAAGAAGATCCGGAGGAAGAAATTGATCGCCTGCTTCTCAAGCAGAGCATGGAAAGTTTTATCAGGGAATTTGATGATGCAAGGGTATGGCAATCTGACCCGACACTGTATGTAAAAATTCCTCTTTTCGCAACGGACCAGGTTATTTCCCAGAGAGATATGGTATCGGACCGGATAAAGGAAAACCTCTTAACCATTTTTAAACAGATCCCGAATTTTCTCAATCTGGCCATAAAAAATCTTTGCTCCTCTTCGGAAATATCCATTCAGATAGCCGTTAATATGGCCCGCGATGCATTCAATTTTCACAGAGATGACATCAGGGCTTTTTTTGTGGAAAAGATGGGGGAAGACAAGGAACTTATTGCAAAAAACGAAGAAGTGCTGGAAGCATGGAAACGATACGAAATGGATTTGCGGGGACTGCCTGCCGGACGCTCATTTGCAACAGGAGAAGAAGGCCTCAATAAAATTTTTGCTGTAAGCTTGAGTTATCCCGGATCCACGAAGGAAATACTGGAGATTGCTCAAGACGACTATCGAAAGACAGGGGAAAAGCTCCATGCATTAGCCCGAAAAATAGACAGCAGTAAAACCTGGAAAGACATTATATATGAAAAGCTTCCTTACGTATCCTCCCATTCAGAAGTCATGGAAATATATGAGAAAGAAGTACGGGATCTCCGCAGTTTCTTTTACTCACAAGATATTATTAATTTCCCTCCCGGAGAGGAGATAACTGTTCTCCATACGCCCCCCTGGCTGCAATCCCTCAGGGCAACAGCTTCATACAGGGCCCCTCTGACCGGCAATGCCCAAGACCATGGCATATTCTATATTACCCCCGGAGAAGAGGATTTAGGACTAATATCTGCAAACAGCCCTTATCTGACCGCCCATGAAACTTATCCGGGCCACCACATACTGGATCACATAAGAATTCATCATTCTAATCCGATCCGCCGCCAGATCGAATCTCCACTGTTTTACGAGGGATGGGCCTGCTATGCCGAGAAGCTGTTAGATGATCTTGGATATGTCCGGAATCCGAACCTGCAACTTATCGGGTTGAAGCGCCAGCTCTGGCGCAATCTGCGGACCATTCTGGATGTCGAACTCCAAACCGGCAAGATCACTTTAGACGAAGGAGCCAAAAAGATTGAAAAACTCGGGTTTTCCGCCAGGAGGGCAGGGCGTCAGATCAGGCGTTTTGCCATCACACCCGGATATCAATCCTGTTATTCCATGGGAATGCATGAGATAGTTCGGCTCAGCGAAAAATATTCTTCTCGCCTGGGCCTTAAAACTTTTCATAATACTCTTCTGGGTGGCGGCGAGATCCCTTTTCATCTTGTGGAAAAGAGACTGAAGACCTGTCTGTCATATATTTGTCACAGCTAAGTCATTCATAAAGATAACATCCTGAATTACAGAAATATATTCGCTTTATTAACTTTCTATAAATCCGAAGCACGAAACTCGAAATCCGAAACAAATACGAATGACCAAAATCCGAAATTAAAACATGCTGAAATCACATAAAACATAAAGGATATTGTCAAAATGCCACATGACAGACCCTGAGGGAGAAATTGCATGAAAACAATTAAAGGCTATCACGGCGAGTGGAACATGGGGAGTCCCGGGGGGTGGGACTATCAACGCATTGTTCAACTTCTGGGGATAATGGCATGGAGTTTAATACTTGAAAATACTGAGGTTGGTGTTGATATTGATTTTGAACACCCTCAGATTAATGCCGTACCAGGATTTGCCAGTATGCTATTGCGAGCTCATAAAAATATTCACGGGCAAAACCCCGTGCATGCGGTACTCCTGGCCGAAACAGAAACCCTGGGGATTGTGCTGGAAAATAACAACTTTGTGGATTACATGAACTCACTGGATGGCGTTAAAGCTTCTCTGGCGGGTCCCGAACATCTCTCATTAAAAAACGGAAAGGTCTGCTGCAGGGGAGAGGAAGCCACGATTATTTTCATGGATTTCAACATGAATGTCCTGATAAAGATCGCCCGGAACGAGGATATAAGGCCTGTCAAGGAGGCTATCAGGCAGGGAATTCTGGTGAATCCACGCGGGATGGAACCCCTGGGTGCAAAAGGATTGTTTGAGGTGATCATTGAAAGATATGGAGACCTCGTAAGCGATGATACTCAAAAACACACGCCCTGGACCCGGCAGTTTCATTCCCGGAGCACTACCGGCCCGCAGGGGGAACGTATAGAAGACTTGATGGCGTGGACCAAAGAACATTGGGGGGAACTTGTACTAAAACCGGCTCACGGCTACTCAGGCCATGGCATATTTATAGGAGATGAAAAAGAGAACCCTGAAAAACATATTAAAACTGCCCTGGATGCCGGCGACTATATCGTCCAGCAGAAGATTCCACTGGGATTGTGGACGGAGGAAAGTACATGGCCCCTTCCGGAAGAGGGTTCACTCTTTCTCAAAGAATGGCAGACCGATTTTCGTTGTTTTATCACAGACGAAGGGCTTCAGGGATTTCTGGCTCGCTTCGGCGGCGTTCCCACGAATGTGGGATCAGGCGGGGGAATCCAGCCTGTTGCTGTCTTAAAGAATGATATGAGCCCCCGCTCGGCAGTGGACAAGATTAATCAGGCCCTGTTTAAACTGGGTTACCGGGCCTTTGTCCAGATTCAGGAAGAGGTCAACAAAAAAGCAGTTGAAATGGGATTAACATATCTTTTGGGGCCGATCATGGTCTCACTCAGACCCAGATTATTGACGAATGATCATATCACCGAGCTTAACCAATATGCCCATAACCTGTGGAACGACGCAGTCAAGCTGGAAGAAATCTGGCGTGAGGGACAACTGGATGATGTGGTGCATATAGGTGAAGAGGAAAAAGAATTGGCCATGATGCAACCCTGGCGAGGTGGACCGGCCCTTATGGTTTCTGATGGTCTTTTCAGCTTCGGGGCAGACTTGATGGGAAAGGAATAATAAATGTTAAATCTGAATCCCGACTGGTGGAAAACACTTTTCGATGAAACGTATCTGATCACCGATGCCCGATCGGTTTGTGATGAGGAACTGACCTGTCGCGAGGTGGATTTTCTCGAAGAGGTTCTTGATTTAGAGAAGTCATACCCTGTCCTGGATCTCTGCGGAGGACACGGACGGCACTCTCTGGAACTTTCACGCCGGGGCTTTCATGATGTTACCGTTCTGGATTATTCCGAGGTTTTGATCGATACGGGAAGAGAAATAGCTCAAAAAGAGGGCCTTAATACCCTCTTTGTACAAGGCGACGCCCGGGATACGGGCCTGCCCCGCGAGAGGTTCCAAAACATCATCGTAATGGCCAGTTCCTTTGGCTATTTTGTTGATCAAGGCGAAAACGAGAAAATCCTTCATGAGGGATTTCGATTGCTCATGCCGAAGGGATCAATTCTTCTGGATCTCCCTGACAGGGAACATGTATTAAGAAATTCTGCCCCTCAAGCCTGGCACGAGGCAAATGAGGAGATTGTGGTTTGCCGCCAGAGAACCAGGGATAGAGATGTCATATACAGCCGGGAGATGGTGATTTCCAAGGAAAAAGGTCTGATCCGGGATGAAACTTATTGCACCCGTCTTTATAGCGAGGAGGAAATTACAACGTTGTTGATATCAGCCGGCTTTTCTTCCGTCAACATCCGGAAAGATTTTGTTTCTCATGAAAAGAAGGGAGATTATGGGTGTTTGACTAATCGGATGATCGTAATTGCTGAAAAAGAGAGTCAGAAGGTTATCTGAGGCTCTGCTATAGAGACGTCTTTCATCTTCAGCTGAATGTTACTCATTCCGTTCCAGTTATTGATTTGAGGAGTAAAGGCTATATTAACCCTTGAATCTGTCAAAAGACCGGAAAAATGGCCCTTATTGAACCATATGGAATCATGGTTAATGTTGTTCTCATTTAGCCGCATCCTGAGATGATTAGTTCCCACAGTAATGAGGGATTTTACCTGGATATTCTTTACACAAAGTATTGGTTCCGGATTCATGTTGCCAAAAGGGGCTAACATTTCAATCTGGGAAATGAGACCATGATCAATTTCACGCAGGTTGCATTCTGCGTCGATACAGGTCTTCGGTTTAAGTTCCGAAACGTCGAGATCCTCCAGAATAGCTTTGTCGAGAGCATGAGACAGCTTTTCAATGTTTTTTTCCTCTATTGAAATTCCTGCAGCATATCTATGACCCCCATAGGATATTAGTAAAGAATCACACTTATCCTTTAATCCATTGTATAGATTAAATTCGGAAATACTCCTTCCTGATCCCTTTCCAACCCCGTCTTTTAAGCTGATTAATATAGTGGGGCGGTAGTACCTGTCCACAAGCTTTGAAGCAACGATGCCGATTACCCCGGGATGCCATTCCGGCGAGGCAAGGACGATAAAATTTATATTGTCAGAACTGGATTTATCCTCAATTAGCTGAAGTGCTTCATTAAGGATTGATCTTTCTATTTCCTGACGTTCCCGGTTATATCCGTCCAGCATCGCAGCAATCTTTTGGGCCTCATTCATATCTTCCGTGAGCAACAGTTTAACAGCATCCTCCGGTGATCCCACCCGTCCCGCTGCATTGATCCTCGGAATAAGCTTAAATGATGCATCTGTCGAATCCACATTATTGAGACCTAAGCCACTTTTCTCCCTTAATGCTCTAATTCCTACTCTCCTTCCCTCATTTATAATACCAAGACCGATCCTGGCAAATATCCTGTTTTCATCAATCAGAGGGGAAATGTCTCCAATCGTTCCCAGAGCGACAAGGTCCAGATACTCCTTTAAATTCGGACATGTCTTATCATTCCAAAATCCTGACTTGCGCAGTTTTCCCCTGAGGGCTATTAGAAAGTTAAAGGCAATACCAACCCCCGCGAGGTGTTTAAAGGGAAATGAACAATCGGTACGATGCGGGTTGACAGTAGCTACCGCCTTCGGCAGTATTTCAGGAACCTCGTGGTGATCCAGAATGATGGTATCAATACCAATTGACTTCGCGTAGGAAACCTCTTCATAATCTGTAATGCCGCAATCCACTGTTATAATGAGCGTTACTTTGCCTTTTTTTATCCTGTCTATAGCGTCCCTGTTCAGTCCGTATCCTTCTTTAATCCTGTCAGGAATATAATATGTTATATTTTCGTGGATACTTTTTAGAAATTTCACGAGAACGACTACAGCAGTAATACCATCCGCATCATAGTCACCATAAACAACTATTGATTCCCCGGTTGAAATTGCCTTTATTACTCTATCCACACCCCTGTCTACATCCTTCATTAGAAAAGGATTATGGAGGTCTTCAAGGGAAGGATGAAGAAACCTTTTCGCGTCATCGGGATCTTCAATATGACGATTGATCAATATCCGGGATATAACAGGTTTGAGGCCAAGTTCTTTTTCCAGTATGTGTTGTTTTTTGCTGTCTATATCAGGGAATTTCCATCGCGTAGTGGGAAGCATTTTCTATGTACCTTTGTGTCTTAGACTATCAGATTTAACAGGTAATTGTTATTTAACGCATACTATCAGGGAACGATCTCATGTCAAGAAGAGAATTATTCCTTGATATTTAAAAAGCTGAATGTTAAGTGAAGAAACAATGTCAGATAGAATTGTTAAGAAAGTCCTGAAGTTAAACCGCAAAGACATATCCTACATGAAATATCTTTTTGAGGGATATGAAGGCCTTGGAACAATTACAACTATTGACAAAAATGAGTCAATTATCGAACTGACGATACCTTCTGATTTCGCGCCTGATATCAATGAGATACTTGATGCATTACAAGAAGAAATAGACTTTCAGGAAATCGATTGTTAATCATAGAAAGGGAAGATAATGAAAAGATCATATAAATCTTTTTTTATTCTATTACTTATACCTCTTCTGGTTGGAATGGGGAGCTCTATCCTCGGAGGTGATTCTGCCGATAAAATTCCCACACCTGATGATAATTTCACTGCAATTTATATCGATCAGATGGATGTTATTACGGAATGTAAAGAGGTAAGCATACAGGGTAAAACCTTCTTAGAAGGAAAAAAGGGGCAGGGAACCCATGCCATTCCATTTGAGAAAATAGAGAATATCCTGTTTGTCATCAAAAATGGTGAGCTTAAAGGCCGTATACAGATGAAAGACAAAAGCAAAACGGAATTGATCCTGAAAAAAGACCACAAGGCCTATGGTCATACAAAATACGGAACCTTTCAGATTAAGCTTATAAATCTCAAGAAAATGGTATTGGTCAGTAAGAGCCAAAAAATAGAGGGGAACTAACCGTTCCCCTTCACTCTTGTCCAAATTAAGAATTTAAATTTGATGCTTATTTTTAAAGAGGTTGTTTTAGCGATTGCTATTCTCGGACAGCCTCCTATATGGATATGGAAAAACTAATAATTGATTTGCTGGTTCGCTATCAAAACCATGATGGGAGCTGGGGCTATTATCAACAAAGTCCAGGCTTTATAGAGCCAACAGTTTATGCTTTATTATCCCTTTATAAAAAGGATGATGAAAGCTTTAAACGGGGGCTTAGGTGGTTATTAAATCAACAAAATGAAAATGGTTCTTTTGTAAACATTGATATTAATTCAACATGGCCTTCTTTCTGGGTTTATTTTTTAATGAGTGTTATTAATGAAGAAGCAATTCCTGAGTCGATATTAATCATGAAATGGATTATATCCCACAGAGGAAAAGGTGCGGCATTTTCTCAAGATTTAAGCAACAAGGATTTATTGTCCCTTGGCTGGCCATGGTACAAAAATACGACCAGTTGGGTAGAACCGACAAGTTATGCTTTGATAGCATTGAAACACAGGGCAACGACAGATAGTCGAACAATTAAGATTATTAAAAATGCAGAACAATTCATACTTGCCAGAGCCTGTAATGAAGGCGGATGGAATGCAGGAAATTCGATGCTATTTGATACACATTTATCATCGTATCCAACATCGACAGCTTTTGCCTTGTTGTCCCTTCAAGATCATCAAGAAAACAGCATCGTCTTAGAAGGATTATATTCTTTTTTAGGGTTCTTAAAACAAACGATTTCTCCTTATCTTTTAGGATTGGGGGTTATAATCCTTTACTGCTTTAATGAGGACTATAGTGATGTTTTAAGAAAATTGTATAAATATGGTGAATATACAAGTTGGGATTCGAATTACATTCCTTCTCTTGCTTTGGCATTAATTAGTTCGTGTGTTGAAAACTTTAACCCCTTTGCAATGATAAGGTAAGAGATTATCACATTGAAAGAAAAAGTATTTATTACCAAAATTAAAAATTATGAATCATTAACTGTTGACATTATGTATGAGGGGATTAAACATTTTCCTTCTATAATGAATTGCAAGGGCAAATCCATACTATTAAAACCGAATATAGTTGAGTATGACCCTCAATTTTCGATTAACACAGACCCTCAGTTCATAAATATATTGATAACTTTGTTACAAGATTTGGGTGCTTATAAAATTTTTGTTGGAGAGAGCCCTGGGCATCGTCGTGATATACATAATTTGTTATACCAAACAGGTCTGGGAAGAATTTTAAAAAAGAAAAACGTTGAATTTGTCGATTTGAATTCATGCAAAATACAATCAATACCTAATTTAGGTGGATTCACTAATCTTGATGAATTTTACATTGGTGGTATGGGCTTAGATATTGATGTTTTAATTTCTCTGCCGAAGTTGAAAACGCATCATTTTACAGGAATAACCTGTTCCATTAAGAATTTACTTGGTATGGCTGCCGGTACTATTTATGGATGGCCCAAAAATCTGTTTCATGTCATAGGACTTGATAAAAGTATTGCTGATCTTTTTGTAAGTATAAAGCCAGATTTTGCAATTGTTGACGGCGTAGTTGCCATGGAAGGTAACGGACCTTTACATGGAGAATCTGTTCAATGTGGATTAATTATTATGGGTGATAATTTGCCTGCTGTAGATGCGGTTTGTGCTGGTTTAATAGGTCTGGATCCGCTGAAAATTGATTATTTGAAACTGATAGAGACAAAGGGCTTTAATATTAGAATAGAATCAATTCGTCAACTGGGTAAAACCGTTGATCAATGTAAAAGGAGATTTGCTCTATTACCGATTATGAAAAGATATCGATGACACAACAGATTATTGATTTATGTAAGATTGTATCCTTATAATTTTCTTAACTATATTCAGGAACTGTTGTCAAACCCGAATCATCTGTGGTTTTGAGATTCTTGATATTTTATGAGCGTGTAAATAATTACAGTTATTTTACTTTGATACATAATTCCTTTTGGAATAAATAAATTTTTTCTCTTTTTGGATATGAAAATTGTATTATGTTCATTATATGATGTTGGTGCATCTTTAGGGATTAAATCAATTTACCTTTCTATTCGTAAAGCAGACCATAACGTTAAAATACTATTTTACGACACCCCTAGATTTTCTAATATCGAGGCAGATCCTTTTCTCGAAGAAATCAATTTCCCGACTGAAATTCCACCTATAATAGAAAAGGATATCGCATTATTTAAAGAGATTATAAAGTCTGAAGATCCGGAAATAATCGGATTCAGCCTTCTCTCGTCGCATTATGAAGCAGCGAAAAGGCTTACTCAAGAAGTGAGAAATGTCAGCAACGCAATCGTAATTTGGGGTGGCGTTCATGCGATAATTGCTCCTGAATCGTGTGTACCATATGCAGACTATGTCTGCATCGGAGAAGGAGAAGAAGCTGTCGTAGAATTAGTAGCTGCAATAGAGGAAAAAGACTTTAAACGTCCAATACGCGGAATCTGGCATAAAGATTCTGATCCGGAAAATCGTTCACAAGAACGGGTATTAATAGAAAATATAGACTCTCTAACGATAGAGCCCGTTGATATCAAAGATATACTATTCGTTCCGAGAAATCGTCCCCAAATCATTTGGAACCAGGAAGTAGAAAGAAAAACTCCATATTATTCTGCAAATTACATTACCATGACATCCCGTGGATGTCCGATAGGGTGCAAATTCTGTATAAATGGTTGTCTCCAGGAGAAATTAAACCAGAAAAAGGAAGTCCGGCAAAGATCGGTCAGGCATGTTATAGATGAGCTCATTTTAACAAAGCGGTCGCGCATCGTTCAGCAAATTATATTTATGGATGATTTTTTCCCTATGAAAATGAAGTGGTTACAAGCGTTTACCAAGAAATACTCAGAAGAAATCAAAGTGCCTTTTTTTTGCAATTTTTATCCAGGTCAGGTGAATAGTAGTGCTGTAGACTTGATGAAAAGAGCGGGACTTGTGTATGCTAACATGGGTATTCAGAGTGGAAGTCAAAGAATAAGAAAGGATATTTTCGGCCGTCGGGAATCTAACAAAAAAATCATTGACTGTGCAAAAATATTAAATTCCAGAATTAATATGCGATATGAACTCATATGTGATAATCCGTTTGAAACCGTGGATGACGTTAGAGAAACTCTATGTCTTTTTTTGAAATTTCCGCTTCCTTTTTCATTAATGATTTTTTCTTTAACATACTTCCCGAATTATCCAATTACCGATATGGCTGTGAAGGAGGGCTACATTAAAGAAGAAATGCTTTACAATGAATTAAATAAAGATTTTACAAGAGAAAGGAGAAATACGGATTCAATTATCAATTCCTTATACCTGCTGATCATGGCTACCACAAGAAAAGAATTTAAGAGATCAGATTTATATAAGTGGAGCTTTGATAAGGAGTTGACAGAAAACCCGCTAAAGATGAAAAGGCATCTCGTGAATTATTTGAAAGATAATTTGCTATAATTAATCAACATATTTTTATAATTTATCTTGACATCCAAAAATTTAATGTGGTAATTTTCATAAAACAGTTGTCTATACATAAAACAGTTGTCTATAATACTTGGGAGGAGAGTAGACATGGGCGAAAAGAAAAAGACGACCAAGGAGGAGAGGCGGGATTTCATCAAGAAATCTCTTACAGCAGTAACAGGTATTGCTGCACTTCCGTTATTATCAGCGACGAATGCACTATCTGCGAAAACTCTGACGACAAAGACGCGGACTCTACGAGTTACCCCTCAAACTAAAGTTTCTCAGCTATCGTATTTAAAAGGATCGCTTGCAGTCAGAAGGAACCCTAACTTAAGGGTTGCTGATCTGAATAAATTAACGGAGATTGCAATCGGAAGTTTAGGGAGGAATAAATACACATCAACGTACCAGCGATATAGGACTGCCAAAGAGTTTATGGGAATAAGATCGTCAGAATTACAAGATCTTGGTCTCAGAGGATTGGAAGAATTGTTGGAGATGCAGAAGCTGGCGGACTCGGGATGCGGTAGTTGCGCAAGTTGTTGCTGTTGTTGCTGTCCATGCTGTTGCTGTTCGTAACGTTTCTAATCAATTAACATTTAACGATATAATTGTAATGCTTATGATACTGTCACAGGTATTATAACAATGTAGTAACTATAAAGGGTTGAACCATTACGTATGGATCGACCCTTTCTCTTTACTGATACTGTTTGAATACTGTCAACCATATACATCACAGGCTTCTATTATAGGCAAAAGAAATCTTATAATAAACTTCAGAATTGCAGGAAGTTCTGAAGTATCAATATTTGTGTCAAGATCCAGGTACGTGAAGCAATTTAATGCATACGTTTGGGTGCGTATCCGAAGCAGTATAAGGTAATTTAGGATACGCAATGCATGTCCCGAATAGGAGAGAATTAATATGACAACTTCTTCAGAGGAATTCTTAAATCAAAAAGTTCAGATTATCTCTATTTATAAGTATCTTCCCATGGAACGATTTAAATACCTTTTCTGGAATGCCCATAGGAAAACTATAGTTGAAGGAAAATATGCTGAAAAAATACTTCCTGAGCTGTTGCCTATTATGAATGGCTCTAGGACTGTGAGAGAAATTATAGATAAGTTATCTCATCTTCCTCCAGATGACATCCTCGGCACCATAGAATTTCTTATAGATAAAGATTTTGTTGAGGTTATAGATACCGATATTGAGGATATTATCACCGAAAAGGTATTAAAATATTTTAAGCATTGGGTTGATTATGTAAAACATCTTAATATCGAGCCACAGAAATATTTACATTTATTGAGACATTCGCAGGTCGGACTCATATTTAATGGTCCGATGGGTGTGTCCGCCGGTATTAATCTTGCCGCAATGGGAGTCGGCAATATAATAACGGTGGATAAGGGAACTATCAATTCTGATGACGCGAAACTCTGTTCTCATATAGGCACCGAAGAGATTGGAAAGAAAAGAGCATACGTATTGAAAAGAATTGTTGAAGAATCTTGTCCATACGTCAATGTCGGCATAGTAGATTATGACGAGGAATCAGATGCCTATTCCAATTTGTTTGATTTCTCTCATTTTCTGATCCTTTGCGATGAAGATAATCGGCATGTAATTCCGGCCCGAGTCAATGAAGCATCAATGATAGCTAAAAAACCGTTTATTAGTGCTACTTTAACAGGTTTTTCAGGAAAAATCGGTCCTACCGTTATTCCAGGTGAAACTTCATGTCTGGAATGCTTTCACTCAAGAGAAATGGCAAATATTGAAAGTTACGAAGAGCATAAAATAATTTCAGAGACATTTTCAGAATTATCGGAAGAGGATTACAGTTATCGCCCTCCCGCGTATTTCTTGTCCATGATGGGGGAATTAGTTGCATCTGAAGCTGTCAAGGTTATAAGTGGCTATACTGAACCCTCGACGCTGAATAAGTTCTTATATATCGACTTTCAAGGTCCGAATATACAATCACACCCAGTTTTAAAAGTTCCCCGATGTAAAATGTGCAGTCGATTGAATGTAATGCCTACATTAAGAGCATGGAGTTTTAAATGAGTTTCATTAGACTGGAATCCAACCAATTTACTCATCCTGAAATTACTGTAAGAAAGGGTAATGATCTTGTTTCTCCCTTTACAGGTATAATAAAACGATTAGAATCGATCAGTCTTCAGCCAGATGATCCACAATTTTATCATTACTACTCTGAGATCGGAGATATTTCTCGGTTTACGCAATTAAAATGTTTTACAGAACATGGTGGAGCAGCAATCGATGAAAATTCAGCAATAACAAAAGCGATAGGGGAAGGCGTTGAGCGTTATTGTGGTGCTTTTTATTGTCCTGATGAATTTATCCGGTCGTCATACAGAAATCTGAAAGAGGAGGCAATTAATCCGGCATCATTTAATCTCTTTTCGGAGAAGCAATATAATGAATTTTCATTCCCTTATCTCCCTTTTCAGGAAGACACTCTGACTAATTGGGTTTATGGATTTTCGCTGTTAAAACCAAGAAAAATTCTTGTCCCTGCTAATTTTGTATACATTCCATACGAATATCCGACTGTTGAAGAAACAATAGTGAACCCTATATCGACAGGTCTCTCATGTGCAAACACGCCAGATGAAGCGTTGCTTTCGAGTATAAATGAAGTCGTTGAACGTGATGCGTTTATCATCACGTGGTTAAATCGTTTGCCGATGCCCCGGGTTCAGTTCGATCCCGATGAGTTCCCATTGGTCCAGCAGTGTATCGATAACTTTGAAAAATTCAATATTGAATGTATTATAAATGACATTACACTTGACATTCCGATTAATGTATTTATGGTGACTCTTATCAGTAAATATAGTGGAAATGATGTTCCTGCGCTCGCAGTAGCCACAAAGGCGGGGCTCGATCTGGAACATACACTTCTTGGTTGTATTGAAGAAGCAGCTCATACTCGGGTTTGGGCGAGAATGCTTATGCGTGAGTATTTAACGGGGGTGTCAGAAGATAGAGATGATTACAACTATACAGATATTATAGACAACAGGGGCCATGTTCTCTTTTACTGTAATCCTGATTCAGTTAAGAACCTTGACTTCTTGATTAAAAATAAACATATAAAAAAATTGAAGAAAGAGTCTGCAAGAAATAATATGGGTCCTCTGGATCAGTTAAAGCAATCATTGGATATTTTGCACGACAGGGGATTTGAAATTATTGGAGTAGATGTTACAACACCTGATATTGCAGAAATTGGCCTGCATGTTATCAGGGTTATAATACCGGGGTTGCATCCGCTGCATCTTGGTTATAAAAACCGTTGCCTTGGTGGAAAAAGACTCTATGAAATCCCCGGCAAATTAGGCTTTACAAGGGGTCCAGTAAAGGAAGAAGATATAAATCCATACCCCCATCCATTTCCATAATAAGGAGACACAGTGAAAGAAGATAAAGGGGATTTCATAAATAGTAAAAATATTATTGAATCAGCCGCGGAGTTGTATCATGAAAATTCTAAGGATAATATGACAAATAGCTACATGGCTGGAAAATCTCTCCGTGCATATGACACTTTAATGGAACAACTTCAATCGTTGCCCCCGTATAAAACTTATCCTAATGTAAAACATATAAAATTGCCGAATACGAATATCCCATCACATTATGCATTTGATGAAATAATACAAAAACGTCGTTCTATACGATATTTTATTGATGAACCAATGGATTTCGAAATCTTAAGCCAGATATTATTCCATGCCAATGGCATAACCTATAATCATCAAACAATGGATATAGCTTTCAGAGCAGCACCTTCCGCTGGAGCCTTATATCCAGTTGAAATTTATCCTGTGATATTTAATGTAGATGTTCTGGAACCCGGCATTTATCACTATAATGCGAAAGAGCATTGTCTTGAAGAACTCAGGCTTGGGGATTTTTCAGATACAATGTATTTGATGGTCCATGCGCAGGAAATGATATTAGATTGTGCAGTTGCTTTAATTTTAACCGGTATCTTTTTTAGGACAAAAATAAAGTATGGGGAAAGGGGCTATCGATTCGCTTGGTTAGATTGTGGTCATATTTCCCAAAATATTTATTTATCTGCAGCAAGTCTCGATATAGGATGTTGCACGATCGGGGGTTTCTTAGATGATGAGGTGTCCGATCTTATTGGGGTTGATAGCGTCAACGAGGCGCCGCTCTATATTGCCTTATTGGGAAAACCCGATTTTGAAAAGATGGCTGGAGTCCAACAGGCAGAGTATTAAATTATCAAATACGGTATGTATTTGATCCAGAATTTTAAAGATAATTGCACAGATATCTCTGCAATGACCAGGCCTGCAATTACGCAAAGCTTTCTGAGTATTGTTGGCCTGATTCTCTATATTGCCTTTTTAACAAAACCGGAACGCAGGCACCTCGTACATACCTTCTTTCTCTTTACGGCACCAGTTTTCTCATTTATAACTCGTAACTTTTGAAGATTAGGATACCATACCCTCTTCGTTCTGTTATTGGCATGACTGACTTTATTTCCTACTGACGGTCTCTTACCGCATATCTCACAGACTCGAGCCATATCTATTCAAACTCCTTTGGAAAATTGAACTGCTTACTACCCCATAAAAGCATCTTTTGCAAGTCTTTTTTGCTAATTCTTCATTGATGGGGGCTGACCCGTTGCTTCAAGGGCACGCATCCACATATTGCCATTCGGATCAACTTTTTTCCGTACTGTTACCGTATTTATGGGAAGATGAACATATTCGTTATTAAATAAGCCTACGACCATCCCTGTTTTACCTGCCATACCGGCATGAACGGCATACTGTCCCAATATGGCACAGTATAAACTGTCACTTGCATTAGCCGGAACGCTTCGTATGATGTAACTTGGATCAATATACTTGAGGTTAATCTCCATTTTGATTTTCTTAAAATATTCTTCGATTCGATCTTTCAACAAAAGACCTACGTCGTGTAACCTTGCGTTTCCGGAGGCGTCGGTTTCAACAGGTCCCGTTTCGGTATATAGCTCCTGTCCGGCTCCTTCTGCCACAAGGATAACTGCATGGGCGCTGTTTTTTAATCGACTCTCCAGGACTTTTAAAAATCCTTTTTCGCCATCGAGATCGAAAGGTACTTCCGGTATCAATACAACGTTTACATCATTTTGCGCCAGGGTTGCACTGACGGCTATATGCCCTGATTGCCTGCCCATAATTTTAACGAGACCTATGCCCATGGGTGCACCTTTGGCCTCCACATGAGCGCACCGGATCACCTTGACTGCTTCGGAAATTGCCGTATCGAATCCAAAGGTTTTATCTATCAGGTTCAGGTCGTTATCTATCGTTTTTGGTATGCCGATAACGCTTATGTTCAGATTTCTGTTCGTTATCTCTTCTGTAATTGCCTCTGCACCCTTCATGGTTCCGTCACCGCCGATACAGAACAGGAGATTTATGTTCATCTGACAGATAGAGTCGACCAGTTCTTCAATGTCCTGACCACCCCGCGATGAAGCCAAAATACTTCCTCCAAGAGTATGTATGTCCTTAATAAGCTCCGGAGTTAATTCCATAACATCATGGCCGTATTTGGGAATAAATCCCTGAAAACCATACTTTATGCCGGCAATATTTTTCACACCATAACGATAGTGAAGCTGCATTACCACTGATCTTATGACGTCGTTGATTCCAGGGCATAGACCGCCGCAGGTAACAATGGCGGCTTTCACCTTTGACGGGTCGAAGTAGATCTTTTCTCTCGGACCGGCAAGCTCGACGGTAAGGGAATGATCATTTTTATCTTTTAATGTATCAAAATCTTTTTGATAGATATTAAAGAGAATCCGTTTGTCATCGTCTGCGAAATAACCGGGTGTGTGGGGAGAAGGGATTTTTCTTTCTCCCAGACTTTTAATCTTAAAATCATAAAAGCTGTCTTTCATTTTACCCATCCCCGATCGTCAGATTTGCGGCATTTAATCCGGAGATAATTTCTCCTTCAAATCCAAGACCGGCAAATATCATACCACCTGTCAGAAACACATTTTTTACAGGGGTTATATTTGACAGAGTGGAAATGCCCAGGATTGAATTTTTCTTCGCCGTATACTTCTGATTCAAAACTTCCTGATATTTTCTTGATGTTCCAATAGAGTTGTCAATATTTATGAAATCAAGATTTTCCTCGAAAAAGGGCAGGAAATCTTCAATATTTCTCAAGATATTCTTTGAAATTTCTTTCAGCTCGTCATCACCAAGACGTAGAGGAGAGTCCTCGAGAAATACGGAAGCACTCATTGCCCTTTTTCCTGAAGGCGCTCGCCCGGTATCTTCCCGAGCACTTATCTCAAGAAAAACAAGATTACCGTCGGTGAGCGGTTTTTTTTCGTCAGCAATAATAACTACATATTCTGCCATTCTCTCAGGTATACCTTTATCACAGAGCCCCACATGTATGGTAAATGGAAAATATGATTTTTCAACAGACATATATTTTTTCCCAAACTTTAAAAATCTCTCATCGTCAATAACAAACCTTTTGAATTTTTCCCATTTTGTACTTATAATTACATCGTTGCTGTTAATCTCGAATGCTTCTTCATTAATTATAACATCTGCCTTAATTTGTTCTTCCATGTTAAGTCTTATGATAGAACAACCTTTAATAACAACCCCCCCCATGTCCGCGAACTTTCTTTCAATCGCCTCTATAAGGTGATGTTTACCGCCGATATGATAGTAAATTTTATCCACAAGAAGTGCGAGTATATACGCGAAAGAGAGGGGAGGGGGATCATCTTTATGAAGATTTGAAAGCAGTAATATCCCGGCATCGAAGATATTTTTCAAAAAAGGATGTTGCCGGATGGGTTGAAACCTTCTTGACATATCTTTCTTGTGCCACATAAGTGCCGGAATATTGAAAATAGATTTAAAATATTCCAGAATTGTCTCCGGGCGGATACAGGGCTTTTCATTGATCAAATTCGCTATCAGCTTCTCGTTACTGAAGACTGATTCATAGAATGTTTTGACTCCCTCAACACCAATAGAGAATTCTCTTTTTATCTCCTGTAACTGTAACCCGACATCACTGAAAAGATCTATTCTGTGTTCCGGAAAGATTATCTGAAAAGCCGGATCTAAAGGGTAAATTGTGGCTTGATCTACGAAAGGAATGTCCATGTCGGACAATAACTGCCGAAATCGACCTCCCGGACCAAAGCCTGTCCATGGAAAAGGATCGATGTTAAAGGTATAGCCCGAATCCGAGTAGAAATCCGGGATATTCCCCTCACGTAATAGTAATGTTTTCCTTCCCTTGTGCATTGTAGTCAGGGCGGCTATGAGAGAGCTTAAATCATTTCCTATTACGATGGTATCGAACATATTCTTCTTCTATCCTGTCTGATGATATAACCCTGATTCCATCCGTAAGCAGGAGTGCTGATGTTACTCCCATTCCCCTGATAATAAGACCATCTTTTTTTATATGATTGACTCCGCATGATGGACTCATTTCCTTCATAATTGCAATATCAATCTGCATCAGTCTTGCAAGTTTTCTTACTTCTTCCGCTCCTCTCAGAAACTGTTCCGTCACATCTTGACCGTTTGAGTCAATAATTGCAGAACGTCCATTCAGAACATCCAGTCCATCGCCATCTACTATCCGGGCTGGTAAACGGGGTGTTGGAAGGCCTCCTAACTGTTCAGGACACAGAGGTATAAAAACATCTTCAGATATTACAGAAAGCAGTTGCTTTTCAGGGCGACTCCCTACATCATATCTGCATTTAATCCCTAAAAGACAGGCGCTTACGATAATCATATCCGTTCCCCGGGATTAAGGATTAGAGGATTAAGCGGACCTGATCTTGCAATTAATCCCTTAATGTCCATCAAAACCTGGTTAGTGGAGGATTATGCAAAGGGGTTTCATCAATCTTCTTGTGGTTTTTAACACGAACTTTTCGGCCGACAACTTCAAGCTTACCCTCAGCATAGAATTGAATTGCCTGAGGAAATATTCTATGTTCTTCTTTGAGTATCCTTTCTTGAAGGGTGTCAGCAGTATCGTCGTCATAAACGGGAACGACCGATTGAATGATAACCGGACCGGTGTCAACGCCTTCATCGGCAAAATGAACAGAACACCCTGAAAACTTTACACCGTAATCAAATGCCCTTTCCTGAGCATGGATACCCTGAAATGAGGGGAGAATGGCGGGATGTATGTTCATGATTCTCATATGAAAGGCTTTTATAAAAAGGGGAGTAAGAACCCTCATAAATCCTGCCATAATGACCAGCTCTACCGAATAGGATTTGAGGACTTTGATCATCTTTTCGTCAAATTCGTTCCTGTCCTTAAAATCCTTGTGATCGATGATAACCGAGGGAATGTTGTGTTTTTTTGCTCTTTCCAGGGCGTAGGCATCCGGGTTATTACAAATAACCACCTTAATCACCGCATCCAGATTACCATTTTCGGTCTGATCTATGATTGATTGGAAATTGGACCCGCTGCCGGATACAATAACCCCGATGTTAATTTTATTCATTTATTTCCTCAAACAAAACAGATGGTTGATTCTTGCCCCTCTTGGCAACTGATCCGATTACATAAGCTTTCTCGCCGAGGACTTCAAGCCTTTCCACTAATTCTTTTGATTCTTCCCTGGAAACAACTATCATCATTCCTATGCCCATGTTGAACACCCTGTACATTTCCGTTTCATCCACATTTCCCATCTCCTGGATGATCTTGAATATTGGAGATATATCCCAACTTCCTTTGGTGATAACGGCCTGGCACGGATCAGGTAATATGCGGGGAATATTGTCTATAAATCCACCACCCGTGATATGAATCAATCCTTTTACATTAAAATTCTTGATTATATTTAACAAGCTTTTGACATAGATTTTTGTCGGACGGAGAAGTTCCTGGCCGACGGAAGTTTCGAGATCCTCAAGCCTGTCATCGACATTTAGATTTGAATCTTCAAACAATACCTTCCTGGCAAGAGAAAGACCATTACTGTGAATACCACTGGAAGCTAACCCGATGATCTGATCCCCGACTCCGATTTCCGAACCATCGATCAACCTGTCTCTCTCGACAACTCCGACACAGAAACCGGCAAGATCGTACTCATCATCTTTGTAAAACCCGGGCATCTCGGCAGTTTCTCCACCGATAAGAGCGCAACCGGATTCGTTGCATCCTTTTGCGATGCCCTCGACGACTTTTACGCTTGCTTCAAGGTCTATTTTTCCTGTAGCTAAATAATCGAGAAAGAAAAGAGGTTCAGCTCCCTGGACAATCAAATCATTTGTACTCATAGCAACAAGATCAATCCCGATTGTATCATGTTTGCCCATCATCTGAGCCACTTGAAGCTTCGTGCCAACTCCATCTGTGCATGACACAAGGACAGGGTTTTTATACTTTGCTGTGTCCAGATGAAACAAACCTCCATAACCACCAATATCGCTAAAGACTTCCTTACGTGATGTGGACTTAATAAAAGGTTTTATCTTTTCTACAAAACTGCCGGCCTTATCGATATCGACGCCGGCATCTTTGTACGTCACTGATTTCTTCTTTGCCATACAATACCTCGCAACCCGGATTTCATAGATAACAAATGAATATTAATTCGATTAATGAGAGAAAACTAACTCAATTCATACGAAAAGTCAAATTCTTTCCTTGTAAAAAACAGGTATATCTGTTAGTTAAATTAACGCTTTATATGCGAAATTACTTCGCAATCAGGGCAATATATAATGGAAAATCTCAAGGAAATTATAAATAAAATAGAATCCCCCCTGATCTTTCTATCGAAAGATTCGTACAAAAACCTGCATCTCGTTAAAGGCTTTGAAACCAGTATGTCGGGGCTTATTGACAGATTAAAGACGATTGACGCTTCGTTAAGTCATGGAGATTTATCAAAAAATGAATTTAGCAATATCATCTCTGCTCTCGAGGAAACTTTTTTTAATTTTGATGATCTCTCGCTTGCCGACAAGAAGGAACGCATTGCCGGGGCGCTGCGACTGGTAAAGGGGATGCAGCGCCTTTCCTTTGACACAAAAATTGAAAAATCACCGGACACATCCGACACAAAAGGAGAATTGAAGGTCTGTTTTGAAAAGCTGTCTCTTCCTGTTCAATACGTAAAAGGTGTAGGCCCCAGGATTGCTCAACTGCTCGGCAAAAAGAAACTGAAAACCGTAGAGGATATGCTCTACTTTCTGCCGAGGAGATATGAGGACAGGCGCTCTGTTAAAAAGATATCGCAGGCACAAATCGGCAGCAGGGAAACTGTAATAGGAGAAGTCATCAATGTCCAGGTACAACAGTACAAAAGAAAGAGGGTATTTGAAGTAACCATTGATGACGGGAGCGGCCGGCTCACGGCCAAATGGTTTAAGGGAAATACTGCCTATCTGCGGAAGACATTTAAAAAGGGTGCAAGGGTAATATTTACAGGGGAGGTGAGGGAGTTCATCTTCGCCAAGGATATTATTCACCCGGACTTCGAAATCCTCGATGGGGAGGATGAAAACACAGATGATCTTCTCCATTTCAAGAGGATTGTCCCCATCTATTCGGAAACGGAAGGGCTGCATCAAAAATATATAAGAAAGATAATGATGGAGGTGGTTGAGGGTTACTCGCAATACATTTCAAGTCCCATTCCGAAGGAGATATGTGAAAGACAGCGCCTTGCCGACATCAATTATTCCATAAGGAACGCACACTTCCCGGAATTTGATCAGGATATAGAGGCATTGGGCGACATGAAATCGCCTGTACACAAAAGACTGGTATTTGATGAATTTTTCTTCTTCGAACTGGGAATGGCCCTCAAGAAAAAGGGATATATCCTGGAAAAGGGGATCTCCTTCAAGACGGACGGCAAGCTTCATGAGAAATTCTGCCGGATACTTCCATTCGAAATGACCGATGCACAGAAGAGAGTAATAGAAGAGATTAAGGGGGATATGGGCAGTGTTTACCCCATGAACAGGCTCCTCCAGGGGGATGTCGGCTGTGGAAAGACGGCCGTTTCGATGGCGGTTATGGCCTGCGCGTGTGAAAACGGTTATCAGGCGGCCATCATGGCCCCGACAGAGATACTGGCAGAGCAACACTATTCCAATATAAAGGAGTGGGCTGAAATGCTCGGCCTTGAAGTCGCGATACTCACGGGCAGCAAAAAGACACCGGAGCGGAGGGATACTTCTCAAAAGATCGAATCGGGCGAGGCAGATATTATCATAGGCACCCACGCACTGATTCAGGAGGGTGTTGAGTTTAAAAAGCTCGGTTTTGTTGTAATAGATGAGCAGCATCGCTTCGGGGTAGTCCAGAGGGCAACTCTCCGGTCAAAGGGGATAAATCCGGATGTCCTGGTTATGACGGCCACTCCGATTCCCAGGAGTCTCGCAATGACAGTTTATGGAGATCTCGATATTTCCGTTATTGATGAAATGCCCCCGGGCAAAAAACCGATTCGTACAAAAGTATTCTACGAAAAGTCCCGTGACAAGGTTTACGAAATATTACGCAAGGAACTTAAAAAGGGGAACCAGGCCTTTATAGTTTATCCACTGGTGGAAGAATCGGAAACTCTGGATCTGAAGGATGCTACCCGAATGGCTGAACACCTTCAAAAAGATATATTCCCGGAATACCGGGTGAGGCTGATACACGGAAGGATGAAAGGCGCCGAAAAGGAAGAAATCATGACGGATTTTTCAAAGGGAAGATCCGATATACTTGTTTCAACCACGGTGATAGAGGTGGGTATAGATATTCCCCAGGCATCCCTTATGGTCATAGAACACGCTGAAAGATTCGGCCTTTCACAGCTGCACCAGTTGAGGGGCAGGGTAGGGAGAAGTGACATTCCGTCCTACTGTATCCTGCTTGCCGGCTACGCCAGGTCAGATACCTCAAGAAAAAGACTTCGCATAATGGAAGAGACAAACGATGGCTTCAGGATAGCAGAAGAAGACCTGGTCATAAGAGGCCCCGGCGAATTTATGGGAACCAGGCAATCGGGACTCCCCGACTTCAGGGTAGCGAATATACTGCGTGACGGAAGGATATTGAACGAAGCCAGAAAAGAGGCCTTTTCACTTGTCGAAAACGACCCTTCCCTGGAAAAACCGGAGCACGCACCCCTGAAAGAGGTACTCCTGAAGAGATGGGAAGGAAGACTCGACCTGGCCAAAACCGGATAAGTTACTCCTTTTACCTTCCTCCTTGCTCCTTTATCCTTGCACCTTGTTCCTTTCACCTGTCTTTTTATTCAATTTGTGGTTGACATATTGACACAAATATGTATAATTGGGTCAGTTTATCGACTGTATTTAGGATAATTCAATCATGTATGTGCCACAAAAACAGATCGAAAATCTCCGTCAACTTATAACGCCCGGTAAAGTAGTAGTTATTTACGGTGCGCGTCGTGTGGGGAAAACCACACTTTTAAAGAAATATTTAGAAGAAGACCGTGCTGAAGCTCTCTTCGTTACCGGTGATGATATCGTGGCGCGGCAATATCTTGAAAGCCAGTCCATTAATAAATTGAAAGACTTTATTGGCAAACATTCGCTATTGGTGGTTGATGAAGCGCAATATGTAGAAAAAATCGGGTTAAATCTCAAACTCATTGTTGATCATATTGAAAATATTAAAGTTGTTGCGACAGGATCTTCTTCATTTGATCTTGCAAAAGATGTCGGGGAGCCTTTGACTGGGAGGAAATTTATTCTCAGATTGTATCCATTGGCCCAGATGGAAATCTCTCAAATAGAAAAACGACATGAAACTGCGGCAAACCTGGAATCAAGGCTCATCTACGGTTCATATCCTGAGGTTGTAACATCACCCGATAATACATTTCGTGAGGAATACCTGCGAGAAATAATCAGTTCATACCTGTTTAAAGATATCCTGGCGCTGGAAGGGATTCGTTATGCCAATAAGCTGGTGCGATTGCTTCAACTTCTCGCATTTCAGATCGGCAAAGGTGTTTCAATAAATGAGCTGGGAAGTCAACTGGGAATGAGTAAGAATACCGTTGAACGATATATAGACCTGCTGGAAAAAGTTTTTGTCATATACAGGCTTGGCGGGTTTAGTAGAAACTTACGAAAAGAAATTACAAAAAATCAAAGGTTCTATTTTATGGATAACGGAATTCGTAATGCCGTAATCGGAAACTTTAATCCGCTGGCTCTTCGTAATGATCCGGGAGAGCTGTGGGAAAACTATATTATAACAGAACGATTAAAAAGACAGGCATATACTCGCACAGCTGCAAATTCCTACTTCTGGAGAACCTACGATAAAAAAGAAATTGATCTTGTTGAAGAGCAAAACGGGCGATTGTCAGGGTATGAGATAAAATGGAAGAACGTACCCGCAAAAGCTCCCAAAGACTGGAGCACGCACTATCCTGATGCGGACTTTACAGTAATCCATCAGGAAAACTACCTCCGTTTCATACAATAAAATGAAAAAAGTCATACGAATTTTCGCGATAGTGCTCATCATCACCATACTTGCAGTCATTCTCGTGTTAGTGCGTGAAGACAGATTGAACATCAAACTCTATCCAGGGACCGGGGAAGGGGAGGGAAAAACGCTCGTCGTCTTATTGCCCACGGTTGCCGGGCACGGCAAGCTTTATGAGCGGCAGGGACTCATCGACATAATCAGGAAACATGGGACCGTCGTCGATATCATGGCCATTGACGTACAGCCGACGCTTTATCTGAAGAAACGGATCGTGAAAAAAATGAAAACCCGTGTCATCGATCCGGCGAAGGCCAGGGGCTATGAACACATCTACATTCTCGGCACCTCTCTGGGAGGACATGCCGCACTTCTCTATGCGATGGAATACCCGCAAGACATCGATGGGTTGTTTCTCTTTTCCCCGTTCATCAGCGATCCCTTCGTGACGAAAATAATCAGTGAGGCGGGAGGGCTGCAAACATGGGACGAATGCCCTCCGTATGCATGGGAGTATTCGTGTAAACTCTGGAAGTCGATTCGAGCATATGTGTCGGACCCCGAAAGGCGGGCGTCCGTGTTTCTCGGATATGGAACCGGGGACAGGTTTGTCGAATCATGTCAGGTGCTCGCAGAAGTATTGCCGCCTGAAAACGTCTTTATCGTATCCGGCGGGCACTCATGGAAAACGTGGCAGAAACTCTGGGAAAAAATGCTGAATCATCTCAAAAACGTCAAACCCGCAGGGTTTACAAAAGCCCCCTGACTCCTGACTTCTGCCTCCTAGTGTCGTGGCAAGCTTGCAATGACGCACAAGCCTTCGTCATTGCGAGGCCGAAGGCCGTGGCAATCTCTTGGATTATGCCAAGTTAGCTCCCAGTAGCAGGAGATTGCTTCGCTTCGCTCGCAATGACACTCGAGACTTGACACGACACTATCTTCTAAATTTCACTTTTTCCTTTCACCTTGATCCTTGAACCTTTATCCTTGCACCTTTCTCCTCTCACCTTGAACCTTTCTCCTTGATCCTTGTACCTATCTTTTCATTCAAAATTCAACATTCAAAATTAAAAATTGTTTTTATCTCCTTGCTCCTTGTGCCACGTGTCCACGGTGTCTGCCAGCCACTCTCTGAGCTCCTTTACCAGGTAGAACCGGGGTATGAGAAGGTCATCATCCGGAGAAAGCATGCCATCTTCTACGGCGGTCTTCGCAAGGGGGGTGAACGGGTATATCCGGACGCCAACGGTAATGTGAATCTCTTCCAGGTGGAGTGCGTCGACAAAGGCAAGACTCTCTTCGACCGTCTCCTTTGTCTCCCCCGGGCCCCCGAGCAGCAGGAAACCGATACGGCGAATCCCGTGGTCACCGAATCGTTTTGAGACAGTCTGCACGTCTTCAAGAGAAAACCGTTTATTCATGATGGTAAAAATTTTTTCACACCCGCTCTCGAATCCGAGGCTCACCTCCTTGCATCCGGCCTGCTCCATCAGCGTGACGAGTTCGTCGTCAACATCTTTCGGATAAACAATGCACCGCCAGGAAATATCCAGATCGGCCTCTCGTATCTGTCTGCACAGTTCTCTGGCGTACGAGGCAGGGAGGTTGAATGTGTTGTCAACAAATGCGAATTCCTTGAGACCCGCTCGCACCCATTGGGCGATCCATTCGACAACAGCGTTCGGCAACCGCTTGCGGATGGGGTACCCCTCGATGGTGCCTGTTGAGCAGTAGTTGCATTTCATGGGGCACCCCCGCCGTGTCTGAACGGGGATAAGAAATGTTCGGTCACGCACGTTTGAAAACGACCACATGCGCGGGTCGGGCAGCGGTAAGCTGTCCAGATCTTTGCTGTAGACGCGCTCCCCCTGAAGGCCGCGCCCCGGCAGATACAGGCCGGGCACACCCGACAGATCGGATCCTTTTTCGAGCCGTTCGAGGAGCATGGAAAAGGCAATCTCACCTTCGCCCTGGATTCCCATGTCAGCCCCCAGGTACGCGAGGGAACTTTCCGGAAATATGCTGTATCCTGCGCCGCCGAGAACGATAGGGGCATCGGATATGGTGCGGCAGTGTTCCACCACGTCCCTGATGGGCGGCAGAAAAAAGTGCATGTCTGCTTCTTGCTGATCGTCGATATTTCTCACCGACATCCCGATGATATCCGGGGAAAAATCCCGTATTGCGTCGGTGATTACTACATAACTGTCGTTTTCACACATGAGATCGATCATCCTGACGTCATGTCCGGCCCGGCGGGTTGCCGCGGCAATGCAGCCCAGGCCCAGAGCCAGGGGGAGAAAATTGATCTGTTCCGTATTTGTCGAGATCAAGAGTACTTTCATAGATGTCTGTCCGGCCCCCGTATTTTTTTTATTATAAAGCATACACCTGCTCGGATGCAAGGGCGGGGATCACAAAGAAGAAATTATAAATCTCCTTCAACTCGTAAACCGCGATTTGAAAGACGCAGAACGGGATATTTCTTCCGACCGGAAGTTTGGAATTGCGTATAGTGCCGCCTGTTCGAAATATGATCTCCAATATAAATTGTTATAATTTTATATCATATTATGTATACTGAATCTCTGAAATGATCCACTAACGATAATCTTATCCGGGAAGCACTTGCATGACAGCATCAATGGAAAGGCAGTAGATTATCGGATAAATACCAGTATTAACGGTTAGTTGTTTAACTGTCAGAAACGCGCCGGATGATCTGGACACAATCAAGTAACGTGTTGCCCGTGTGGCTCGAATCTCGTTATACGAATGTGTTTTCAATAAAGTCACCGGGAACTGAGGGAGATAAGGTCGTGATAAATAGAGATGAAAAGAAGCCCGTAAAAAGAGGTGTCATAGTAATTGGATTAACTGTCGTAGCTCTCTTGCTGGTAAGCTGCGCCGGTGTTCCGGCGGTTAAAAAAACAGAGACCCTGCCGATGCCCACGATAGTCGAGCGCATCAAGGTTGACGGGATCGATCATTTTGCCCGGATCGATACCGGTGTGTACCGGGGCGCTACACCGACACCGGGCGGGCTGCGGGCATTAGCCCGTGAGCATGTCAAGACGCTGATTTGTTTAAGAAGTGAGGTGCCAAACCGTCAAACCGCCCAGGAACTCGGGTTCCGGATTGAACACATTCCCCTTTCCCCGTTTAACCCGCCGAGCAGTGAACAGATACGCCGCTTTCTTGAGGTTGCCACGGATCCATCTGCAAAACCGGTTTTCTTTTATTGCTGGTATGGAAAAGACCGGACCGGGGTGATGGCCGCGGTCTACCGCATGCATGTCCAGGGATGGTCTGAAGAGGCAGCCATGGCGGAAATGATGGAATTTGAGTTCAGCCGGAAGTTTTTTGATCTCAGGAAGTTTGTAAGTTCTTACCGGGAGTTTCGTTTAAAGACTTCTGAAGAGCCAAAATATACGAAAGCTCGCCTTAAACATGCCAAGATTCTCTCGAAATCCGGCGAAATATCGCTTGCACTTTCCGAAGCTCGCCAGGCGATGATCCGCACCGGCTCTATAGAGGAAAGGATCAGGGTTGCGCGGGTGACAATTGAGATCCTCGCTGAAGCGATTGTCCAGGGCAAACTCCCGCCGTATGGTTTCGACATTGCCGAGCGAGAATGGACGCTTCTCGAGATTAACGGTGCAGAAGATCATGAGAGCCTGCTCAGACTCGGCGAGCTGTTCCAGCGTGGTCTTCATCTCTCCCAGGCGCTCGAGGCCTTCGAACGGGCACGAATTAAAGCCAAATTTCCGGAGAAAGAACTCGATGCGAGAGTCGCGCGAATACGTGCCGTTCACTCGCAGGCACCGCGCAGTGACTTAGGAAAGAAACTGGGACTCATGCCTCAGGTGAACAGGGGAGAAGTTGCTGCCTTACTGATACAGGAACTCAGAGTGGACCGGCTCCGTGCGCTTCAGGGGTCGCCCACATGGCGACCGACACTGGAGGAATCGGGGATCGCTCCGACAGTGAAAGACATTGCAGAGAGCCCCTATCGCGTTGACATCAAACACGTTCTCGCTCTCGGGATACGGGGACTTGAGCCCTTTGCCGATCAAACGTTTCGTCCGAACGACCCCGTGAGTCGTGCTGAATTCGTTGTGATCCTCGAAGATGTGCTTACCCGGGCCACCGGAGACCAGACGCTGCCGACGCAACTGCTGGGCAAATCTTCTCCGTTTTCTGATGTCAAAGAAGGGGTCTGGTTCCAGAGTGCGGCAGATCTTGCTCGGAATCTTGGTCTTTTTGCGTCGCCCCCCGGCGAAACCCCGGAATTCAGGCCTCTCGATCCGATCACGGGTCTGGAGACACTCGAGGCGTTTCGCCTCATCAAAAAGCGTCTCGATATCAGGACTCGTGTCATCGTGGTGGTCGTGGATGCATTAAGGGCTGAATCGGCATATGGTCCGCTCGATGAGGGGGAGCTCTTCAACCTAAATCGTCTTGTCAGGAACCGTGGCGTGATACGCTTCGAAAAATGCCTTTCTGCACTTCCGTCTATCACATTGCCCAATCACACGACGATATTCACCGGCGTCTATCCCGGCCGGCACGGGGTTCCGGGTAACGAATGGTTTGACCGCACACTTGATAACAGCGAACCGCTCTACCGGAGAACACGGGAGTATGTCAAGTATGGTTCTGAAGATGACCCGGGTCTGGGTCGTGCCTGGTCTTTCGGGGGTATCCCTGTTCACGACATGGATCTTTCTTCTGACGTTCGAACGATTTACGAGGGATTTGAAGCCGCAGAAGCCAAGCGTGGTCGAGAGGCTCGGACTGCAGTGGTTTTTGATCCCGTGAGACGCGGTGCAGATAAAGTTATCAATCCGGATATTTTCGACGCGCTTATAAGCTTGAACTTCCTGCCATTCGTTGATCAATTCGCGGCGCTCGATGCGTCTGCCATGAGAAAAGCGATAGAGCTGATCAAGAGTGAGGACCCGCCGGAACTCATGGGGATCTGGCTCTCCGGTCTCGATGGATGGTCTCATGCGAATGGACCCGGTCCAGTAGGAGGGGCAGAGGATCGCCAGGCGGGCTATGTGAAGAAGAACATTGACCCTCTAATGGGAATGCTCATAGACACACTTGAGGATCGCGGACTGCTCAACGAGACAGTGATCGTTTTTACCTCCGATCACGGACAGGCAGACACGATAGGCAAAGAAGAATACGCAATCGATGCCGAAAAATTATATCAGGCTTTAGCCGGAACCACGTACCGAACACCGTTAGATAAAGACGGTCACCTCGATGACCATGCCACCGACTTTGACGTGGCCGTTATGTCAAATTCAAACGGTAATGCGGCGCTTATTTCCATCCGCACACCGGGAGCCGACTGGAATGCTCCGCCCACACGAGCCGATCTCGATGCAGTGGCATCGATCATTCTCAATGAGCCGTACGTGTCAAGGATTTTCTTCCCTGGGCCTCAAGCCTCCGGGAATGAGCCTGGAATCTTCAAGCTGACCAGGGGAGATGATGGGCCGATCGTGGTCCAACTTTGTGGGGAGAGCGAGGAACTTCTTCTTGTGCGAGCCCTGGGGCTTGCCGGATCAAGCCGATCGGGAGATCTCCTGGTTGAAGCGCACAGTCCTTATTATTTTGCACCTTCGGGGAGCATCTACTATGGTCAGCATGGCAGGGGGGAACGCGCGGAAGACCATGTGCCACTCCTCATACTGAACCCATCGGGGGGACGACAACACATGGTCAGATCAGTCGTTGAAATTGCAGACATAAGCCCTACCGTTGCCGGAGTGCTGGGCTTTCTTGACTTCCTGGATGCTGACGGAAAAGACTTGCTCGATCCTCCGAAGATCATTGTTTCGTCACACACGGAAGATCAGCCGGTACCGGCCGGAAGAGCTTTCAGCATCCTCGGATTTGCAAAGGATGCAGTAGGAATTCAGCGTGTTGAATTTCGTTTCGATGACGAAGAGAAGTTTCGTGCCGCCAGCGGATCGTCATTCTGGGAAGCGCGGGTCAAGCTTCCCCGCGGCCGTCATGCAATAACTGTGAGGGCTACCGATGAGACCGGTATCCAGTCCACGGTGAGATTTCATCTCGTTGCGCATTAGGTCGGGAATGACAAAACTACAGAAACTCGGACTTTTTACGAAACTGTCAAAATTTATAATTCAAAATTACAGATCTTTGATCTGTTAACCTTGCATTTTCATTTTCATAAGGCTATAAATGTCAACGGGAACGAAAAAGGGGGGGCAAAGATCTTCTATCAAATCCATTCCATAAACTCACAAGCCCATCCTCTTTTCAAAAATGGTTCGATTCACTCCGAATCGGCTGTTTACACAACAATCAACAACAGATCGGGAAAGAATGACTGATTAAAAGGAGGCATGTAATAAGAGATGAAAAGGAACCTGAAAGTATTCATAGTGATAATAACGGCTGTTTTTGTCTGTTCATGTGCCGCAACCAGGACGGCGAAGGAGGCAGAGGAATCATATCAGTTAGATATTACTGCGACAGTCCAAAGCGTTTCCGATCGTGAAGCGGTCCTGAAGGTGGCAATGCCTGTCTTAAAACCAGGAGTGGATCAGGTGATCAACGACATAGCGCAGCAGGTAGTTGAGAAGGGACTGTTTATTGCAGGAATAACGGTTGACATCGATACGGTGCCCGTTGTTGTTCGGGAAACCCGCGGAAATATCATTCGCGTTACCGCAGAGAAGCCGCTCGCCTTTTCCGTCGGATCAAAGGTGGCATTGAAAATCCCCAGGAAAACGATAGCCATTGTCGATTTTGAAGTCATTCGGGGCAACCAGAAAGAAGCGGGACGAGTAACCCTCGAAGGGCTGTCATCGGCTCTGATCGACTCGGGACATTTCAATGTGGTGGAGAGGGCAAAATTAAAGTCTATTATAAATGAACTGGAGTTGAGCATGACCGGGCTCATGAAGGAATCATCATCGACCAAAACGGGACAGCTCCAAATGGCCGACCTCATTCTGACAGGAACCCTGGCAGAGATGAAAGAAAAGTGGGATATCAACCTGCGGCTTATCAATGTCAGGACGGGTCGGGCTCTTGCGGCAATTTCGATGCGAACGGTGCTGTTCAGGCCGACGGAGATGAGAGATGCCGGTACCATGAATGAAGGATTCGAGGAAGATGTGGCTGATCCATCGTGGAAGATAGGCCATAAAATGAGGGGGGCTTTTCACGTCGGACTGGATCGCGGAGCGGGAGCGGAAGGTTCTCGAAACTCATTGGCAATCAGTTTTAATTTCAGAGGACAGAAGGGCAAAAGAATCTTTGCCAGGGCGGAAAACCGAAGGAAGCGGGATCTCTATATGTATCGAGGTGTGGAATTTTTCGTCCGATCATCGCAAGCAGTAACCGGTCATTTCTTCCTCCTGACTTCAAGCCCCGATGATCCGAACGTTATGGATGCATGGGCGGGAGAATTCGAGGCGGATACGGAATGGAAACTGGTGAAAATTCCCTTTGAAAGTCTGACCGTTGGACGAGGATGGATAAAGGGAGGGGCTGAAAAGTACGGCGCACGACACGGGGATCAGATCCTTCGTCTGGACCGCGTAGAGCTTTTCGGCATTGGTGCTCTCGGAAGAAACAATCCCCCGGTTAAGGGACAAATGAAGATAGACGAAATTCGGTTTTACCGGTGAGGGATGTGAACGGCAGGATAAATTCCCCACCAAAACTAACCGTCTTCGTATTCCTGATAGATAACATGCCCGCAGCTCTTACAGTTTCACTTTTTTCAAAAAATTTTCTGCTTTGGCCCTTACTTCCCAAAACCCAACCCTCAATATGGGGTGCCATGGACAAACCATGTGCCGGACCTTGATCCGGTATTGTTTGTCAGTGTTCCTGCCCATAAAATCAAATCTTTATAATTCATTATCCGGGAAGCAACTGCCGCATACTTGGAAAGCCTGTAAACATAGGGACAGATGTCCCTATGTGTCTCAGGAATGATTGCATTGAAAAAAATAAAGGTGTTTTATTACATGTTGAAAGTGCTGGTCACGGGCCAATGTCCGGCCTGACGGTTGATCAGTCGAGAAGCAGCTTATTGTCCGTTGACCGCGATTCATTTGTACTGATTACATAAATTGCCGGGGGCGCATCTTGGTTGTCCTTTGATTTAAGCTCCCCCTGCGGGCGGGGCTTGCGGCAAAAAGGCAAGACCTAACACCGCTATTACCGGTATGACAATTATAAAAATCTTGATATACTTGTGAAGCGATCAACTGGTCAATTACTATCAAACCGAGGTTACTGTGTTTCGTTTAAATGATTTTATTCTTCTTATAATCGTCTTTGGCTCTATGATCGGGGGCATTCTTTTCCCTCGTTTCGGTTCAATGTTTTGCCACTATCCACAATACTGCCTGATGATACTCCTCTTTCTCAGCTTTCTCTCAATCGAGATAACGGAAATCTGGTCCACGCTGAAAAACTCTGCTCGTATGATAGTTTGTCTGACTCTTTTGAAAATCGTTATTCTTCCCGTGGCAATCTATTATGTCTTTACAGTCGTTGCACCATCTTACGCTGTTGCTGCCCTGCTTCTCTCAGGCATCTCCACCGGCGTGGTGGCGCCGTTTATGTCAAATCTCGTGAAAGCAAACAGCCCCCTGGTCATGGTCATGGTAGTTGTCACCTCTCTTCTGATTCCCTTTACACTGCCGGCATTGATCAAAATGCTTTTAGGGCAGTCGGTAGCAATTCCTCTTTCCGGTATGATCCGAATGCTTTCCCTTATAATATTTATTCCCATTCTCGTTGCGGAAAGCGTAAGGAATTTAGCACCCAGGTTGTTGACGGTACTCACAAAAATAAGATTTCCCCTCTCTCTTATCCTTTTTGCCTTCATTAATCTGGGCATCTTTTCACGCTACTCGGATTTCTTTCATCGCGAACCGGTTATGATTATCACAGCCACGGTTGCCGCTATCGTACTGTCAGCTATTTATTGCGTCTCCGGTATCCTGTGCATGGTGAAAAAACCCGTCGAGGATCAACTTGCCGGAGCAGTAACGCTGGGGAACATGAACAACGTTCTGGTCATTGTTTTTGCCTCACAGTACTTCGGTCCCCTGGAACCGACGGTCGCGGCCATATATATTCTCCCCTTTTTCGGTTTGCTCATACCTCTGAGGATGTACCATAATTGGCATACGAGAAGGGCAGGGTCACATCTTAAATATTAAGTAACGGTATCATGGATGTTTAGTTTAAATGATGAATAATTAATATTGAAGATGCGACTCCAACATACTCCAACATACCCAATTCCCCAGGGAGCAACCGTAACCAATCCGGCAACCATTCTGGAAGAATTGACCGCATATGCATAACTTTAAATCACATGCCTTGCTGCATCATTTCCCCCGCTCAATTCAATTCGAGGTTACTCGTTTGCCCGATTCCTGATACCTGGAACCTTTTCCCTATCTTTTCATTCAAAATTAAGAATTAAAAATTCAAAATTATATTTATCCATTCCTCTAAAACGAGAAATTAGCAACTGAAATTAATTATTGACATCAGCATAGATATTTGTATATTGAAAGGCGAGGTTTCAATATGCAAACATACATTCCTCGACACTTAGAATATGACCTTCAGAATTCACTGGACTCGTTTCCGGTAACCGCACTTCTGGGACCTCGACAATGTGGGAAATCAACCCTTGCCAGGCGGATCATCGATTCAGTTGATAACACCGTCTACCTCGACCTTGAGAAACCGTCCGATTTGCGCAAAATTGATGACCCTGAATTCTTTTTCAGCACGCAGACAAACAAACTTATCTGTATTGACGAAATTCAGAGAGTAACCGATCTATTCCCGATCATACGATTCTCGGTCGATGAGAACAGGAAACCTGGGCGATTTCTCATTCTCGGTTCGGCCTCTCAGGAACTCATCAAAACAAGTTCGGAAACACTTGCCGGTCGCATTCACTATCTTGAACTTACTCCTTTCACTTACCGAGAACTTACATTATTCCAGCAATCACAATTCGGCGATGTGATGTTTCAGTGGATTCGGGGGGGATTCCCCGATTCGATTCTATCACCCTCCGAGAAACAGAGCTATGTTTGGCGTCAGGATTTCATACGAACATTCCTGGAACGGGACATTCCACAATTTGGTTTCGCCATCCCAGCCACAGCAATACGTCGCCACTGGACTATGATCGCCCATTATCATGGACAGATATTTAACGCATCAAAGTTCGGTCAATCGCTTGGAATTACTCATCCTACTGTCAGGAAATATCTCGACATACTGGAACAGACCTACATGGTACGCGTGCTTCCGCCGCTCGAGGCAAACCTCAAAAAGCGGCTTATAAAATCGCCGAAAGTCTACATTCGAGACAGCGGCATTCTTCACGCCCTCCTTGAAATCGAAAATATGGAAGACCTCATGGGACATCCTGTCTTCGGGTCGTCATGGGAAGGATGGTGTATTGAACAGATAGTGAGCGCCATGCCTGGATGGCGTCCATATTTTTATCGGACATCATCAGGAGAAGAAATCGATCTTATTCTTGAAAGGAAGCAAAAACGTCTCGCCTTCGAATTCAAAGCCTCGCTGTCACCGCATGTATCGAAAGGATTTGCAGGTACCCTGAAAGACTTACAGCCCTTGAAGACGTGGATCGTCACACCAGTAAAGGAACCATACCCGATTCCCCAGGGAGCAACCGTAACCAATCCGGCAATCATTCTGGAAGAATTGACCGCATATGCATAACTTCAAATCACATACCTTGCTGCATCATTTCCCCCGGTCGATTCAATTCGAGGTTACTCGTTTGCCCGATTCCTGAAACCTTGTACCTTGTACCTTTTCCCTGTCTTTTCATTCAAAATTCAACATTAAAAATTCAAAATTGTATTGATATCCTTTCTCCTTACCTCTGTCTTTTATTTGCTGACAGCTGATTGCTGTAAATTCCATTATCGCGACTTTGTACGAGAGCATAAATAATTTTGCTCATAAGCAAAAATTGTTGTGTATTTTTTTGCTTTATGGTAAATAGACTCACATGATAATACCACGGTATCTAAAAGAGCCGATCCGTCAGGATCTCAAAGAAAAGATGGTCTTTATTTCCGGGCCGCGACAGGTAGGTAAAACAACTCTGGCAAAAACCTTCCTGGAACGGGAAGAACATCAGTATTATAACTGGGATAACCGGTCAGATCGAAAGAAGATATTAGCTGCGCATTGGCCGGCTGTTGAGAGCGTCATAGTATTTGATGAACTCCATAAATATAAAAACTGGAAAGGCTGGATCAAGGGCGAATATGACTCTCACGGCGATCGAATCCGGTTTATCATAACAGGCAGTGCCCGATTGGATATCTATCGCAAGGGTGGAGATTCTCTGCAGGGACGTTACCACGCTCATCGTTTGCACGGTTTTTCAGTTGGTGAACTACAAAAGACCTCGTTAACCCTCGTCCCTGGAAAAGAAATTGAATTTCCCAACAGGACTGAACAGGAACTATTATCTCTTTTATTCCAGTTCGGTTCCTTTCCCGAGCCTTTCCTGAAGCAGAATAAGCGAAGTTTGAGAAGATGGCAGCGAGAACGCTTGGATCGTTTTTTCAGAGAAGATGTTCGTGATCTTGAAAACGTCAGGGATCTCTCGTCAATGGAACTGTTGGCGTCCATGCTCGAAGATCGTATTGGCAGTCTTCTTTCCCTTCAGTCATTGCGGGAAGATCTTGAAGTCAGCCATCGGGCTGTATCCCACTGGATGGCCATTCTTGAACGCCTGTATCACTGTTTTAGTGTGACACCATTTACCCACAGATCCATACGATCACTTAAAAAAGCTGCAAAGGTATATCTTTGGGACTGGTCCGTAGTGCCGGATGAGGGGGCACGCTTTGAGAATCTCGTGGCATGTCACCTGTTAAAAATGAAACATGCCCTTGAAGACCAGGAGGGTTACAGAATTGGCCTTCATTACCTGAGAGATGCCGGAAAAAGAGAGGTTGATTTCCTGGTTACCGCTGAGGGCAAGCCGTGGTTTGCCGTAGAGTGCAAGACAGCAAGTCGGACGCCGAATCCCGCACTCAACTATTATGGCGAAAGACTGAAAATCCCCTATCTGTATCAAATAACACTTGAGGGGGGTGCTGATACATTCAATGGCAGAATCAGAGTGATGCCTGCCGGCAAGTTTTTGGGAGCCCTTCCATGATTCTTTGTTTTTCCCCTTGTCTCCTAATTCAAAATTGTATTTATCTCCTCATCCCTCCGCCGTTAATTCAAAATTCATAATTGCGTATTCTTATGCGCCTTTTCCCGGTTCCTATCCACTTATAATTCCCTTGACAACCCCGCCGACCATGTCCGATAGTGTCACATGTGAGTTCCGAAAAAGGAGGTTTGACAATGGCTCTCACTGGCAGGGCAACTACATCGCCGCTGACATCGCCGGGGGGCTCGTCTGCACTCTGCCCACCGCGGACGACTTCCAGCACGAAAAGATAGGCACCCTCCTCGACAAGTATCTGAAGGGCAAGGCCGACGTCCTGACGGAAAGCCGCATCAGGATGATGCGCCTCGTCGAGTACCTCACGGGGCAGGGCTCCGTCGTTCCCATTGAATCGACCCACGGGGCCGGCTCACCCCAGGCCCAGCGCATCGTCATACAGCAGACCCTCATGCGGCAGCTCGAACGGTTCAAACAGGATGCAAAGATCATGGCGGGCATCGAAGAGGAATGAATGATGTAAAATAAAGTCATTACGATATGATAAAAATGAAATTGCCCCGCTTTTGTGGGGCTTTTTTGTTCTTTTTGGAAGGAATTCAAAATTGTATTTATATCCGTCTGTAAACCTTGCATTTCCCTTTTCATAGGGCTATAAATGACATCGGTAACGTGAAACGGGAGATAAAGATCTTTCTGCACATTCATTTTTTACATCTAATAAAAAATTCGATCAATCTTAAGGCAGCAATTGATCAAGGGTGCCGATAATATAATCAGTATAATAAGTACAAACATTCAGGTTTTTCCGCGGGGACGACCCGGAATGTGAAAAGAGGAGAAAGGAGACAAGGATGATGAAAAACAAAGAAGCAAAATGGTACTATTGTCATGTAAACAATACTCTGTCATTGCGGTTGAAATGACATTTTTTGATTGTCACGACACTATGTGTATGCTGTGTAAATAATATCTTGACATATGTCACCTCAAGGGTTACAGTATTTTTGTGGTTTGCAGCAGTAAATATCTATGCCAAAAGAAATGTCTTAATAATGATAAAATCTTTTTCGCACTCGGGGCTTGAAAAGTTCTTTTATGATGGCAATAAAAAAGGTGTTCAGCCTAAACATGCTGAACGATTAGAAACGATCCTTGACCGTCTCGACGCAGCCGCCGCGATAAAAGATATGAGTTATCCGGGCGCTAATTTGCATCGCCTGGAGCCCAAAAAGGAAAATCGGTGGGCTGTAAACGTATCAGGAAATTGGCGGATAACATTTGTATTTAAAAAAGGAAACGCTTACAAAGTTAATTACGAGGATTATCATTAAAACAATAACACTCTACAGATCTGAGAGGGTGAGTAAAATGAGAGCAAGAAAAAGATCTCCGTCCCATCCCGGACGAATTATTCGGATGGATTATCTTGAACCCCTTAAGCTTACCATCAGTGAAATGGCGGACATTCTCGGCGTATCCAGAAAAACCGCTTCGAAGATTGTGAACGGTCATGGATCCGTGACACCTAATATGGCGCTTCGACTATCCAAGGCCTTCGACACGACCCCGGAACTCTGGCTGAACCTCCAGGTCAACCATGACCTGTGGCGTGCCATGCGCGATTCAAGGGAATGGATGGATGTACACACAGTACCTCGTCTTGCAGATACACTGAGGTGAAACGAAAAGTGTCAGGAAATTTTCTGTGCTAATATGGCAACTATGTAAGATGTTCCTAAATTTTTATCATCTACCACAAATTGCAACCACCAACTAAATCTCTGCCCGCTGATAGCTGACAGCTGAGACCTATAAATTCTTCCTTTCTCCTTTAACCTTTAACCTTGAACCTTGATCCTTTTTCCTCTCACCTTTAACCTTGAACCTTGATCCTTTTTCCTCTCACCTTGATCCGTGAACCTTGTTCCTTACTCTTTTTATCTATCTTTTCATTAAAAATTCAAAATTCAAAATTGTATTTATATCCTTGTTCCTTGAACCTTTTTCCTTGATCTTTGATCTCTAAACCTTGCAATTTCCTTTTCATAGGGCTATAACTTTCACCGGGAACGAAAAAAGGGGGGGTAAAGATCTTTCTTCAAGTTCATTTCTTACATCTAATAAAAAATTCGATCAATCTTAAGGCAGTAATTGATCAAGAACTCACCGATAACATAATCAGTTTGATTATAAAAAGATACAAGAACTTACTTTAGAAGATAAAAAAACTGTTGAATGTTGAGCCCTGACACGCGCTCCGCTCCTGTTCTGACAATTGTTTAGAATAATTAAGTATAAAGAAGAGGGACATAGTGTGAGTAAAAGGAATAATAATTCGAATAATAATTATATTGAACTTTCCAGATTATCGAATCACCTTTGGGAATCAGCAAATATCTTGCGTGGCCCTGTTGATGCTGCAGATTTCAAAACATATATCTTCCCTATATTATTTTTTAAGAGAATCTCAGATGCTTATGATGAAGAACTGAGTGCCGCATTGCAAGAGTCTGATGGTGACATGGAATATGCACAGTTTCCAGAAAACCACCGTTTCCAGATTCCGGATGGCTGCTACTGGGAAGACATTCGAGAAAAAAACGAAAATGTCGGCTATGCGCTTCAGAATACCATGCGCAGTATAGAAAAGGCGAATCCTGACACGTTGCATGGTATATTTGGAGATGCCCAGTGGACAAATAAAGACCGACTTTCCGATGCGCTCTTAAAAGATCTTATAGAACATTTTTCAAAACTTAGTCTTGGTAATGAAAAATGTCGAGCCGATATTCTCGGTCAATCCTACGAATATCTCATAAAAAAATTTGCTGATCTGACGAATAAAAAGGCCGGAGAATTCTATACCCCACGGTCTGTCGTTTCTCTGATGGTGAAAATACTGGCACCGAAAGAAGGCGATGCCATATACGATCCTGCATGTGGAACAGGCGGTATGCTTCTCGAAGCTTTGCACTACGTCAAAGAACATGGCGGCAGTGAAAAACTGATGCTGGGAAAATTATTCGGGCAGGAGAAGAACCTGACGACATCTTCAATTTCCCGAATGAACCTGTTTCTGCACGGGGCGGAAGATTTTCGAATTGAAAGAGGAGATACATTACGACAGCCGGCATTTTACACGGGCGACAGCTTGGCGGTATTCGATTGCGTCATAGCAAATCCACCTTTTTCACTCCAGAAGTGGGGTGATGAGATCTGGCAAAATGATCCCTATGGGCGAAATTTTGCAGGCTTGCCACCTGTCAAGACCGGCGATTTCGCCTGGGTGCAGCACATGATCAAATCCATGGCACCCAAAACAGGGCGCATGGCAGTCGTTCTACCACATGGCGTACTTTTCCGCATGGCCAAAGAGGGTGAGATTCGGCATAAGCTCATTGAAATGGATATTCTTGAGGCAGTTATTGGATTAGGACCAAACCTTTTTTACGGTACCGGATTGGCGGCCTGTATCCTGGTCTTTCGTGAAACGAAACCACAGTCGCACCGGGGAAGGGTGCTCTTCATCGACGCATCAAAAGAATTCAAGACAGGTAGAGCCCAAAACGAGCTTTTGCCGGAACATATAGAGAATATACATGGGTGGTATGCTGATTTTCAAGATGTCGAAGGCGCTTGTCGGGTGGTCCCGCTCGATGAAATCAGGGAGAATGACTATAACCTGAACATCCCACGCTACGTGGAACCAGTGATCGAAGAAGAAACAATGACCTTTGATCAGGCTATCGCAAATTTCAAGGAATCGATTGAGGCAGCATATAAAGCGGAAGATCGGCTTAAAGATTTATTGAAACGAGAGGGTTTAATGACATGAAAGATGCACAAAAACCAGATCACATTAGCCTGAACACACTCATTAATAGACTAAAGGAAGGACGATTCGTTATTCCGGATTTTCAGAGAGAGTTCGAATGGCGTCCCTGGGATATCAAAGATTTAATGCGGTCAATCTTTCTCGATTATTACATCGGCAGCATGTTGCTGTGGAAAGGTAAAAGAGAAAATTTCGATGCCTTGTCCTGCGAAATTCTCTATGGATTCGACAACAAGACGGGCCAGCATCCCTGGAACTACAATGGTGGTAAACCGGAGTACATCGTGCTTGATGGGCAACAGCGACTCACTGCTCTATATTATGCCTTCGTTGCGCCAGATTTACCACTGCCCAATAGGGCTAATCGTGCGGTTTACTTTATACATGTCGATAAGTTCATGGACGAACACTACGATGAAGCCTTTCAATATGATTGGCTCTCTAGACGTTTTGATAAGATATTAAACAATAAAGACGTACAGTACGAAGAACATATATTTCCTCTCTCAGTGGTGGGTGTCGGAGGATGGGCTTTGGCCAATTGGGTGCAAGGTTATGAGCAATATTGGGGAAAATCGGCATCAGATGCCCAAGGGCTTGGCAATGTAGCAGAAGCAGAGAGTGCAAAGCGACATACTCAGAACGCAAAGACTTTCGGCGAGCATCTGAAAGGTATCACCGAAGAATATCAGATTGCATATATAGAGCTCGATAAAGATATGGCGGTGGACAAAGTCTGTGATATTTTTACCCAGATCAACAGTCGTGGTATTCGACTCGATGTGTTTGATCTCGTCAACGCTTTGCTTAAGCCAAAAGGGCTTCAACTCAAGCACATGTGGAGAAAAGCGGCGCCCCGTTTAGAGTTTGTTGATACGGAAAAGATGAATGTCTACATTTTGCAGGTAATGTCGATCTTGCGACAGTCTTACTGTTCGCCAAAATATCTCTATTATTTGCTTCCCGGTCAAGAAAAACAGGTAAGAGACCCCGATGGCACAAAAAGAAAAGAAGTCCTCATACCTGACATCGCTGACTTCGAGAAGCGCTGGGATGAGGCTGTAGGTGCACTTGAGAATGCGATCAAGCTTTTACGACATCCACAAGAGTTTGGAGCGGTTTCGTCACAATACCTGCCTTATGTTTCCATTCTTCCCGTTTTTGCAGCCTTGCAGGCGCAAAGCACAACCCTGCCAGCCAACAAGCGGCTTGATGCCCAGCGCAAAATCCGTTACTGGTACTGGGCATCGGTGTTCATAAACCGCTATTCGGGCTCTGTTGAGTCGACAAGTGCCCGTGATTTCCTTGATGTAAAGGCATGGTTAGAAGACGATGCTGCTAAACCTTCGCTATTACAAGAGTTCAAGATCCATTTCAAGAATCTGGAGTTGCGCAAAGAAAACAAGAAAGGCACTTCTGTTTACAACGGCATCTTTAACCTGCTTGTTCTTCAGGGTGCTCGGGACTGGATGACTGGCAATGTTCCGCAACATGATGATCTTGATGACCACCATATTGTACCCGCCTCTTGGGGGGCAAAGAATCTGGGAAACAACTCTGTTCACACAATCCTTAACAGAACTCCGCTGAGTGCTGATACCAACAGGAATGTTATTAACGATAGATTGCCTAATGAATATCTGCCAGAACTGATCTCAAACAATGGCGTGAAAACTGTGCGCGCTATTCTCGAGTCGCACTTTATATCGCAAGTGGCGCAGGAAATCTTAATGCGCGATCCGTTTACTCCTGATGATTTTGAGGCGTTTATTTCTGAGCGCCAGCGTACTATTCAGGATGCCATAGAGAATCTACTGATCAAAGAGCGTCTGGATCTTTCGCCTCAGCTTCGTGAGTTGGATGAGAACATTGAACAAGCAGAGCTTGGCTTACGCCAGATAATTGTCAAAACCTTTGGCGACGATGCTTCACAACTTCCTCAACACATTCGACAGAAAGTCGGTGAAAGAATTCAAGGTGCAGCTAAGAAAAATCCCGCTATGGATACAGAACGGTATCAAACCCTTCCCGGCATGATTGAGTTCTTTGACCTGCGGGACCTTCAGGACGCGATTACATCCAAGACATACTGGGCACAATTCGAACCAAGATTCTCTAATAAAGAAACTCTTATGGCAAAGTTCAGTCAATTAGTAGGACTCAGGAATGGTATTCGTCATAGCCGTACAGTCGACGAAATTACCAGGAAAGAAGGCGAGGCCGCGATTCTTTGGTTTAAACAGGTCCTGGGGAAATGAATAAACGTATTGCACAATCCGAACTTGAATCATACCTCTGGGGTGCGGCAACCCTGCTACGCGGCCAAATCGACGCCGGGGACTACAAACAATTTATTTTCCCCCTGCTTTTCTACAAGAGGCTATGCGACGTCTATGATGGGGAAGTTGCTCAATCATTGGAAGAATCAAGTGGCGATAAAGAATATGCCCGGCTCCCGGAGCAGCATCGTTTTCAAATCCCGGCGGAAGCGCACTGGAAAGTCATTCGCACCAAGGTCAAAAATATCGGCAAGTCCATTCAGGATGCTCTCCGTTCATTCGAAAAGGCAAATCCCGATACCCTCTATGGCGTATTCGGGGATGCACAATGGACCAACAAGGAACGACTGCCGGACAGCATGCTTAGAGAGCTCATCGAACATTTCAGTTCCAAAACGCTCTCCATAGAAAATTTGCCTGAGGATGAACTCGGTGTTGGATATGAATTTCTTATAAAGAAATTTGCCGACGACTCCGGCCATACGGCGGCTGAATTCTATACTAACCGGACCCTGGTCCATCTTATGACCGAAATGCTGGAACCAAGGCCGGGGGAATCCATTTACGATCCCACATGCGGTTCTGCGGGGATGCTGCTATCCGCTGTGGCACATTTGAAAAAACAAAACAATGAATGGCGTAATCTCAAACTTTACGGTCAAGAACGCAACCTGTTGACCTCGGCGATAGGTCGGATGAATCTCTTCCTGCACGGCATTGTCGACTTTAAGATCGTAAGGGGAGATACACTTGCGCATCCGGCATATGTGCAGGGCGATCGGCTTATGCAGTTCGACGTGGTGCTGGCCAATCCACCATATTCTATTAAACAGTGGGATCGTAAAGCCTGGTCATCTGATCCGTGGGGGCGCAATATTTACGGTACGCCACCACAGGGCCGCGCCGACTATGCCTTCTGGCAGCATATCATCGCAAGCATGAAACCACGAACCGGCCGTTGCGCAATCCTCTTCCCTCATGGTGTTCTTTTCCGCAACGAAGAACGTGGTATGCGTGAGAAGCTCATCTCTCATGATTTGGTAGAGTGTGTGCTCGGACTGGGACCGAATCTCTTCTATAACTCGCCTATGGAGGCGTGTATCGTTATCTGCCGCATGGCCAAACCACGAGAGAGGCGGAACAAAATTCTGTTCATAAATGCGGTAAACGAAGTCGCCCGAGAGCGGGCGCAGAGTTTCTTGACTGACGGGAATATTTCAAAGATCGTGAATGCTTATCGCGACTTTGAAGATTCCAACGGATTTGCTCGTGTGGTTGATATTGCCGAAGTTCGGGAAAAAGGAAATAACCTGAGCATCCCTCTTTATGTACGGATGAATAATATAAATCAAGTATACGGCGTTGCGGAACCCGTTCCTTTATACGGGCTCAAGCCGCTTACTCAAACAATAGAGGAGTGGCAAAAAAGTTCAAAAGAACTCAGGAAGTCAATTACGAAACTATTTGATAACCTGTACAACATCAAGGCAACGGAAGGTGACAAATGAGTGATGAAATGAAATTCTCTGAATACCATCTTCAAATCGGCACGGATGCTATTATTAACCGGCATCTTGCACCGATTCTTGCAGACGACCCCGACAACGAAGAGAATCAAAGAAAGGCTGCGCAGAAACTTATGGAAGTACTAAAGGAGATGCGCGTCAGGATCGGGACGTTACTAAAAACAGATAATGTTTCATTCCTGTTTGGTGCAGGCACATCAATCAGTGCCGGTGGCTTTTCTCTCGCCAACATTCCTAAACAGATTGAGGAAGATCTGCTCCGAAAAGTCAATGAAAAACAAAAAAAGGAAAAGAAAGAAGATGATGAGGTGCCAAGTTGGATCGAACTCTTTTACAGAACCGTTTCGGCAATAAAAACGGATTCGTTTTCATTTGAAGATCGCAAAAGGCTTTTCGTACCGGAATCCGAAGGTGATTATAAAGAGATTCCTATAAATCTTGAAGATTATTTGAGTCACCTCCATATGTGGCTTGCCAGCATGGGGGTTACAGGAAACTCAATGGTCTTGAGTTTTTCTGATGCGTCCGAATGCAGCATCGGCAAAAGTGATCTTGATCGGTTAATTAAGGAAATTACCCAGAGTTTAAGCGCACTCTTGGATTTGCCAAAGCCGGACAAGGATGATGCACTTAAATCCCACAGACGCTTCATTAAAAAGGTGCTTACCAGGCCTTTGAATTTACGACGAGCCAATCTTTTTACGCTTAATTACGACACTTTACTTGAACAAGCTGCAGATGCAGAGGGTGCTGTGTTGGTTGATGGTTTTGTAGGGACGCTACGTCGGGTCTTCCGGCCTGAATCATATGATCTGGATTTTTATTTCCCTGCTCAAACAACGGAAGGACGGGTTCACCGGTTTGATAGGGCATTGCATCTCTATAAACTGCATGGTTCAATTACATGGCACAGGTGTGATCAAAACTGGGAGAACCCTTACGGTCTGTATGCGACTTTTTTCAATCAGGATTGCCAGAAGGACGATGTTCTGATCTATCCATCGCCCCTTAAATACGGACAGGCACTGGGACTACCATATTCTGAGCTGTTTAGACGATTTGGGAATGCTATCGTACAGCCCCAATCAGTGCTATTTACTATGGGCTATGGTTTTGGTGATGAACATGTCAACGCATTGATTCGCCAGGCGCTCGCAATACCAAGTTTTACACTTGTTATAGTTGATCCTGATCCGAATAACTATTTCGTCAGCGAACTCGAAGCACTGGAAGATGAACGAGTGTGGATTGTGAAGGGATGGGATTTGGGTACGTTCGAAAACTTTGTACAGAAACTGCTACCTGACCTTCGAGAGGAAGAAATATATGCAAAGGTTATGAGCACATTTATGGCGCTGACACCTCCTATGAGGACAGGCCTTAACGAGGAGGACGTTAGAAATGGCGAGTGATCATGAGATTGGCCGTGTTGTTGCTGTCGATACGGCACAAGTGACCGTCGAACTAAGCCGTGATCTGAAGGCGCTTACTCGTTCCACGTATGAAGGGACATTGGAAGTAGGTCGAATTAATTCCTACATAATAATCCCCGCCGGCGCCCGAAGGATTGTGGCAATGATTACTCGGGTTGTTCTTACAGAAGAAACTGAACTCAAAGCAGACAAAACAATGGTAGCGCTTCCATCATCTCGACGGCTCATGAAAGCCACAATGATCGGTACGATCGACGAAGGTAAGTTTCAGCAGGGCATTAGCTTATTTCCCGTACTTGATTCGCCTGTGCTGGTTACAACAAAAGAAGATCTTGACGCCATTTTCGGACAGAATCAAGACAATTCTAATGCCAACCCAGAAGAGCCGGGATACTGCATACCTATAGGTCGGTCATCGCTTTTCCCTGACTATGACATTAAAATCGATCCTGATAAATTTTTCGGAAAGCATGCGGCTATTATCGGAAGTACTGGCTCGGGAAAATCCTGTTCTATTGCTACAATTCTCCAATCAATCATTGAACAGACAGAGGTAAGGCATACAAGATTCGTCATCCTCGATACTAATGGAGAATATCGAGCAGCATTCCAGACGCAGGAAGATGATGAAACGTGGGCGGATGTGAATGAAAAGTTTAAAACTCTCTATATCCCAACGGATCCATCAGAATCAGAAAGACTCGCGATTCCTTATTGGTTCATGGATTCGGATGACTTTGTACGTCTGTTCCGGGCTGCCCCGGGAGTTCAAAGACCCGTGCTTTTGAATGCACTATCAAGTGCAAGGGAGGATAGCCATGGCCCGAGTTGGACGATCTTAAGGGAAAGTTTAACCTTGGAATGTCATAAGCTGATGGCTTTGGCTGCAAGTGGTTCGTGGCAGGATAGAAACTCAATAAAAGTGATCTGTGACGGAGTAATTGATGCTTTAGGTGATGAGAAGAACAAAGATGCGGTAGATGCGTTGAATGAGAATTACCCAAAATTTAAATCTTCACTTGCTGAGAATGTTTTTGGAGAAATTAAAAGTATGGGTGGCAGACGAGATAACATCGATTATGATCCTCTTAATATGAGTGCCCGACAAAACATAGAAGGCCATCTCAAATCACTCTTGTCAACACTGGCCGTAACTCCAAGATTTGCAACCCAATTGGGTGCGAGCTCTGCCGATTGTCCCAGATATTTTAGTAAGTATGACTTCCGATATCAGCATTTGGAAAGAGCCATGTCTCGAGATGAGGCAAATTCAGCCCGTGCTCGTGACAACTGTTCCACAATGCTTATGCGAATCTATAGACTGTTGGAAGATACCCGCTTCGAGTTTCTCTTCGGCCCGACTTCTGCAGAGTGGCCCGAGATAAAGCATTCTCTTGCCTCTTTCTTGCGTGATGTAATTGGCTTGGAAAGCAATTCTGATGATCCACTTTCCGATGCAAGCATACTACCGGAAAGGCAATTGCCATTTTATGACCGACAGCGATCATGTGCGGATCGCTCAAACGTAGTCATTGTCGATCTAAGCCTCTTGGCCTCGGAAGTTTTGGAGAATGTAACGGCACTTATTGGTCGTCTAATTCACGAGTTTCTCCAAAGATTGAGTGATCCTGTAAGCCTGGTGGGTCGTGGGGGATTCCCGGTTGTCCTGGTTCTGGAAGAGGCGCAAAATTACATCAACGAAGGTAGAAAATCGGAAGAGGATTCTATTTCCAAGGAGGTTTTTGAAAGGATTGCCCGCGAGGGAAGAAAATACGGTTTAGGATTGGTAGTAGCATCACAGAGACCGAGTGAGCTATCAAAGACTGTGTTATCGCAATGCAACAGTTTCATTGTCCATCGTTTACAAAATCCCGAAGATCTTAGATATTTCAGGGAAATCGTCCCTGGTATTTATGGTCAGTTGCTTGACCAGCTTCCAGCGTTGGCACCCCGCACAGCCTTGATTCTTGGAGAGTGTGTTCAGGCCCCGGCTTTGGCTGAGATGAGAGAAGCGAACCCCGTGCCCAAGAGTAAAAACCCGAAATTCTATAGAAGCTGGACGGATGATGCTTTAATAATTCCTAATGTGGAAGCAGTTTGCGCAAAGTGGGAAGGCAGGCATGGAGTCGGCGATAACGAAGAGAGTGATGAATGAATTTGAATAAACTAAAGCCCGACTGGAAGGTAGTAAAATTTGGCGACGTGGTGAAAAACGCTAATCTGGTGGAGCGTGACATTGAGGGCTCTGGGATTGAGCGGATAGTCGGTTTAGAACATATCGATCCTGAGAACGTGCATATTCGTCGCTGGCACAGCCCGGAGGACGGCACATCCTTTACCCGAAAGTTTGTGCCTGGGCAGACTTTGTTTGGTAAACGCCGAGCATATCAACGCAAGGTGGCTTTTGCTGAGTTTGAAGGAATCTGCTCCGGGGACATTCTGACATTCGAAACCAAAGACTCAAAGGCTTTGCTTCCTGAGCTGCTACCGTTTATCTGCCAGACCGATGCCTTCTTTGACTATGCTCTCAGTACTTCAGCAGGTTCGCTATCGCCACGTACAAGTTGGAAAGCACTCAAAAACTTTGAATTCTCCCTGCCGCCGCTGGATGAGCAGAAGCGGATCGCCGAAATTCTCTGGGCGGCAGATGAGGCGGAATACAGATTACATGAGACCTATTACAATCTTGCCGACATCGAAAAAAAAGAGCTAATTAGAGTGCTTGAAGGAGGATTGACCAACGCTGCGAGAAAGATTTTACGAGCAAAATCTCTATTTCAGACTCAGTGGATAAATCGCGCGATCCCAATGGACTGGAAATTGCGGGAGCTGAGAGAGGTTATCGTCGAGGCCAAGTCTGGGTTTGCATCTGGTGATCGGAGTAACGATGGGCTGGTGCAGCTTAGAATGAACAACGTATCGCGCCGATGCCAGCCATCTTGGGATGAACTAACAAGAATTCCAGTTACGCCTGAAGAATATTCGTCTTACTTATTAGTTAAAGGAGACATTCTTTTTAATAATACAAATAGCGAAGACCTTGTGGGCAAGTCCTTCCTTTTTGAAGAATACACAGAACCTGTAGTTTTCAGCAACCATTTTACGAGATTGCGTGTGGACGCAGACCAGATTGTCCCTGACTATTGTGCTCTTTGGATAAAACGGGGCTTTTGGATTGGTTTGTTTCAGCGAAGATGTCAGAGGTGGATAGGTCAGGCCGCAGTTCAACAGGATAATTTACTATCATTACAGATACTTCTGCCAACGCTGGATGAACAGCAACGAATAGTTGATTATTTTCGGCAGATAAATTCAAAATTTAATGAAATTGAAAATCATATTCAAATATTGCGTAACATAAGAAAATCCCTTACAAATAAATTGCTCCCCTCTGAAGGAGATTCACATGTTTAACGAAGAAAACACCGTCGAACAAATGGTTCTCGATACGCTCTGCGGACAGTTGTCGGAACACATGGTTGCTGAACCACCCGCATTTTATGGCGTTCCGAGAAACTGGACATTTATACCGTCTGACAGTTTGAACCGCGAATATTCGGATGTCTTTGTCGAAGAAAAGGTGCGCAATGCTCTGATTCACCTGAATCCCGAAATCAAGTCGCAACCCGAACGGGCCGATGAGGTTCTCTATCGTCTGCGAGCTATAGTAATGTCCGTTCAGGGAGAAGGACTTGTCCGTGCCAACGAACATTTCATGGAGTGGCTACGGGGCGAAAAGACCATGCCCTTCGGTGAAAAAGGCGAACACACCTCTATTCGGCTGATTGATTTCGCCAACCCGGCCAACAACGAATACGCGGCTACCAACCAGTGGGTTTATCCAACCAAAGAAGGGGGCAAGCGTTTCGACATCGTACTGTTGGTCAATGGTTTTCCTTTAGTGATCGGAGAGACTAAAACGCCGGTGCGCCCGGCAGTCACCTGGGTGGACGGGGCCAGCGATATCCACAACGGATACGAGCAGAGTGTGCCGCAGATGTTTGTGTCCAATGTCCTTTCCTTTGCCACCGAGGGGAAGTGCTACCGCTACGGGACCATACGCATGCCGATTGATATGTGGGGTCCCTGGCATGACCCCGAGGATAAATCGGAAGGCTCGCTTGCAGATGTGCAGCGCACAGTAAAAAGCATGCTGAGACCGGAAGTGATTCTGGACATTCTCCAGAACTTCACGATTTTTGCCACTGACAAGAAACACCGGCGCATCAAGATTATCTGCAGGTATCAGCAATACGAATCGGCCAATCTGATTGTGGATCGTGTTATTGCGGGCTACCCCAAGAAGGGGTTGATCTGGCATTTCCAGGGATCGGGGAAATCACTCCTCATGGTCTTTGCCGCGCAGAAACTGCGAATGCACCCGAGGCTGAAGAACCCGACGGTGATGATTGTGGTTGACCGCATTGATCTGGATACACAGATTACTTCCACCTTTAACGCAGCCGATGTGCCCAACATGCTCGGTGTTGATTCCAGGCAGGCATTGCAGCAACTTCTTGAACAGGATATCCGTAAAATTTTTATAACAACCATTCATAAGTTCGGTGAGGCCAAAGGGAAAATCAATGAACGATCCAATATCATTGTCATGGTCGATGAAGCACACCGCACACAGGAAGGCGATTTAGGACAACGTATGCGGGAAGCCTTGCCCAATGCATTTCTCTTCGGCTTGACCGGTACCCCTATAAATAAACGTGACCGAAATACGTTCTGGGCATTCGGCGCAGATGAGGATGAACACGGCTACATGAGTCGCTATTCATTCCAGGATTCCATCCGAGACAAGGCTACGCTGCCACTCCATTTTGAGGCTGCTGAAGTCAAACTCAGGATTGATAAAGAGGCTATTGATGAAGCCTTTCAACAGATCACCGGCGAACTCAGTGAGCAGGATAGGGATGATCTTGCCAAAAGGGCGGCGCGGATGGCCATTCTGGTGAAAGCCCCGGAGCGGATTCAGGCGATCTGCGAGCATATAGTCAACCACTATCAAGACAAGGTAGAGCCGAATGGTTTCAAGGCCCAGGTAGTTACCTTCGATCGAGAATGCTGTGTCCTGTATAAAAAAGTCATGGACGAATTGGTCGGCCCCGAGGCAAGCGCCATTGACATGTCTACACCCGGTGGGAAGAACGATGTATTCAAGGAGTATTCTCTCAGTAAAGATGAGGAGGGAAAACTGCTGGATCGATTCCGGGACCCCGGTGACCCGTTGAAATTTCTCATCGTAACGGCAAAGCTTTTGACAGGATTTGATGCCCCCATATTACATGTGATGTATCTTGATAAACCCATGCGGGACCACAACCTGCTCCAGGCCATTTGCCGGACCAATCGTCCCTATCCGAGAAAAACACACGGTCTGATTGTCGATTACCTGGGTATTTTTGACGATGTCGCTAGAGCGCTTGATTTCGATGAAAAGGCCGTTCAGCGAGTCATCACCAATCTCGATGAGCTGAAAAAAGATTTGCCCACTCATGTCACCACATGCCTTGCCTTCTTCCCCGGTGTCGATCGCACAGTCGGAGGCTATGAAGGGCTCATCACGGCACAGGATTGCCTGCCCAATAATGAAACGAGAGATAAATTTGCCGCCGAATATTCCCTGCTGTCTCGACTATGGGAAGCGCTCTCACCCGATCCCAGTCTTATTCCATACAAAGATGATTACAGATGGCTTACCCATGTCTATGAATCGGTGAAACCTCCAAGCGGTCATGGCAAATTGCTGTGGCACACGTTAGGTGCGAAGACAATTGATTTGATTCACGAAAACATACATATCGAGACAGTCCGCGACGACCTTGACACACTTGTAATGAATCCGGAAGTTCTTGAAGATATCATAAAATCCAACGATCCGAAAAAGGCAACGGAAATCGAAATAAAACTTATAGCTCGCCTGCGGAAACACAAGAATGATCCCAAATTTGTTGCACTCGGAGAACGCCTTGAAAAGCTGAAAGAACGGCACGAGCAAGGATTAATTGCCAGCATCGACTTTCTGAAAGAACTTCTTGCCCTGGCAAAAAATGTTGTCGAGGCAGAGAAAGAAGTGGACCCCGAAGACGAACGCACTAAGGCAAGGGCTTCATTGACCGAATTATTTGAAGAAGCCAAAACCGAAAACACACCCATAATGGTTGAACGGGTTGTCAGTGACATCGATGAAATTGTTCGGATCGTTCGTTTTCCCGGATGGCAGGACACAAAAGCAGGCGAACGAGAAGTTCAGAAGGCGCTAAGAAAAACCCTCTTGAAATATAAATTGCACAAGGAGCAGGACCTTTTTGACAGAGCATATGGATATATAAGGCAATATTATTAAAATTGGGAGAAAATCGGGGACGGGTTCACAATTCGTATGAAGTTTTTTTGATCGAAAGGATCACAAATGAAACATAAAATAAATGTGGAAATAGAGAGCGAAGCAATAATTAAAGTTAAAATTGACGATAATGCATTGGAGCTGAGGCAACCAATTCCAATAAGTGAATATGGCTGTGTAAAGCAAAGTTTAGAAACGTTTCTGGAATGGTTTGTTTTACCTGCCGGGAATATAACAGTAGCAAGTCCGTCTGATACACTGGTGGATGTAAGCGAAGTAACATTGAAAGTTGAAAGACAAAATGCCAAGGCGATGGTTGAAGGTTTCGTGAAAGATTCGAATCGCTATTATGTATCTATTTTTACTGCTCATTCAGGGGCAAAGTCTATTCAGCATGATTTTTATAAACACCCTAAATTAATTGAAAATACTGTTAAGACCAAACCGAGAAAGATCTATCCGTTAAGTCAAATAGGTCAAAAGTTGAACGCTGAAAGCTATGAGATCCCAAAACGATACATAGCCGTGTTAGATAGAATATTTCATATCAAGAACGAGATAAAGGTATGGGAAGAATTATGTAATAATGGAATTTTTGATATTTGGGAACCAGAGGCGCCTTATAATAGTCTTAAAAATAAGAAGGATCCTATGATTCTCGTTTTGAGAATATTTCAAATTGATTATGATTTTTCGAGTGAAATTGACAACAGCACATCACCGTACTTCAGTATTATCCCCAAAATAAAGGTTTCACTAATAAAACCGATAATTCCTTACGGAAAGAATCATCTTCATAGCCATGACTATAAGGGAGTGCTCTTTTTTAAGGAAGTAATAGACAATATCAGGGCATCTCTTATTAAAAACAGTTGTTTGGAAAATGAACAGATAATAAACGATACAGAAATGATGTAATCGATAGCGGCAGACCAGATAAACCATGGGTGAATTCTTAAGATAGTGACCAGAATATTTGCCTTATTGGGCAATATTGACCCATAATGAGCCTCAAGAATTCGCTTGAATCCACATCATGATGAGGGAGCATCGACATTCCATTCCTGGCTGAGTCTGACATATCACCCATACATACCACAAAAACTCAGGTAAGATAGCCGATGGCAAAACGACCTTACTTCAAATCCGGTATTAATGAACTCGAATCGCTGGTCGAAAAGCACTGGAACGACATTGATACACTAAAATCCATTGCTAACGAACTAGAGTACAGAAAAAGTAAACGTGCAATACAATTGGCAACGAAAGTTAATGAACGTCTTTCAGGTTCAAGTCCTTCATCCTCTAAATCTGGAAAACCGCAAGCAAGCACGACCGGTGCAAAAAAATCAACGGAGACATCCCCCAAAACATCTACTGAAAAGACAACAGAAAAAGGCGGAGGAAACAAGCCTCCTGTTATTGATCATGCCGAACAGAAAAGAAAGCAGACGCATTTTGAGGAATCTGCGGATATAATCCAGAATTTTATCAATGCCTTGGAAATAGAAGTTGCTGCAATCAAGAAGACCAGCCAAGAAGCAAGCATTGAACTCCGAGGTGGATATAAGATTGAGAAAGCTGCCGAGACGTATCTCTATCGATTCCCAGTGGAAGGGGATGTTTACATACGTGACGATTCACCTGTTGTAATTGTGGCAGGTGGCAGAGAAGCAAATGGCTCAGTCGTTTCAACTGCAGATAAGGTGATTATCCTTTCTCTCGATGAGGATTTTGGTGAGAGAATAGCATTTGCCCAGATCAAAATTGACAATTCATTTCTCATGGAAAGGCTACGAGAGAGTTTTATTGCAGTGGACAAAAAGGAAAATGTAGCTTTTTTCAATAAGAATCTGCTTCAGAAGGTTATTGGTGAGTCAGAACCGCGCATCGGCATTGAAACCCATGTAGAAATCGATCGCGGGGATATGAATGACGAACAGTGGAAAGCTGTCAAGGTGGCGGTTGGCAGCGAGGTTATGTTTCTCTGGGGTCCGCCAGGTACCGGTAAAACTCATTCCATGGCCAAGATAATTGAAGCATTCTATCGTAAAAAAGAAAAAATTCTTTTGGTTTCAAATACCAATATAGGGGTCGATATTCTGTTGGAAAAACTTTGCGACCTATTACATGACCAACATGATGAGGGCTTCCAAAAAGGCGCTGTGCTCCGATTTGGTACTATTGTCAAGGAGGAATTACAGAACCAATATGGTGAATATGTCAGTATTGACTTAGCTGTCGAGCGCTTGGGAAGAGATTTGAAGTTGGAAAAAGATGAGGTGGAGCAAAAAATCACCTCAATCGAAAGAAAAGCGGCACCTCTTCAGAAGATATTAAGAAGCTTTGATGAATATGAAGATCTCGAAAAGAAGCTCGCACTAATCACAAAAGATCAGGTCAAGCTACAAAAGGAAGATAATGCACTGCACGAAAAATTATCTCAGCTTGATGATAGATACAATGGGCTTCTAAAAGATTTGCAGCGTGCCGAACAGGCGGGAACTTTAAAGCGTATTTTTACTGGCCTTGATCCTCAGAAGATTAAGACGAAGATTGACAGTAACCATTCACAAAAGAGAGATATAGAAAAGAAAAAAGATGAAATAAAAAGAGAAGTACCGCGGCTATCAAATAAAAAAAATGATTTACTCAGTCAATTTAAAAGAGCAAGCCAGACAATTGCCGGTAAAAACAAAAGTAGCGTACGTACAGAACTGGAGAAAATCACAGCTGAGTTGGATCAACTGCGAAGCAGGCTTCAGGAAATAAATGATAGGCTCAATCAAATACGTGAAGAAGTCTTAAACAACTGCAAGATACTTGCTGCAACTGCGACTCAGACCTACCTGAAGAGGAAAGAATTTCAATCTTTTGATACTGTCATTATCGATGAAGCTTCCATGCTTATACTCCCGCTGATTTCATATGTGTCTGGGCTATGTAAGAAAAATATAGTCATCGCTGGTGATTTCAGACAACTACCACCCATTGTAACCTCTGATCATGAAGCTGTTATGAAATGGGTTGGACGCGATGTGTTTGATAAAACCGGCATTGTGAGTGCAGTCAATGACCGCACTACACCTCCAAACTTGGTAAAGTTAAATGTTCAGTACCGAATGGATGAAAATATATGTGCTCTCATCAATAACACCTTTTATGATGGTGCACTGATAACCGGTCCCGGTGCAGGATCACAGAAATTACCCGGCGCATATCCATCTATCTTGTCAAACAAACTTCTTATAGTTGACACGTCCTCACAACATCCTTTCGTAAATCTCAAGCCACGAACCTATTCCCGTTATAACGTTCTGCATGCCGTTGGCATACGCAACCTTGCTTATTTTTTATCCAAGGAAGGCATGATTAATAGCAGCAATGACTTGGGTATTATCTCACCTTATTCAGCCCAAGCGAAATTCATCGGAAAGCTTTGTGGAGAACTCAAACTTGATGATGTCTTGAGTGGTACGGTGCATAAATTTCAGGGAAATGAAAAAGATGTAATAATCTTTGACGTGGCAGACAGTTATGGTCTGTGGAAGCCGAGTCAGTTTATAAGAGCTAACAGTCTTGAGGAAAGTGGTGCCAAATTGCTGAACGTGGCGGCAAGCCGGGCTCGCAGCTGCTTTATTGTGTTTGCTAACTTGGATTATCTTGAGAACAAGCTGCCGGTTGGCGCATATCTCAGAAATATCCTCTTTGACATGAAAAACACAGGGAAGATAATTGACATCAAGGAGATTATTAATCTTGGCCCACATGATTTCCCCACCATGCCTTTTAACACTGATCATTCAAGTTTCACCTATAAAGAAGAGAAAGCATATTTCTTTAATGAGACCAATTTCGACCACGCTTTCCTCCAAGATATGGAATCAGCAAAACAGGCAATTGTTATTTTTTCTGCTTTTTCTACTCCACGGCGAATTGCATTTTGGTCGGATACGTTCCGGAAGAAAATGACAGAGGGTGTGCGTATTCGTGCCGTAACGAGGCCACCAAATAAACAGGGATCGATATCTCCTGAGCACGCAGGCGAAGCTATAGATTTACTTGAAAGAATGGGCGTAGTAGTGGACTTGCGAAATGCAATGCATGAAAAGATTTGCTTTATCGACGATAAGATTCTCTGGCATGGTTCATTGAATCCTCTTTCCCATACTGGCAGAACCGATGAAAGCATGATGCGTATTGTTAGTCAGCAAGCATGCAATCTAAAAGCCGAATTTGAGCGTTATCGATATATGGGGTCGAAAAAGGATGCTTCAATAATCAGTTTAATTGCTGAAAGGGAAAATCCAAAATGCGGGGGCTGTGACGGATATACTGTCTTTCACACACGCGGCAGATATGGACCATACTTTAAATGTGCAAACGGATGCGGTTGGTCGATAAATCTTGACAGAGCTTCTCGGCATAAATCATCAGACGGTGCATCGGGTCCCGAAAATGCAACAGAAGAAACAAGGGTCTGCGATATATGTGGTAAACCGATGGTCGTGAGAAGAGGCCCATATGGTAAATTCTATGGCTGCACCGGTTTCCCGGCCTGCAAAAACAAGGGCAATATCGGCAGGAATAATCAAAGATCAAATGGTAAATAACGTCTTGTATTGAATAAATACAGAACAGACAAACGACTGCTCTGGGTCAACTAAGTCTTCGATCTATCAGCCTGAGATTTCAGTCGTTTAAAATCGTGAAGGAGGGCATTTATGATTTCTTTTCAATTCATTATAAATAACTCATTCCTCACATATTCCACTCATCCGATTACTGTACCCAAAACCCAGGTGGAGTATAAAGAGATTGAACAAGAAGGATTTTCTCAAGGCGGTTTAACAATAATATTTCCAAAAGGAGAAAGAACTCGTGGTCATATGTATTACGGTAAAGCTGGTTATGGTCCTTATTACCAAATTCGTTCTTACACAAATCAGGATTTGCCTAAATACTTAGAAATAGGAGATAAGGTCATTATTTTGCTATATAGGGATAAGACCTCTCGTTATTCCTCTATAGAGTATAGAGATTGAGAATCTGCTACAGTGAGGAGGCAGGTCTTGCTTTTTGCCTTTCAATGACAGTGAAGGAGCGGTTGTCCTCTGTTTCTTTGCTTTTGTTTTTCAATAAGCATTTTTTATCCAGGTGATAATGTCGACTTATTCGGATTATAGAAAAAATATGATCCATCGATTCTGGAAGTATCAGAATGAAGCCTTTTCTGATTGGACAGACTATTTTGAAAGACCGTTTCATTTAGATGGACGCCCCCGGTTTTCCTTAAGAAAAAAGATGAATTCTTGTGGCTGGTAGATCAGTTAGAAATTAAATATGGGCTGTAGGAATTGTTTGTGTTTATAATTATGGCAAAAGAAAAAACCACAAGAAGGCAAAAAGACGTATCCCGATTACTGCGAGAAAAGAAGAAGCTTGAAAAGGACAGGATAAAAAGGGGCAAGAAGGAACAGTGAAAGGTGCGGGAATGAAGAAGACCGGACGTTATGACACATCTGGATTGATTGAGAATCAATATGAGCCCGGTTCCAACAAACAGGTACTGAAGAACCTTCTGGGAATAAAAAGCAAGCAGGAGATTAACCAGATTGAGGCTAAGGAACTACTGCGTGTGACAAAAGAAATGACGGAATATTATGATGACAATCATTGTTTTACCGCTACTGACATATGTTACATGCATCATAGCTGGTTAGGATCGATATATGAATGGGCTGGTCGTTATCGTAATGTAACTATGATCAAAGACAATTTTCCCTTTGCAGCACCGGCTTTTATTCCAAAGCTGATGGATGAATTTGAAAAGGAAATTCTGTGCCAGTATACACCTTGTAATGTTAATTCAAGATGTGATGTGGTAAGGGCGCTTGCTGTTGTTCACACCGAGTTATTACTGATACATCCATTTCGAGAGGGAAATGGCAGAATTGCCCGTCTGCTGGCAATTATTATGGTACTTCAGGCCAAGTTGCCTTTTCTGGACTTTAGCGATCTTAAAGATCAAAAAAAAGATGAATACTTTGTGGCAGTAAGAGCTGGCCTGGAACGCGATTACAAGCCGATGGAGAAGATTTTTAACGATGTGATTTACCGGTCTTTGGAGTATTATGACGAGGGATAGATTGAGCGTGTTGAATAGCATCCAAATCCTTTTCAGTAATCGCTTCGTAATTTCCTTCTATGGCGCACGAGGAAGCAACAGATATTATAAGCCCTTTCCGCCGCTTTATGGGATCTTTAAGATATGGATTCGTTTTGTTTAATTGGTTTTTTGACATGCTGGTAATATACTATAAAAGGATCATTAAATCATCATAAAAGTAAATAGACAATAAAAGGGGGCAGGCTAATTTAATGAAGACCTGCAAGAGATGTTTCCGGGAATTTGGTGAAGGAGAGGTTCTGGATGGGAGTCGGGTAGGGAAAGGGTAGGGTCACAGCTTAAATATTAAGTAATGGTATCGTGGATGTTTACTTTAAATAGTGAATAGTTAAGATGCGACACCAACAATTCAACAACTATTCTTTTGGAACAGGAGGGGACGTTTCTATGAATTATTGGAGAGGGCGGCACTGCTTCTGTTTATAAGATTGGTGATGAAGACGGCGGCGAGCACCAGGGCCCCGCCCGCCAGCTGGAGCGGGGTCAGACGCTCACCCAGAACAACCCAGGCGCCCAGGGCCGTTACTACGGGAATACCGTTGAGGAAGATAGCAGCCCGCGGGAGGGGAAAAGGGGTCACCCATTCAAGGTGAGGTCAAGAAAAAAAACACCTCTCCATTGCAAAAATAGCGTTTCTTTTTTGCTTGTCCATCAAGTGGGCATATCGGCACAGCTTCGCTTT